>Ga0099828_10001317_pt1 | contig 16407 bp, 17 predicted proteins | sample CZO8metaG_2_FD_79338 | JGI IMG/M metagenome (GOLD analysis project Ga0099828, IMG submission 79338) | Vadose zone soil microbial communities from the Eel River Critical Zone Observatory, Northern California, USA - CZOApr15con2H1.8 metaG | ecosystem: Environmental > Terrestrial > Soil > Vadose... | reverse complement strand
GAGCGAAATCGCCGATCTGACCTTCGGCGGCATGACCATCACCGTGAGCGGCCAGCCGAACCAGAGGGTGGACATTCCCAACCCGCTGGGCGGGCCGCCGCTGGCCACGCTCATCGTCAACGAGCAGACCTCGACCACCAGCGGGACCTACCGGGAGGTCAGGGTGAACGCCCTCCATCTCATCGTGCCGGGCGTGGCCGAGGTGATCCTGTCCAGCGCCAAAAGCGACATCAACTGCCAGCCGGTGGTAACGCCCGGTCCCTGCCACGACTTCGTGACGGGCGGCGGATGGATCAGGTCCGCGGACGGCACCAACCGGGCCAACTTCGGGTTCAACTCCGGCTTCAAGGCGGGCTCGACGACGCCCGAGGTGCACTTCAACTACATCGACCACTCCATGGGCAAGAAGATCCGGGCCACGAGCATCAGCGTCTACGTGAAGGGGCCCACGAGCACCAGCAGGCATTTCGAAGGAGAGGCCGAGGTGAACGGGACGTCGGGCTACAAGTACTCGGTCGACGTCGATGACCAGGGGGAGCCCGGCCGGATGGACACCTTGAGCCTGCGTCTGGAGGACGGCAGCTACCAGAACAACGGGACCTTGCAGGGCGGGAACATCCAACTGCACAAGCCCTGCCCGTAGCTCGCTCCACGCCCGGGCGGCCCCGCTCGAGGGGCCGCCCTGGGCGCGGCTACGCGGGGCCGAGCAGCCGGGCCGGGGTCTCCGCGTCGAGGAACATCAGGTTGAGGCGCCAGACGGAGTCGTCGCCCACGTAGGCGTTGCGCACCGCGGCCCGCGTGTGGAAGGGGCCGCCGGCTTCCTCCACCTCGAGCACCTCGCCCTGGGCGAAGAACTGGGTGGTCATCACCCGGGCGCCGCCCGCGCCGAGGTTGTCGGCCACCGTGGCCTCTTCCTGCCGGTCGCCATGCTGGCCTCGCGGCTTCAGGACGAAGAAGAAAACGCCGTCACGCCGGGGCACCGCCCGGCGCTCGGGAGCGGGCGGCGTCGTGGGCGGGTTCAGGAAGAGGCCGGCCGCGTTGCGCGTGTAGCCGCCGGGCGGGCTCTTGCCGAGGAAGCGCAAACCCACGGTCCGGGTGGCATCCGCGGAGACCACGACCGCATACACGCGGTAGGTCGGCGCGGTCTGGTCGAAGGTGCGGAAGCGCCGGGGCAGGGGCAGCGCCAGGTGAAGCGCCTGGCCGAGGAGCACGGTGCGGCTGAGGGAAATCGCCACGCCGCCCGCCGACGCCACCGAGGTCGACGTCATCTCTTCCCACACGGCGCCGTCGGGGTACTGGCCCTGGACGTGGACGGGCAGGGCCATGCTCGTCCGCGGCTGTCGGCGCCGCTCGTGCTCGGTCATGCGGAGGTTCTTGCGGCGGTCCCTCATGACCTCCTTGGACGAAGCTAGCACGATCGAGGGTTCAGTGCGTGAGCTTTCGGTACCGGATGCGGTGGGGTTGATCGGCCTCCGCGCCCAGGCGGCGGTGCCGGTCGGCCTCGTAGTCCTGATAATTCCCTTCGAACCACACGACGCGGCTGTCGCCTTCGAAGGCCATGATGTGGGTGGCGATGCGGTCCAGGAACCAGCGGTCGTGGCTGATCACCAGCGCGCAGCCGGCGAAGCCCACGAGCGCCTCCTCGAGCGCCCGCAGCGTGTCCACGTCGAGGTCGTTGGTCGGCTCGTCGAGGAGCAGCAGGTTGCCCCCGCTCTTGAGCAGCGTCGCGAGGTGCAGGCGGTTGCGCTCGCCCCCCGAGAGGTCCTTCACCTTCTTCTGTTGATCGGGTCCGCGGAAGCCGAACGAGGCGGCGTACGCGCGCGAGTTGACCTCCCGCTTGCCGACCATGACCAGGTCCTGGCCCCCGTCCGAGATCTCTTCCCACACGCTGCGGGAGCCGATGAGGCTGTCGCGGCTCTGGTCGACGTAGGACAGCGCGACGGACTCGCCGACCTTCAGCGTCCCCGCGTCCGGCTTTTCCTGACCGAGGATCATGCGGAACAGCGTCGTCTTGCCGGCGCCGTTGGGGCCGATGACGCCCACGAGCCCGCCCCGCGGGAGCAGGAAGCTGACGTCGTCCATCAGCAGGTTGTCGCCGTAGCCCTTGCGCAGGCCCTTGGCCTCGATCACGAGGTCGCCCAGCCGGGGCCCGGGCGGGATCGTGATCTCGGCCGGCCCTTCACGCTTCTCGGCCGCCTGCTCCTGCGCGAGCAGGTCCTCGTAATGGGTCAGGCGGGCCTTGCCCTTGGCCTGCCGGGCGCGGGGCGCCATGCGGATCCATTCCAGCTCACGCTGCAGCGTGCGGCGGCGCGACCCCGCTTCCTTTTCCTCCTGGGCGAGCCGGTTCTCCTTCTGCTCCAGCCAGGACGAGTAATTGCCCTGCCACGGGATGCCCGCCCCGCGATCCAGCTCGAGGATCCACCCGGCGACGTTGTCGAGGAAGTAGCGGTCATGGGTGACCGCCACGACCGTTCCCTTGAACTCCTTCAGGAACTGCTCGAGCCAGCCCACCGACTCCGCGTCGAGGTGGTTGGTGGGCTCGTCGAGGAGCAGCATGTCGTTGGGCTGGAGGAGCAGCCGGCACAAGGCGACGCGGCGCCGCTCGCCGCCCGAAAGCGTCGTGACGTCGGCCTCGCCCGGCGGCAGCCGCAGCGCATCCATGGCGCGCTCGACGGCCCGGTCCAGCTCCCAGAGGTTCTGCGCGTCGATCTGGTCCTGGAGCCGGCCCAGCTCGTCGGCGTTCTCGTCCGACCAGTCCGCGGACAGCTCCTCGTAGCGCTGGACGACGGCCCGCTGGGCGGCCACGGCTTCCTCGACGTGCTGGAGGACGTTCTTCTTCGGGTCGAGCTGCGGCTCCTGGGCGAGGAAGCCGATGCGCGTGCCCTGAGCCGGGAAAGCCTCGCCCGCGAAGTCCTTGTCGACCCCCGCCATGATGCGCAGCAGCGTGCTCTTGCCGGCCCCGTTGGCCCCGAGCACCCCGATCTTGGCGCCGGGATAGAAGCTCAGCCAGATGCCCTTGAGGATCTCCTTGCCCTGCGGGGTGACCTTCCGCAGGTCTTTCATTGTGAAGATGAACTGGGGAGCCATGAAACTCGCATTCTGCCACGAATCGCGGAGCGCGGGTTAACCTTGAATCGTGCCCATCACCCGCCGGCCCTACACCGCCTCGCATCGGAAGATGGAGCGCGCGCTGAGCGTGCTGTACACCGGGGGCTGGGCCGCCCGGCTATGGGCGCTCGTTCCGGGCGCGACGCGCGTGGCGCTCATCGAGCACACGCTGGCCATGCCCGGCCGGGAGATGGGGCGGCCGCCGCTGCGGATCGCCTTCGCCTCCGACCTGCACCTCGGCCCCACGACCCCGCGCGAGGTCCTCGACGCCGCCTTCGCCCGGATCCAGTCCACGCGGCCCGACGTGCTCGCGCTCGGCGGCGACTACGTGTTCCTGGGCGCGACGAAGGGGCGCGTGCATGAGCTGCAGGAGCGCGTGAAGGAGGTGAGCGCCCCGGTCAAGCTCGCCGTCCTCGGCAACCACGACTTCTGGGCGCGGCCCGAGCGGCTCGAGGACTGCCTCACCCAGGCGGGAGTCCGGGTCCTCGTCAACGACTCGTTCCGGCTGCCGCCGCCCCACGACGACGTGGCGTTCGTGGGGCTCGACGATCCGCTCACGTCGCGGTTCATCACGGACAAGATCGCGTTGCAGGAAGGTGCCGACGCGGCTCTCGCCCAGGTGGCCGACGTGCCCATCAAGATCGCGCTGTGCCATTCCCCGGACGGCTACCCGGAGGTGAAGGGCCGCGGGGTGAAGCTTCTGCTGTGCGGGCACACGCACGGGGGCCATATCGCCTTGCCGGGCTACCGTCCCCTCTGGATCCCGGGTCCGCACGGCCGGCTCTGGCCCTACGGCCGGCACGAGGTGGACGGCTTGACCATCTTCGTCTCCCGCGGCGTGGGCGGCAGCCTGGTGCCGATGCGCACCTACGCTCCGCCGGACGTGGCGCTCTTCACAATCGTCGGCGGCGAGCCTTGACAGGCACGCCCGCGGATGCAACGCTCCTTGCGCTCGATCCGGCGGGTGCTTCGTGTGCCATTCTCGCCCGCGCAAGGAGGTCGAATGTCCCCCTCCCGACGCTTCCTCCTGGTCCTCGCTCTCTTCATCGCAACCGCAGTTCCCGCCCGCGCGCAGACGAGCACGGGCGGCATCGCCGGCGTCGTCCGCGACGAGAGCGGGGCCGCGGTCCCCGGAGCCACCGTCACCATAACCGACGCGAGGACGGGCGGCATCGCCCGCATCCTCGCCTCGGGGCCGAACGGCGCCTACGCGGTGCCCAATCTCTCCCCCGGCCTCTACGTCGTATCCGCCGAGCTGAAGGGCTTCGGCAAGGCGACCGAGAACGTGCGGGTGTCCGCCGGGGCCACCATGAAGGCGGACTTCACGCTCGCCGCGAAGCTCGAGGAGGCGGTCACGGTCACCGGGACCCGCGTCAAGGGCCGGACCTCCACCGAGACGCTCGCTCCCGTCGACGTGATCGACGGAGAAGCCATCCGCGCCACCGGGGCCACGGAGACCGGCAAGATCCTGCAGCTGCTCGAGCCATCATTCAATTTCTCGACCACGTACATCAGCGACGGCACCGACATCATCCGGCCCGCGACGCTCCGCTCGCTCAATCCCGATCAGGTCCTGGTGCTGGTCAACGGGAAGCGGTATCACCAGCAGTCGCTGATGAACTACCAGCAGACGATCGCGCGCGGGTCGGCGGGCTACGACATCAACTCCATCCCCGCCTCCGCGATCGACCACATCGAGGTGCTGCGCGACGGCGCCGCGGCCCAATACGGGTCCGATGCGATCGCCGGCGTGATCAACATCATCCTCAAGAGGCAGACGAACCTCACCGACATCACCGCCGACGCGGGCCGCTACTACAAGGCGAACCCGGCCCTGCCGCTCGGGGCCAGCCCGGACGCGCAAGCCGGCCACGGCGGGCAGCTCATGGGCAGCGCCAACACCGGCTTCGCCGTCGGCAACGGCGGCTTCGTGAACCTCACCTTCGAGTACCGCGATCGGGGAGAGACCAACCGCGCCGGTCCCGACTCCTTGCGCGTGAACCCGGCGCGCGTCGTGCAGCGCATCGGAGACCCGAAGGCCAAGGATGCGCTCATCTGGCTGAACGCGGACGTTCCCGCCGGCAACGGCGCGTTCTATGCCTTCGGCGGCTACTCCTACAGAAAGGGCAACTCCTCCGGCTTCTTCCGGAGCGCGGGGGACGGCCGCACCGTGCCCGCCCTCTACCCGAACGGCTTCCTGCCGACGATCGTCACGCAGCCCACCGACGCCCACGCGGTCCTCGGCTACCGGGCGGACATCAACAAGGATTGGGCGTGGGACCTGAGCGGGAGCTACGGCAAGAGCCGGTTCAAGTTCCACGAGGACAACACGGTCAACGTGAGCTATTTCTACGAGCCCCGGGACCCCGGCAACCCCAACGGGCCGAAGTACAACGAGTCGCCGACGTCCGCCGAGACCGGTGCCCTCGGCTACAACCAGCTCAACTTCAACCTCGACCTCACCGGCCGCGTGGCCTGGGGATTCGGCGCGGGTCCGCTCAACGTGGCCACCGGGGCCGAGTGGCGCCGCGAGGCTTACCTGATCGATGCCGGCGAGCCGGTCTCCTATCAGTACGGCCGCACGAACAACCCGGCGATCCGGATCCTCGATCAGACGGGCGGCGTCGCCGCCATCGGCACCCAGGGATTCCCGGGCTACTCGCCGCGAGAGGCCGTCGACGCGCACCGCAGCAATGTGGCGCTGTACGTCGACTTCGAATCGCTGCTGGCCACGAAGTTCCTGGCCGGCGCCGCCGCCCGCTACGAGCACTACTCCGACTTCGGCAGCACGCTCACGGGCAAGGTCTCGGGACGCTACAACTTCAACGACCACTACTCGCTGCGCGGCACCCTCTCCACGGGGTTCCGGGCGCCCGGCGTGCAGCAGGAGTTCTACAACTCGCGCTCGACCAACCTGAACTCGGCGGGAGTGCTCACCGACACGCTGACCGCGCGGCAGGACAGCGACGTGACGCGGGCGTTCGGCATCCCGCCGCTGAAGCAGGAGACGTCCAGGAACTACTCGCTCGGCCTGGTCAGCAAGCCGACGGACAAGCTGCGGCTCACGGTGGACCTCTACCGGATCGACATCGACGACCGCATCATCTTCTCCAGCAACATCCAGCCGGAAGATGCGGCCACCTGCGGCGTGCCGAGCCGGTGCCCGATCCGAGCGATCCTCGATCCGTTCCGCGTCGGCCAGGTGCAGTTCTTCACCAACGCGATCGATACGAAGACGCAAGGGCTGGACGTGGTCGCGCTCTACGACGTGCCCCTCGGCGATTCGACGCTCAGTCTCGAGCTCGCCTCCGACTTCAACAAGACGCAGGTCAAGAACCGGAAGTCGTCGTCCGGCATCCTGCCCGCCGCGGTGCTGTTCGATCAGGCGCAGGTGACCCTGGTCGAGGAGGGCCAGCCTCGCCAGCACCACGTGCTGGGCGCCACCTACCGCCGCGCCGGCTGGGGGGCCAACGTCCGGTTCAACTACTTCGGCAAGGTCGCGGGCGAGGGGTTCACGCCGGGGTTCAAACAGACCTGGGGCGGCAGGTGGCTGACCGACGTTTCCTTCACCGTCCCCTTGAGGTCGGACAGGCTCAGCCTGACCGTGGGGGGACTCAACATCTTCGACGTGTACCCCGACAAGTGGGCATGCGATGATCCCACCGACCCGAGTCATTGCAAGGCGTTCCCGTTCCCCGGTCTCGGCTTTGTTTACGGTTGGGAGACGCTGCCCTTCGGGATCAACGGCGGGTACTACTACGCCCGCGTCAACCTGCGCCTGCCGCATTGACGCCAGCGGGCGACTCGTTCCCGAACGATAGGTGGCTCACTTTCTCACCGCGGAATGGCGGCACGTCGCGATGTTCAACTATGAGGCGGACCGCTCCGCTCTCACGGCCCGGGTGCCCCGGGGGACCGAGCTCGATGAATGGCAGGGGCGAACGTATCTCAGCGTGGTCGGCTTTCTCTTTCTGGGCACCAGGGTCCTGGGCCTGCCCATTCCCTTCCACCGCGACTTCGAGGAGGTGAATCTCCGTTTCTACGTTCGGCGCAGGACGGAGGAGGGTTGGCGCCGCGCCGTGGTCTTCGTGAAGGAGATGGTTCCGCGGGCCGCCATCGCGATGGTGGCGCGGGCGCTCTACAACGAGAAGTACGTGGCGGTCCCGATGGGCCACGAGGTCAGACGCGCCCCCGATGAGCCGGGAAGGATCGAGTCGGTGTCATATCGGTGGGACTTCGCGGGCCGCCCGAATCGTCTGTCGGTGTCTGTCGACTCCGACCCGCATCCGCTGGTTGCGGGAAGCCACGAGGAGTTCATTGCCGAGCATTACTGGGGCTACTCGGTGCAACGGGACGGCGGCACCCGCGAGTACCACGTTCAGCATCCTCCGTGGCTCGTTGCGCCGGCGATTCACGCAGAGCTCGACTGCGACGTGGGCCGGGTCTACGGTGAGGAGTTCATCCAGTTCCTGCAGCCGAGGCCTGCGTCTGCGTTCCTGGCGGAGGGTTCCGAGGTCGCGGTTTCCCGCGGGGTCCGTCTTGTCGGTTGAGAGCATCTTCAGGGGCGGTCACGGAGTCCGAGGATGGGTCTTCTATGATGACTCCTGCGGCTTCTGCCAACGTTGGATCCCATTCTGGGAAAGCACTCTGCGCACGCGCGGATTTTCCATTGCGCCGCTTCAGGCACCGCGCTTGTCATCTCAAGCCGGAGCGCACCGTCGGTGCTCGAGCGGAGGCCACGCCGAGAGCCGCAGACGCACCGGAGACGAAGAGCGCGTCGGGAGGTGACAGATGAGCATTCCCGATGCAGCTGCCGCTGCGGGCGCCGGCATATGCCTCTTTCTGACGTCATCGATCGGGGCCGACGAACTCGCGCGGGAGAGCGCTGTCCTTGCCGCGGCAGCCCGGCAGCAGATCGACGAGCATCTCGACGCCGCCGCCCGTGCCCGCGGTATGGTCGCCTGCGTCGGCATCAACCCCGGGGATGCTCCCCAGAGCCCGACCCGCGAGTTCTTGTCCAGGCTCGGGCGGGACAAGGTGGTGCGAACGTTGTCGGAATGCGAGCCACGACCGAAGGGAGCCGTCGAGGCGACGACGCTGCGGCCGGCCTGGGTGTCCCTGGGTCAAATCATTCTCGACGCTCCCCCATAGGGAACCCCGTCACGGGTGTCCTCGTATTGACGTTACGAGAGAGGGACACCCATGACATTCCTGGTCATGTTGCTCGTGGGGCTGGGTTTCCTCGTGATCCTGCCCCTGATCCTCGTCAAGCTGGTGTTGGGCCTGATCTTTCTACCGTTCAAGCTGTTGGGCCTCGTTTTCCGAGTCATTTTCGGCGTGACCTTCGGCGTCGTCGGCCTCGTCTTCCGGCTCCTCTTCTCCGGCGTCGGCCTGGTCCTGGCCCTGCTCCTCGCCGTCGGCGTGGCGTTGCTCGTGCCGCTGATGCCGATCGTCCTCATCGGGATCGGCCTCTGGCTCCTCGTGCGCTCCACCGCCCGCCGGCCCCCGCCCCTGCGCCTGTCCGCGTAAGTATTACAGTACTGTGACGTTGCGGGCCGGACGGGGGTGCTACGCTCCCTTGACCCCGCGACTTGCACCAATCGCGCGGGGTCCGAGGAGAGCGCCTTGACCCTGACCTGGAACGGCAAGCGATTCGACTGGCTGAACGTCGGCTACTTCACCGCCATTCACGCGGGTGCGTTGCTGGCGCCTTTGACGTTCTCCTGGTCGGCGCTGGGGGTGTTCTTCTTCCTCTATTGGCTGTCCGCCTCGGTGGGAATCTGCCTGACATACCACCGCCTCCTCACCCATCGCGGCTTCCGCATCCCGAAGGCCCTGGAGTACTTCTTCACGGTCTGCGGCAACCTCGCCAGCGAAGGCGGCGCCATCAGCTGGGTCGGCATGCACCGCATGCACCACACGCTGTCGGACCGTCCGGGCAAGGACCTGCACACGCCGAAGGACGGCTTCTGGTGGAGCCACCTGGGCTGGATCGTCTGCAAGTTCGACTTCGACGTGCGCGAGATGGAAGCCCGCTACGCGCCCGAGATGGTGGCCGATCCCGTCCACCGCGTGCTGAACCGGATCCACGTCCTGCCGAACGTCCTGGTGGGTCTCGCGCTCTACGCCTGGGGCGGCTGGTCCTTCGTCGTGTGGGGCGTCTTCCTGCGCATGGTCGTGGTGCTGCACGGCACGTGGTTCGTCAACTCGGCGGCCCACACGTTCGGCTACCGCACGTACGACACGCCCGAGGGCTCGACCAACTGCTGGTGGGTCGGGCTCGTCGCCTGGGGCGAGGGCTGGCACAACAACCACCACGCGTTCCAGCGCTCCGCGCGCCACGGCCACGAGTGGTGGGAGGTCGACGCGACGTGGGCCGTCATCCGCGGCCTGAAGGCGTTGGGACTCGCCACCGACGTCCAGCTCCTGCCGAAGGGCGCGGAGCGCTTCCGGCTCGACCGGCAGACGGCCGGCGGCGGCGCAATGCTGGCCGCCGTCGACCTGCAGCAGGCCACCGCCGAACCGGCCTCGTAGCCTTCCGTCAAGTCGGCCCGTCTCTCGGGAACCTCCTCCGCGCCCGCGGTGTCCCATTTGGAAAGGAGGTCCCATGCGCCACATCGCTCTTGCGCTGGCAATGGCGTTGCTCCTTGTATCTCCCGCTACCCTACGCGCAGCGTCCGAACGGTGAGCGCTCTCGGCTCGGAGCGGGAGCCCTTCACCGTGCAGGGAGAGGCGACCGGCGTGCACCTGACTGCGGCCCGCAGCTTCATGCTCGCGCTCGAGGACGCTCTGGCGCAGGAGCCGAATCCCCCGACGCCATAACGCGGGAAGCGTAAAATGCGCTCACGCGAGCGATGGTCTGTCTCCTCGAGAGGCGCTTTTCCGCGGCGGTTCCGATCGAGGCCGCGTGGGTCCATCTCGAGAAGGTCGAGAGCTGGCCTTCCTGGGCCAAGCACATCAAGCGGGTCGAGCTCACGCCGCCCGGGCCCCTCACTCCGCGTTCCGCAGGCCGGATCCATCTCACGAACGGTGTGCGGTCGACGTTCCGGATGGAGGAGCTGAATCCTGGATTGGGCTGGAAGTGGGCCGGACCTTTTCTCTGGATCACCGTCCACTACGATCACCGCTTCCGGAGCCTCGGGCCGCGGGAAACCGAGCTGACGTTCTTGCTCGCCGGCGAGGGGCGGGGCGTCGGGGTGCTGGGGCCGATCTTCGCGTCCGTGTATGCCAGGAATCTCGACCGGGCGATACCGCGACTGATACAGGAGCTCGAACGATGCTGCTCATGACGATCCTGGCGTTCGGCGTCGCCACCGGCGGCAGCGCGGCCTGCCTCCACGGCACCGACGAGACGGCGGCGCAGGCGAAGCGGCGCCAGGACGCGCTCCATGCCGTCCACTACGTCAACACCGCCGAGAACATGGGGCTCGAGAAGGCGAAGAGGTACGTGCCGCTGAGCCAGGTGCCGGGGGTGCCGGTGGCCGCCGGCTTCAAGCTCTCTCTCGTCGCCGACAACAAGACGTACATGCTGGCCGCGAAAGATACCCAGGACGCGTGCGGCTTCGCGTACTTCACCGACGAGACGGGCCTCGTCTACGAGGCGCAGCCGATCAAGCGTCGGTGAGGGATGCGGCCATGACTAGGGAATCAGCACCGCCTTCACGAGCGTGCCCTCGGCCATCCCGTCGAAGCAGGCTTGCCAGTCCGCCAGCGGCGCGACGCGGCTGACGAGCGGGCGCGGATCGAGCTGGCCCGAGGCGAGCATGCGCAGGACGCGCTCCCAGACCGGCCACGTGTGGCTGAAGCTGCCGCGCAGCGTCACCGCCTTCTGCACGAGCGGATCCAGCGAGAAGCCGAGCGGCTGCGGGCCCCAGCCGACCTTGGTCACCTGACCGCCCGGCCGGACGGCGGCCATCGCCTGATGCAACGCGGCCGAGGCGCCCGCCGCGTCCACGACCAGGTCGGCGCCCCGTCCGTCACCGAGGCTCCGCACCGCCTCCGCCAGGCTCTGCGTCTCGGTCTCGACCGCGTGGGTGGCGCCCATGCTCAGTCCCAGCTGCAGGCGGGGCCGGTCGCGGGCCAGGCCGGCCATCAGCACCCAACCCGCACCGCTGATGCGCGCGACGTGCGCACACAGCAGCCCGATCGGTCCGGGGCCGATCACCGCGACCACGTCACCCGGGCGGACGCGTGAGTTCACGACCACCGCCTGGTAGGCGACGCAGCAGGGCTCGGTGAGCGCCGCCAGCTCGAAGGGAAGATTGTCGGGCAGGTGGTGCAGGCAGCGCGCGGGCACGCGCACGTAGCGGGCCATCGCTCCATCGACGCCGTAGCCGAAGCCGCGTCGCGACGGATCGAGGTTGTACTGGCCGGCCCGCGTCTGGGGCGAATCGAGGTCGATCTCGGCCGCGGTCTCGCTCGCCACGCGGTCGCCGGAAGTGAAGCCCGTCACGCCCGGGCCGACCGCCGCCACCTCGCCGCAGAACTCGTGGCCGAGGACGACGGGGATGCGTACCGGCCACGACTGCGTGTTGTGGTACTGGTGCACGTCGCTCCCGCAGACGCTCACGCCGCGCACGCGCAGCAGCACCTCGCCGGAACCGGCCGCCGGCACCGGCACCTCGCGCAGCTCCACTCCCCCCTCGCGCAGCGCGTGATGGACGACCGCGGGCATGAGCGCCGAGCCGCTCACGACGCCGGCCCCTTGACCGCGGCGACGAAGTCGCGCAGCACGCGGAAGAGTCCTTCGGAATCGGCGCCGGGGCGGAACTCGCGATCGGCCACGGCCAGCGGCGCGCCGACGACCACCAGCGGCGCGCCCAGCCCCGGCATGCGCGCGGCCTGCTCGATCGACAATCCGCCTACGGCCTGCAAGGGCAGGCGGACCGCGGCTCGTACCGCGGCTAGATCCTCGAGCGGCGTGCGGCGTGGATCGTGATGACGTTCGTCGTACCCCGTGTGGACGATCACGACGTCGACGCCCCATTCCTCCAGTCGTTGGGCCATGCCCGGCTTGTCGGAATGAAGCATCAGGTCCGCCATCACCCGGCCGCCCCCCGCGCGGCCGGCCCTCACCGCCTCGCGCACGGTGCGCTCGTGGGCCACCGCCATCACGACGACGAACGCCGCCCCCGCGCGAAACATCATCTCCGCCTCGAGGTAGCCGGCGTCCATCGTCTTCAGGTCGGCCACCACCGGATGCGTAGGGAACCTGTGGTGCAGCGCGCGCACGGCGTGCAGGCCCTCGGCCAGGATCAGCGGCGTGCCGGCCTCGAGCCAGTCCACGCCCGCGCGAACGCCGATCTCGGCCGTCGCCAACGCCTCGTCCAGGCTCGTGAGGTCGAGGGAGAGCTGCACGCGGGGACCGCCGTCGAGGGCGACGGCGGCGGTCACGACCTCCTCTCCTGCACGTCGAAGCCGAAGTGCTGCGCCAGCTTGGTGCGGAGGAAGGCGGCGCTGTCGCGGAGGTTCGACATGCCTTCCTCGATCGTGCCGCCGTCGCCGTCCTCGATGCTCACCCAGCCGTCCCACCCCGAACGGGCCAGCGTCCCGAAGATCCGGTCGTAGTCGTTCAAGCCACGCCCGATGACGCCGTGCTTCAGGAAAGGCGCGTAGCCGTGCCGCGGGTCAGCGGAGAGCCGCCGCAGGTCCTCGACGGTCCCGCCCTCCACGTAGCGGTCCGAAGCCTGCACCGTGGCCACGCGAGGGAGCACGCGCTCGAGCAGGTCGTACTGGTCCTCGCCGGCCACGATCGCGTTCGAAGGGTCGTATTGGACGCGCAGCCACGGCGAGTCGACGGCGTGCAGGATCGCCAGGTACCGCGCGTGACTCTGCGCGAACTCGGGATAGAGCCAGAGGCCGTCCTTGTAGTGGTTCTCGATGACGAGCACCACGCCCGCCGCCTCCGCGTCGGGCACCAGGGAGGTCAGCGCCCCGATCACCCAGCCGAGCGCCTTCTCGGCATCCAGACCGGGCCGGTTCTGGCCCGAGAGGACGCGGCAGTACCGGCCGCCCAGCTCCGCCGTCAGGCCGATCATCCGCCGAGTGGTCTCGACCTCGCGCGCGCGGTCCGCGGCCTCGAGCTGCGTGAAGTCGGGCGAGTTGCAGAGCATCGGCATCTGCAGGCCGTTGTCGGTCAGCGCCCGCCCCACCTGTCGCAGGTAGCCCGGGTCGAGCGACGCAAAGAAGCGCGGGTACAGCTCGACGCCGTCGAGGTCGAGCTGCCCGGCCAGCTCGAGCCACTGGAAGAGGGACATGCCTCCCTCGACCAGGGCCGTGAAGAAGCCTTTGGGAAACGCCGCCAGCGCAGGCACGGGAGGGCCGGAGTATAACCTGCCGCTACCTCTTGTCCGCGGCGATCGTGATCTTGTACCCGTCGGGATCGACGAGGGCGAAGTCGCGCATGCCCCAGGGCTCGTCGTGCGGCTCCTGCGTCAACGTGCCCCCGCGGGCCTTGATCCGCTTGGCGAGCACGTCCACGTCCTGGGCGGTCGTGCAGTAGATCCGGACGCCTTCGCCCTTCGCGCGGTCGCGGCCCTTCTTCCAGTCGTCCTGCGAGAGCATGAAGCTCACGCTCCCCGCCAGCATCTCGACGCCCGCCAGCTTGCCCTCGTGGTCCCAGCGCTCCTTCACGATGAACCCGAGCACGTCGCGATACCAGGCCAGGCTCTTCTGGATGTCGTTCACCGTGAAGCCCGGGGCGGCCGAGCGCATCCTCAGCGTCTCGGGCCCCTTCCGCACGGGACGAGCGGGCTTGACCGTCTTCCTCTTCTTCTTCGTAGCCATAGTCGTCGCCTCCTAGGAAATTGCGCGCGCGAGCAGGAACGCCATCCCCGCCGCCAGCGCCCCGATGAGCACCGTCTGGACCGCGCTCCGGAACGGGCGCGCTCCTGTGAAGCGGCCCTTGACGTAGCCGAAGACCCCCAGGGCGACGAGCGTCACCGCGATGGAGATCGGCAGTGCGCGACGGGCGCTCCCGACCAGCAGGTACGGCGCGAGCGGGATCAGGCCGCCGGCGACGTAGGCCCCCGCGATCGTGAGCGCGCTACGCGCCGCCCGCCGCGCGTCGGGCTTCTCCAGCCCCAGCTCGAAGCGCATCATGAAATCGACCCACGTCTCCGGACGCCGGCTGAGGGCCTGGACGACCCTCTTGCTCTCCTCGGGCGTCAGGCCGTACGACTCGAAGATCTCCGTCGTCTCCCTGATCTCTTCGGCGGGGATCTCCTTCACCTCCCGCTGCTCGCGGACGCGCTCGCTCGCGTAATGCTCGGCGTCGCTCTTGGCCGCCAGGTAGCCGCCGAGGCCCATAGCGATCGAGCCGGCGGCGACCTCGGCCAGGCCGGCGGTGACGATGATCGAGCTGGCGTCGAGGGCCCCCGTCAGCCCGGCGGCGAGGGCGAAGGGAACGGTGAGGCCGTCGGACATCCCGATCACGACGTCGCGGACCACCGCACCGGCCGTGAAGTGCTGCTCGACGTGGGGCGTCGCCGGCATCGCGTGGCCTCCCGCGAGGAGGATTCTAGCCGCTGGCCGAGCGGACCGCCCGGAAGAACGCGCGGAGCCGAGCTTCGTCCAGAGCTCCCGCCGTCCGGACGCCCCCGCACACGTCGAGCGCGAAGGGGCCGACGGCGGCGATCGCGTCGGCCACGTTGTCCCCCGTGAGTCCTCCAGCCAGGAATACCGGAACGTCGAGCGCCTCGCGGATCCGCCGGCTGAGCGCCCAGTCGTGGCGGCGCCCGGTGCCGCCGAGCTGCTTCACCGGCAAGGAGGGGTTGCCTGAGTCGAGCAAGACGGCGTCGATGTGGGACGCGACCTCCTGCGCCTCGGCGACGGCCTCGGGACCCGTCACGTGGACGACCTGGACGAGACGGATGCCCGGAAGGGCCGCTCGCAGCTCGGCGTGGGCGCCCGCGGGCAGGCGGTCGCAGAGCTGCAGCGTTCCGACGCGCACGCGGCGCTGCTGGGCTGCGAGCGAGGGGACGTCCTGCCGGCACGTGAGGAGGAACGGCGCGACGGGAGGCGGCACGGCCGCCGCGATGGCGGCGATGCGTTCTTCTGCGATGACGCCCGGGCCGCTGGGCATGTCGGACACGAGGCCGAGGGCCGCCGCCCCCGCGGCCACCGCCGCCCGCGCCTCGGCCAAGCTCTGGATGCAGCAGACCTTGACCCGAGGAGCGGCGGTCGGCTCCAAGACTCGACGCTCAGGACGCGGACCGGCCGCGCTCTCGCTCGAGGAGCTCCTCGCGCAGGCGGTCGAACTTCTCGTGGAGCTGCATGATCTCCAGCTCGGCCTTCAGGTTCACCTGGTAGTCCAGCTCGCTGCGGATGCGGTCGCGCGAGTCCTGCCGGTTCTGGCTCATCATGATCACGGGGGCCTGGATGGCGGCCAGCATCGAGAGGAACAGGTTCAGGAGGATGAAGGGATACGGGTCGAACGGCTCCTTCCCCGCGCTGCGGATGAGGATCGTGTTGATCGCGACCCACGCGAGCAGCACGCCGCCGAAAAAGAAGATGAAGGCCCAGGATCCGCCGAAGCGCGCCACGCCGTCGGCCACGCGCTCGCCGAAGGTCTCCTGCTCGTCGGCGACCTCGTTGGGGTTGGGCACCCGCCGGCGGAGCAGCTCGTCGGTCTTCCGGAACCGTCGCGCGAGCGCAGCCATCACGTCCAGCGCCACGTCCGCGCGGCGGCGCATCAGCCCGAGGAACTCCTCGCGCGACAGGCTGTAGGCCTCCACGTCCTCGGTGGCCACCGCGGACGTCGAGCGGCCTCCTCCGTCGAGAAGCGACATCTCGCCGAAGAACTCTCCCGGCTGGAGGACGTCCACCACCACCTTCGCCCCGTCTTCCCCCGTCACCGATAGCTCCACCTTCCCGCCCTTGATCACGTACAGCACGCCGCCGGGCTCCTTCTCGCGGAAGACGGTCACGCCGGCCGTGAAGCGCGCCTCTTTCATCAAGGCGGCGACCGCCGCCCGCTCGTCGCCGTCCAGCGTCTGGAAGAAGGGGATGCCCTCGAGGATCTCCGGTCGCGCCGACATGATTCCACTCCTCCTGGGTGCGAGAGGGAAACGCCGCGCGAGTGTGCCATCGGCCACGCCCTCCCGCAAGGCGGTGCGTCTAGAATCACGAATGCGGCGCGCTCCGCTTCGCGCATGTCGTCATCGAGCGTCTCGCGCCGGAGTAGATCCGGCGCGAGACGGCAGAGGAGACGCTCCGCTGCGCGCGCCGAACGCTGACGCCGGAGGAGAATGCTCAGAACCCTGTCAGAATCGCAGCGACCGATGACCGACCTCGCGCGCT
>Ga0099828_10001316_pt1 | contig 16411 bp, 12 predicted proteins | sample CZO8metaG_2_FD_79338 | JGI IMG/M metagenome (GOLD analysis project Ga0099828, IMG submission 79338) | Vadose zone soil microbial communities from the Eel River Critical Zone Observatory, Northern California, USA - CZOApr15con2H1.8 metaG | ecosystem: Environmental > Terrestrial > Soil > Vadose... | reverse complement strand
GTAGCCCTTGATTTGCGAGATGTCGATGGGGTTGCCCTCAGGATCGTGGGTGCGGAACTCGGCCATGGGCCGGGTTGCCGGCCGCCGGCTGGTCTGCGGCCCAAGCAGGCGATTCAGCATGTCATCCAGGCTCTTAACGAGGAACCCGAAATGGTTCACCCCTGGCTTCAGGTTCGTACCGGGCGGCTCAACGCCATCGGCTACAGCGCGGGCGGGATCGCGCAGGATGGCCAGCGCCGTGGAACCATCGCCCACAAATCGAACGGGACTGGATGTGCCGTGGTTCTTCTTGCCGCTGCTAGTCTCGCGGAAGCCGAATACGCTGCAAAAGAAGTCGGCCACCTCCTGGTTCTTGGGCACCATCATGGCGATGTGACGGATCTGGGGCATCTGGCGCTCTTCGCCGCTGACGCCGAAGCTCCGCAGTGAGAGGCTGATGGGGATGTCATTAGGGTCGTAGATACGGAAGTCACCGTGGTGGAGATCGCCCTTTTCCTGGCGAATCTCGGCCCGCGGAGCGAACTCCTCCAGCCGCGACTCGATCTCACGAATGTCGTCGATCTCGATGCCGAAGCGATTCAGGCCTGGCCTGTCATCCTCCTCATCCAAACCGGGACGCCGCTTGAGGAAGGTCAGGTTGTAAAAGCCGTCGGTCAGCGAGACATCGCCTTCGACCGATCGGCCGAGCTCGCGTAAGCCGTAGTAGGTGGTGTAATACTCGGCCAGCTTGGCGGGGTCGTCGGCAATGCCGGCGATGTAGCGGATGCGGTAGTCCATACGGCCATACTAGGCCAGCTCTAGGAGGCTCGCAACCCCTGGCGGCGGACCACACGATAGGCGGCAATGGCCAGCGTGATGCTCAACGCCGACACGATGGCCCCGAAGGCGCTGACCTGATTGACGTTGCCGTTGGTCCACAGGTCGAGCATCTTGGTGGCAATGACCGGCGACTGGGCTGTGTACAGCAGGGCCGCCGCCGACAGCTCGCGCAGGCTGATCAGGAACACGAACACCCAGGCGGCGAACAGGGCCGGGATGAGCAGCGGGATCACGATCTTGCGGAACACCTGTGCCCAGCGGGCGCCGCTCATTTGGCCGCTCTCCTCCAGCTCGGGCGCGATCTGGAGCAAGCCCGGGTGCGCATAGCGCAGGCCATACGGCAGGAAGGCGGTGACGTAGGCGATGACGAGGATCCAGATGGTGCCGTAGACCGGGACGGGCGAACGCACGTACAGGATCAGCACCGCCAGGCCTAGCACGACGCCCGAGAAGACCAGCGGCAGCGAGGTCAGCTGATCGAGCAGTCCCCGCATCGGCGTCTGGCCGCGGACCATGCACCAGGCGACGACGGCGGCAATGATCACGACCGCCGTGGCGCTGACGCTGGCAATCAGCAAGCTGTTGATCAGGCTTTGCATGATGGCTGGGCTGCCGAGCACCAGCGTGTAATTGCCTGTGGTCAACTGCATCGAGCCCAGCGAACGCAGGAAGGACGCCGCCACGAGCTCGATGACCGGCAGGAATTGGATGATCACTACCAGCAGAATGAACGCGCCGGCAATGATTCGCCCGCGACCCAGATCGAGCTGCCGCGGGCGAAATCCCTTGCCGGTCACCGTCACGAACCGGGAGGTACGGCGGGTCACCCGAGAATAGGCGTAGATGCACGCCAACAGAAACGCAAACAGCAGCACGCCATAAGCGGCGGGGCGCGAGTATTCGGGGATCACTCGCGCCTGCATGCTGATGAAGACCTCAGTAGTGAGCACATAGATCTTGCTCGGCACGCCGAGTACCAGCGGCACCTCGAAGGCTTGGATGCCGCGAATGAACATCAGCAGCAGCGCCGACAGCATGGCCGGCAGGACAAGGCGGAGGGTCACGCGCCGCACCGTCTGGACGGTGGACGAGCCGCTCATGATAGCCGCTTCTTCGAGCGATGGATCCATCGAGCGGAAGCTGGCGCTGAGCATCAGGAACACCACCGGGATCCAGAAGGTGCCTTCGATCGCGATCATGGCCGGCATGGTGAACACGTCCAGCAGGACGCGATCGCTGTGGAACACCGAGCGGAACAACTCATTGAGCGTGCCCGTGCGAGGGCCCAGCAGGAAAATCCAACCCACAGTACGCAGGATGCCGGGCACGGCGAAGCTGACGAAGCTGGCGGCGTAGACCAGCTGCTTGAATGGCGCATTGGTGCGCTCCGTGAACCAGGCCATGCAGCCGCCGAGGAGTAGCCCAACGAAGCAGCTGCCCAGGGCAAACAGGAACGTGTTGCCCATCAAGCCCGCAAATTCCGGCGCGCGGACGATGGCCGAGTAGGACTCCAGCGACAGCGTGCCCGCCCGGCCCGGACCAGCTCCGACCAGCACGCTCGTGCGCAGCAGCGTGACCACCGGCGGCACCACGATGCCGAGTACGATCAGCGTGATCAGGGCGAATACGACCTGGTCGGCCCTGAGGGTGGGCAGTTTGAGACGTTCTCGTACCCGCTGCCGGGGAAGGGTTAGGGTGGCCACGTTATCTGAAGTTTGTCTTGAACAGCTGCGCCCAGTTGTTCATGTCCTGCTCGTCCTGGGCGCCGGTGCGGCCGTCCTCAGGCACCCAGATCTGGAAGTTCGGTTTCTCCGTGGGCAGGGCGTAGAAGCTGTCCTTCAGGACCTTCTGTCCGTCGGGGCCAAGAGCGTAGTCAATGAACAGCAGGCCGGCGTTCGGGTGCGGCGCCTTGCCCGCCAGGTTCACCTGGCCGATGTTGGCCACCACCGGCTCGAGCGGCACCCATCTGACGGGCGCCTTCTGGGCCGCCCCCTGTTCCACATGATCGCGGAAGATCGTGGGCGAGGCGGGCACCTCGCCCTTAGCGATCAGGTCGAACACGGCCTTGCCGGAGACCTGCTGGACCTGCGGCTTCTGCTGCGCGCTGAACCCGGCCAGCCACTTCTTACCGGGGTCGTCACCCATCTTCTTGAGGACTGAGGCTGCCCAGCGGTAGCCGGTGTTCGTGCCCGCCAGCGACAGCTTGCCGCTCAGGGCCGGATTCATGAGGTCTTCGAGGGTCTTCGGCACGGCGCTCTCGGGGATGAGCGTGGTGTTGTAGCCGAAGCCGATGAGGGTCATGCGGATGGCGGCGCCTTCAGCGGTGGCGCCCTGCGGGTGGCGCTGCAGCTCCTTGGGCAGGTTGGCAAGGCCGGGCGAGTAGAACGGCGCCAGCAGCTTGGCGTCACCCACGATCTCGCCTGTGCTGGCGGGCGACTCCAGCACATCGAACACCTGCTTGCCGGCCTCTGCTTCCTGGGTGGCGCGAGTGATCAACCCATCCTCAGTCGCTCGGAAAACATCCACCGGGATGCCGTACTTCTGCTTGAAGCCGTTGGCCAGGTTGTCCACGACCTCGCCGGCAAGAGACGTGTACCAGTTGAGCGCGCCCTCTTTCTTGGCGGCGGCTTCGAGCTGCTGCTGGCGGTTGGCGCCCTGGTAGCTGGCCAGCTCGGCCACGCGGCCGGAAAGGGCCACGGCGCCGCTCGCGGGAGCAGGGGCAGCGGTCCCGCCGCAGGCGGCGAGCAGCAGAGCCAAGCCCAACGCAATTCCCCTTCCACCGCGGTGGAAGGGGCTACGTGAGGGCACTCCCGTCATAATCATGCGGATTCTACAGCTTGGCCCTGGCGGAGGTTGCGTGCCCGATCTGAGATCACTGTTCGAGTTCTCGTCCATTGCCGTGATTGGCGCGTCCGAGTCGTCGGGGCACGGCTCGGGGCCGTGGGAGGCCTTGCGCGAGGTCGGCTTCGAGGGCCGCTACTTTCCCATCAACCCGCGTCGCGAGCAGGTGCATGGCTTCAAGGCCTACCCGGCCGTCACGGATGTGCCCGAGGAGGTTCAGGCCGCGGTCATCGCCGTGCCGCGCGACGCCGTCCTACCGGCGCTGCAGGGCTGCGCCGATAAGGGCGTGCGGGCCGTGACGATCGTCAGCAGTGGCTTCGCCGAGGCGGACGACACCGGGCGAGCGCTGCAGGCGCAGATCTCAAAGCTCGCGCGCGAGCGAAACATTGTTGTGGTCGGACCGAACTGCTTTGGCGCCGCGTCGCTGGTCGAGCGGACAGCGGCGTTCGGCGGCGCCGGGCTGGGCGGCGCGCGGCCGGGCAACGTGGCCGTGATCTCGAACAGCGGCGGACTGCTGAACGAGGTGGTGTCGTACGGCAGCGCCCGCGGCATCGGCTTCGCCCACCTGATCGCGTCGGGCAACGAGGCCGGCATCAGTAGCGCCGACGCGCTGGACTACTTCGCCGGCGATCCGGCAACCGAGGTGGTTCTGGGCATCGTCGAGGCCGTCCGCGACCCGGTGCTGTTCGTGGCAGCCGCCGAACGCGCCGCTGCCGCCCGCAAGCCCATCGTGCTGCTCAAGCTCGGCGTCTCGGAGAAGGGCGCTCGCTCGGCCTTGACCCACACCGGCGCGCTGGCCGGCAGCGAGGCCGTGTACGACGCGCTGTTCCGGCAGAAGGGCATCATCCGCGTGCGCGACATCGACGAGCTGGTGGAGATGGGCGCGCTGCTGAGCGGGGCCGTGAAGGTGCTGCGGCAGCGGCAGCTGGAGCGCGTGGCCATCATCGAGATCTCCGGCGGCGGAACGGAGCTGCTGTGCGACACCGCCACGGCGGCTGGGGTGCCTCTGCCGGAGCCATCGGCTCACACAGCTCGCGCGTTGGACGAGTCAGGCCTCGAGGAGCACATGACGCCCGGCAACCCGCTGGACACGGCCGGCTCGTGGGGCCAGCCCAAGATGGCCGAACTGTTCCCGCTGGCGCTGCGCAGCTTCGCCACACAGGACGACGTTGACGTGGTGGTGGCGCGCTACACCATCCCCCGCAGCGGCTCGTTGGGCAGCTTGACACCGCGCACTGAGGAGCTTCTTGCGGCCCGCGCGGCGCACCCAGACCGGCTGTTCGCCGTGCTGTCGCGCACCTCGGACCAGTTCAACGAGGAGTGGGGCCAGGTGCTGCGCGACACCAGCCTGACCTTCCTGCAAGGCTACGGCCGCGGGATGTGGGCCCTCGGCCGGCTAGGGTGGTACAGCCGCTGGCTGGCCTCCCACGTCATCCTGAGGCCGCTGGCCGAAGGACCTTCCGCCGACGCGCCGGAAAGGTCCTTCGCTTCGCTCAGGATGACATTGCCGGCCGCGGGAGGAACTTTAAACGAAGTTCACGCCAAGGACCTGCTGCGAGAGGCGGGGCTGCCCGTGGTGCCCACGACGTGGGCTCACAAGTTGGATGAGGCGATGAAGGCCGCCGCGGGCTTCGGCTACCCGGTGGCAGCTAAGGTGATCTCACCCGAGATCGTCCATAAGAGCGACGCCGGCGGGGTGAAGCTGGGCCTGGCCACGCTCGAGGCGCTGGCAGAAGCCTTCAACGAGCTGCAGCGGCTGGCCGGCTTTGAGGGCGCGGCCATCCAACCAATGGCCAAGCCCGGGATCGCCGAGTTGGCACTGGGCGCCCACCGCGATCCAGTGTTCGGTCCGGTCGTCCTGTTTGGCTTGGGCGGCATCTTCGTGGAGACGCTCAAGGACGTGGCGCTGCGCGTTGCGCCGCTGGCCGAGATCGATGCCGATGAGATGCTCGACGAGATCCGCGCTGCGCCCTTGCTCCAGGGCGCCAGGGGGCAAGTGCCGGCTGACCGGCAGGCAATCGTACATGCCCTGCAAACGCTCGCGGAGCTGATGCTGGCCGAGCCGCGCATCAGCTCGATCGACTGCAATCCCGCTTTCGCCTACGCCGACGGCCTGCTGATCGTCGACGCCCGCATCGTGGTGGAGTAGGATTGTCGCCACAATGACTGCCAAGCTGAAGCACCTGGCCATCGTGAGCGATAACTACGCCGTCGAGGGCCGTTTCTACGAAGCGCTGTTCGGGCTGCGCACGTTCGAGAAGTCCCGGCCCGAATCGGCTGTGGCCGTCACCGACGGCTACCTGGGCTTGAACGTCAATCCCCGCAAGTCCGGCCGCCAGGGTGGCCTCGACCACTTCGGCTTCGAGGTGGACGATGTCGACGAGGTCTTCGCCAGAGCCCACAAGCACTTCCCGGAGGTGCAGTGGCTGAAGCGGCCCTCAAACCGTCCTTTCGCTGGGATCAGCATGCACGATCCGGCCGGCAACGTCTTCGACCTCTCGCAGCGGGGCATGGCCAATCGCACAGACGTGTACGTGGCCGATATCGAGCGTACGCCGCGGCGCGTCAGCCACTTCCAGCTGCGGACCGTCAAGCCGGACCTACTGGCTCAGTTCTACACGGAGCTGTTCGACTTGGAAGAGATCGAGCAGACGCCCAACAATCACTTCCACCTGAGCGACGGCACGGTCACGCTGGTCATCGCTCCATGGAAGATCACGGATTACGAGGGCAGCGGCATCGAGCGGCCGGCGTTAGACCACATCGGCTTCGAGGTGGAGAGCCTGGCTCAGTTCGAGGCCGACCTGCAGGCCATCGTCAACAAGAACCACCATCTGGCGCCGCGGCCGGTTGGCGCCGGCCCTGAAGGCCAGGCCCGCCTGAAGCTCTTTGAGGGCTGCCGCTACGGCCAGAAGCACCTGGCCGACCCCGACGGCGTGCTGATCGACGTCAGCGAACGCCGTTAGTCTCTGTCATCCTGAGCGAAGCGAAGGATCTTCCACGGCCGCTGCGGCGGAAGGTCCTTCGTCGCTGTGGCTCCTCAGGATGACATCTATTTGCTTAGGCCGCGGTCCTCAGCGTTCTTGACGAACGAGGAGTCGATCATTTTCGACAAGTCAAGATCCCGGACCTTGGGCTCCGCCGCGCCGACAGTCTCTTTGGCGTCGTCGAACATCTGCGGCGTGGCGTAGGGCGCGCCGGCGGGCCACAAGCCCGTGGTGGTGTACGCATCGTAGATGCTGGCCATCAGCGGCTCGTCATCGGACTTAAACCACTTTTTCATGATGCCGACGGTCAGCGCCTTGTCCTGATGCGTCTTGACCAGCGCCTGGGAGACAGCGTCGACGTAACGCTGCACGACCTCGCGGTGGCCGTTCACCCAATCGCGGCGCCCGATGATCAGCGACTGAGCGGACGGCGTTTTCTCCTTGGCCAGGTCATACAACGAAACAAGGCCGTTCTTCTCCAGCTGGGCCGCCTCCAGTGGATTGGCCATGCCGCCGTCGATGGTCTTCTGGATCAGCGCGGCAGTCCGCGCCTGAGTGCTGCCCAGCTCGACGAAGCGCACGTCCTTCTCGGGGTCCATGCCGTTCTTGCGCAGGACCACGCGTAGGGCGACCTCGGACGGCGAGCCGAACTTGCTGATGCCGACGTTCTTGCCCTTGAGCTCTCGGACCGACTTGATCGACGGCTGCACGTATAAGCGGAATGGCGACAGCCCAGCCACAGCTCCCAGCACGACGACGTCGGCGCCCGCGGCAGCCGCGTTCAGCACGTGCGCGCCGCCACCACTCGAGAACTGCGTCTCGCCGGCGATGAGCGCCGGAATCTCAGCCGAGCTGACAATCAGCTGCAGGTCCACGTCTAGGCCGTTCTGCTGGTAGACGCCGGCGTCCTTGGCGAGAAATACCGGCACCGACTGCGGTACCAGCTCACCGTACGACACCACCAGCTTGGTTGACGACTGGGCAGCTGCCTTGGCAGACGCCGCGCTCGAGCCACCGGACGCGCGCTCGCCGGTGGTGCTGGCCGGCGCCCCCGCCAGAGAGCCGCAAGCGGCCAGCAGCAGGGCAGCGAGGGACAGGACAGGGATCGGTCGGGCTTTCATCTTCCTCAGGATGATACCGGCGCTGACTCAGGTCGGTTCCACTCTCGCACCTTGACAAGTGCCGCCTGTTTGCACCAAATAGACGGCACAGGCTGACTATCACTTCAGGAGTACGACGACATGGCCTCTGATGCGAGCGACACCACCGGAATCGATCGCCGATCCTTTTTGAAAGGCGCGGCAGCGGCCGGGGCAGCGGCGGCGCTCGCGGGCAAGCTGGCGGAAACCGCCCACGCACAGGAGGCGAGCGAGAAGCCTGCCCCCGCGAGCAAGCCCACGGCCGGCGGCCAGAGAGCGTTGCTCAGTTCGATCGTTGTCTCACGTCCAGGATCCGACTTCATGGTCGACGTCATGAAGTCGCTGGGTATCGACTATGTCGCATCTAACCCGGGCTCCAGCTTTCGCAGCCTCCAGGAATCGATCGTCAACTACGGCGGCAACTCGAAGCCCGAGTTCATCACAGCCATGCATGAGGAGTCATCCGCGGCTATCGCGCACGGCTACGCCAAGGCGGCAGGCAAGCCGATGGCCATTCTGGCGCACAGCACGGTGGGGCTGCAGCATGCCGCCATGGGCATCTACAACGCCTGGTGTGACCGCGTGCCGATCCTCCTCATGGCCGGCAACCTGGTGGACGCGGCCAAGCGGCGTCCAGGGGTTGAGTGGTACCACTCGGCGCAAGACCCGGCTGCGCTGGTGCGCGACTTCACCAAGTGGGACGACCAGCCGGCCTCGCTGCAGCACTTCGCCGAGTCCATGGCCCGCGCCTACAAGGTGGCGACCACGCCGCCCATGGAGCCGGTGCTGATCGTGGCCGATGCCGACCTGCAAGAGACGCAGGTCGAAAACGAAGCTGAGCTCAAGATCCCCAAGCTCAGCACGTCAGCGCCGCCACAGGGCGACGTCGGCGCGTTGCGGGAAGCGGCCCGCATGCTAGGCGCTTCCCAAAATCCGGTGATCATTGCCGACCGGGCAGCCCGCACGGCGGACGGCCTCAAGCTGATGGTTCAGCTGGCCGAGACGGCCGGCGCGCCGGTGATCGATCTCGGCGGCCGCATGAACATGCCAAACGACCATTTCGCCAACCTCTCGGGCATGCGCGGGCAGCTGATTCGCGACGCCGACTTCATTCTGGCGCTCGAAGTCGCCGACCTGTGGGGCCTGCTCAACAGCGTGGGCGACCCCTACCACGACTATCGCCGCATCGCCAAGCCTGACGTCAAGGTCGTACACATCAGCCTGGGCGACACGTACATTAAATCCAACTACCAGGATTTCGAGCGTTTCCAGCCCGTGGACCTGTCCATCCAGGGCGACGTTCAGGCCAGCCTGCCCACCCTGATCGACGCCATCAAAAGCGAGGTTGGCACCAAAGCCAGCGGCCGGCTTGACAGCCTGAAGGAGCTCTTTCAGAGGCAGCAGCAGAATGCCGTGACGAACGCAAGCTACGGCTGGGACGCCAGCCCGATCAGCACCGCCCGCATGGCGGCCGAGACCTGGAACGTGATCAAGAACGAGAAATGGTCACTCGCGACCAATGGCCTGCAGGGCTGGCCGGCTCGGCTGTGGAAGATCACCGACTACAACCAGGTGTTCGGCGGCTCCGGTGGCGCAGGCGTCGGCTACAACTCGCCAGCGGCCGTGGGCGTGGCCCTGGCTAACAAGGCCAAGGGACTGATCACCATCAATTTCCAGCCGGACGGCGATTTGATGTACGCGCCGGGCGTGCTGTGGACGGCGGCGCATCACAAGGTCCCGCTGCTCAGCATCGTCCACAACAACCGGGCCTACCACCAGGAGGTCATGCACCTCCAGAGAATGGCCTCGCTCCACAACCGGCGAGCGGACCAGGCCGGCATCGGCACCACAATCACCAATCCGGACATCGACTACGCCAAGCTGGCGGCATCGATGGGCTGGTGGTCGGCCGGCCCAATTACCGATCCCAGCCAGCTTGCGAGCACGCTGAAACAGGCGCTGGAGGTTGTGAAGAGCGGCTCACCAGCCCTGGTTGACGTGGTCAGCCAGCCGCGGTAGCGGCTAGCGATTGTTCAGCAGCGGAATGCTCTGAGGCGAGGGCGGCGCGGGGATCGCCTGCACGAAGGCGTAGATATCGGCTAGGTCCTGGTCACTCACGGTTTGGGTGGGGTACTTGGGCATGTCCTGGCGGGGCGTCCGCACCTGGGCCGCGAAGGCCACGTAGGGCAGCGGATTGGGAGCCAGCTTGGGGCCGGTGGCCTGCGCGCCCTGGCCTGCGTAGCCGTGGCATTCATAGCAGCCGACCTTGACGTAGACGTCCTTGCCGTGCTCGGCAGAACCCGGCGGCGTGCTGGCGGTAGCTGCGCTGCCGGCGGGCTGAGCCTCCCCGGCACCGCTGGCGGCCGGCTTAGCGGCCGTCGAGGACGCCGGCTTGGCAGCCGCGGATGCCGAGGCCACGCCGGACGGCTTAGCCGCTGTGGAAGTTGCCGCGGCAGGCTTGGAGGCGGCGGCGCTGCCTGGAGTAGACGCGACGCCGGATGCGGGAGTGCTCGACGCCGGAGCAGTCGTACCGCCGCAGCCAGCCAGCAGGATCGCGAAAGCAACAACAGGAATCAGTCGAGGGCTCATGTTCGGGAGCATGATACCCGGCCGTACGGTGTAAGCTCGCAGGCGATGATTGCTGAGAAATACGTCGAGCTGAGCCACGGAAAGACGCGTTACCTCGAGGCGGGCAGTGGCGATCCGGTGATCCTGCTGCACGGGGTGGACTTCGCCGCCGGCGGTGACCGCTGGCAGTTCGTGATGGAGCCGCTGGCGCAGCGCTTCCGGGCGATTGCGCCCGACTTTCTTGGTTGGGGATTGGGCGACCGCTTCCAGGGCGAGTACTCCTTCGCCTACCTGGTCGATTTCGTGCGCGAGCTGCAGGACGCGCTCGGCATCGAGTCGTCACATATCGTAGGCCACTCGATGGGCGGTTGGGTGGCCACCCTGTTCGGCTACGAGAGCCCGCAGCGGGTGCGCAAGCTAGTGCTGGTGGCGGCCGGCGGTACGGCGGCGCGGACGTTGCGGACCATGACCGAGTTCCAGCCGCCTTCGCGTGACGACATCCGCGACATGCTCAAGCGAACGGTCAAGGTGGACACCGACATCGAGGCGCTGGTCGACATGAACTTCAAGAAGACCCAGGTGCCGGGTGCCATCGAGGCCTACCGGCGCATCCTGAGCCATATGAACGATGCGGCTAACCGGCAGCGCTACAGCACCGTGCGGCGGCTGCCACACATCAAAGTCCCCACCCTCATCGTGTGGGGTGAGCAGGACGAGGTGAACGCGCTGGAAATGGCGCACACGTTGAACCAGGGCATCCCCGACTCCAAGCTGGTAGTCCTGCCGGACACTGCCCACTTCATCCCAACCGAACGGCCCAAGGAGCTATCGCAGGCCCTTATTGATTTCCTGAGCTGAGCGCCGCCGTGAGGCGCCGGACGTCGTCCACGCGCTCCAGGTTCCAGACGAGACCGATGGCCGCGTCAATCTCAACCGGGCGTACGGAGTGGGCGGCGCAGTCGCGGAACTTGGCGACGAGCTGATCGTCGCTCAACTCGCGCGGCGGGAAGCCCAGGGGCCGGTCCACACGCTGCGCGAAGCGCTGGCCAGATGTGGTGGTGAGCTCGGCAACGCCGGCGGTGCCCAAAGTCTCGTCGGTGGAATAGGTGGTGGCCGCGGCGATGCGGAGCGCCTCGGGCTGCTTCAGGCCATCGGCCTGGAGGTCGGCCAGGCCGATGCGGCCGTTGGCCAGCGCCTTGGCCACGGAGAATGGGATGCTGTCCTCGGCATCGACGGACGTGCGCGGCGCCTGGCGCACGGCGGCCGGTTCGCAGAACGTTCGGATGTGATCCTGGCCTCGCAGGTGAACGGCGGCGATGTCCGGGGGGCGCGGATTGTGCTCGGCCATGAGGGATATGGCTGCTTCGATGAACACGTGAGCGACATTGGTCGTGGGCCAGGGCTTGAAGGTGACACCTTGCAGGCGATAAACCTCGCCGAGATCTTGGTCGAGAGCGGCCGCGGAGTAGCGGCCCTGAAAATACGTAGCGTACAAGCCCGCTTCGCCCTCGAAGGCGGCGCAAACGCCATCCAGGCCCTGCTTGGCCAGCAGCGCGCTTTGGACGCCAGTCTGGTTGGGCCAGGCGGCGTATAGGGCCTTGGCCTGGGCGCCCTCGACCACCGGCTGCCGCCCGCCGGAGCACTGCATCAGGGCCAGGCCGAGCGCGCTGTGCATCTGCGCCGCGCTCAGCCGGAGCACGCGGCCAGCGCTGGCGGCAGCGTTGAAGTAGCCCAGCATCTGGCTGGTCTGCGGCCGCGTCTCCGTGTAAGAGCCCTTCTCGATGGCCAACCCCAAGCGCGCCATGAGCTCGCAGCCGGCGGCGATGGCAGTTATCAGCTCCTTGCCGCTCACACCGCCAGTTCGATCGGCGACGGCCAGCGCGGCAGGCACGCCGGTCACGCCCAGGTGCAGGCCAGCCACCGGCAGGTAGTCGTCGTAGTTGAGAGCATGCGCCAGGCCGCCATTGGCCAGCGCGGCCAGATGCGCCGGCGCGCGCAAGCTCGTGCCCAGGATGGCGGCCTCGGGAGCGCCGCCGGCCTGCTCGACCAGCGCCAGCAGCTGCGGCACGCCGGCGCCCAGCGAACTCCCGGCGAGGCTCGTGCCGAGGCAGTCCAGCAGGATGCGCTTAATGGCGTGCACCGCCTCGCCCGGCAGCTGCTCGTAGCGGAGCCCGGCGGTGAACGCCGCCAGACGAGCGGTAAGGTTAGATGTCATCCTGAGCGCAGCGAAGGACCTTCCTCGTCTGCCTGCGGGCAAGGTCCTTCGTCGCTGCGCTCCTCAGGATGACATTAGGCCACGGCGACGAGGTCGGCGGAGATCGCGTCGTGCCATGGGACGGAGGCTGGGAGCAGGCCCTCAGCGGGGCGGACGCGGTCGCTGCAGCCGCCATCCCAGCCGAGTGGGTCTTGCCCCTTTTGGACGGCTCGCGCGGCATCGAGGAGCAGCCGGCGGGTGGTGATCACCGCCAGGTCGGACGTTCCCAGGTGCTCTTGGGTGCGGTCGTAAATGGGCCCCATCGACTCCTGGACGGCGATGTCCTGCGTGTTCACGCCCGGGATTCCGGTAAAGCTGGACGTGCGCTGGGCCTCGCGATCGATGAAATAGTCGTTCGAGCGGTTGGCCTTCAGGCGGGAGCCCGGCAGCATGTCCTCCGGTGAGCGGCCAGTCTCGCACTCCTCGAGCAGGACCTCTTCCTCGGAGAGCGCGGAGCCGTTGCGGTGGTAAATCCAGTTGTAGACCCAGGTGCGCTGGTCGTCGATAGGCACCCACATGTGGCCCTGGATGACCGGCTGGCCCTCCACATAGCCCTCATAGGCCCGCAGTTGATAGAACGGCATGACGAAGTGGTAGACCCGGACGTAGTTTTGGCTGTCGTCGGGCAGATTGCGGATGCCGGCATACGTAAAGCCGTAATCGGTGGTCAATACCTCCAGCTTTGGCGCGGTGGACCGCTTACGCCAGGTCTCGGTCCGCCGCCAGGGCGCGGTGACTTCTTCTTTGCGGCGGTGCAGGAAAGAGGAATGCGAGGTGTCAACACCGCCCTCCAGCGCCTGGAGGTAATTGCAGTCCTCATACGACTTGGAGATGAAGCTGTGGCCGGCCGGCAGTCGCATCCACTCCAGGTTGACCAGCGGCGGCCGCTTCTCGGCCGGTCCCGTGTAGGCCCAGATGACGCCGCCGCGCTCCTCGCAGGGATAGGCGGTGTGGCGGACCTTTTGCTTGAAATTGCTTTCCGGCGGCTCATTTGGCATGTCGACGCAGTTGCCGTCGACGTCGTACTTCCAGCCATGGTAGACGCAGCGCAGGCCGCATTCCTCGTTGCGGCCAAAGAACAGCGAGGCGCCGCGATGGGGACAATGCTGGCCGAGCAGCCCCACCCGGCCATTAGTGTCGCGAAACGCAACCAGCTGCTCGCCCAGCAGACCGACCCGGACCGGCGGGCAATCCGGCTCAGGCAGCTCCTCGGAAAGGAGCGCCGGCATCCAATAGCGGCGCATCGTCTCGCCCATGGCGGTGCCGGGGCCAACCTGAGTGATGAGCTCGTTGTCTTCGCGTGACAGCATGGCGGCTACAGCATACTGCTACGCGCCGCGCCCAGCAGCTGTAAAGGCGACCTTCACCGCTGGAGCTTGCCGTTGCGCAGGGCGATGATCTCGGCGGCGATCGAAACGGCCGTTTCCTCCGGGCTCTTCCCGCCGATGTCGAGGCCAATGGGCGCGTGGATGCGGGCCAGCTGCTCCTCGCTGCAGCCGGCCTCGCGGAGTTTGCGAAAGCGCTCCTCGTTGGTCCGCTTGGCGCCCATCGCGCCGATGTAACCGGCATCGGTCTTGAGGGCGTGCAGCAGGGCGGGGATATCGAACTTAGGGTCGTGCGTCAGGATGATCATGGCCGTGCTGGGGCCAATGGCCGCCCTGGCCAGGAACTTGTCAGGCCAGTCGACCACCACCTGGTCGGCATCCGGAAAGCGCTCCTTGGTGGCAAACACCGCTCGCGGATCGATGACGATCACGTGGTAGCCCAGGAACTTGCCCATTCTGGTCATCGCGGCGCTGAAATCGACCGCGCCAAAGACGTACATCTCGGCGGCGGGCGCGAAGGTCTGGATGAAGACGTCGCCCTCGGGATAGGAGCGCAGCTCCGTGGCCTGCTTGGCCAGCAGGATCTGCGCGTCGGCGCCAACCGGGTCGGCGGTCTGCGACTGATCGTCGGGCCGGATGAGCGTCCGCCGGCCGGCAGTCTCACCGCTGACGACCGTCGCTAGGGCGACCGGCTCACTGCCTTCGATGGCCTCGAGCAGTCCGGCGGGCAGCTCTGGCCGATCGACGAACAGGTGCAGTTGGCCGCCGCAGGCAAGCCCCACGTTCCAACCCTCGGTATCGGAGATGCCATAGGTCACGGTCTTGGGCGCGCCGGACTGAATGACGCCGAGGGCCTCCTCGTGCAGCGCGCTTTCGACGCAGCCGCCAGACACCGAGCCGGCGACCGTGCCGTCCTCGCACACGGCCATGACAGAGCCCGGCGGCTTGGGCGCCGAACGGTCGACCTTCACCAGCGTCGCCATGGCAAAGCGCTTGCCTTGCTGCTGCCATATCCGGAGTTGTGGAGCGATGTCCTTCATCGTGGTCCTATGGTACCGATGGTCCCGCGGCGACTGCCCTCCATACCCCTACGACAGGGCCTTGAGACGGCTGTTGGCGGCTGCCAGCCGACCAGCCAGGATCCTCACGATCAACCTGTGGAACTGGAGCGCCGCGTCCGGGTAGTCGCGCTGCATCGTGGCCAGCGCGTCGAGTGTAAGCTGGCGGGCCTGGCAGGTGGTGTCGGCGATGACGTCGGCGGAGCGCGGCTGCCGCGTGTACAGCGCCTTCGCCCACTACTGTGCCGGCGCCAGAGGAGCCCAATCGGGCAGGCTGGCCATCTTCGAATGGCAGCATTACAGACACTTGGCCACGCTCGATCAGGTACAGCGAGTCCCCCGGGTCATTGCGTCGAAAAAGCGCTTCTCCGGGTGAAAAGCTGATGGTGTTGCACATGTTCAGGACGACGTCCAGCGCCTCAGCCGTGAGGTTCTGCTGCAGCAGCACATGCAGGTCCGAGTCGCAACCGCCCGCCTCGGCCGGGAGAGGATCGCCGGCCAGCAGCTGATCCTCGATCCACTCCAGACCCCGGTCCAGATCTGGCAGCACGTGGAGTCCAGGCAGGGCCAGCAGTCCAGTGCGATCCAGCAGCTGCCGCACCGGTTCGCCCAGGCCTGTTAGCAGCAGCTGGCCAGACCGTCGTCGGCAGACCTGGTACAGCTTGGCAAAAGCCGACGAGGCCGAGATGTCGATGCCCTCGACCAAGCGGAAGTCGAGCAGCAGGTATTGGACGCCCTCTCGTTCGATCAGCTGCCGGCAGCTGTCGACGATGCCGATGGCGCTGCCAAAGAAGAGGTAGCCCTGCAAGGACAGCACACGGGCGGCCTCTCCGCGACGGCGCAGACTCGCGATGTGCGGCACCGGCCGCTCCTTATTGGACGAATGCTGGCTGGCGCTGAAGCCGTGCCGCACGTGCCGAGCTCGGCCGTAGCGGTAGACGAACAGCACGGTCGAAGCCAGGATGCCGAAACCAAATCCGGGCACGAGGCCCGGCCCCACGATCAGCGCTGTGATGGCCAGAATAAGCACATATTCGCTGAGCGGCAGCCGGAAGAAGCTGTCCCACAGCCATTCCCGCACCATGCCGTAACTCAACGCCACGAGCAGCCCGGCCAGCACCGGTTTGGGGAGGTAGGTCAGCACTGGCGTGAAGGCGAAGGTCACGGCCAGGATCAGCAAACCGCACCAGATGCCCGCTGCACGTGAGGTTGCCCCAGCTTTGAAATTGAGCGAGGTGCGGCTGACGGACGCGTAGCCGGGCATGCCCCCGACGATCCCGGCCACGACGTTGGCAATGCCACTGACTCGGAACTCTCGATCGAAATCCGCGTCTTGTCCGCCACAAGCTCGTCGGGAGTGGCCCGGCCGGCCACCAGCGCTGCAGCCAGCCCCGGGATCATGACTGCCAGCACCGCCACC
>Ga0099828_10001313_pt1 | contig 16416 bp, 13 predicted proteins | sample CZO8metaG_2_FD_79338 | JGI IMG/M metagenome (GOLD analysis project Ga0099828, IMG submission 79338) | Vadose zone soil microbial communities from the Eel River Critical Zone Observatory, Northern California, USA - CZOApr15con2H1.8 metaG | ecosystem: Environmental > Terrestrial > Soil > Vadose... | reverse complement strand
CTTCTCCGCCAGCACCGGCGCCGGCAGGAACGGCTCGAGGATCTTTTTCACCGTCACCGGCCCGGCGCCCGGCCCGCCTCCGCCGTGCGGAGTGGAAAACGTCTTGTGCAGGTTCAGGTGCATCACGTCCACGCCGAAATCGCCCGGCCGCGCCACCCCGGCCAGCGCATTCATGTTGGCGCCGTCCATGTACAGCAGCGCGCCCTTGGCGTGCAGGACCTCAGCCGCTTCGGCGATGCGCTGCTCGAACACCCCCAGCGTGCTGGGATTGGTCACCATCAGCGCGGCCACATCCTCGTTGACGATCCGGCGCAACTGCTCGACATCAATCTGCCCGCGCGCGTCGGAGCGGATGTTCTCCACCTGGTAGCCAGCAATCACCGCCGTCGCCGGATTGGTGCCGTGCGCCGAGTCCGGCACCAGCACCTTTTGGCGCGGGTTGCCCTGGCTGGCCAGATACGCGCGGATCAGCAGCATCCCGGTCAACTCGCCCTGCGCCCCCGAGGAGGGTTGGAGCGTGACCGCATCCATGCCCGTGATCTCCAGCAGGCAGTCCGCGAGCGTCTTCAAGATCTTCAAGCAGCCTTGCGCCAGCGGCTGTGGCTGATAGGGATGCTCGGTAGCAATGCCGTCCAGCCGCGCCACGTACTCGTTGACCCGCGGGTTGTACTTCATCGTGCAGGAGCCCAGCGGATACATCCCCAGGTCAATGGCGTAGTTCCAGGTGGACAGCCGGGTGAAGTGGCGAATCACTTCGATCTCGCTGACTTCGGGAAAGCCGGTGAGCGCCTCGCGCGCCTGCGCGCCCAGCGCCTGCCGGGCATCCACCGCCGGGACGTCCAGCGGCGGCAACTCCATGCCGCGCTTGCCCGGCGCCGATTTCTCGAAGATCAGCCCTTCGCTCTGGCTGACGTGCCGGCCCGCTTTTTTGATTCGGTCGCTCACGGAACTCCTTGTGCGAGAGAGATCGCTGTCTGTGCTTCTGCCATCTGCTTCAGGAGCACAGGCAAGATGCCTGTGCTACTCGGCTGCTGCCATACGCTTCAGGAGCACAGGCAAAATGCCTGTGCTACTTAAGAATGCGCTGCAGCGCCGCCGCCAGCCTCTCAATTTCGGCGCGCGGCGTTGTCTCGGTCACGCACACCAACCCGCGCTTGGCCAGCTCCGGATAGAACTGGCCCAGCGCCAGCGGCCCGATGATCTTCTCCTTGAGCAATCGCGTGTTCACGAGCTTCACCGCCCGCGGCAGCTCGATCACGAATTCATTGAAGCTCGGCGCGGCAAACGGCAGCTTCACTCCGGGAACCTTCTCCAGCTCGGCCTGAGCGAAGCGCGCCTTGGCCAGGTTCTGCTGGGCCAGCTCCTGCAACCCTTCCTTGCCCAGCAAGCACAGATGCACCGTGGCCGCCAGGGCGCACAGCGCTTGGTTGGTGCAGATGTTCGAGGTGGCCTTCTCCCGCCGGATGTGCTGCTCGCGCGTCGCCAGCGTCAGCACAAAACCCCTCCGCCCCTGGTGGTCGGTGGTCTGCCCGGCCAGCCGCCCCGGCATCTGCCGCACGAACTTTTCCCGCGTCGCAATCACCCCCACAAACGGCCCCCCATAGCTCGGCGGCAAGCCAAAGCTCTGCGCTTCCAGCGCCACAATGTCCGCTTCCGCCGGAGGCCGCACCGCTCCCAGCGACACGCCCTCGGTGATGGCCACCACCAGCAACGCCTCGCGCTCGTGCGCCATCTCAGCTAACTGGGCCACCGGCTCGAGCACACCAAAAAAGTTCGGCGATTGCACCACCACTGCCGCCGCCTTCTCGTTCACCGCCGCCCGCAACGCCTCCACGTCCACCTGCCCCGACGGCGTGAAGCCCAACTCCTCCACCGCCAGCCCCGTGTTGCGCACATAGGTAGTCAGCACCTGGCAGTATTCCGGGTGCACCGACCGCGCCACCACTACGCGGTGCCGCCCCGTCACTCGCTCGGCCATCAACACTGCCTCGGCCAGCGCTGTCGAGCCGTCCCACATCGAGGCGTTGGCCACCTCTTGCCCGGTCAACTGGCACATCAACGTCTGAAACTCAAAGATGGCTTGCAGCGTGCCCTGGCTGATCTCCGGCTGGTAGGGGGTGTAGGAGGTGAGGAACTCGCCCCGTTGCAGGATCGCGTCGGTCACCACCGAGCGCACGTGGTTGTACACACCCGCGCCCAGGAAGCTGGTGTAGCCCCGTGCGTTCTCCGCCGCCCGCGCCCGGAAGTACTCGATGATCTCCATCTCGGAAAGCGGCCCGGGCAGGCGCAGCGGCCGGTTCAGCCGGTGCGCGGCAGGGATCGACTCAAACAAATCCTCCAGCGAGCGCAGACCCAGCGCCGACAGCATCTGCTCGCGTTCCGAGGGACTCTTTGGCAGGTAGCGCATCAGGCGGAGGCTTCCTTTTGCTTCTCGGCAATGTAGGCTTGGTAGCCGGCAGCGTCCATCAGCGCATCCAGCTCCTTCGCGTTCGCCAGCCTGATCTTGATCATCCACGCCGCCCCGTGCGGGTCCTGGTTGATCGTCTCCGGGGCGTTCGCAAGCGCCGTGTTCACTTCCAGCACTTCCCCCGAGACCGGACAATAAATCTCGCTCACCGCCTTCACCGATTCCACCGTGCCAAAGGCTTGGCTGGCGGCAAACCTCGCCCCCACCTTGGGCAGCTCGACGAAGACCACGTCGCCCAACTCGTGCTGGGCGTAGTCGGTGATCCCCACCGTGCCGGTCTCCCCGGTCACCTGGATCCACTCGTGCTCTCGGGTGTAGCGGTAGTCGCTGGGATACATCGCTGCTCCTTGTCCGTCTCCGGCGGCAGGCCCTCTACCTCGCCCGCTTATAGAACGGGGTTGGCACAATCCGCGCCGTAGCCTGGTTCCCGCGGATGTTGACTTGGATCTCCGTGCCCGGCGCGCTCAGCTTCACCGGCACGTAGGCCATGCCAATGTTTTTCTTCAGGAAGGGCGCCGGGGAACCGCTAGTGACGCGGCCCACGTGCTGGCCGGCGGCAAGCACCGGAAACCCATCTCGCGCAATCAGCCGGTCTTGCATTTCAAATCCGACCAGAGTCCGCTCGACACCGCGTTCTTTCTGGCGCACGAGCACGGCGCGTCCCAGAAAATCGCCCTTGTCGATCTTGCAGATCCAGCTGAGGTTTGCTTCCCAGACCGTCGTCGTATCGTCAATTTCGTGCCCGTAGAGGCACATGCAGGCTTCCAGCCGCAGGGTGTTCCGCGCGCCCAGCCCGCAGGGAAGCAGACCTTCGGGCTTGCCGGCCTCGAGCAGGTCGAACCACATCTTCTCGGAATGCTCGGGTGAAAAATAAATCTCAAAGCCGTCTTCGCCGGTATAGCCGGTGCGCGCAATCAAGCAGTCCACCGCGTTTACCCGGCCGAAGGTGAAGCGGTAGTATTTCATCTGCATAAGTAGTATCTTGGTGAACGATTGCAAGATGCTGAGCGCTTTCGGTCCCTGGAGGGCCAGCTGCGTATAGCGCACGCCGGCGTTTTCCACTTCCACGCCGAAGGTGTTGTGGCTGCGGATGTGCTCGAAATCCTTGTCCTGGTTGGCGGCGTTGACGCACAGGAAATAGTGGGTGTCGGAGATCTTGTGCACCAGCAGGTCGTCCACAAAAGTGCCCTCCGGCGTCATCAGGCCGGAATACTGCGCCTGGCCGGTGGCGAGCTTGGCGGCGTTGTTGCAGGTCACCTTCTGCACCAGGTCGAGCGCGCGGGGCCCGCGGATTTCGATCTCACCCATGTGGCTGACGTCGAACAGGCCCACAGCGGTGCGGGTGGCCAAGTGCTCGGAGATGATGCCCGAGTATTCGACGGGCATATCCCAGCCGCCGAAATTCACCATCTTGGCGCCCATGCGGCGATGGACCGGGTTCAGCGCGGTTTTGCGGGGTTGCGTTGTGGTGGGAGCTGTCACAACGTTTTCTCAGGGACTAAGCAGCCCGGAAACTAGCACGCGCGCAGCGGAGTGTCAAGAAACACGGAGCGGCGGGAGCGGTGCCCCGGGAGCGCCAAGGGAAATTGCGGCTTGTCGCCGCCGGGCGCGTCGCATATAGTTGCGCGAGAGGCGACCATGGCCGAGCAGGTCGTTTGTGTGCTCTGCGATAAGCCCGAGGAGGAATGCAACTGCGTCCGCTACTGCTGCTACTGCAAGGGGCAGACAGGGATCCGCCTGTGCATTGACGGACAGTATTACTGCCCGGACTGTCGCGAGGCTTGCGACATCCGCGTGGTGGATAGCCGTGGCCGATGACTCCGGCCGCGTCGTGCTCAAGCTCTCGAACCACCCGGGGCTGGTGGCCGCGGTAGCCGGCGCCGTCGGACACGTCGCGGCGCGAGCCGGCTGCGACGCCCGCGCAAGGGCCGACCTGATCGCGGCCGCCGAAGAAGCCTGCCGCAACGCTTTCTCGCGGCTCGCCACCGCGGACGCTCAACTCGGCGTCACCATCGAAGGTTTTCCCGACCGCGTCGTAGTGACCCTCGAACACAAAGGCCCGCCGGCGCTCGGGGCCGCGGAGCCAGGCGGCCTGAGCGGCGGGAAACTGCTCGCCCAAGTGGATCGGGTGCAGTACGACACCAAGGGCGACGTCTCGCGCATGATCCTGACCAAATACTCCCGCGCGCAACGCAAGCCCGAAGGGCGGGGATAAAGCGCGCCCGCCGGCCAGCGCGGCCGCGCTCCGCGCGCCATCGCGCCGCATGACAAGCTGCTGCCCAGGGAGGCGCCTGGGCTACATCTTGAGTTGGAAGGTGTTGCGGCGAATCAGCGAGAGCATCTGTTCATCGCTCAAGGCGAAGCGCACCTCGAGCCGGTCGCCGCGCGGGGTGATGCGCACGTTGTCGAGCAGCCGAGCCAAGTCTGGATTCGCCTGGGTTTCCTGGTAGCGGCGGTAGAGCAGGCCGGCCTGGAGAAGCGCGGCAAACGTATTGGCGTCCTCGGGCGTGTTGCAGACGGCCTGGAAACGCGCGTCGAGCCCGCTCGCGGCCTCCACCGTGATCATCAGCGCCTGGAGCTTGCCGACAAGTTGGGCGGCTTGCGGGAACTGCGCCGTCTCCGGGACCAATTGTTGCATCGCCAGCCGCGTGTAGGCCGGGTTCAGCACGGCCCACACCACGCCGCGGCCGTTGACCTCGTTGATCAGCGGGAAGAAGTCGCCGTTGCGCAGCAGGCCTTCTTCGGTGCCGAAGCGCACTTCGATGAGCTTCTCCAATATGCTGCGGTGACCGAAGGCGGCCGTGTTGGAATCGAGGAAGAAGAAGAAAAGGTCGTTCGTGCCGGTGCCGCCCCCGAAAGCGAAGAGCGTGTACCCGCGGACTTTGAACGTCGGCAGCTTCTGCGTTTGAAAGAAAGCCTGGGCGCTCGCCGGCGAGAACTGCCCCAGCGCGACGCCCACGATCTGTTCGCCGGCGGGGACGCCGGCACTCGTGCCGCTGGCGCTTTTCGTCATCGAGACCGGCACAAGCGCCCAGGCGAGTTCCTCGACCTGGGCGTTGGGGTCCACACCGGCCGAAGCCAGGAATTGCTCGAATTGACGGAAGCGGCCGGGCAGCATCTGCTCTTTCAGTTGCGGGAACCACTTGAACTGCCGCGCCTTCTTCAAATCGGCGTACGCGAATTCGCCCACGTCCTTCGGAAAGAGCCCGATGATGTCCGTGCCCAGCGTTCCGGCGCGGCACACCGTCGGCAGCAGCGCAATGGCCGCAAGCAGCGTCGCGGCCCAGAAAGCTCGTCTCGCGTTCATAGGTCACCTCATTCTGCGAGCACAAGCCGCGCCGGCCGGCCGCGGCTCGCTCGTTGGATTAGTTACCGGCAGTCACCGGGCTCGAGGCCAGACGTGCTTCGAGTGCCGCCGCGCGGGCGCGCATCGTTGCTGAGTAGCCCGCGTCGCTGATGGATTCCAGGTTGATGGCCACGTTTTCAAGCGCGCCGCGCGCTGCTGCCGCGGCCATCAGCCGGCCCACGCGCAGGTCGGAGAGCATGGAAGGGGACGAGATCGGTTCCAGTTGCCCCAGCCGCTCAAACAGTTCCGCAGCCGCTTCGGCCACCTGCAGGGGCACCTCGGCCGCGCCGCGCGTAGCCTGCTGGACCGCGTCTTCGCGGCGGCGCTGCTCTTCAGGGGTGTTTTTCGGGAGCTTGTAAGCGGCCATCACGGCTTCGTAGGCGGCCGCGTCGCGATCGATGGCCTGCGCCAGCCGCTCCGCCGCAGCGCGCAACTCGCCCACCGCCGCGCTCAACTGCTCGACATAGGCGGCCTGCGATTTCTTCTGGCGCGAAAGGCCCGCCACCATCTGGCCCAGGCTCGCCGCCAAGGCTCCGGCCAGCGCGGCCACCGACCCGCCGCCCGGTGTGGCGGTCGGTTGGGCCACCGCGTCGAGAAATGGTTGCGCCAGCGCTGCCAGCTTGCCTTTGCTTTCCAGCGGCGCGCCCGCCAGCGCCGCAGCCACGCGATTCTCCAGCACCTGCGCGGGAGAGAAGTTCTCGAGTTGCAGGTAGAAGTCCGCAGCCATCTCGAGCGCCTTCTTCGGCACGAGCCCGACGATTTCGCTGCCGACAATGGCGCAGCCGTAGCGCTCCGCTTCGCGCTTTACCATCGCGAAGACGCGGTGCATCGGTGTCTGCTCGAAATCGGTCAGGTTGATGGAAACCTGCGCCAGCCCGCGCGCCTTCAAGTCCACCCCCATGGCCTTGACGTGCCGCAGCCCGCCGCTGGAGAACCGGATGGCCTTGGCAATCGTGTTGGCGATGCTCACCTCCGGCGTGTTCAGGTTGATGTTGTAGGCAATCAGGAACTTCCGAGCGCCCACGACGGTTGCGCCGGCCGTGGGATGCAGGCGCGGCTCGCCGATGTCGGGCGCGCGGTCCGGGTTGGTGAGCACTTCCTCGCGCAGGCCCTCGAACTGGCCCTTGCGGATGTTTTCGAGGTTCGTGCGCTCGGGGCGCGTGGCCGCGGCTTCGTAGAAATAGACGGGGATGCGGTAGCGCTCCCAGATCTCGCGGCCGACTTTTTTCGCCCATACGACGCAATCCTCCAGTGTGACCCCTTCGACGGGTACAAACGGGAGCACGTCGGTCGAGCCCACGCGCGGGTGCGCCCCGGTGTGGCGCGTCAGGTCAATCAGCTCGGCGGCCTTGCCCACGCCGCACAGCGCCGCCTCGGCGACGGCCTCCGGCTCGCCGGCCAGCGTGATGACCGAGCGGTTGTGGTCGGCGTCCATTTCGCGGTCGAGCACGTAAACTCCCCCTACCGCGCGCATGGCCTCGACCAGGGCGTCCACCTTGGCCGGGTCGCGCCCTTCGGAGAAATTCGGCACGCACTCGATAAGGCGCTTCATCTCAGTGTGGGTCTCGGGGTCCCCCCGCCGAGGCAGCCTGCCATGTTGAACTGTCGCTACAAGCGCTCGCGCGAGTAAATCACTTCGCCGCGCTTCAGCGTCAGCCAGCAATGGTTGACGCCAAAATAATACGGGATTTCGCGATGGTCGGCCACATCGAACACGGCCAGGTCAGCGTACTTGCCAACTTCGATGGAGCCGATGCGGCTGTGCCGGCCGAGTGAGTAGGCGGCGTTGAGGGTGGCGGCGGCGATGGCTTCGTCGGGGGTCATGCGCATTTGCGTGCAAGCCAGCGAGAGCACCATCTGCAGGTTGGGCGTGGGGCAGGTGCCGGGATTGAAGTCGGTCGCGAGCGCCACAATGGCTCCGGCCGCAATCAGCTCGCGCGCCGGGGCGTAGCGCTCCAGGCCCAGGTGGAAGCAGCAGCCCGGCAGCAGCGTCGCGACAACGTCCGAGCCGGCCAGCGCGCGGATATCGCTGCGAGTGATTTTTTCGAGGTGGTCGGCGCTCGCGGCATGGAGCTCCACGGCCAGGCGCGTTGCGCCTGTGTGCGCCATCTGTTCGGCGTGCAGCCGCGGCAGCAGCCCGCAGGCGCGCCCGGCGGTCAGGATGCGCCGCGCCTGCGCGACGCTGAAGGCCCCGCGATCGCAGAAGACGTCGCAGAATTCAGCCAGGCCCTCTCGCGCCACCGCCGGGACCAGCCGCCGTGCCAGCAAGTCCACGTACGCCTCCGGCCGGCGGCGGTATTCCGCCGGCACAACGTGCGCGCCCAGAAACGTGGGCACGATATCAAGCGGCTGCTCTTGGCGCAGCTCGCGCAGCAGCCGAAGCGTTTTCAATTCGCTGGCGGCATCGAGGCCGTAGCCGCTTTTGGCTTCAATGGTTGTCGTGCCGTGCGCGGCGAAAGTCTTCAGTGCGGCCAGCGCCTTCCGCTTGAGCGCCTGAGGGGTTGCAGCGCGCAGCTTGCGCACCGTCGCGTGGATGCCGCCGCCGGCCCGCGCAATCTGCTCGTAGGTGGCTCCGGCGAGGCGCTTTTCGTATTCATCGGCGCGGCTGGCGGGAAAGATCAAATGCGTGTGCGAGTCCACAAACCCCGGCAGGACCACGCGCCCGCCGAGGTCGAGCCTGCGAGCGCGGCGCGCCTCGCTGAGTCGTGCGAGTTGCCGGCGCGGCCCGACGGCAGCGATCGCGCCGTCGCGCACCAGCACGGCGCCATCGCGGAGGATGCCGAGACCGGCCAGCGCGCGGCCGCGGCGCGGCACGGGGCCGCGCAGGGTCAGCAGTTCGGAGCACCCGGTGATCAGCAGAATGCGCGGCACGCGCGCATTCTCTCGTCGGCAGCCACTCGACGCCAGCAGAACGCCCGCGCCGACTGCGGGCAAGAGCAGACTCAGTCAGACGCCCCGGCGGCGCGCCCTTGGTGCCGCGGAAGGAATTCTTCGGCCGCAAACGTTTCGATGGAGGTGGGCGTGGTGTTCTGCGCGGAACGCGGCTCGAGCGGGGCCATGTAGCCCGAGTTCAACGCGGCCGCCATTTCGTTCAGCAGCTTGGCTGTGCCGAGGGCAACGCCCATCTGCGTCATAGCTTGCTCGACCATGGCGTCAGGAAACTGCGAGTAGGACAGCTTGGGCGCGCCGATGGTCTTGCCGATGACCGAGGCAGCCTCCGCCATGGTGGCGTCGCGTTGCCCCAGCAGTTCGCGCGTTTGCCGGCCGGTGAAATCCAATTTGAGCAGGGCCTCGGCTGCCGCTGAGCCGATGTCGCGCGTCGCGATCAGCGCCAGCGGCAGGTCGGCTCGCAGCGGTCCGCCCATCATCCCAAAGGACCGGATCAGCCCGATCTGCGCCAGCAGGTTTTCCATGTAATAGCCGGGGCGCAAGCGCAGCACGTTGAGCCCGGGGATGCGGTCCAGCTTTTCCTCGAAGTTGTGCAGGCCAACTACCGGCCCCACCTTCTCCGCGCGGTGCGCGCCCACGCTGCTCAGAGCGACTACGTGGGTGACCCCGGCTTTCTCGATTGCGGCGGCGAGCGCGTCGCTCACGCGCTCCTGGTAGGCGCGGTAGTCTTCGATGACCATCTCCGGAGGAATCAGGGCATAGACGGCTTGCGCCCCGGTGAACGCCCGCGTCATCGCCGCGGCGTCGGCCAGTTCATCGACGACGGCTTCGGCGCCCTTCTGCACGAAGCGCTGCAACTTCTCCGGGCTGCGCCCGATCACGCGCACCTTTTTTCCCTTCGCCAGCAAAGTCTCCGCAACTATCTTTCCCGTGTTTCCCGTCGCTCCCGTAATGGCGTACATGTCCGCCCTCCTTTGGTGACTCTGACTTCGATGCGCAGGGCCTCGGGCAGGATACAAACTACGGCGTCGGAATCTTGATGCCGGCCGTGCGGGCGAACGCGATGGCTTCGGGGTAGCCGGCGTCGGCGTGCCGCGCCACGCCGATGCCCGGATCGTTGGTCAAGACCCGCTCGATGCGCGCGGCCATTTCTTTGGTGCCGTCGGCGACGGTCACCTGGCCGGCGTGCTGGGAATAGCCGATGCCCACTCCGCCGCCGTTGTGGATGGAGACCCAGGAAGCGCCGCTCGCGGTGTTGAGCAGGGCATTAAGCAAGGCCCAATCGGCCACCGCATCGGAGCCGTCGAGCATTTTTTCCGTCTCGCGGTAGGGCGAGGCCACCGAGCCGCAGTCGAGGTGGTCGCGACCGATGACGATGGGCGCTCGGAGCTCGCCGCGGGCGACCAGGTGGTTGAGCGCCAGTCCGAATTTGTCGCGCTCGCCGTAGCCCAGCCAGCAAATGCGCGCCGGCAAACCCTGGAAGCGCACGCGCTTCTGCGCCAGGCGAATCCAGCGGCTCAGGATTTCGTCGTGCGGGAAAAGTTCCAGCACCAGCTCGTCGGTGCGGTAGATGTCCGCCGGCTCGCCGGACAGCGCAACCCAGCGGAATGGCCCGCGGCCCTCGCAGAACAGCGGCCGGATGTAGGCCTGCACGAACCCGGGGAAATCGTAGGCGTCCTTGACCCCCTGCTCGTAAGCCATGGTGCGGATGTTATTGCCGTAGTCAAAGGTCACTGCGCCGAGCTTCTGCAGCTCCAGCATGCCGCGCACGTGGAGCGCGATGGACTCCAGCGCGCGCTTGCGATAGTCCTCCGGGTCGCGCTGGCGCAGTTCGGCAGCCTGCGCGAGGCTCAGCCCGCGCGGGATGTAGCCGCCGACAGGATCGTGCGCGCTGGTCTGGTCGGTCACGAGGTCGGGCACCACGCCGCGGCGCGCCAGCTCCGGGATGACGTCGGCGCAGTTGCCCACCAGCCCCACCGAGGCCGGCTCGCGCTTGCGTACCGCGTTCTTCAGGATGCGCAGCGCCTCGTCGAGGTCGTTGACCATGACGTCGCAGTAACCGCTCTTCGCGCGCCGCTTGATGCGCTCGGGGTCCGCCTCGATGCCGAGGAACGCCGCGCCGTTCATCGTCGCAGCGAGAGGTTGTGCGCCCCCCATGCCGCCCATGCCGCCGCTGACGACGAGCTTGCCGGCAAGCTCGCCGCCGAAGTGCTTGCGCGCGGCGGCAGCAAAGGTTTCGTAGGTGCCCTGCAAGATGCCTTGGGTGCCGATGTAAATCCAGCTCCCCGCGGTCATCTGGCCGTACATCGTCAGGCCGGCGCGCTCGAGCGCGTCGAAATGCTTCCAGTTGTTCCAGTGGCCCACCAAATTGGCGTTGGCAATCAGCACGCGCGGTGCGTGCGGGTGCGTGCGGAAGACGCCGACGGGCTTGCCGGACTGCACCAGCAATGTTTCGTCGTTGTCGAGTTCGCGCAGCGATTCGACAATCGCGTGGAAGCAGGCCCAATTGCGCGCCGCCTTGCCCCTGCCCCCGTAGACGATCAGCTCCTCGGGCCGCTCGGCCACCTCGGGATCGAGGTTGTTCATCAGCATGCGCAGCGCGGCCTCCTGGTGCCAACTCTTGCAGGAGATGGCCATCCCGCGCGGCGCCCGCACCGGCTGGCGAGTAGACGTGCTTTCGGCGCTGGGCTTCGTCATGCTCCCGGACTCCTCGGCGCCATCTTAGCGCAGAAATCTCCCGCTGAGCTATCGCGTCCCCCTCGCCGTTGCGTTGAGCCCGCTGCGACGGGGCAGGCTATTTCCGGCAGTCGCGGAGTTCCGGAAGCGGCTGTGTCGGGGCTCAGTACTATTGCGGGGCGCTGGCAGCTTGCCGGGAGCAGTGTCCTACGCACAAGTCTCCGGTGCTACGCACTAGTTCGCTCAAATCCCACAGGTGATCTGCAAGATTCGCAGCCATTGCGGGGTCGTTCTAAGCGTTTGGTGTATCCGAACAAAATCGCGGTGTGCGAAATGCAAGAGTATCCAGCTTCTTAGAGAACCCGTCGGCTTTGGGGGATTATCTGGCTTTCTGGGGGGAAGCGGCAGCGGTCTACTCACGCCCCACCCCCTGCCGGGGCGTCTGAATCCAAATTAGGACAGCAGCTCGCCGGGAGTTCCGTTGCGCGAACTGCGGCGCTGCGTTAGATTGGATACCTTGGCAGATATGGACTATCCCTCTCTTACCGGGCGACTGCTCGCTGCGTTCGATCGCTACCACTGCCCACGGGCGCAAATGCACAAGGTTGACACCCGCTGGGAAGCCATCCCCGCGGATGAAATGTTGCGGCGCATCGCCGGGCTTTCCCGGGCGCTTGCCGAGTTGGGAGTCCGCGCCGGCGACCGCGTGGGCGTGTTCGCGCCGAATCGCCCGGAATGGCATGTGGCCGACTTTGCTATTCTCGGCCTCGGCGCGGTGAACGTGCCCGTCTATTTCCACGAAGCGCCTGACCGCATCGTTTACATCCTCAATCACTCAGGCGCGAAGGTGGTCGTAACGGCGGGCGCCGAGCAGGCGCGGCGGTTGCTGGCCTGCCGCGAACGCCTGAGGGGAGTCGAGCAGGTGATCGTCGCCGGCGCGCCGCCCGAACTGGACGGCGACATCCTTCGCTACGAGCCCCTGGTGGCCGCGGCTGGCGATGCCGAGGTGACGGCGTATCGCCGCCGTGCCGCGGAAGTGACGCCTGACCGGCTTGCCACGATCATTTATACCTCCGGCACCACCGGCGAGCCCAAGGGCGTCATGCTGACGCACAGCAACTTCACCTCGAACGAAATGGACGCGTTCCAAAGCAACGACTACCGCCCTGACGACTTGGCGCTTTCGTTTCTTCCGCTGGCGCACGTCTACGAACGCATCATGTGCTACGGATATTTCGGCCGGGGAGTGGGCGTAGCCTACGTCGAGTCCATGGAGCAGATAGCGACGGCGCTGCGCGAGGTGCGCCCGACAGTGGCGGCGGTGGTGCCGCGCTTCCTTGAGAAGGCTTACGCGAACATGATGGAAAAGGGCCACCAAGCCACCGGGCTGAAGCGGCGTCTGTTTGATTGGTCGCTCCGGGTCGCGCGGGACGCCACGCCCTGGCGCGCGTACGGACAGCAGGTGCCGCTGCGCGTGAAGCTGGAATGGGCGCTGGCCAATCGGCTGGTTTATTCCAGGGTTCGCGCGGGGCTCGGCGGCCGCATACGTTCGTTTGCTTCGGGTGGAGCGCCGCTGGCGCGCGAGTTGGCCGAGTTCTTCTGGGCCATCGGCATCGTCATTTATCAGGGCTACGGCCTGACGGAGACTTCGCCGATTGTGGCTTCCAATCTCCCCGAAGCGAACAAAGTCGGCACAGTAGGCCGGCCGATCGCTCACGTCGGGGTGCGCATCGCCGCGGACGGCGAAATCCTGGTCCGGGGTCCGGGCGTGATGTGCGGCTACTACAATCAGCCCGGCGAGACGGGCGCGGCGTTGAGCGCAGACGGCTGGCTGCGCACCGGCGACATCGGTTATCTCGACGCGGACGGCTACCTGGTGGTCACCGACCGCAAGAAGGATTTGCTGAAGACCGCGGCCGGAAAGTTCGTGGCGCCGCAGCCGATCGAAAACAGCCTGAAGTCGAGTCCGTTCATCCTCAATGCGGCTGTCGTCGGGGACCGGCGAAAGTTTGTGGCGGCGCTGATCGTGCCGCACTTCGCCAACGTCGAAGCGCGCGCTCGCGAGATGGGTTTGCAATTCTCTTCGCCGCTGGAGCTGGCGGCGCACCCCTGGGTGCACGAGCTGATTCGCGCGGAAATCGACCGGTGCACGGCGCATCTGGCCCAGTACGAAACGATCAAGCGCTTCGCCGTGCTCGACCACGACTTCACGTTCGAGGGCGGCGAGTTGACCTACACGATGAAGCTGAAGCGGCGCGTCATCGAGGAGCGCTACCGCGACGTCGTCGAACAGCTCTACGCCGACGTCAGCGAGCCGCGCCCGCTGCCGAGGGCCTAGCGGCGCGCGCTTGGGCGCGGCGTCCGCGTTGTTCTCCTTTGTCGAGGCGGCGCCCGCCGCCCGCGGCGGACCCGGGGGATTGCTACACAGCTACGCCGCGCCGGGGGTAGAATGATGCGAGGAGCAAACTGAGATGAACGACCAGCTCGTGATCGCGGGCCGCGCGTTCCGCTCGCGGCTGATTGTGGGCACAGGAAAATACCGCAGCTTTCCGGAAATGGCGCGGGCGCACGAGGCCTCGGGCGCGGAGATGGTTACCGTCGCCGTGCGCCGCGTCAACTTGACCGACCGCTCCAAGGAATCTCTGCTCGACTACATTGACCGCGCCAAATTCTTCATCTTGCCGAACACCGCCGGCTGCTATACGGCCGAGGAAGCCGTGCGCACGGCGCGGCTGGCGCGCGAGGCGGGCCTGTCGGAATGGGTGAAGCTGGAAGTGATCGGCGACCAGCAAACGCTGTTTCCGGATACCGAAGAGCTGGTGTCGGCGACGAAGACCCTGGTCAAAGAAGGCTTCATCGTGCTGCCCTACACCAATGACGATTTGATCGTCGCGCGCAAGTTGATCGACGCCGGGGCGGCGGCGGTGATGCCGCTGGGCGCGCCCATTGGCTCCGGCATGGGGATCCAGAACGAGGCCAACATCCGCATCCTGCGCGAGCGCATTACCGCAGTGCCGCTCGTCGTGGATGCCGGCGTGGGCACGGCGTCCGATGCCACCGTGGCGATGGAACTGGGCGCCGACGGGGTGCTGATGAATACCGCGATCGCCGAAGCACAAGACGCCGTGCTGATGGCCGAGGCCATGCGCGCCGGCGTCGAAGCCGGCCGCAAGGCGTACTTAGCCGGCCGCATCCCGAAGAAGCTCTACGCCACGGCCTCGAGCCCGCTCGCCGGCGTCGTTCGCTAGCGAAATAGAGCGTGCCAGCTAATGTCCACCAAGGCGTGGACCAGAGCGGAAGTGAAGATGGAGCCGGTCTTCCTCCACACCCGCCCATAAAACAACCCTGCAATCGTGGCCAGCAAGACGTAGCGCCAGTTCGGGAACGGGCCATTATTGATGTGCGAGAGCCCGAAGATCACCGAGGCTACCATCCATCCTCGAAACTGGCTCTTCAGCGAGCGCGCGAGCAGGTTTTGCAATAGCCCGCGGAAAAGAAACTCTTCCGGCCACGCAGTGAACAGCACGATGCCGAGCGCCACCACGGGCAGGTCGCGCGCGACTGACGGCGCGTACCTGAGGAAGCCCATGGCTTCGCCCAGCGGGATTGCGATGGCGGCAAAAACGGCGAAATGAAGCGCCACCGCCCAGCCGTAGCCGCGTCCCCATTCGACCGAATAGCCGATGCCGTCCAGCCGGCGAACCAGAAGGAAGGCAGCCAGGCCGACATTGAGCGCAAAAAGAATCGTCAACGTGTGCGTCAACTGGGATGGGTAAGGCCACAGCTTGTACATCGAACGCAGCTCCACCGGCAGCCAGATTGCCAGCACGGCGGCATAGTCTTCCCATCGGCCCGGAGGGCGGCCGCGGGCGCGCAGAACAAATAGCGCAGGAACGACCGCGTAAGCCGCCGCGAACGCGATCCATTTCCCCGAGAAGGAATTCATTCCGCCGCAGTAAATCAGGTAGAGCAAAAGCGGCGCGAGCGGCGCAGCCAGAACGCCGCGCGCGCCCAGGCGGTCCAGCAGCCATTCGCCCGCTTTATGCGCAGCGAGAAAAATCTCCGCGGCAAGCAACAGCGCAAAGACAGCCAGCGCGACCCCGAAGCGCCGCCCGCCGTAGCCAAGCCGGGCCCCGTAGTAGGCTGCCACCAGACACAGGGCCGCCCAGAGCGCGAGCGCGCCGCGGAAACGAAGCTGGCGCGTATGGGTCATGGCCCCACAGTCTAGCGCATCTGCAAATTCTTGATTTGTGGTCTTAACTCGGCGATTCTTGGGAGGCTTCACAGCTTTGCCGGGCACCGGGGAGGGGGATTGGCCGAAGCAAGCAAGCAGCGGCTGGGATACATCGACTGGATGCGAGGCCTGGCGTGCGTGCTGATGTTCCAGACGCATTGCTACGACTCGTGGCTGGGGGGCGAAGCGCGCAAAACTGAATTCTTTCGGTGGTCGCAGCTCGGCGGAACTCTCCCCGCGCCGCTGTTTCTGTTTCTCGCAGGCATCTCTTTCGCGCTGGTGACCGACAAGCTGCGCCAGCGCGGCCTGAGTCCCAACCAGATTGCGGGCACAACTATTCGTCGCGGCGCAGAAATTCTTGCCTTTGGGCTGCTCTTCCGCGCGCAGGAGTTTCTGCTGGGGCAGCCGGGGGCGCCGTGGACCGATCTGTTGCGCGTGGATATCCTGAACATCATCGGCTTCTCCATGATCCTGATGGGGGTGGTGTGCCGGGCGGCGGCGCTTACCATGGCGGATGATTCTGTGGCGCGTGCGCTGAGCGGCTTGCGCGCGGCAAACGTTGCGGCGGCATCCACGGCAGCTTTGGCTGTGGCCATGGTGACGCCGCCGCTGTGGACCACCTGGCGGCCGCGCTGGCTTCCCTGGCCCGTGGAGTCCTATATCAATGGAGTGCACGTCTTCTCCCGGCCGCAGCCGTGGCTCTTCCCCATTTTTCCGTGGGCCGCCTTTGCGTTTGTGGGCTTGGCGGTCGGTTTCGCGCTGCTGAGCGATTGGGCGCGCCGCCGGGAAGCTGTGGCGGTAACG
>Ga0099828_10001312_pt1 | contig 16428 bp, 14 predicted proteins | sample CZO8metaG_2_FD_79338 | JGI IMG/M metagenome (GOLD analysis project Ga0099828, IMG submission 79338) | Vadose zone soil microbial communities from the Eel River Critical Zone Observatory, Northern California, USA - CZOApr15con2H1.8 metaG | ecosystem: Environmental > Terrestrial > Soil > Vadose... | reverse complement strand
GCTGGCGGCAAGGGAGCAGATGTCGCTCGGGCCGGCCGCGATATTCCCGCTCGGCGGGGCGGGCAACGTGCACGGCGTGCTCACCGTCGGCCGCCGCCCAGGGGCGATGCCGCTGGCGCTCGCCGCCACCGAGATGGTCGGCTCGTTCGCCGCCCAGGCGGGCATTGCGCTCGAGCTGGCTCATGCCCGCCGCGACGCCGAGCAGCTCACGATGCTGCAGGACAGGGAGCGCATCGCTCGCGACCTGCACGACCTGGTCATCCAGCGGCTGTACGCGACCGGGATGTCACTGCAGGGCGCGCTGCCGCTGATCGCGCGGCCCGAGGTGGCAGACCGGGTGAGCCGGGCCGTGGACGCCATGGATGACACGATCAGCGAGATCCGGTCGGCCATCTTCGCGCTGCAGCCGCGGCATGACATCAAGCAGCCGGACTTCCGCGAGCTGATCCTGGACGTCGCGTCGGAGATGACCGGACCGCTCGGGTTCGCCCCGTCGCTCAGCCTGTCCGGCGGCCTGGACGAGCAGGTGCCCGCCGAGATCGCCGATCAGGCGCTGCACGCGCTCCGCGAGGCGCTGTCGAACGCGGCGCGGCATGCCCGCGCCAGCCGCGTCGATGTCACCGTCGAGGCCGGCCGCGACCTGGTTCTCGTGGTCAGCGACGACGGCTCGGGTATGCGGGCCAGCGCCCGCCGCAGCGGGCTGGGCAACCTCGCCGAGCGGGCCAGGCAGCTGGGCGGGACGCTCAAGGTCGGGGCCGCCGGCGACCGCGGAACCGAGCTGCGCTGGCAGGTTCCACTCGGCTGAGCCACCGCCCGGCGGCGGGCCGGCCCGGGCCCGCAGGCTCGTTGGGCCGGCCCGCGGCGGGCTGAGCTAGCCGGGGATCAGCTGGCCGGGTTCGTCCGTTCACCATGGTCTTGATCTTCAAAAACGCGGGCCGCGTACGCCGCTGCCTGCGTTCGGCGCTCCATGCCGAGCTTGGCGAAGAGCGCGGACACGTAGTTCTTGACGGTTTTCTCGGCCAGGAACATCCGCTGGCCGATCTGGCGGTTGGTCAGCCCCTCGCCGATGAGCTCGAGTATCCGCCGTTCCTGGCCGGTCAGGCCGGACAGCGGGTCGGAGCGCGCCGCGGTGTCCCGCATCCGCCGCATCACCCGGCTCGCCGCCTCCGGGTCGAGCAGCGACTGGCCGGCCGCGACCGCCCGTACCGCGCCGACCAGGTCCGTGCCGCGGATCTGCTTCAGCACGTATCCGGACGCCCCGGCCATGATCGCGTCGAAGAGTGCCTCGTCATCGCCGTAGGAGGTGAGCATCAGGCAGGCGACCCCGGGCATCGTGGACCGGATGTCACGGCACACGCTGACCCCGTTGCCATCGGGCAGCCGCACGTCGAGCACCGCGACGTCGGGCCGCAGCGCGGGGATGCGGGCCAGCGCCGACGACGCCGTGCCCGCCTCGCCGACCACGACGATGTCCGGCTCGGACTCCAGCAGCTCGCGGACGCCGCGGCGGACGATTTCGTGGTCATCGAGCAGGAACACGCCGATCGGCCTGGCTGGCGTCGTCCCGTCGGGCTGCGGCTGGGCTGCGCCGTGCGGCTGCGGCTGGGCTGCGTCGTGCGGCTGCGGCCCGGCTGGGGGATTCATCTGCGGCTGGCACCTCTGTTCGCGTCCGCGCTCGGCCTGCGCGGACTCCCGCCTGCGGACAGCATCACGGAAGCTACCGCACGTCCGCCAGCGTAGGCCCCGTGCCGCGGGCGGGACAGGGACCATGGTCCCGCCGATCCGGCCGAACGTCCCTGGCCGCCGCCGCGCCGGGGGAAGCGGCGCTGCGAGCGGACACGGGCGCTGGGCATATCCTGGCGGGCTCTTGGGCCCTAGCCATCCTGCCCCGCGGAAGGTCCAATAGGTGGACGCTGCAAAGAGACCGACACGCCAGCGAGCGATCGGAGCAAGAGGACATGGCCGGATACGCGGATGCCTTCCGCCGGAGCCTGGCTGACCCTGACGGGTTCTGGGGCGAGGCCGCTGAGGCGATCGACTGGTACCAGCGGCCAACGGCGGTGCTCGATGCCTCCGGCGCGCCGTTCTACCGCTGGTTCACCGGAGGCGTGCTGAATACCTGCTTCAACGCCGTGGACAGGCACGTCCGCGATGGTCGCGGCGACCAGGCCGCGCTGATCTACGACAGCCCGGTGACCAGCACCTCCCGTACATTCACCTACCAGCAGTTGCTTGCTGAGGTCGCGTGGTTCGCTGGCGTGCTGCGCGGCCTCGGGACGGGCGCTGGCGACCGTGTGGTCATCTACATGCCGATGATCCCCGAGGCGGTCGTCGCCATGCTCGCCTGCGCGCGCATCGGCGCGGTGCACTCGGTAGTGTTCGGCGGCTTCGCCGCGCCTGAACTGGCAGCCCGCATCGACGACGCGGCCCCCAGGGTGGTGGTGTCGGCTTCCTGCGGGATCGAGGTCAGCCGGATCCTGGAGTACAAGCCGATCCTGGACCGGGCGATCGGACTGTCCAGCCACAAACCACAGTCATGCGTCATCCTGCAGCGCCCGCAGGCGCCTGCCACCCTGGTGGCCGGCCGTGACCTGGACTGGGTGCAGGCGATGGCCGGCGCCGAGCCGGCCGACTGCGTCCCCGTCGCGGCCACCGACCCGCTCTACATCCTGTACACCTCTGGCACCACCGCCAAGCCAAAGGGCGTTGTCCGCGACAACGGAGGCCACGCGGTCGCGCTGCACTGGAGCATGCAGAACATCTACAACACGCTGCCCGGCGAGGTGTACTGGGCTGCCTCCGACATTGGCTGGGTTGTGGGGCATTCCTACATCGTCTACGCCCCGCTGCTGGCCGGCTGCACCACGGTGCTCTATGAGGGCAAGCCGGTCGGCACCCCGGACGCCGGGGCGTTCTGGCGGGTGATCGCCGAGCACGGGGTCAAGACGCTGTTCACCGCGCCTACCGCGTTCCGCGCGATCAAGAAGGAAGACCCAGCCGGTGAACTGGCCAGAAAGTACGACCTGTCCGGCTTCCGTTGCCTGTTCCTGGCCGGCGAGCGGCTCGACCCGGAAACTTACCGGTGGGCAGGCGAACTGCTCGGCATCCCGGTGATCGACCACTGGTGGCAGACGGAGACCGGCTGGCCGATCGCGGCTGACCTGATGGGTCTGGACCCCATGCCCACCAAGCCGGGCTCACCCACCGTGCCGGTACCCGGCTACGACGTGCACGTCGTCGATCCCGCCACCGGCGCCGACGTCCCGCCAGGAACCACCGGGGAGATCGTGGTGCGGCTGCCGCTGCCGCCCGGCTGCCTTCCGACCTTGTGGGGTGACGACCAGCGGTTCATCGATTCCTACCTGGTGCGCTACCCCGGCGCTTACATCACGGGAGACGGAGGATACCGCGACAGCGACGGATACCTCTATGTCATGGGCCGCACCGATGACGTCATCAATGTCGCAGGCCACCGGCTGTCCACCGGGGAGATGGAAGAAGTCCTCGCCAGTCATCCCGCCGTTGCCGAATGCGCCGTCATCGGCGTCCATGACCCACTCAAAGGCCAGATCCCCCGCGGATTCGTTGTGCTCAAAGCGGGCAGCGACACCGACCCCGACACGCTGAGCGCCGAACTCGTTCAGCTGATCCGCGACCAGATCGGCGCCGTAGCCGCCCTGCGCAGGGTCGACGTGGTGGCCGCGCTGCCCAAGACCAGGTCCGGCAAGATCCTGCGGAAGACCATGCGCGCGATCGCGGACGGCGCGGACGAGCCGGTGCCGTCGACCATCGAGGACCCGGCCGCGCTTGACGCGCTCCGTTCCATCCTGCGCGGCGACGGCTAGGGCAGCATCTGCCGCTGAGCGGCCGTGCTACGCCCGGTCCGGGGCCGGCCGGGCGCCCGGCCGGCCCCGGGGGCGTACTCCGCCGGGACGTTCAGGCAGCTACCGCTGGCTCCGGACGACAACGACGGGGCAGGCCGCGTGATTCACGACCTGGTTGCTCACCGAGCCCATCAGCAGGCTGCCGAAACCGCCGCCCCCGCGTGAACCGACGACGACCAGGTCGGCATCGTGCGAGGCATTGATCAGCTCCATGGCCGGGAGGCCGCTGACCGCCCGCGTGATCACCGAAGCAGGTTGTGCCGCCAGCCGGCCAGCCGCCTCCTGCGCCGCTGCCTCGGCCGCCTCGCGGACCTTCTCGACCTCCGGCTGGTCGGCCGGGTAGATGGTTGGGGTGCCGCTCCAGTAGCTGCCCGCGACCTGATGCACGGTCAGGACGGTGAGCGGGGCATGCCGAAGCGCTGCCTCTTTCATTGCCCATTCGAGTGCAAGCTGAGAGTGCTCTGAGCCATCGACGCCCACAACGATTCCAGGCATTGCCTCTCCTTCTCAACGGGGCCGCCGCTCACGCGGCCGGCCATTTCACTCCGGTAACCATTGTCGCTGTCGTCGCCGGACCCCGCCAGGGACGTTGCGAAGCCGGCCCGCAGCGAGGAGAATTTCGATTTGCTCCTAGTGCAGCGGCAGCAGTCCGTGCTCGGGGAATACGGCCGACCTGGTTGCCATGATGGCCTGGTCGACGGGTTCTTCCGGGTCGTAGCCGGACTCGAAGCTGGCGTACTGCGGCCGGGCCCCTTCTGTCATCAGCTCGGGAGGCTGGCGGCCGGTGCGCCCGGCCGCGTACTCGCGCCAGGCGGCCGGGATCGCCGCCGCGGGATCGATCGGGTGGCCGGCCGCCTCAGCGAGCAGATGCGTCCAGGTTCTCGGCACTACCTGGAGGAGCTCGTACCCGCCTCCTCCGGTGAGCAGCCAGCGGCCGCCGGCTACCTGATGGGCAAGGCCGTGGATCGCCGCGTGCGCCGCGCGCTGTGCGTCAATGGACAGCTGAAGGTCGGCCAGCGGGTCCAGCCAGTGCGTGTCACAGCCATGCTGGCTGACCAGGATTGACGGCTGGAACGCCCGCAGCAGCGGCGGGACCACGGCATGGAAGGCCCGCAGCCAGCCGGCATCCCTGGTCCCGGCGGGCAGCGCCACGTTGACCGCCGAGCCTGGCGCCCCGCTGCCGCCGGTCTCGGACGGCCGGCCGGTGCCGGGGAACAGGGTCGCCGGGCTCTCGTGCAGGCTGATCGTCAGCACCCGCGGATCGTCGTAGAAGGCTGCCTGCACGCCATCACCGTGGTGAACGTCGATGTCGACATAGGCGACCCGGTCCGCGCCGGCCCCGAGCAGCCAGGCGATCGCGATCGCCGGGTCGTTGTAAATGCAGAAACCGCTCGCCTGCCCGCGCATCGCATGGTGCAGCCCGCCCGCGATGCTCGCGCCGTGCTCCGCCTGGCCGGTCCAGACCGCCCGGGCCGCCGCCATGGTCGCGCCCGCCACGAGCGCTGACGCCTCGTGCATGCCGGCGAAAACGGGGTCATCCGCCGTGCCGAGGCCGAAGCTCAGCAGCGAGGAGTCTGGCTTGTCGCCGCCCGCCCGCCGCACGGCTGCGATGTAACGCGGGTCGTGCACGAGCTCAAGTTCCGCATCGGTGGCCGGCACCGGGCGCCCGACCGTGACCCCCGCCTGGTCGAACAGCCCGAAGGCGCGGGCCAGCTCCATCGTCAGCTCGACCCGGACGGGCGCCAGCGGATGACCGGGACCGAAGTCGTAACCAGCCAGCCGCTCGTCCCAGGCAACATGCAGGGTGCAGGCCATGCGCTCATCCTCCCAGCCGCGCGGTGGCCCCGCTAGCCGGGCTGTCGCCGGCCAGGCGGGCGGTGCTGGCCCGATGAAGGGCCCACTGACCCGGCAGCGCGGGACGTAGGTCCTCTTGCCCCGGTGCCGTCCGGAAGCCGACTATCGAGAGCAGGCGCAGCGGCCGGCCGACGACCGGGAGGTAATCATCATGACGAGGCACGAGACGGCGTGGCAGGCCGCTGAGGCCGCCGCAGGAGCGCTTGCCCCCGAGGCCGGCTTGTTCGCCTCGCTGGACGCGGAGGGTTTCGGCGAGTCCACGCTCGCCGTGCTCGCGCGGGCGGCCGGGCAACCCGCTGCCCTGGCCGCGGCCAGCTTGCGGTTCTGGGCCAGCGTGGCACGGATAGGGCCGGCCGCCGCGGCGCGCTGGCTCGGCATGGACGCGGAGCCGCCCGTCCCCGTTCCGCCCGACAAGCGGTTCGCTGACCGCGCCTGGGACGACAATCCGGTGTTCTTCGCCGTCCGGCAGTGCTACCTGGCCGCTACCCGGCTGGCGGGTGACCTGCTCACGGCAGGCGCGGGCGACCCGGTGGCCGACGCGAAGGCGAAGCTCGCGGCATGCTTCCTGCTGGACGCGCTCGCGCCGACGAACTTCCTGCTCACCAACCCGGCCGCGCTCAAGCGTGCCTTCGAGACCGGCGGCGCCAGCCTGGCGGCCGGTGCCGGCAACTTCGCTGACGACCTCATCAGCAATGGCGGCCGCCCCCGCCAGGTCGATACGCGCCCCTTCAAGATGGGCGAGAATCTCGCCGCCACTCCCGGCAAGATCGTATTCAGGAACGAGCTCATGGAGCTCATCCAGTACGCGCCGCAGACGCCCAAGGTCCGCGCGATTCCGGTGCTGGCCAGCCCGCCGTGGATCAACAAGTACTACATCATGGACCTCGCGCCGGGGCGCAGCTTCCTTGAGTGGGCGGTCAAGCACGAGCGCACGGTCTTCGCCATCTCCTACCGCAACCCGGACTCCTCGATGGGAGGCGTGACCCTGGACGATTACCTCATCCACGGCCCGCGGGAGGCGCTGGACGTGATCGGCGAGATCACCGGTTGCGCCAAGATCGACATCATCGGGCTGTGCCTGGGCGGTGCCCTGACCGGCATGCTTGCGGCCTATCTCATCAAGAAGGGCGACGACAGGATCGGCTCGATCACGCTGCTCAACACCCTGCTTGACTACAGCGAGCCGGGCGTGCTCGGTGCGTTCACCGACGAAAAGACGGTGGCGCGGCTGGAGCGTCAGATGGCGGAAAGGGGCTTCCTCGAAGGCAGCCAGATGGCCGGCACCTTCGACCTGCTGCGGGCCAACGACCTCATCTTCAACTACGTGGTCGCAAACTGGCTGATGGGCCAGCGGCCGCCAGCCTTCGACATCCTCGCGTGGAACGGCGACAGCACCCGCCTGCCGGCCGCCATGCATTCCTTCTACCTGCGCTGCCTGTACCTTCGCAACGAGCTGGCCAGGGGCGAGATGGAACTGGCGGGCCAGCGGCTGTCGCTGTCCGACGTGACGAACGACACCTACGTCGTGGGCGCCATCAACGATCACATCGTGCCCTGGCACGCCTCGTACAAGACCGGCGGGCTGCTCGGCGGTACCGTCCGGTACGTCCTGTCCAGCGGTGGTCATATCGCTGGCATCGTCAACCCGCCAGGCCCGAAGGCATGGTACGAGGCGACCGATCACGCCCCTGCAGACGCCGAGGCGTGGCGCGCCGCGGCCGCCAGGCGGGGCGGATCGTGGTGGGAGGACTGGACCGGGTGGGCGCAGAAGCGGGCCGGCGGTCGCGTCAAGCCGCCCCCCATGGGCAGCAGCGAGCACCCGCCGATCGGCGATGCGCCCGGCGACTACGTCCTGGGCTGAACGCCGCCGGCCTGGCCTGCGCTTGACAAACCTACCATTTGCTCAATATAGTTAGCAGTGCAGACCAGAACCGCAGACCAGAACTAAGGAGGAGCCATGAGCGAGACCCGTACCGTGGGCAAGGAAATACAGGACGAGATCCTGAACACGGTCCGCAAGAGCCAGGCAGCGGTGGTTGAGGCACTGGAGACGTGGGCCAGCGCGGTCCAGTCGATCACGCCGGACCTGCCGGCAGTGAACGTGCCCTTTGCCGGCAAGCTGCCCAAGCCGCAGGAGCTGATCGCGAGCGCCTACGACTTTGCCGAGCAGCTGCTGGCCAGCCAACGGAAGTTCGCCGAGGACGTCCTGAAGGCGACCGCGCCGTTGCTGCCGTCCAAGGACGCAGCCAAGGAGAACGGCGGCACGACAAAGTAACCCCAACCCCAAGCGCGCGGCGAGCCCAGGAATGGTTCGCCGCGCGTTCGTGCTCAAGTGGCAGCGCGACGGTCACATGGCCATGATCTTTCCCGGGCCGGCCCTGGTCTTCGCTAGCCGGTCAACGCGGACATCCGGGCGGGGCGTCATCGGGCCGCCTTCCCGCTTCCGGGCCGGCCCCTGCGTTGACCACCACGACGGGACAGCGTGCCCGCCTAAGGCAGGTCCTGAGCACCGGGCCGACTGAGAGCCCGGCCGCATCCTGCGGGCGCGTGGTTCCGAGCACGAGCAGGTCAGCGCTGCCGGACCGGGCAATGAGCACACGCTCGGGCACACCCTCGGCCAGTTCCGTGTGCAGGCAGGCCGGCCGGACCGGGCCGAAAGCTTCGCGGACGGCCGCGGCGAGGCCGCTGTCCAGCGCGACTCTCGTGTCCTCCTTCGGGTGGCCCTCGCCGACACCGGCGTACGGGGCCGGCTGCGGGGAGGGATCCCATGCGCAGATCGCGTTCAGCCGGACATGCCGGCGCCCTGCCTCATCTGCGGCCCAGCGCAGCGCGGCCACCGATGCCCTGGAGCCGCTGACCCCGACCACGATTTCCTGCCTCGCGGTCCCGCTCATCACAGCCTCCTCTACCGGGCGATTCGCCTAACGCGGGCGAAAAGTGTTCGCCAGCAGTAAGTCTGGCGCGGCCGGACTGGCACGGATAGGGCACAAAGTCACCCTGGATGGTCAGGGACCTATGTCCTTGCCGGCACAGTTCCAACGCCCTGCCGGGAAACCGCCGCCCGCTGCTGCACCCGCAGCGGCCCGCCGTAGCCCCGCCACCCGCCGCGGTTTCATGATCACGGATGATGCGAGGGGTTCCGGCGCCCGAATCTTCCGTGATCATGGACGGGCAGGTCAAGGCGCCGATTTGGTGGTGAGAATGGGGCGGGAGTGGTTACTGGGGGGTGAAGCGCGGGTCGTTCTGGGGGTGCGCGCCCGCAAAACTCTCCATGATCATGGATGGGCAGGTCAGCCGCCGGGTACGGTCGACAGGCCAGTCGCCGCGCGGACCTGACGGGCGATCTCGACATCTTCCCGCGCCGTGATGACCAGCGTGCGGGCGCCGCCCGGCGACGCGGAAATGTCGGCGTCGGCTGCCGCGGCGGCGTTGCGCGCCGGGTCGACAGCCACGCCGAGGAACGCCAGCCCGGCCGCTGCCTCGGCCCTGACCGCGGGCTGGTGCTCGCCGATGCCGCCGGTGAAGGCGAGCACGTCCAGCCCGTTCATCGCCGCGGCCATGGCCGCGATCTCCCGCCGCAGCCGGTGCGCGTGCACGTCGATGGCCAGCCGGGCGCCGGAACTGCCCGCCTCGGCCGCGCGCCGCACCTCGCGCATGTCACCCGAGCCACTGGGCAGTTCGGCCAGCCCGGCCAGCCCGGACGAGTGCTCAAGCCCGGCCGCCACCTCGGCCAGGCTCAGCCCGCCATGCTGCAGCAGCCAGATCAGCAGCCCGGGATCGACGTTCCCTGGCCTGGTGGCCATGACCAGTCCCTCCAGCGGCGTGAAGCCCATGGTCGTGTCCACGCAGCGCCCGCCTTGCACCGCCGCCAGCGATGACCCGGCGCCGAGATGGCAGGTCACCACGGCGACCCGTTCCAGCTTCTTGTTGATGATCTGCGCGCTGCGGCGGGCAGCGTATCCGTGCGAGAGCCCGTGGAATCCGTACCGGCGCAGTCCGAACCGGCCAGTCCAGGCGGCGGGCAGGGCATACCTGGCGGCCGCCGCCGGCATCCCGGCATGGAACGCCGTGTCGAAGCAGGCGACGGCGCGGACGCCGGGCAGCGCCTCGTGCGCGGCGCGGATCCCGGCCAGGGCGCGCGGCTGGTGCAGCGGCGCCAGGTCGGTCAGGCCGGCGATCGCGGCGATGACCGCGTCGTCGAGCACGGTTGCGCGGGTGAACTGGCTGCCGCCGTGCACCACCCGGTGACCCACCGCGCCGATGCCGGACAGGCCGCCGAGGAACTCCCTGAGCTCGCCGCTGTCCGGGCTGCCGTCCCACTGGTCCAGCTCGAGCGCCGCGGTGACCTCGTCATTCGCGCCGAGCACGCGGAGCTTGAGGCTGCTGGATCCGGCGTTGACGACTAGGACGCTGGTCATGGCCGCACGGCGCTGGTCACGGCTGCGCCGGCGCCGGTCACGGCTGGCTGGCGGCGGCCTGCCAGGCCCAGTCCCTGACCTCGGGCAGGTCATCGCCGTGCTCGCGGGTCCAGGCGTGGTGCCTGGCGCGCGTATCGACCATCTGCTGACGAAGCCAGGCCGCCTTGTTGCCCAGGCCGGGAACCCGGTCGATCACGTCCATCACCAGGTGGAACCGGTCCATGTCGTTCATCACCACCATGTCGAACGGCGTGGTGGTGGTGCCTTCCTCCTTGTACCCGCGGACGTGGAACTGGTCGTGCGCCGCCCGGCTGTAGGTGAGCCGGTGGATCAGCCACGGGTAGCCGTGGTAGGCGAAGATCACTGGCCGGCCAGAGGTGAACAGCGCGTCGAACTCGGCGTCGCTCATCCCGTGCGGATGCTCGGAGGCCGGCTGCAGCCGCATCAGGTCGACGACGTTGACCACCCGGACCCGCAGCTGCGGCAGGTGCCGGCGAAGCAGGCTGGTGGCCGCGAGCACCTCCAGGGTCGGTACGTCGCCGGCGCAGGCCAGCACGACGTCGGGCTCTTCGCCATCGCCGTCGCTGCTGGCCCATTCCCAGATTCCCGCGCCGCGAGTGCAGTGCAGGATGGCTGAGTCCATATCCAGCCAGTCCGGAGACGGCTGCTTGCCCGAGACGATCACGTTGACATAGTCCCTGCTGCGCAGGCAGTGGTCAGCCACCGACAGCAGCGTGTTGGCGTCCGGCGGCAGGTAGACCCTGATCACCTCCGCCTTCTTGTTCATCACGTGATCGATGAAGCCAGGGTCCTGATGTGAGAAACCGTTGTGGTCCTGCCGCCAGACGTGCGAGGTCAGCAGGTAGTTCAGCGAGGCCACCGGGCGCCGCCACGGCAGCGCCCGGCTGACCTTCAGCCATTTCGCGTGCTGGTTGAACATCGAGTCCACGATGTGGATGAATGCCTCGTAGCAGGAAAACAGGCCATGACGGCCGGTCAGCAGGTAGCCCTCAAGCCAGCCCTGGCAGGTGTGCTCCGACAGGATCTCCATCACCCGGCCGTCAGCGGCGAGGTGCTGGTCAGCCGGCAGCACCTGCTCTTCCCAGGTCTTGCCGGTGACCTCAAGCACCGCGTTCAGCCGGTTGGACTCGGTCTCGTCCGGCCCGAAGATGCGGAAGTTGCTGCTGCCGTCATTGCTTCGCATCACGTCGCGGAGCATCCCGCCGAGCACCCTCGTCGGCTCGGACGCCTGCGCCCCCGGGGCCGGGACGGGCACCGCGTAGTCGCGGAAATCCGGCAGGACCAGGTCGCGCAGCAGCTGCCCGCCGTTCGCGTGCGGGCATGCCCCAAGCCGCCGGTCGCCGGCCGGGACCAGCCTGAGCAGGTCAGCCAGCGGTCTGCCGCTGGCGTCGAAGAGCTCGTCCGGCCGGTACGAGTGCAGCCACTCCGCAAGCTGCCGCAGGTGCGCCGGATTGGTCCTGACCTCGGCCAGCGGCACCTGGTGCGCCCGCCACGTGCCCTCCACCGGCAGGCCGTCCACCGTGGCAGGCCCGGTCCAGCCCTTCGGGGTGCGCAGCACGATCATCGGCCATCGCCCGCCGGGCTGGCCGGGCTGCCCTGGTCGCCCGCTGCTCGTGGCCCCCAGTCGGGCGGCGTCCTGGATGGCATGGATCCGCTCGATGCACTCATCAAGCGCCGCGGCCATTTTCTTGTGCATAACGGATGGTTCGTGGCCGGTCACATACACGGGCTGGTAGCCGCACCCGCGCAGCAGCGCGTCGAGCTCCTGCTCCGGGATCCGGGCCAGCACGGCCGGATTGGCGATCTTCCAGCCGTTCAGGTGCAGGATCGGCAGCACCGCGCCGTCTCTGGCCGGGTTGAGGAACCTGCCCGAGTGCCAGCTGGCGGCCAGCGGGCCGGTCTCCGCCTCGCCGTCGCCGACCACGCAGGCCACGATGAGGCCCGGGTTGTCGAAAGCGGCGCCGTGCGCGTGCGAGAGCGAGTAGCCGAGTTCGCCGCCCTCATGGATCGAGCCGGGAGTCTCCGGCGCGACGTGGCTCGGCACCCCGCCGGGGAACGAGAACTGGCGGAACAGCTTCTGCAGGCCGGCCGCGTCGCGGGGCACGCTCGGGTAGACCTCGCTGTAACTGCCCTCCAGCCAGCTGTTGGCTAGCGCGGCGGGCCCGCCGTGCCCCGGCCCGATCACGTACATCATCGGCTGGTCGTGCACCGTGATCGCGCGGTTGAGGTGCGCCCAGATGAAGTTCAGGCCTGGCGACGTGCCCCAGTGGCCGAGCAGCCGGGGTTTGATGTGCTCGGGCCGCAGCGGCTCGGCCAGCAGCGGGTTGCCCATCAGGTAGATCTGCCCGGCCGCCAGGTAGTTGGCGGCCCGCCAGTAAGCATCAAGCGTGCCGGCGTCTTCGTCGGTCAGCGGCAGCTTCCCGGTCGGTGTCATCGGGTCCTCTCCTAGTGCGCCGGTCCGGCGGGCCGGTCCGGCGGGCCGGTCCGGACGGGCTCCGGGCCGGGCCCGCGGCCCCCGCTACTCGTCCAGCATCTCCGAGACGGGCCGGCGCGGAGCGGGCGGGACCGACTTCCGTGGGCAGCCGATCGGCTATGAGCTGATCACCTCGCGCAGCTGCAGCGTCATGACCTGCCGGATGCCGAGCATCCGGAAACCGGCCCGTTCCATCGGGCCGAACGCGGCCCGGACGAGGGGCATCGCCTCCTGTCGACTATGCAGCTCAGGTTGCGCGGCGGAATAGTCCCGGCCCCTGAGCCTGATGGTGCAGCCTCCGGCGGCACGCACATTCCGCGACCAGTCGGACTGGTTGCCGAAGGTGAGTGCGATCACGACCGTGTCGCCGGTGCGCCCGGCGCTGACCGGCGTCCGGTAGATCCGCCCGGAGCGTCGGCCAACGTGCCAGATCAGCGCGGCCATCCGGAAGTGCCGTCGGCCGGCCAGCTTGCGGATCAGCGGATTGAGTACCTTCGTCATCGGGCGCATCAGGATCCGCACGACCGGCGCGGGCGGGACTGGGGCTACCGTGCCCGGGGCACGGGGAACCATCAGTTCCGAATCTGTAGTCATTTTCCTTCTCCTCGCTGTGTAGCCATCAGGCGGCGCGGTCCGGCCGCGTGCTGCCAATGATGATCTTGAGATTGAGCTTGTTCGCCCTTCGCTCGCACAGGCACGAATGCCCGCATATTGTCGGTGGCCGTCGGATGGCGGCACCGGTAAGGACGGAACGGGGTGGCGAATAGTGACGCCAGCGGAATCGGCGAGGCTGCCAGCGGGGCGGCCGGCGAGCCTGGTCACCGGGGGACCAGCGAGCCTGGCAGCGGGGAGGCCGGCGAGCCTGGTCGCGGGGGACCGGTTAGCCTGGCCGGGCGCGGCGCTCAGGCCGGGGCGGAAAGCTGCGAGCTGAGGAAAGCCAGCTGGCGCGGGTCGCCGATGACGTGAACCGCCTGGATGATCTCGCCGCGCATGGTGAACACCAGCACGCCGGAAAGTTTCCGGCCGATAAAGCCAAGCACCGCTGGCTGACCGCCGACCGGAAGGGAGACCAGCGTCGCGCCCTGGCCCCAGAACCGCAGCAGGTTCCTTGCCACCCGCCCGGCGCCGGTCACGACCCCCGGCGAGCCGATCGCGTCAGGGCCGAGATCCACGTCGCCCCACGCATCGGGGGCGAGCACCTCAAGCAAGCCGTTGAGGTCACCGCTTGCGCACGCGGCGATGAACTTCTCGGTGACCAGCCGGTGCTCGGCGGAAACGATGTCGAAACGCGCGCTGCCTGGGCCTTCGGCGATCTTCTGCCTGGCCCGCCTGGCCAGCTGGCGGCATGCCTGGGTGGTCCGGCCGACCGTCTCGGCGACGGCGTCGAATGGCAGCCGGAAGATATCGTGCAGGACGAAGACGACCCGCTCCGCCGGGCTGAGCTGCTGCAACACCACGAGCAGGGCGAGTCTGACCCCGTCGTCGAACGTGACCCGGTCGGCCGGATCGGCCAGGGTCGGCTCGGCAGGCGGCGCGACGAACTCGATCTCGCTGGCGTCATGTGAGCGTTCCCGGCGGGAGCGGGCAGACCTGATCTGATCAAGGCAGAGCCTGCTGGTGACCACGATCAGCCAGCCGCGCTCATTCTCGATCTCGCCGAGATCCGCGGCCATCAGGCGCGAGAACGCGTCCTGCACGATGTCCTCGGCTGCGCCGATGTCCCCGAGCATGCGGAACGCCAGGTCAACGAGGTACGGACGGTGATCGGCGTACGCCTGGCTGATCGCGTCGCGGTCCCGTTCCCCGTTCATGCCGGATCCTCTCCCGAGATCGGCCCGGCGCGGGCCAGCTGAGCTGGCCGGTCGCGCACATGCCTTTCTTACCCGACGGCGCAGCTCGACGAATTGTGACATCGGCGGCGGCCGCGGTCCCGATGTCACTTCCGGCCGCCGCGTGCCGTCCTTGCCTGTGACGCGCCGCAGTTGCCGGGCGCGGCAGCCAACCGATGAAGGAAGATTCATGACGCGCATTCCTAGCCATACCATCACCGGCGCCCCGCAGGCGGCACGGCCGCTGCTGGCCGACATGGTCCAGTTCTCGCCGACCGGCCGGCTGCTGAATCTGCACGCGCAGATGGCGCATTCCCCGGCGGTGCTCGAGTCGTATGTGTCGATCAGGAGAGCGACGGCGCGGCACGGGACCCTGGACCTGCCTATCCGCTCTGCGCTCATGCTCGCCGCTGCGGTCCACGACGGCAGCGAGTACGCGCTGGCGATCATCTCCATGCTGGCGCTGCGTTCTGGCTGGCGCCGTGATCAGGTGGCGGCACTCCTCGCGGGCAAGGACCTCGGCGACGAGCAGGCCGACGCGCTGATCGCCGTGGTGCGGGAGGCCGCGGCCAGCTCAGGCCACGTCAGCGACCCGACCTGGACCCGGGCCACTCGCAGTGGCTGGAGCGACGAGCAGCTTGCCGAGGCATTCGCCTACCTGGGGCTGGCCGTCTTCACCTCCTACTTCCTCAACTACGCAGCGACTGACCTGGACATCCCGGCGGCCGCGGGCGGTTCCGACCCGGCCGACGCTGGCCAGGCAGCGGCCACCATGGATGGCGGGAGCTGACATGGAACTTGTCCAGAGCCGCATCGTGACCGACGACGTCGAAGGGCTGGCCGCCTTCTACGCCAGGCTGATCGGGACCCCGGTTGCGCTCAACGAGTACTACGTCGAGGTGCAGGCCGGCCAGATGTCGGTCGGCTTCTCCAAATGCCGCTTCACCGAGTATGGCGAAGACAAGGCAGTGCGGCCCGATGGCAGGCAGCGCCGGGATGAGATCATCCTCGACTTCCTGGTCGAGGATGTCGACGCGGAGTACGAGCGGATCGCGGTGCTGGGCGTGAACTGGGTCATGCGGCCGGCCACCCAGCCGTGGGGGAATCGCTCGATGATCTTCCGGGATCCCGAAGGGAACCTGGTCAACGTGTTCTCGCGGCGCGAGGGAGCGCCTGGCTAGCCGCCCGGGCGGGCCGGCGGCGGCCGCCGGGCCGCCGATGCTGGCCGTTACATCCGCCCGCCGGGCCTTCGTACCCGCCATTACCTACCCGCGACGCCGTGACTACACCTGCCATGGCGCTAGCCCACTATGCCCTTCTCAAGGGAGGAACATTCCCATGGCTGCCGATATCACCGTGGTCCCGCCGACTGCCGCGCAGCAAGACGCTGCCGTTCCGGCCGGATCCCGGCACCTGGGGCTCGCCCTCGTGGTGATCTCCATGGCCCAGCTGATGCTGGTGCTCGATGAACTGATCGTCAACACGGCACTGCCGCACATCCAGCAGGCGCTGCATTTCTCCGGAACCGGCCTGGAATGGGTGGTGACCGGATATGCCGTCACCTTCGGCGGGCTCTTGATGCTCGGCGGCCGGGCCGGCGACATTCTGGGCCGCCGGCGGATGTTCAGCGGCGGAATCCTGTTCTTCACCCTCGCGTCGCTGCTCGGCGGGTTTGCCACGCATTCGTGGCTGCTGATCATGGCCCGGGTGCTGCAGGGTGTCGGCGCGGCGGCGGCCGCACCGGCCTCAGTTCCACCACCGGCTGGCCGCGGCGGGTGATGACGACGCCCTCGCCATTGAGGGCAAGGTCGATCAGCTTCGAGAGCTGATTTTTCGCTTCGGCAACGCTGTGGGTGCTCATTGCCACAAGATAGCCATTAGATGGCCATCTGTCGATTGGCCTAAGGCTATTCGGCAGCGGCGGCGATTTTTGTCCCGCGGAAGGCCGG
>Ga0099828_10001307_pt1 | contig 16483 bp, 14 predicted proteins | sample CZO8metaG_2_FD_79338 | JGI IMG/M metagenome (GOLD analysis project Ga0099828, IMG submission 79338) | Vadose zone soil microbial communities from the Eel River Critical Zone Observatory, Northern California, USA - CZOApr15con2H1.8 metaG | ecosystem: Environmental > Terrestrial > Soil > Vadose... | reverse complement strand
TCTAGCCGAACGCAGTCGCCAGCTCAATAACCACGCAAGCGATATTCCGAGGCCTTCGACCAAAAGCTTTTCTGACATCTCAATGGGTTGTTGAACCCAATCAAGGGCGAACCGGGTCGATGCAATTCTGTTGCCGGCGCCCGCTCGCCCGGGCGAGTGGCTAACTTCTAGACCTGCTTAGGGTTACGGATGGCCGAGCTGACCTTGCAAGGCCGCAGCCGAAGAAACAGCTTGACCCCCGAGCAATGAAGGAAGTCTCGTACCCAAAATAGGTAAGCATTTGGACACCAAGGTCAACCCTACACGCAACTAGTAATGAAATCAAGCTGATGACCTGGAAAAGCAATTGCTTGGCTAGCTTGCAGGTAAACCATGAGGCGGCTGCGCTCTACCCTGAAGTGTGCCGTGGGAGTGCTTTTGGCGGTCCTCACTCTCGAGTTCTGTGCCCGGCTTGATGATTGCGTCTCATATGGGGCGTCCATGTGGGGCACCTATGATCCGGAGATAATTTATGTGCGGGACAGCGTAGGAAGAAAGGGAAAGCCCAGAGCCCGCTACAAGAAGTGGCAGTTGAACAGCCTCGGTTTTCGGGGCCCGGAGTTGGAGCCCGACCAAGTCCGCATTATCTGCATGGGCTCCTCAGAGACCTTCGGTTTGTACGAGACTCCCGGGGAAGAGTACCCCAGACAATTGGAAAGGGAATTGAACGCCTGGGCTGGTCGGAATTTGTTTCAGGTGGTAAACGTGGCCTATCCCGGAGAAACGGTGCGGACCCAGATTCTTCGCGCGCCTCAGACTGTGGAAGAGGTCCGGCCACAGATTGCTCTGATTTACCCCAGCCTGGCACAATACGTCTGGCTGCCGTGGCTGAAGCTCGATCCTGCGGCGCCTTCCTCGCGCCCCCACTTTGAATGGCGCATTGCCTCTAATCTAAGGGAACTGGCCAAGCGGTTATTGCCCGAGCCCCTGCAGAACTATCTCCGCGAACGGGAGATACGCCACGAAGTCGCTGTCCACGGTATGGTTATGGATCGGGTTCCCGAGGAAAACATCATCCTGTTCCACCACGACCTAGAGAAGCTGGTGAAAACACTGCGCGACGCTGGCGCCGAACCGGTCCTGGTTACCCACGCAACGCGGTTTGGACCGGTCTTGTCGGTCAGTTCGACCAACGAGCGCCACGTGCTGGTATCCTGGAGGAAGTTTTTCCCCATGTTGAGAGAAGATGGTTTCCTTGACATGGAATGGCGCATGAACGAGGCCATACGCCAACTCGCAGCCGAGCAGCACCTGACCCTCATCGATGCGGCGCGGGAGATATCTCCTGGCAAGCAGAATTTTGCCGACTTTTCTCACTTCACCACCGTCGGCGCGCACCTCATGGCATCCCACCTCGCCGGCGGGCTCGAGCCGCTCCTGCGCCGTTATGCTACTGCCAGCACCGCAACTGACTCAAAGTGAACTGGTTAAGGGTCTTTGTCCTGAATTCGGAGAGACGAAGACGACCTGATGACCTGCCCGCTGTAAGGACCGAGCAGATTTGGTGGGCCTTACCTCTCCCACATGGGGATAGTCGACATCTACGGTGATTCCTACTCTCATTTGTCCTTTTCCCTTTCTTGGTTTTAGGTACTTTCTTGCTCATCGCACAGGGAATGATAAAGAGCAGCCACTTGGTCTGCGGTGCGGTCGACGGTAAACTTCTCGCCTACCAGTTCAACGCCGGCCCTAGTGAGAAGGTTCCGGCGGGCGCCATCAGAGATAAGTTGCAGGCAGGCTTCCGCCAAAGCTGGTGGTTCGGACGACTCCACCCAGATACCGTTCAAACCGTCTTTAATCACCTCCGCAACGCCACCAACAGGCCGCACCACGACGGCCGTGCCCAAACAGAGGGCCTCTAGCACTGCATTTGGCAAGCCTTCGTGATCGGAGCAGAGAACAAAGATGTCCATAGCTCGGAGTACATCATAGACATCGCTCCGATGGCCGAGGAAGAGGACGCGATCCTGCACACCAAGCCTGCGGGCCAGCGCGCGCAAGCTTGATTCCTCCTTCCCCTCGCCGGCGATGACGAATCTCGCGTTTGGCAGAGAGGCGGCAATCTGCTGGGCCGCACCTAGGAAAATATCCAGGCGCTTGATCGGATCCAAGCGGCCCGCTGTGCCAATAACCCAATACCTCGCCGGAACGCCTAGGCGTTGCTTCGCTTCCGAGACGCTAAAAGGAGAAAAAACTTTTTCCCCATCGACGCCGCTGTAAATGGTGATCACTTTGCTCGCAGGCAGGTAACGTGTGAGCTGTCTTCGTAGCTCTTCGCTGACGCTGACCACACGGTCGGTGAAGTAACGGGCCACCAAACGATCCAGCGCCTGAAGCAGGCCTTGTTTGTAGCGCCGCCACCCGGTGAAAGGCTCTGGCGCGCCATGACTCCCACACACGTGAAAAGGCACGCCACAGCGGTGTGCCAGAAAAGCGGACAGTAAGCTCTCCTTGTAACGGTGGGAATGCAGAATTTGGACGTTATTCTCATCGAGGAAGCGGGTCGCCTTCGAAAGAATTTGGAAAAAGTTGTGCTCACTCTCGGGGACAACGCAGACTTTGATTCCGCATTGGCGAGCTTCCTCGGCCAAACGGCCTTCGTTTAGAAAAATCGCCGAGACGCCAAGATCTTTCCTGCGCGCGAGCGCTTTGAGCAGTGTGGCAAGCTGCCCTTCCGTCCCCGCCCAGCGGTCGCCCGAGGCCACATGACAGACCTCGATCTTGCCCGGACTCACGGGGCTACCCAATGCCACGGAGGGCTGGGCCTCAACCGCGTTGCGTTGGCCGCCAAGTGACAAATTTCTCTCCTGAAAGAAAATAAAACCAGGCCATTAGAGTTGCGGCATTCCCCAGCAAGAAGTAACCGGCCAGTTTGATCGGTCTCCATCTGGAAAAACGACTCGCGGCCAGGGGCACCAGCCCGATTCCATATAGCCCGCCCTGCAACACCAAACACATTCGGTAGAAGCCATTTGTCGTCCACAGAAAGAGATTCGAGATCAACAAAAGCAGCATGGCGGACGGGGTGAGCCAGCGAAACAGCTTGTGACTGATTAACTGCCAGGAGAAAAATCCGTAGCGGAAGGGGTTGAGCAGATGAAGATGGCTGAAGAAAACATAGAGACCATTCACAATCGTCCTGATTTTTCGCTGAAGCTCATCTTTTTCGGAATGCACTAGAGCGTAGCGGCCAAGAGATTCTGGGTCCACCACTGCGCGCAGGCCCTGGCTTACAGCATTGAGCGGAGCAAAGAAATCGCTGGTTTGGTCTGTATGCCAGACCTCACACACAGTGCGCCTGGCAGCAAAGAATGAGCCGCTTGCGGTCACCACAGAGCCGATGCGGGATTCCAAGCGCCGTAACCACATCTCTAGCTGGACATACGATCGCTCCCCCACTCCTCTCCCTTTGATGACCTGATCTTCGCTGCTTACACACCCAATCGACGGATCGGCAAAGTTCGAGACGATCTCTTGCAGACCATCTTGTTCCACCTCCACTCCAGCGTCGGTGAAGACCAAGATTTCCCCACGCGCAGCATCGCGCGCCAGCATCTGCGCATATTGTTTGCCGTGCCGGTCAGGAATCTCAATAAGCTTTACGCCCTGCGAGCTGAAGGAGCGAACGATTTCGATCGTGCCGTCATCAGAACCATCGGAAGCGACGACGATTTCATATTTATCTTTGGGGTAAGCGAGGTCAAAGCAATTTAGAATTTTCCTCCTAATTACGGGAGCTTCATTATGGGCGGCAATGATGAGCGAAACCTTGGGTTGTATCGCCTCTCGCTGGTAGGGCCGTCTGCGCCAGAGCGAAATCAGCCACAACATAAGAGGATAGCCGGCAAACGTATAGGTTAGGAAGAGCGCTGCCGACCAAAAGAGCCACATCATGGCGCTACCCACTACTCATAAGGCGTTCGTAAAGACGCTCGTAGTCGCTGATCATTTTTTCGAGCGTGAATGTGCTCTCGACTTTCGCCCGCGCGGCTCGGGCCAGTGCGGCGGCGCGTTCGGGATTGGCGAGCAGCTCGCAGATTCTTTCTGCCAGGGCATCCGGATCCGCCGGCGGAACCAAAACCCCGGTGCGTCCATCTTCGACGATCTCTTGCGGGCCACCGGACCGAGTCACAACGACAGGTTTGGCGGCAGCCATGGCCTCCAGCGTGACCAGCGGGAAGCCCTCACTAACTGAGGAAAGCACAAACACGTCTAAATCGCTGAGGATTTCCGGCACGTCGCTACGAAAACCCAAGAAAATGAACCGGTCCTGAAGGCCCAGTCGCTCGATCGACCCCAGCAACGGTTTTGCGATGACCGGATCCATGTCACCGACGGCTACGAACCGTGTTTCTGGCATCGTATCGGAAACCTTGCGGGCAGCTTGAATAAAAAACTCATACCCCTTGGTTTCTCGCAAATTGGCTACCATGCCGACTAGCTTGGCTCCATTCCGGAGGGCAAGTTCTCTTCTCAGTCGCCCGTCAGCAGGAACCTGAAACTTCTCCACGCTGATTCCATTGTAGATGCGCACGATTTTCTCGGCAGGGAACGCAGCATTCCGCAGCATTTGCCCGATATGGTCGCAGACCACAACTACTGCGTCTGCCGAACGGCGTACCCACCCGAGCTGGATGGCACCCCTCACGCCTCCGGAGCGGGATAATTCGATCTCACCATGATAAGTGACGATGGTTTTGCACCCAGTCAAACGACGCACCACGCAACTGTAGAAATTCTGTCCGGGCAGGTGTGAGTGAATCAGATCTACTTTTTCTTTCCGGATGAGCCGTGCCATCCCCAAAGGCAGGCGGAGGTCGTACCAAGCACGGGAATCTACGAAAAACGTCGGGACGTCACGCTCCCGTAACTTTTGCGAGAGCCAATCTTCCCGGGTGAGGAGCACGACCGAGCGGAAGCGGCTGCGGTCAAGCTGTGAGGCCAGATTCAGCACGATGGTCTCAGCGCCGCCGGGCCCTGCCGTCTCGATCGTATGCAGGATCGTGAATTTCCTCATGACGCCCCCCGCAGGAAAAAGGACCGAGCCTTGCGGATGTTGCTTAACTGTTGACTCAGCAAACGCAGAGAGAATGCCTCCATCCGCGAGAGCCGAGCTGCCGGGTTGGCTCGGAAAAACGGGCTCCGGATCGCGTAGCATCCTTGTCGCAGGTTCTGCAGAATTGCGTTAGGGCTTGGTGACACCACATCCATCTCAATGGCCACGTCATAGAAAGAACTCGTCCGATGAAAATCATGCGAAGCCACAGCAAGTAGCTTAGGATTGATCTGCTGCATGCTTCGGAATCCACTCAACGCTTTCACCGACGGAAGATACTTGCCGTCGTATCCTACGTTCCAGATTTCAACCGCATCGACTCCAAACAAAACCTCTGCCGGACACTCCCACCCAATCCGCTTGGGGTGCGCCAAGATGGCAAGTCCACCTTGTCTGTGAATTTCCTCGGCGATGGCCGCGGGATCCTTTTCTGGAAACAGGCAAGAGACTCCGATGCCGAGAATGTGGATGTCGCCGTTGCCGACAAATTCGATTCCCGGGATCACGCAGAATTGGTCGTTTGAATTTCCCGCGCTCTGTTCACGAAGGACATGCAGCTTTGCTTCATCCAGATCCTCCGCATGCTCGCCGATAGCGAGGAATTGGTACCGGTTTCGGCCATACCACTGCGCTAGCTCCGCGATACTCATGGTGCCATCGCGGGATAGTGTCGAATGAACGTGCAGTGCACCCCTAACGCGCACTGGCTCCCTCCGTGCGCTGCGCAAACCGTCTTAACAAGCCTCCGAAATAAGACTTGCATTCATACCAGCCAGGACCCGGATCCTCTAACCGGAAAACCTCATAACGGAGGTTCCGTTCATAGAACTTCATAAAATCGAGGCACGTCCGCAACCTAGAAGCGCCTTGGCTTGAGCAGCCGTTTAACTCCCCGTGGCCAGCGAGTCGGATCAAGAGGTGATCAAGGTCACCCAGAAGCCAACGACTCTTAACTCCGACCTGATAGTTGAGTTGGGGGGGCACGTCCTCTCCATTAGCCAACCGATAGAGCAGCAGAGGAAAGTTGATGCCGGCATCTATGGCCAGTTGGAGCGAGCCCCAGAAGCGACCATTGACCTCCATTAACTTCGCTCGTCCATCTCGGTTGTCGACTTTGAATTCCACCATTGCTGGCCCTTGCCAACCTGTGGCTTGCAAAAGCTCAAAGGATTTTCGCAACAATTCTTTATCCAGAGTAACACTCTCGCAATAAACGCTCGGGCCGCCCCACGGAGGCTTCTCGCGGAGGCGCCGATGGCAGAACGCTGCCTTGAGCTCCCCGTCCCACACCAGAAGAAACACGCCCCGCCCCTCCCCCTCTATTTTCTCTTGGACCAAGGGAAAGGGAATCTGTCTATGAAAACTCTGGTATTTGGACAGTAAATCTTCGGGGTCACGCGCATATTGGACGGTTCCTGGGACACAGGTGCCATCTCTCAGAAACCAAGAGAATCGGGGTTTAACGACTACGGGATAACGAACTCGCTGCGCTACCTCGGCTAGGCTCTCGCTCTCTTGCAACATGAAAGTCTCCGGACAGGCAATGCCGAGTTGCAGAGCTAGCAAAAGGATCTGCCGTTTGTCTTGAGCTAGCTTTATCTCTTCCTCGCTCGGAATGGGCAGCCGTACGTGCGAGACAAGATACGCGCGCATCTGCGCGACCAGACGCATGGTCACGTCTGTCATCGGGAGCAGGACGCGGCATCCACCACCCATCATTTCCTCACGAAGGAACGCTTGAAACCCCCTGGCATCCTTTGACGGCGAGGGATAGCACACTTTTCCGGTACAGTATCTTGAGCTGCCCGCCAGGCTTCTCGGACCCTCGCTTCCCACTGTGACAGATATCCCCGCGCGGCCCAGGGCCCGGACGACAGCTAAAGTCGCGCGTTGCTCTCCGTCGGTAACAAAAACCGTCACTTTCAGTCTTCTTCTCTTTATGTTTATGGCCAGCCGGCCAACGCTAAGCTGAGCATGGCGGGCGAGAATTGTCCGTCACGGCCAGTGACATTGCCTTCGTGAATTAAGACACGGCGGATGATGTACCGGTCTTCTTCGCAATCGTGCCAGCCTGGTTTCGTGGTAAAAGCACACTTGTAGCCCACTCGTTCTACCCATCGGCGGACCCGTTCGTCCCAATCGCCATTGGGATAGGCGAAGGCCCATACCTTCCTGCCCAATTTCTGCTCCAGGGTTTGCTTACTCATGTGCAACTCACGCTCGACGGTCGAGTCGCTTTCATAGCTGAGCAGGGGGTGGGTCACGGTGTGCGCACCAATCTCAACACCGTCGCGGCTCATTTCAATCACCTGGTTCCAGGTCAACATGGAATCCGCCTCATCTGTGTCGCCGCTGTTCTCGGCTGGCAGCAACCGCTCCAGAAGCGAGCACCGCTTCTCTGCAGGCATGTGCTTCAGCCACTCCGCGCTATTTTCCAGGGCGCTTGCCGCGTCTTGTTCTGCCAGGGCTCCGCTCAAGAATGATTTCATCTTCGCGCGCGACGCCGGGTCCTTCCACGCCCTTCTGATCCGCTCCCCCCAAAAGCCTCCTCGGCTTTCGATTGAGCCGGTGGCCACAAAAACCGTCGCTGGTATTGCAAACTTCTTGAGCAACGGGTAAGCCGTGGTATAGGTATCCTCCCACCCATCGTCGAAAGTGATCAAACAGCGAGGCTTTGATCGGTCAGCCCCTGCTGTCTCGCCTGCCAGGAGGGTTTCGAGCGACACGACGTGAAATCGTCGCTCGAGGTATTCCAGGAGTCTGGCAAACGTCACATCGCTGAGTACCATACCGTCGAGCGAGTTTGACCGGGCTTGCTCGTCTTTGGTCAATACTCGATGCAATCCCAGGACACAGACTTCTTTCTTACCCAGAATCCTCTGGCGAAACAATCTCCACAAAACGAATGCGCCCGAATAGTGCAACAGGGTCGCCAGAGCGAAACGTGGAAATCGACGTAACCTAATGGGCATTACTTGCCGCCTCGTAGAAGACCTTTGCTAGATTTTCCGCATGGCGGTCCCAGCGGAATTGCGAAACAAACTCGGGCCGTGCCGGGCGAGGAAAGCCATTCTGACAACAGTTGCGGAGTACCGCTCTTAAAGCTTCCTTGATGGCCTCAATATTGTTCGGCGGCACCGCCCAACCGGCCTTCCCTTCTTCTACCAGTTCCTTCACTCCGCCCTCATGAGTCACTGCCAAAATGGGCCGGCCGACGCGGAGATAATCGTAGGTCTTGCCTGCCACGGCTAGCCGCGAAAAATCCGGGCGGCCCCAGAAGAGTAACAAACAGTGGCTCGACCGCATCATTTGCAAGACCTGTGCCCTGTCTTGAATGAACCCGTGAATCTGCAGGATGTCCTTGAGTTCGTCCTCTTTGGCGCACTGCACGACGTTCTCAGGGGGATAACCGACGATATTGACGCGCAGGCGCTCTTTCAACCCGGGACATTCCCGCACCAGTTCGGCCAGAGCGGGGAAGAAGCTGCCGGCATTCTCAGGGTAAATGGTTCCAAAGTGCGAGAGATGAACGTAGCCCGGAGCCAGGGGGCCCGCCTGAGTTGTTTCGACAGAAGCGAAGTCCTCCTCAAAGAAGCCGTTTCGCACTACGGCCAGTCTCTCTGAGGGAACGCCGAACAAAGTGCTGAGTTCCTCCGCATGTTGTCTGACCATCACAACCACACGATCGGCTTTTCGCACGAGTAGCCCTTGCAGCCAATCTTCCGACTTTTTGCGCAGTCGACCTCTGGGGGGATACCAAGGATCCATAAACTCAGATACCCAGCGAACGCCGCAGAGGGCTTTCAACAACAAACCAATAAGAGGAGCCGAGCGAGGCGGACTGGTTGTGTAGACCACGTCAAAGGGCTCGTTGTGGTGCAGCTCGATCGCTTTGGCCAGGCCGAAAGGAACCCAGCCGACCGTATCATCGGGAAAGTACAAGGTCGACCGCACGAACTCCCCCAGAGAACGCAAGTACCGATCGAATCGTGGCTGCCGAAAGTCGATTGGCGCGGAGCGGAGGCAACCCAAACCACGAGCGGCGGTAGCAGTCGAGTTCTCCCAACCACTGACGCGGAAATACGGAGTCCGCACCACGCGCACCTGAGGGGCGAGTTTCTCCAGCAGTTTTGGTTCTAGGTCACCTTCTGCCTCTCGTATCGTTAGCACCGTGGGTTGCCAACCAAATCGTGGCAGATATCCGGTCAATCCGGTCATGCGGTAGACCGCACTCGTGCGACGCGGCGGGAAATCGAACGAAATAACAAGCACTTTTTTCATTCTAGGACCGCTCGTTTCAGTGTCCGGGCCACTCTCACAACCAAAGCTGGAAGATAGCTAGCGGCCAAACAACGAAGTGCTCGGCCATTTGTCCAATCGTGCCGCAAACTACACAAGAAGTTCCTTCTGGCCTGCCTTCGCAACGCCCCCACAAAATCGGCATACCCGAGATCAAAGTAGTTTTTCGACAAGATGCTTCGGATAAGATGTGCATCCGAAACTGAGAGGTCCGGGAAGCTCATGAGCGCCTTTTGAAACAACTTGATCCTGAATGTAGCAGCTAACCTAGGATCAGCCGAGAGGCCCTCCGGCCGGCTTCTTTTGATGACCAGGGGCTTACGTACAAGCGCGACGTTATGACGGTAGGATATTCTCAACCAAAGGTCCAGATCCTCCGCGGTTGGAAATGACTCGTCGAACAACCCTGCCTCCTCGAGACAGGAACGCCTAGCGATGACGGTAGAAGTTAATATGAAGGACGACTCAACGATTTGGCGGAACACATAGCCACTTCCGACGTGGTTACGGTTAGTCAAAACCGAAGGCTCCACGGATCCTTGATCAGAAATCAGTGACCAATCTGAGCAAACGAGGCCCGTTTCGGGGCTTTGATGGAGATAGGGAACCTGTTCCTCGAGTTTCTCGGGCAACCATAGATCGTCGGCATCCAAGAACGCCACGTATTCCCCCCCGGAGATTTTTATACCCCGGTTGCGTGCTGCTGCGACACCTTTCCTCTCTTGCTGCATATATATGATTCTGGTCCGATACTGACTCACGACCTTCTCCGTGTCATCCGTTGAGCCATCATCGACTACTACAATTTCAAGATCTTTGTGGGTTTGCGCGAGTGCACTCTCGATGGCTTCCCCAAGGGAGCTAGCCAAGTTGTGAGCAGGGATGATCACCGAAACAGTGCTCATAATTATTCGCCTCTTGGCCGCAGAACCACCGTTTGGCTGCCAAGAGATTTTGTGCTCAAGAGAGTCTGAATGTAATGGCTTGCTTTCAAAAAAACTGCTCCTCCGCAACTGACTTGAACTGACTCTGTGATCATCCGCCTACAATTTATTGAGGATGTCTATCATCCGGCTTAAATCCTGCGGGCGCACGTAAGGGTGCGTTGGCAAAGTCAGTAATGTGTGCGAGAGCGCCTCCGCTCGTGGTCGATGAAAGTCACCCGAAACCATGTACGGCTCGATGCCTGCGATGTCGCAAATCGCACTGGGGTAGAAAGAACTCGCTCCAATCCCTGCCGCGCGCAGGCGACTTATCGCGCGATGGCGAGTAGCTTCGTCCCGCGCGATCAGTGGAAAACGGATATAACTCGGTTGACAATCTGCAGCCGGCTTCGGCGCGACGAAGCAAGCATTGGCTGCCAGGCCATTGGCAATTGCCATCGCGTTCTTGCAGCGTATCTCATTGACTTCCACAAGTTGGCCCATGAGCTGGGGCAAGAGAGCTCCCGAGAGATTCGCCAGATGAGCTGTGGGGAAGTCGGGGGCAAACTCCGTGATCCCCAGTTTCAGAAATGGAAGCGAATTGGGAACCCAATAGAGCCAGGGCTTCAGAAAGGTCGCATAGGTCACCATGCGCAGAAGCAGCCGTGCTGTGTGTGGGAACGATGACCGGGGCAAATCTGCCGCTTCGGCATGGATCGCACGGGCAATCTCTTCCGAATTCGTGACGATGATGCCGCCTTCGACTGACGCTAAGCTCTTCCCCCGCGCTAGGCTATAGAAACCCACGTCGCCTCGCGTCCCCGCAAAACTACCGTTTCGAGAGGCACCGAAGGCCTGAGCAGCATCGTCAACGAGAAAGGCTCCCTTGGCTCGCGCAATCTCCCGGACCCGCGACACATCGTTGACTAGACCGAAGAGGTTTGAGGTCAGAATGCAAAGCAACTCCTCGCGGGGTAGGGATTCGAGCTGCGAAAAGTCGAAGTCAAGCGTCTCCGGATCAATCTCCAGCGGGTGCAGTTTCAATCCCGAGCGAACAATAGACGCTGGAACCGAAAAGCAGGTGTATGCCGGAACAGCTACTACGCGCCGGTTCGGCTGGAGACGGCAAAGACTCTTGAGGATTAGCCACAATGCGGCTCGCCCGGAAGAGATTCCGAAAACGTGACGGACCTTCAGAAGCGCGGCCAAGGAGGTAAGGCATTCTTCCATGTCGCCATTGGAGGAGAAGACGGCTTTGAGGGCACAGAAAACCTGGGTCATCTTCAGCGGCGCTCCCGCGGGTGCTACAAACCGCAGCATTCTTTGTTTCTCCTAGGAGGCCGCCAGCGCAAAGTTTCTCTTCTGGGTTTGTATTTCAGCAGCTTGCTCTTCAGGTTGCCTGCTGACACAGGCACTATTCGCAGCCACGCTTAAACCTAGCAGGATCCAGAGGTGCGGATAGTACAGGACGGATAGGAAGGCTCCGCTGGTCAAATAACCCACTAGTGCCAAGTCTAATCCGAGTGCCAGGCAATATTCGAAACTTCGATGACCCGCCGGATCAGAAGCAAGCGCTTGCTTGCGCGTTCGTGCATTGAGGCGCAGAAATAAAACTAAGAACGCCAGAATAGATAGGCTACCCATCAAGCCCGTTTCGGCCAGGGTTTGAACGTAAACGCTATGGGCCACCCACCCCGTACCCCCCTCTCCCAGATAATTGTTTGCGTACGTTGCACCGAAGTTTTCGGGTCCCACACCCAAAATGGGGTTGTCCAAGAACATCCGCCATCCGGCCTTCCAGAACGTAATTCGGCTGACGGCGTTCGGATCGTTCTCCCAATCCCAAGCTGAACGAAAGCGTGCCTTGCTGGCATCTGGCAGCACAAACCAAATGCTGCAGAGGAACAATAAGCCAACCACAAAAGCGCCCATTTTTTTCGGTGTCCGGGCTAAAGCGGCGAGCACGATCCCCGCTGCTCCCACGACAGCTCCTCGAGATCCGCACAGCAGGATCGCCAGCAAGAACAAGGCGAAGCAAACGATCAGAAAAATTCGGATAAACGTCTTTTCTCTTTTGCCGAAAAGCAAGGCCCAGGCAATTGCCCATACAATGCCCATCGCCAGGCCAAAATCGGCTGCATTGGCGAAGAATCCTGTGGCACCGGCTCCCGCGCCACCCCGCATGATGATTTCCATGTCAGATAATCCCATGCCGCGATCCGTGAAGTAGGAGCGGACTGCAAATTGGGCTAGCTTGAGATTAAGCAGGAACAAAAACAAGATAAAAATGCGAAGCCGCCACGAGTTGGTCAGGACTCGGGAAACCAGGAAATAGATTACGCCCCAGCCAAGCGCATCCAGAAAGCCATCCCACACATGGTCGTTCTGGGAGGCAAAGCAAGCTGAGACAAAGTTGCCGAGGAGGAAAACAAACATGGTGAGGTCCATGCCGCGTGCGACCGAGCGCCAGTTGGCACGAAGGCGAGGTGTGAGCAGATAGCCCAGCGCGGCTAATGCGATCGCGACTTTGCCTAAACGCAGCACCTGGAGGGCAGGATACATTGCAGGCAATCGGGTGTATTCGACCATCAAGTAAAATAGCAATCCCACAAAGCCGAGGTTCCAGCGCGGTTCGGCGATCGACTGAGCCACAGACGAACCCCTTCCGGCCCTCAGTGTTGTGCCCGTCGTGGCGTAAACCTTCACTAGCGGCTTCCTCTTGTTAGCAAGACCGTCTTGACAGTCTCGAAAACGATCATGCAATCGAGCATCAGTGACATGTTCTTGATGTAGTAAAGGTCGTACTTCAGCTTTTCCTTGGACTCTTCTACGGAGGCGCCATATTGGTAGTTGACCTGGGCCCATCCCGTGATGCCGGGTCGGATGATATGTCTCAGGTGATAGTACGGAATTTCGCGACTGAGCCCCTCGACAAACTCCGGCCGCTCCGGGCGGGGGCCGACAAAGCCCATGTCGCCCCGCAGCACGTTCCACAACTGCGGAATCTCGTCCAGGCGCGTGCGTCGCAGCAAACCGCCCACCCGCGTGATGCGCGGGTCATCATCGTTCGCCCAAGTCGGCCCGGTGTCCGCCTCGGCATCGCGGCGCATGGTGCGAAACTTGTAGCAGGTGAAGACCACGCCGTTGCGTCCCACACGTTCCTGCCGATACAGCACTGGGCCTCGTGAGGAAAACTTGATGGCCAGAACGATCAGCGGAATGAGCGGTAGAGACACCAGCAGACAAGTAAGAGAGACAATGGTCGAGATCAAACGTCGCGCCCACAAGAACGTGGGATTCAAGCGGAATCCCTCCGAAAAAATCAGCCAACTCGGATGAAGCTCATCTACGTCGATCTTGCCTGAGATCCGTTCCAGGAGTGCAGTTGCGTCTTCCACCTTGATGTTGCTCAGGCGGAGTTGAAGCAGTTCCCGTACAGGCATTGCCCCGCGCCGATCGCCCATGGCGAGAATCACTGTATCCACTGCTTGTTTCTCTTTGAGGGCGAGTAGTGTGGCCCCCAGGGCTTCACGGGTCAGTGAGCCATTGCCGATCGCACCGGCCCAGCCCACCACATCCATGCCCAACTCCTTGCGCGCGCGCAGGGCCTCCACAAGCCGGGCGGCGCGCTCGCCCGCACCTAAGACATAGACGCGTTGGCAAAGAAATGGCCGATGGATGAACCAACTGTAGGTGGTGCGCCAGGCGATCAACGCCCAACTCAAGATAAAAAGGCCCGTAAGGAACACACCATTGGCGACCGCGAAGTGCGGGAACAGGTAACAGAGTGCGCCCAGCAGTAACGACAGTGTTCCAAGGACAATCAGCAAGCGCACGTAAGTCTCTCTGCTAGAATGCGTGCGCTGCAGGTCGTACAGGTCGGAATAATGCAGGCACAGCAGGGCCAATCCAGTAACAGCGAGAATTTTGTAGAAGCCGCTCCCGTAGTTCAGCACCACGTAGGAGTCATGCCCGAGGTGAACCAGCGTGGCCAGCAAGAACGAGGCACAGACGACGAGAGCCTCTCCGACCAACAGGATCAGGACGCGAACCGGGTAGTAGACGTTAAATAAGCGAACCACGGCTTGTTAGCCTTTACGTTTTCCGTTCTTGCTATGGACTCCGTACCTTTCGTAGTAATAGCCGTAAACTGCCCCGGGTTCCACGCGGTTGAGTACCGCGCCTACCACAGGCTTCCCTCGAAACTCCTGATGCGCCTTCTGTGCAATGTCAAAGGGCGTTGCACCTGCTCGCACGACTATCAGGACGCCGTCGCACACTGTGGCTAGGAGGCTGGCATCGGAAACCGGAATAACCGGGGGCGAGTCTATGATCACCCAATCAAAGACTGGAACCAGACGGTCGAGCAGGTTTTTCAAGCGACCGTTGCCGATCAATTCGGCCGGGTTAGGAACGGATTTGCCACCCGGGATGAAGAACAGGTTGTCTTGTGGGCTTCGCTGGACGACAGAGAGTTCGTCGGCTTCGCCCTTCAAGTAATCGGACAGACCCGGCGTCAGTGGAGTCCCTAGCGCCGCGTGCAGCCGGGGAATGCGCAGGTCAGCGTCGATTAATAGAGCGCGTCGTTCATGCTGCCGGCTGATGGCTTGCGCCAAGTTGACGGCGACGAACGTCTTGCCTTCCTTGGGCAATGAGCTGGTGATGAGCAGGATGCGAAGGGGCTGCCGGTCTCGAAGTCGGTAGAGCCGCGAGCGCAGGGTGCGGAATTCCTCCGTGCCATGCGAAGAATCGTGCGGATTGAAAAAGAGCGTCTCGTTCGGGTCGGGTTTCCAGCGAGGCTGCGGACACCGTGCCATCAAGACTTCAAATGTGAGGGCTGCAGGAGGTTCTTGGCCTCCGGTCACCGCTGGCCCTTCGACGTTCTCCCCGTACTGGGCAGGGAAGCTCTTCGGCCCGGTTAGTTCCACCGACGCTTCCGGGCGAGAGTTGGTAGCTTTCTCCTGCTCTGCCCTTTTTAGTGCTTCATGAATTCGACTCATATCTTCCTTTCGGGGGGACGAAGGGGACCTAGTCTGCCTGTAGTAACATCGCTGGGCTCTGGACGCTTCATCGCATCCGAGCTCTCCTTGCTTCCGTCAGATAGCGGAGAACAAATGGGCTTGATCTGGTCCAATTCAAATTCGCGAGCCACCTCTTCAACCCTGCTGGCAGTCACCGTTTTCTGCTGATCGACGAAAGCGCTGATCAGCACATGCTCACAGAGCAGGTTGATTACGCGGGGGATGCCCAGGGAATAGATGTGCATTCTTTCAATCGCTTCTGGAGGGAAAATCGTTTGACCGTTGGCACCAGCGGTGCGTAGCCGCTCGCCGATGTAGCTGGCCGTTTCTTCAAGGGTCAGCGGGCGTAGCTTGCAGCGCAATGTGATGCGCTGGCGAAGCTGCCGTAGCTGCGGCTGGCTCAGTTTTTGCTCTAGCTCTGGCTGACCGGAAAGCACGATCTGCAGCAGCTTTGTCGTGGGCGTCTCCAGGTTGGTGAGCAGGCGTATCTCCTCGAGCACCTGTAAAGAGAGATTCTGAGCCTCGTCCACAATCAGGACAGTGGTTTCGCCTGCCCGGTAACGCTCCAGCAGCCATTGATTGAACCGGAGCAGTACCTGGCTCTTCAGGCTCGAGTCGCAGGTAATGCCGAAATCGGCCATCATGTAATCGAAGAATTGAGTCACGTTCAGCCGCGGATTGAAGATGAAAGCGCTGACAACCCGCTTGCGGTGCAGCCAATCCAGAAGCTGGTTCAGCAGCGTCGTCTTTCCGGTGCCTACTTCGCCGCTCAAGAGTATGAAGCCTTTGTGGTTCAAGATGCCGTAAGTAAGGCAGGCGAGAGCCTCTCGGGCATCCCGCGTTAAAAACAGGTAGCGCGGGTCGGGATTGACGTTGAACGGGTTTTCTCTCAGAGCAAAAAAATTCTTGTACATGGGCGGTTTCTATAATTGATTGCCTAACTCCATTTGAGCCAGTGGTTTCGCCGCGCGTTTGAAGAAATGTTTTTTCTCCCCGTTTTCCCCGCCGATGGATGGCACCAGAGCCAGCACTGGCAATTCCAGGTAGAACTCAACGTCGCGGTCAGTGCGTATCGATTTGTCTCGCAGCTCGAGAAGCAAAGCCAGTACCAGCCCGAAGGCGAGCCCGCCGCCCAGTCCTCCTCC
>Ga0099828_10001306_pt1 | contig 16484 bp, 30 predicted proteins | sample CZO8metaG_2_FD_79338 | JGI IMG/M metagenome (GOLD analysis project Ga0099828, IMG submission 79338) | Vadose zone soil microbial communities from the Eel River Critical Zone Observatory, Northern California, USA - CZOApr15con2H1.8 metaG | ecosystem: Environmental > Terrestrial > Soil > Vadose... | reverse complement strand
CGTGATCGGATCTGTTGCACTTACTCTATGAATTCGCGCTGCCTAACCAGCGCACGCAGCTGTCGGGCGCGCGTTGGCTCCGGACGCCGGTGGCGCCTTGCCCCGGCAGCCCCTAAGGACCATAGAATTGGGCAAGGTAGTCACGACTCCCGAGGGACAGCCGCCTGTGGCCTTTGATTGCCAGCCCACGCTACAGGACGCCTTGGTCGAGCTTCGACCCCTCCAGGCCACCGACTACGATGCCCTCTATGCGGTCGCGGCCGACCCCCTGCTTTGGGAGCAGCATCCCGACAAGACCCGCTCTCAGCCAGCCGGGTTCCGGGCTTTCTTCCAGCAGGCTCTAGCCTCGGGCGGGGCGCTCCTGGCCAAAGATGCCCCGTCCCGCCGGGTCATCGGATCCTCACGCTTCCACGGGTATGATCAGAGCCAAGATGAGGTCGAGATAGGCTGGACGTTCCTGGCGCGCTCGCATTGGGGCGGGCGGTACAACGGCGCGATGAAGCAGCTCATGCTGGACCATGCCTTCCGCTTCGTCAGCCGGGTCGTCTTTGTCATCGATCCATCGAACCATCGCTCGCAACGGGCAGTGGAGAAGCTTGGGGGGGTCAGGTTCGGGTCCCGGCGAGACGCAAGTGGTCGCGATTGCTACCTGTTCCAGATTGCGGCATCCGCCTGGGCCCAGCGAGGGTCTTGAGGGCCAGTCGTAAAGGCGGACCCGTTCGCCGCCTAACCAGCGCATGCAGCTGCCGGCGCTGGACGCCGATGGCGCCTCGGCGCCCTCGCAGCCGCGAAGGACCATAGAATTCGAGCAGCGGGAATTCCCCCCGCAACTGATGCGCAAGGTCGCCAGGCAGCCAGCACGAGCATGCGAGTAGGCATCGAAGCACGGCGTCCAAGTCGGGAGCAAGTCCTCGCCGCCGCGGGGCGGAGGGTGCCCGATGTGATTGCAACCCGGCTCAAGGTGCTGTTCTGTGGGATTAACCCGGCCCTATACTCCGGCGCGACCGGCCACCATTTCGCCCGGCCGGGGAACCGCTTCTGGCGTGCCCTCCAGGCCGCGGGGTTCAGCGAGCGGGTCCTCGCCCCCTGGGAGGACGATCTCCTCTTGAAGGGTCGCTATGGCATCACGAACTTGGTGGCGCGAGCGACCGCGACGGCCGCCGAGGTCACGCAGGCCGAATTGGTCACCGGTCGGCGTCGGCTCGCACGGAAGGTGGTGCGGTATGCGCCACGCTGGGTTGCGGTGCTCGGCGTAGGCGCCTATCGAACGGCCTTCGCCCGACCCCGCGCCCCCTTGGGGCGCCAGGCAGAACGCTTAGGCCCCGCGGGCCTGTGGGTCCTGCCCAACCCCAGCGGCCTGAATGCCAGCTATCAGCTCGCCGAGCTGACGCAGGCGTTTCGTGCCCTTCGCAGGGCAGCGGCGGAGGCCCGTCAGGGTTAGCTGCCTAACCGCGCATGCAGCTGCCTGGCGCGGAATGTTCCAAGCTCCGCTCGGAGGCTGCCCGAAGCTGATGCGCAAGGTCGTTAGACGGCAGCCGGTGAAGGCGGGCACGCTGACACCGGTGTGTCGTCCCCGCGAAGGGAGGCAGCGTGGAGAAGGTCCTCGGCATCGGCGGGCTCTTCTTCCGGGCGCGGGATCCGGTTGCGCTGGCTCGGTGGTACGCCGAGCAGCTGGGCAACTCGCGCACCCCTGCCAACTACGACGAGCCGCCGTGGTACCAAGCCGCCGGGCCGACGGTCTTCACCCCCTCTCGAGACACGACCGACTACTTCGGCGCGCGCGATCGGGTCTGGATGGTCAACTTTCGGGTGCGTGACCTCGCCGCCATGGTCGCTCAGCTGGGGGCGGCCGGCATCGAGGTGGAGGTCAATTCCGAGGTCTATCCGAACGGGCGCTACGCGCGCCTGCATGATCCGGAAGGGAATCCGATTGAATTGTGGGAGCCGCAGGGTCGTTAGGCGGCCGCAGTCAAAGACAAGAGCGAGTGTCGTTCCTTGAGCCAGCCGGTCCAACGGCAACATGGTCCTGAGCGCAACGGTGATCTCCTATTATCCACTGAGCATGACTCTGCAACGGCGAGCGTTTCTGGCCCTGACCGGTGCGGCAATGGTCGCACCGCGCAGGCGACCCTGGCCGCGGACCCCGACGACTAGGAATGGAGCGACGATGTACGGACTGATCGGGAAGATGACCGCAGCCCCGGGTCAGCGCGACGCACTCGCGGCCATTCTGCTGGAGGGCACAGACGTGATGCCGGGTTGCTTGAGCTACGTCATCGCGGCCGATCCGATGGATCCCGATGCGCTGTGGATCACCGAGGTCTGGGAAAGTCCGGCCAGCCACCAAGCGTCGCTCGCGTTGCCCGCCGTGAAAGCCGCGATCGCGAAGGGGCGGCCGCTCATCGCCGGGTTCAGCAACCGAGTGGAAACGGTGCCGCTCGGCGGCTACGGGCTGTCGGGCGCGCGGGTGCGCTGAGCCCCCCACCGATGCGCGCATCGCGGCACGTGCGTCGCGCATTGGCGGCGGACAGCGGACCATAGAATTCGGATGGGCGGGTATTCCGCTCGCAGTTGATGCGCAGTGTCGTTTGGCAGGAATCAGGCGGAGGCGACTGCGAACGAGCATCTTCATCGACTATCCGGCGTTGGCCGCCGCGCTGGGCGGGCTTTTCCTCGCGGGCTACTGGGTGTCCCGGCGCCCCGCCAATGCGGTCGCGGCCGGCGCTTGGCTGGCATACGGCGGGTATGAGACCGCGATGCGCCTCCGGTGGCTGTGCTCCGGCGAGTGCAACATCCGGGTGGATCTGCTCCTAATCTATCCGCTCCTCGTGCTGATCTCGCTCGTCGCCGTGGTGGCGCTGGTCCGCTGGCGCCTTGCGCGACGGGATGTGTGATGAGGCTGCGCGGGTTGCTGCCTGCGCGGAGTCGGTAGGCAGAGTCGAAAGGATCTCGCCATGACCTTCAAGCCCGCGATTTGGTACCCGATCGCCGTCGTGCTGAGCGTCATCAACTTGGCCGGAGCCGGGTTCGCGGCCGGGCAAGCCGAGCCGTGGCATGCCACGATTCACGCCGCGCTCGCGGTGGCGTTCGGGTTATGGGCCCAGCGCCTGCGGCTGGGCCCCCGCGGGAGCGAGCCCCAGGCTCGGCTCGAAGTGCTCGAAGCCGAAATGGGCAACCTACGGCAGGAACTGAGCGAGATGCAGGAGCGCTTGGACTTCACCGAACGAATGCTGGCGCAGGGACCGGAAGCGCGCCGAGTGGACCCGCAGCGCTAGGGTCGGAAGCAACCCGAAATAGCGGAGCGCGGAGGAGATTCCGGTGTCACTTCCGGCGTTTCTCCAGACGGCAGGGTACCGGCGAATTCCACTGGACCGCAATGGCGTCGGCCACTTCGAAGCGGCCGGCACCTTGGCAGGACGCTCCGTGCGCGTTCTGATTGACACGGGTGCGGCGAGCACCGTGGTGAGTCTCGGCCTGGCTCGCGAGCTGGGCCTAGCGTTAGCGCCCCTAGGTCGGACGGGGGGAGGGGCGGGCGGCGCGAATCTCGAGATCTTTCGGGTCAGTGGGGCCGATCTGCGGCTGAGCGACGTGGTCCCGCGTACTCAAGGCCTGTACGCGATGGACCTCAGTCATGTGAACGCGGCCCTCGCCCAGAAGGGGACCTCGCCTGTGGACGCGATCCTCGGGGTCGACGTCTTCGACGCGGAGGCCGCCGTAATCGACTATGGGAGTAGCTCGCTATTCCTCCGCGACGCCTAGGTTCGACCGTGCCGTCTAACCCGCGCATCCAGCTGCTGGGCGCGGCGCGGCCCGGGCTCCGCCTGGGGCGATCCGCCGTCGGCGACCAGCGGACAGTAGAATTCGGGTCAGCGGGCATTCCGCCCGCAGCTGATGCAGCGGGTCGTCAGGCCGCCAACCGACATCACTTCGGACCTCGTTACCGCCCTATGAACCTCAATCACATTCACCTCGGTGTACGCGACCTTGGTACAGCCCTCGACTGGCTCGACCATGTCTGGCAGCTGAAACCTCAGTTTCAGAACGAGCGGATGGCGACCATCGGCTTCGGCTCCTTCATCCTGATCTTGGATGCTGCTGAGGCAGACAGTTCCGCCACGATCGGCTTCGAGAGTGACGACTGCGACCGTGACTTCCACGCCGTGCTCCAGCGGGGCGCAGTGGCCCTCGACCCGCCGAGCAACAAGGCGTGGGGCGCGCGGACCGCATACGTTCAGGGGCCGGGGCGTTTGAGGTTCGAGATCGAGGGGCCACCGAGTGATTCCGGCACTCCGGCGGCCTAACCCCGCGCATGCACCTGCCGGGCGCGGGCCGCTTTGAGCTCTGTCCGTTGCCGCCCGCAGCTGATGCGCAATGTCGTTAGGCGGACCGGCCCGACCAGCGGGCACCACTGCCAGTGGCAGCGATTGGAGGAGCTATGGACGACGTGCCACGTACTCCACTCAACACTCGGGAGTTTGCGGTCAGGTGGACCGCGATTCTCGAGGAACACTTCGCCACCAGGCTGGCTGAGACTCTGGGCACGCTGGTGGCAGCCTCGCCGGATGAGCCACCGCTCAAACCCGAGCAGTGCATTGTCCTAGCCCGTCACCTCGTGCAGGCGCTGCACGTGGCGGCGACCTCGCCCGGGGGCGTTCAGGAGGCCGTGCACTATCTCGCTCAGGTCGCGGCCGAAGGGGAAGGCGCCCGCCGCAACGGGTGACGGCTCGCCGGGGACCCCTGCCGCCGCCTAACACGCGCCTGCAGCTGCGGCGCGCGGCCGGGCGCCGAAGACGCCTCGGCGCCCCGTGGCCGCTAAGGAGCGTAGAATTCGGACGCTGCTGGCCTTCCGCCCGCAGCTGATGCGCAGTTCCGGTAGGCCGACAGGGATTCCGACGGACAGGTTTGCCACATGCAGCGAGTCCGGGCTGGCACCGCCACCTGTGCCCTGTGCCACGACGCCCTGCGCCCCGACGCAGACGCGGTCGTCACGCCGGACTTCCTGGCCGACGAGGCCGATCCGTTCTTTCCCTTCTCGGATGCCACGATGCACCGCGCCTGCTTTGCCGTGTGGGATCAGCGCAAGGCCTTCATCGCGCATTTCAATCGGGTCGTGCGGTGCTTTGTCGCCGAGGACGGCGCCTACCTGCAGATGAGCAGCGAGGGGGAGTTGGTCCAGCACCAGGGCACCGCGCCCCCGCGGGGCCCTGCCGCCTAACCAGCGCCTGCAGCTGATGCGCCGAGTCGTTGGACAGCACCAAGCGAACGCTCGATTACCGCTGTCATCCGACGGCTATGCAATCGGCTACACCTTCGGGTCGCATGTCCTCAGGAGGTTCGGGTGCCGAGTAGCACGTCATTGTTGGGATTCGTTGCTGCAGCTCTCGTGCTCCTGTCGATTCCCGGGCCCGGCCTTCTATACATCGGGGCGCGCAGTCTGAGTCAGGGGCATCGCGCCGGCTTGGTGTCAGTTCTGGGGCTATCGGTGGGTGCCCTTGTGCACGTCGCAGCGGCCACTGCTGGGCTCTCACCATTCTCCTCACGTCGGCGACTGCTTTCGGTATCGTTAAGGCACTGGGTGCTGGGTACTTGATCTATCTGGGGATCCGTACGCTGTTCGCGCGCACTAAGGAAGCGTCAATTTGTGCGGGCGCGGGCCACATAGGGCCTGCTGTTTTGCCATCCGTTCGGCTTCACCGCGCTCTCACCTCGCCCGAGGAATTCATGACCGACATCTTCAGCGATCTGCCCATCCGGGCGCCTCGAGGGCGGGTTTATGACGCCGTAAGCACACCCGACGGGCTTGACGCATGGTGGACGAAAGGGTCCGCGGGAAAGCGGGCGAAGGGTGAGGAGTTCAAGCTCTGGTTCGGCCCAGACTGGCTTGGCACGCGGGTCGGGTTTCTCCTCGACGGCCAAACCGACTTGACGCAGATTCGGTTCTACCACACGGGGTGGCCTACGGCCAACGAGCATTGGCGTCTCTCATGTTACTGCTGGCCAATCTACCTCCGGCTTCTGCGGCGGCACGTCGAGCACGGAGAATCCGTTCCGTACGAGAAAAGACTGGACGCGTAGCGCGCAACGGTGTCGCGCGTTAGGCGGACACCAGGGGATCGCGTGACCGCATCGCCCAATCGCTCCATCCGGCGGCCCCGTGCCTGACCCAGACCGGCGCCAGCGTCTCCGGGCGGCCCTCCTCTGTCTTGCCGTCGCGCTCGCCATCGGCTACATCGCCTGGGCAGCCCCGGCGGGCCTGCGCGCGCCGCCCTCCGTCATCTATCTGGCAGCGGCCACATTCGCCGCCGCCGGTGCCACCCTCCTGTTGCAGGCGCTAGGCTACGCGCGGGCTCAGGCGGTCCCCGCGTTTCTGATGGGTCTCGGGCTGACCGGGGTCGGCGCGTGGGTCGCTTTCGGCGCCGGGAGCCGGCAGTGCCAGGCGAGCTTTGGGGGCATTGGCTTTCTGCCGCCGGAGCTGGCCTGCCGCGTCGCCTTCGGCATCGGCACGCTGTTCACTGGAGGAGTTGCGGTGCTCATGCTCCGGCCGCTCTTCAGCCGGAAACCCGACCCGCCGAGGGGTGCCGCCTAGCGCGCTGATGCGCAGAGTCGTTAGGCAGCACCGAGGGGATCATCGCGCACAATGACCACCCGTCTGATCAATAGCGCCGAGCTGGCGGTTCTGCGGGCGACCCTGGACAGGGCTCCTGTCGCCGCAGTAACTGGCCAACTCATCGCCAACCTGGAGAGCCTTCAGGTTGTGGGCCGCTGCGAGTGCGGTTGTGACAGCGTCGACTTCGCAGACTCGGATACCGCGCGTCGTTCCAAGCCGATCGGCGATGGGATCGGGACGACGCGGGCCGGCGGGAAGGTGGGAGTGATCGTGTGGGGCACCGCCGAGGTCGTCACGGGGCTTGAGGTCTATGACCTGGGGGCTGGCGCGGCGGACCTACGGTTGCCCGATCCAGAATCGATTCAACGGTTTGGGACCGGTGCTGCCTGACCAGTGCATGCAACTGCCGGACACGGTCAGTCCCGGGCTCCGCCAGGGAGCGGTTCGCCGCCGGCTGACAGCGGACCATAGAATTTCGGAAGAGCGGGCACTTCGCCCGGCACGGGCGCCGGTCGTAAGCGTCGCTCAAGCGTTCTCGGAGGTTCTTATGCCGTATTTGTTTGTCGCCGGTCGTGTTCTCTACGGTGGGTTCTTCCTGCTTGCTGGGATCGACCATTTTCGTCGCGTGGACATGATGACGCCCTATGCAGGCGCCAAAGGGATTCCGGCCCCGCGCCTGGCCGTACTCGGCTCCGGGTTGCTCCTCGTCCTCGGCGGCCTGAGCGTTCTCCTGGGAGTCCGCCCGAGTTGGGGGGTCGTGCTGCTGACGGTCTTCCTCGTACCGACCTCGTTCCTGATGCACAACTACTGGGCGGCGACCGATCCCTCGGTTCGCCAAATGGATTTGACCAACTTCATGAAGAACATTGCGCTCCTTGGTGCCGCCTGGATGTTGCTGCTCATCCCACAGCCGTGGCCCGTGAGCCTGCCGTGGTGAGGTGAGCGCCTGCATCCCTGACTATGGCCGGCAGTGCCGCCTAACCCAGCGCATGTAGCTGTCGGCCCGAAGCGCCCCGGGCGCTACCGGGGGGCAGACCGCCGGTGGCGGACAGCGGACCGTAGAATTCGGACGCTGCTGGCCTTCCGCCCGCAGCTGATGCGCGATCCGTTAGGCGGCAACCGAACCGCAGTGCGGAGATACCTGTATGCCAGCTTCAACCGCGGTCTTCCGTTACCTTCTTCTCGGTTTACCGACCGCGTTCCTGCTGACCGCGGGCGCGAGGCTCTACTCCGCCTTTCACGAGCGCACCGACATCTGGTGGACGCCGTCGAGGATGCTGGTGCCGCTGGCAAAGAGCCATGACCGGGTCGCCATCTATGTCCGTAACACCGAGCTTGACGATCTTGTCGCAGCGGGGAAGCTGCGGCTCCTGGGCGACTCCGCGACCAGCGCGGTGACCGCGGCCGACATTGGCTTGCGCTTTAACAATTGGGACCGGGTGCGCGCCGAGCGCACCGCCAGTCTCCTCATCTCCGCGGCGGCGGCAGGGGCCGCGGCAGCCCTGCTGCTCGTAGGGTTCATCCTGTTGCGGATCGGACGGCTGCCCGTCGGCAGCCCGGCGCCGTCTGCCAGGGGCAGATAGCGGACCGTACCATTCGGCAGCGCGGGGATTCCATCCGCCGCTGATGCGGAGGGCCTTGCCACCGGACTTCCCGTAACAAAAGGACTTGACGCCGTCTCCAACATGGTGGACATTGAGTCCACCATGGAAGATGCGGTGTCCACCTTGAACCAGCGCATCGCCGAGCGCGTGCGCGAACTGCGCGCCGCGCAAGGCCTCTCGCTGGACGCCCTGGCCAGCAAAAGCCGCGTGAGCCGTTCGATGATCTCGCTCATCGAGCGGGGTGAAAGCAGCCCCACCGCGGTGGTGCTGGAGAAGCTCGCCGCGGGTTTGGGCGTGATGCTGGCCTCGCTGTTCGATGCACCGGCCGCCGCGGCCCAAGCGCCCAGCGGCCCGGTGGCGCGGCGAGATGACCAGCCGCAGTGGCAAGACCCGGCCTCCGGCTACCTTCGGCGCAACGTCTCGCCGCCAGGCGTGCCGCAGCCGATGCAGATCGTCGAGGTGCTTTTCCCGCCCGACGGGCACGTGGCTTTTGAAACCGGCGTGCGCGACATGCGCGTGCACCAGCAGGTGTGGGTGCTCGAAGGCGCGATCGACATCACGCTGGGCACGGAGCGTCACCGATTGCGCGAAGGTGATTGCCTGGCAATGCAGCTCGACCGCCCGACGATGTTCCACAACCCCACACGAAAACCCGTGCGCTATGCAGTGGTGGTCGCGTCCGACACCCCCTCGAGACGATGACCACACCCACCTGGTCCGTGCGACGGCTGCACGCGCTCGATGACTCGCAGATCGACGAACTCGCCGGCGTGTTGATCGACTGCGTCGAAGCTGGTGCGTCCGTGAGCTTCATGCACCCGCTGCCGCGCGACCGCGCCGTGGCGTTCTGGCGCCGCGTGGCCCAAGGCGTGGCCGCTGGCGAACGCGCGCTGCTGGTCGCCGAAGATGCGCGAGGCCTGTGCGGCACCGTGCAGTTGGCGCTCGACCAGCCCGAGAACCAACCACACCGCGCGGATCTGTCGAAGATGCTGGTGCATCGTCGTGCCCGCCGCCAAGGGCTGGGGGCGGCGCTGATGCGAGCCGCCGAAGCTACGGCGCGCGAATGCGGCAAGACGCTGCTGGTGCTCGACACCGTCACCGGCGGGGAGGCCGAACGCCTATACGAGCGCCTGGGCTGGGAGCGTGTGGGTGTGATCCCCGGCTATGCCTTGCTGCCGCAGGGCGGGCTCTGCGACACGACGGTGTACTACCGCCCCCTCGGCGGTTAGTTGTGTGGGCGGTCCCACCGCCGCTCGCGGCCTGGCCACGTAGGTTGAACTCACAGCTCCACGGGACTCCAGTCATGATCACGATCTCCGAAGACAGCAAACTCCTTACACTTATCAACGTCTTCACGGTGGAGCCCGCGAAGCAGCAGGAGCTCGTTGAGCTGCTCATCCAGGCTACTCAGTCCTCGGTGCGTTATGTGACGGGCTTCGTTTCCGCCGGCCTCCACCGTAGTCTCGACGGCACCAAGGTCGCCATGTACGCACAGTGGCGCAGCGTCGAGGACTACCAGGCGATGCGGAACCATCCGGCCGCCTCACCTTACTTGCAGCGGGCTCTCGCGCTCGCCAAGTTCGAGCCCGGCATGTATGAGGTGGTCGAGACGTTTTCGCCGGCAGCCGCCTAACCAGCGCATGCAGCTGTGGAGGGGGACTTCCTCCCGAGGTACTTATGAGACTGGCCAGGCTCGTTCTCGCGCTCGCGCTACTCGCCGCCGTGGGGCTTGGCGGCTCTGGGGTCGGCGTCCGGCTAGGGCTCTGGCCATTCGGCGCTGGCTTCCAGCTCCTTCGGTGGAGCGCCTACTTGGGCCTCGCGGCGGCCGGCATCGCGGTCGTCGGGCTATTGATTCCGAGCGCGCGCACCGGAGAGCTCGGCCCCCTCGTCGTGGCACTGGGGCTGGGCCTTGGTGTAGCCTACCTGCCGTGGCACTGGCGGCAGCGTGCGCGCGCGTTTCCGCCGATCCACGACATCACTACGGACCTCGAGCATCCGCCCGACTTTGTGGCGGTCCTCCCGCTCCGCGCCGACGCGCCGAACCCCAGCGCGTACGGCGGTGCCGAGGTCGCCGCGGCGCAGCGCCGTGCCTACCCGGAGATTCAGCCGCTCATTCTCGCCGCACCACCCCCAGTAGCCTTTGCGCGGGCGCTCGATGCGGCGAAGGCTCATGGGTGGACCCTTGTCGCTGCGGACTCCGCGGCGGGCCGCATCGAGGCCACGGCGACCACCACCTGGTTCGGTTTCAAGGATGACATCGTAGTCCGGGTCACGCCTACCACAACGGGGAGCCGGATCGACGTGCGCTCGTTGTCTCGGGTCGGGAAGGGTGATGTCGGAACGAACGCCGCACGCATTCGCGCCTATCTTGCGAAGCTGAAGAGGTAGGTGCCCGGGTGGGTCCGGTGATGCTGCCGTTCGGCGATGTTCCAGCGCGCGACCTCGCTCCCGGACGACCGCGCCGAACTGTCTGGAACACCGGATCGGCATCGGCAGCTTGCGTTATGTGCGACGGTACCATGATGCGGAGCTCGAGATCATCGGCCGCCACGACCGGTACGGCCGCCCGTACAATCGCCTCTACGTCGTTCTCGGCAGTGGCCAGCATTTTCTGCTTAAACGGCGCCTGCTCGAGCTGAGTGCGTGGGCGGACTTCGTGGCCGCCTAGACCGGCTGGCCCCGACGCGACGCCGTATAGGACGGCTAAGGACCATAGGATTCGGCCGGGCGGCCCCAAGGCACCTGCAGCTGATGCGCCATGTCGTTAGGCTACGCGACGGGCTTTCACCCAGGAGGGGCCATGTTAGGCCGTGTGTCCGTTGCACTGACGCTCCTGGCGGCGGTTGCGCTCGCGCTCGCGCCCGTTCGCGCGTTACAGCACGGCATCACCGAATCGCTCGGGCTGGTCCAGGTGGCCGCCGTCCTGATCGCCGCCTGGGGCTTGTCCCGACGCGCGGGCTGGGCCCCGTTGCTGGTCACCATCCTGACGGTGCTGATGCTCTGGGCCGCGTGGCGCACGTGGGCGCTGCCCGTGGGGTTCCGCGGCCTGATCCCGGAGTACCCGCTCTGGCGGGCCGGGCGGCTGCTGGGGGCCCTCCTCTTGGCGGGCGCTGCCGCAGCCGCGTGGGCCGCGCGTGAACCGCCCCCGCGCACAGCCTAACCAGCGCATGCGGCCGTCGGGCGCCCGGGGGTGCCGGACGCGGAATGGCGCCTCGGCACCCCAGTGCTTCCCTCGCAGTTGATGGCGCAAGCTCGTTAGGCGGCACCAAACCGAGATCGCTGCTCAGACGAGCGCAGGCCCGTGACCGGCGCCCTGAGCACCACCGATCACAGAATAGGCTCCTTCACGGCAAGCGGAGGTCTCCATGCGATTCGTGCTTCACGTCTCCCTACCTGTCGACAAGTTCAACCAGGCCGTCCGCGATGGGACTGCCGGACACAAGATCGACCGAATCCTCGAGGATACGAAGCCCGAGGCAGTCTACTTCTGCGCGAAAGACGGAAACCGGGGCGGATTCCTGATCGTCAATATGTCCGACGCTTCCGAGATCCCGCGCTTTGCCGAGCCCTGGTTCCTGTACTTCGATGCAACCGTCGAGTTTCTCCCCACCATGACGCCGCAGGATCTCCAGCGTGCTGGATTGGAGGAGCTCGCGAAGAAATGGAAGTAGCGCGGGCTTACGCCGATGGCCTCAATCTTGGGCCAAGTCTTGATCGGGTGGCCGGAGGTTCGGGAACGGCTCGAGGTGATCGATGCCGCACCAATTGAGGAGGCCGGAGAGGTCGGCGGCACGCTCTGCCGAGTCCACCGCGAGCTCGGCCACCCCGTTCGTGACGACCGGAATCGCCTTTTCCGCGTTGCGACCGGGTCGCCGCAGCGGTCGCCGGATCGGGCGCCAAGGCCCGCCGACCTTCTGGAGCTCCACGCCCTCCCGCTTCAGGTGCTCAGCGAGCGCATAAACCGGCGTGGGCTCATAGCGCCGCACACCGACTTGCCCGGCGCGGTGGCGCTGGGCGTTGGGCGGGGCGGGCATGGAAGAATCGTCTTGCGAAACCGTCGGGACCTCCCCCGAGAATGTGGGCTCGCACAGCCCAGGCTCCTCCCAGGATAGGTTCGCAAGGCCCGGTCAGGCGGTGAGTTCGATCACAGTGAACGGCAGCTTGCGTGGGGGGCCTGTGGACGACCAACCGCAGCTGTTTCCCCTTGTGTCTCCGCTCTCCGATGGCTGGCACGAGTTGCGGCACGCGCTCCAGACAGTTCGGGCCTCTGGCCGCGACACCATGCCGGCGGCCGAGTTAGAGGAGGTCGGTACCGCGCTCCGGTTGGTCGAGCGGGCGCTCCGGGAAGCCGGGCAACTGCCGTAGCGAGCTCACCGGGCCCGTGTCGCGGGGCAAGCTGTCTTTCGCCCGCGGCTGATGGGCCGGGTCGTCAGGTGGCCGCGGGCCTCCTCCCGCGGCTAGGCTTCACCAAAAGCCGACTGGGAGGCTGACGGATGCCCACCGACGATGAAAGGGCGCGCCCCCCCAAGGCGGAGCCAGTCGTACTGGCTCCAGCCGAGGCGCCCAGTGCCGTTGCGGAGCCAGGGCGGGTTCACCTCGTCGTGGTCACGACCCGAGCCGTCAACCCGGGCGAAACCGCCCCGGCCGGCGCGGTGCTTCGGACGCGCTTCTGGCACCCGCGTGACCGGCGCTGGAGCGAGAATGTCTTCGAGTCGCTCGACCACGCCCTGCACCTCTTTGTCGAGGAGAGTGGTTGGGTCCTGCGCCAGCAGCAGGCCCTGGACCGCCCCCACGCCCATGAGCTGATCTTCGAGGCGCGCCGGCAAGACTTCAGCCGGCCGAGCGCGGAGGAGATGCTCCGGGATGTGGGACTCACGCCGCGCGAGGTCGCGGGCCTGATCGAGCGGGTTGATACAGAACGGCGGGCGAAATGAGCCAGCCGTGCACGCGGGGGTGCGGATAGAGGGGCCACAATTCGGATCGGCGGGCCCGGTGCCCGCAGCCGATGTGCAGGTCGTCAGGCAGCCACCACTCACCTCCCGAGGTCAGTCAGATGCCTAGAGCACCGCTCCGGCGTGCGTTCATTGCTTTCCATCTCACGCTGGGCCTGGTTCTCTTGTTCCTGAGCGCCCGCGCCACTCTCCACGCGTTGGCTCCGACCGCCGGAGCCGTCAACCCGCACGTCGGTGTCATCGCGCTGGTCGAGGGGTTCGGCGCGGCGCTCTTTCTGCTACCGCAGACGTCGCGAGTCAGCGGGACCCTGTTGCTCCTCACGCTTGGACTCGCCACCGTGGTGCACGCGCTGGGAGGGCAGCTCCGCGCGGATCTGCTGGTCTACGCAGCGGGAACCTGGTTCGTGATGGTTCATGGCCCAGCCTGGGCCACGGGGCACTCGGTGTTGAAGGGGGGTGCCTAACCCGCCGTGCGGCGGCAGCACGAGGTCGGAGCCGTGCTCGTGGCCCTCGGTGTGGTGGCGACAGCCGGAGGGGCGGTGCAGTTTCAGCGCTTTTGCCGAACGCTGCCCTTGGCGGACCGCCCGCCCTCATCAAGCCCAGGCTGCCGCCCAACACGCGCGTAGAGCTGTCGGGCGCTCGCGGCGCGAGCGCGGGGTGCGACCGCGGAGCGTCGGCGGGGCGACAAAGGACTGTAGAATTCGGATCGGCGGGCCTGGCGCCCGCAGCTGATGCGCAGGTCGCTAGGTGGCACCACCAGCTACTCGCCGCTCGCGAGAGGAGCGCCCTCATTAAAACGCAGCACTTCAGCTCGGACGCCGAGGTCCACGCCTTGGTGGCGGCGTTCGAGACCGCCTCCCTGGCTCCCACCGAGTTTACCCATCCGGCGCACATCGCCGTCGCCTTGGCTTACCTCGCCGAAGCGCCGCTGCCCGTCGCCACCGGGCGGATGCGCGCGGCGCTCGTCTACTTCACCACGCAGCACCGGGCCAGCGGCTATCACGAGACCTTGACGCTCTTCTGGATGCGCCTGCTCGACCACGTCGCCCAGGCGCGCTACGCGACGCTGCCGTTGTGGACACGGATCAACGCGGCGGTTGAGCGCTACGGGAGCATGGCCCCAGTCTGGGCCCACTACTCACGCGACCACTTGTTCGGCGGGACGGCCCGGGAGGAGTGGGTGGCTCCGGATCTAGCGCCGCCGCCCTTCGGAGAGCCGACGGGCGACGGATCGACGACTGAGGGTGCCACCTAACCCGCGCATGCCGCTATCGGGCGCGCGCCCCCTGTCCTTGCGCGATCTAGGCGTGAACCTCGGCCGGTTCGTCGATCAGGGCTTGCCGAAGCTGCTGGCGGAGCTCGGGCGTGTTCGCATGGCCATGCTCTTCGACGGCGTGACGTACCGCAACCGCGAGCACTTCTTCCTCCGTGCCAGTAATCGTCACGCTGCAGTTGCGCTCGCTGGGCATACGCCGGCAGTCGATCATCTTGCGAGGAGTGGTCGGCATAGATACCTCGAGGAATGCTGCCGTGGAGACCACGCAGTGCCGGGGTCGGCAGCCGGCCGCGGCGCGCCGCCCGGGGGCGTCGGGGGCAGAGACGAGTATTGGGGTGGAGCCGCAGACGCGCAAGCAGGCGGCCGGCCTAACCCGCGCAGACAGCTGTCGGGCGCCGTGCTGGGCCTGCAGCCGTTGCGGACCGTAGAATACGCTAGGGCGGGGCGCTTCGCCCGCCGTTGATGCGCGGTGTCGCTAAGCCGGGTAGAATGGGATCTGATGAGCACACCCCGAGTTGAATGCGAGCGGCCCCAGTCGCCCGGCGAGGAGATCGCCAACAGCCTGAGCCACGGCCTGGGCTTGGTCGCCGCGCTCGCTGCCACGCCCCTCCTCCTCACGCAGGCCCTTCGACGCGGCGCAGCCCCCGTCATTGTCGGGGTGAGCGTCTTCGCCGCGACGATGGTGCTGCTATACCTCGCCTCCACCGTCTATCACGCCCTCCCCCACGGCCGCGCCAAGCGTGGGATGCAGGTCCTGGAGCACTGCGCCATCTTTCTGTTGATCGCCGGCACCTATACGCCTTTTGCCCTCGGCGTGCTCCGCGGCGCCTGGGGCTGGACGATCCTCGGGCTCGCGTGGGGCCTGGCCGCGGTCGGGATCGGGCTCAAGGCCATGGCCGGACTTCGGTATCCGGCGGTCTCCCTGGGGCTCTATCTCGGCATGGGATGGCTCTTCGTGGTCGCCCTGCGCCCTCTCTCGCTGCACCTGCCCTTCGCGGGCCTGCTCTGGCTTGTGCTCGGGGGCCTGGCCTACACGGCCGGCGTGGGGTTCTTCACGGCCAAGCGGCTCCGGTACGCGCATAGCGTGTGGCACATGTTCGTGCTTGCGGGTACGGCGTGCCATTGCATCGCGGTGCTGCGTTACGTGGCCTAGCCAGCGCATGCAGGTGCCGGGCGCGGCCGCTCCAGGCTCAACCTGACGCCGGCCGGTGTGGGCGATCAGCGGACCAGAGGACTCGGATCGCCAGGCATTTCGCCCTCAGCGATGAGAGCTACTTTCCAGATACGGGAACCATGCGTGCAGCACCCCTCCTCTCCCTTGCCTTTGCACTCGGGATCACCAGTTGCGGCGATCTCTCCATAACGATCACGACCGACACCGGACTCGTTGGCATCGTCGTGCGTGGCCCTGTGCAACCCGTCTGCCAGCCCCAGGTGCCCTGCGACGCGCCGTTCGGCGCCAGCTTCACGGTACAGCAGGGCAGTCGCGTGATAACCACCTTTCGCTCCGACGCTCAAGGCCACTTTCAGGTGCACCTGCCGGCCGGCACCTACCTCATCGTCCCAGGGCCCGACGCCCCGATCATCTCACCGAGTGGTCAAGCGAAGCAGGTGGTGGTCGGCTCGGAAGGGTTGACCCAAGTCCAACTGGAGTTCGACACCGGGATTCGTTAGCGACCTGCGCGATGTTCATCGGACACTACGGCCTTAGCTTCGCCGCGAAGAGAATCGACCCCTCGATCCCGCTGTGGGTTCTATTTGTCGCGGTCCAGTTGCTCGACGTCTTCTGGGCACCATTCGTTCTCCTCGGCGTCGAAGAGGTCCGGATCGTTCCCGGCATCACGGCTTCGAATCCGCTCGATCTCTACTACATGCCCTATACCCACAGCCTGCTTGCCGCACTCCTCTGGTCGGCCGGAGCGTTCCTGGCGTACAGACTACTCGGCCCACGGCGCGGCGGGCCGATGGCGGCGGTCGTGGTCGGCCTCGCAGTCCTGTCGCACTGGCTCTTGGACCTTATGGTCCATCGCCCCGACCTACCGTTG
>Ga0099828_10001287_pt1 | contig 16581 bp, 12 predicted proteins | sample CZO8metaG_2_FD_79338 | JGI IMG/M metagenome (GOLD analysis project Ga0099828, IMG submission 79338) | Vadose zone soil microbial communities from the Eel River Critical Zone Observatory, Northern California, USA - CZOApr15con2H1.8 metaG | ecosystem: Environmental > Terrestrial > Soil > Vadose... | reverse complement strand
CGTCGACTCCTACGTGCTCCTGATCCACCCGCTGGTTCTGGGATCGGGGCGCCGCCTCTTCACCGACGGCGGTGCATTCGCCGCTCTCCGGCTCGTCGACACCAAGACGACGACCACCGGCGTTGTGATCGCGACCTACCAGCCGGCCGAACCGACGGCGAGGAAGACCACCGACGCAGTCACGTATTGAGAACGAAACGCGATGTGGCTCAACCGCCGTATGCAAGCCGCTGAATAGTTTAGCAATCAAAGATGTACATCTACAGTAGTAGTTGTCACAGACTCAGCGATATAGCGCATGTCCAACTCTTCCAGCACTTTCTTCTTACCGAGCAGGAGCTTCGCCATATCGAAGGCACGGTTCAACTGCTCCTTTTCAAGCTCGTAGCCAAGCTCACGCATCTGAGCGTCGAGCGCGGCACGCCCTGAGAGTTTGCCCATGTGCATGCGTCGATCAGCGGAGGTCAGGCCGATGGATCCGGGTGTCATGATCTCGTAGGTACGCGCATCCTTGAGAACGCCGTCTTGGTGAATGCCACCGCCATGAGAGAACGCATTTTGACCAACAATAGGCTTACTCCACTGCACCTGCATACCTGATAGCTTAGCAACAAGGCGGCTGGTCTGAATAATCTTCGTGGTGTCAACTTTGACATCCATGCCTAGATCAGCAGAGCGGGTACGAATCGCCATGACAACCTCTTCACTAGCAGCATTGCCCGCACGCTCACCCAGGCCGTTAATACAGCTATCTACTCGCTCGGCTCCATTCCGCAATCCCTCTAAGGCGTTGGCAACGGCAAGCCCAAGATCATTATGACAATGTGCTGAGATACGAATGTTTGGGAACTCGTTCTTTACATCAGCAACAAGCTTGCCGAATTCCCAAGGTAGAGCATACCCAACCGTATCGCATAAGGTGACAAAACGCACACCTTCCTTCAGAATTGTCCCGCATATCTCCAAAATGAAGTCATGTTCGGTGCGCGTCGTATCTTCCAGGGCAAAATCGATATTTTCTGTATACGAACGGCCCTGCGCTACCGCTGCTTTCGCCAGTTCGCGTACTTCGTCACGGGTTTTGCCGAGCTTCACCTGTCGATGCAGCGGCGAGACGCTGATGAAGGGCTGAATGGCTGGCTTTGCGGCGATCTTCACGGCTTCCCAGGCTCGTTCGATATCAGCAGGATTGGCGCGAGCAATGGCACAAATTTCGGCATTGTCTACTTTTGAGGCGATCAGTCGTACCGACTCAAACTCTCCTGGTGAAGAGACAGGGAACCCACAATCCAGCGTATCGAAGCCCATGTCAGCTAACGCCTGAGCAATCGCCAGCTTCTCTTCTGGAAAATAGTTGACGCCCGGGGTCTGTTCGCCATCACGAAGCGTGGTCTCATAAAACTTGATGATTCGTGGTTCCGTCGCCATTGTAATTCACTCCTTCTGCATTGTGTCCTTCATTTAGTACCCTTACGCAATCAACCGTACAGATGACAGGAGTTGAGGGGAACAAAAAGCTCACTGTACGAGGCGAGGCACTAGAAGAGCAGCACAAGCGCCCTCATACAAAGCTGCCGTCAGAAACCCCTTTGTTTCGACTTTCAAGGATTTGTGACCCGTTTACTACGAAAATTATACGCAACTTACAGAAGGAAGCGCAAGCGCCTATTTCTCAAGCATACCAAAGAAAGGTGCTAACAACTATGAACGAGTGAAAGTATACCGGACCCTGCATCCAGACGCCTGCACACATCCCAACTTGGGGTGCATTACCCAACGCAGACAACATCTGACCAGAATGGCAGACCCCAATGCGCGTCGCAGGGGCCACGTCCTCCTTTTCAACCTGCAAGGGATAGTGCAGGTAAAACAAGCGAAATGAGGTATATATTCACATGTTTCCAAAAAGTGGCGCAACGTGTTATCAGCAAGAGGCGTATGGCTCCAGGCATGTGTGTATGCCGTGTCCATGCTTGTGTCTTGCCTCTTGTTCTTGTCTGTTGCAAAGGATTAGTTCCCCTTCTGTTTTCATGAGATGCCCTTGAGGAAGGCCAACCCCAATTTTTCGCCTAAACCTCATCAGAAGCCAATCGAGATCCAAATTTTTTGATACAAAAGTGACAACCTTTTTGGTGTTTGTGGTATGAGTATAGAGTGAGAAAAACAATTATATAAAAATGTAGATTCTGGTATGGAATGATAGCCAGAAAATCATGTCAAACGCTGTGTGGTTCAACTCGCAATTCTGATAGAACCCGATTTGAGGGCGATTGTAATAGGACGAAGCAGGTGGTATTATATCGGTGGAAAAGTGACTGCGATAAGCCCGGTTGAGGGATTGAAAAGAACTTTTGCTTTATAATATGACAGCCACACTCAACCTAAGCCCGAGCAAGGGATAGAAAATTTTCCTCATCGCCTCCCATAACGAAGGACATTCTTGGTCTATAGTTTACGCCTTATTAGATATTATTATGTGGAACTATTGCTATATAAATGCTTGCATACTATACTCCTTTCAAAAGAGACTTCTTCAGGTTTCGATAGTCTCTGAAATGAGGTGCTTAATTAAAGCAAAAAAGGAGGTCCGATATGGATCAGTCAGCTACCATCCTCGCGTTAGTCGTGATCATCTTGATGCTCGTAGCATTCATACTGGGCCTGATCGTCTCAAAGAAGTTGTAAGTGAGCAGCGAATATGAGCACTGAACGTCCTCTTTCGGATTACTCCCAGCCCAAAACGACTGTGGATTCCCTCGATGAGACAGAGCTACTGGAGATTTTAGATGGTGGCAAGCAACAAAACAGCATTGCTCCGAAACAAGTTGAGAGAATACTGCATCTCTTGCACCTCCTAACACTCAACGAGTGTACCCGTGAAGATATCTTTGAGCGTTTGAAGGATTTTTATAAGGTTGATGCGAGCCGAGGCCCCAAGATACGAGCAACTTCTCAGTCTGCTGGCAAGATGCTGTCACGAGATATACAAGCACTTGAACAGATAGGATACGAGATCAACCGATCTGGTGTGGGCAATGCAACCCGTTACAGTCTTGTCAAAGGTTCGGGGCCATTTAGTGCTTTTCTTTTCAGTCAAACCGAACTTGATACACTCATCCTGCTTCATACGCTCTTTGCCGATCCTGCAAAATATGCTCCGGTCGATGCAACGCATCCCTTACCTGCGCCGCCTCCACACAATCCTTTTGCCGAGGAGATCGTTACCCTGGTTGAACGATTGATCTCCACCCTGCTCCCCGATCAAAAGCAGTATTTTGATAGGTGGGTACGCAAGCCATTTGTTTACTTTAACATGGATACGGTCACAGATTATGTTCCTCATCGCGATACGATTGATGCACTGGTAAAGTTTATTTCGGCACGCCAGCAGATTCAATTTGAATATGTGTCCATGAAGCGCCGGCAAGGAACCACGCTCCACGAAGAGGTAGACCCCTACTACATTTTTCACCAGGAGGGTCATCTCTACCTGATCGGGTACAGCCACAAAACCAGCTCCTTCTTAGAATATCGCGTTGATCGCATCAAATGCGGAAGTATCAAGCCATCACCACAACACAGGCTGATCGACGTGGAGCGGCGGCGCAGACCCATCGAGTTTCGCTACTGGCTTGATGGCAGCATCGCGAAAAGCGGCCTGAGCCAGCGCTGGCTCTCCCAGACGGTAGAGCGTGAAGAGGTCTACATCGACGAACACGGGAATCAGAGGAGTCGGGTGCTTGTGCTCGCACAAGCCTACAGCGAATGGCGCATTCTCCAGCAAATGCATAAATATGGCGATAAGGCTGAGCTTGTTGATCCCCCAGAATTGCGAGAGAAGATGCGGCAGGAGGTAGAGAGGATATGCCGCTTGTACCAAAAATAAGAAGGACAGGAATTATCCTGAAAAAATGATGATTTGTGACGTGTGGTGTCACGGGCGTCGTTTATGATTGGACTATGGCAAGTGTAATGGGCAAGAAACATGTCAGTAAATGGAGGAATATATAGCATGTGGCAGATGAGCTTACAGCTCGGGCCTATATATTCGCGTCTAGCTAGCGATGACGATCTCAAAGGGCTGAACACGGACAAATTGCCACGCAGTTACGAGTTGCGGCTTCATCAGGCACAAACCTGGCAAGCGTTCAGTAACACTGAGGCAGAGGTAATTTTTGACACTGCACTTACAGGTGATGGGAAAAGCTTAGCCGGGCAATTACCGATGCTTGCAGACAATAACTATGCTCTCCTCCTGTATCCTACAAACGAACTCATTAAAGATCAGGTCAAGCAGGTAGAGAGATACATGCATGAATTTGGTCTTTCACCCAATTATACCTGTCAAACGCTGTACAGTGATCGCATTACGGAAGAAATCGAGAAATACGGTACGATCAGCCGCTCTTCAATAATCCTTACCTGGTTAAAGTATCACAACTATATTCTGAGCAATCCAGATCTTTTTCACCTGATGAGCAGCTATAACTATGGAAGTTACCAGGATAAACGAGAGTTTGTCTACCAGATACCGGATATTTTTGACTACTTTATCTTCGATGAATTCCACATCTTCGGGCCGCCGCAGGTTATTTCAGTAATGAATATCCTGAACTACCAGCGAATAGCCCAGCCTTGCCGAAAGCTCAAATACGTGTTTTTGTCGGCGACTCCTACACGCATGTTCAGAAGATTACTTGAAAATGGAGGATTCCACATAAAAGAGATCAAGGGAAAATACTCATCTGTACCTGCTCCAGGCTACACAGAGAAACCCATTGTCCAACCTGTTACGCTTCATCTTCACAGTCTTGGTGAAAAAGGAGCATATGCCTGGGCTGAGGAACATCTAACAGACCTCATAGACTTTTTTCGTGCTTACCGTGACACTAAAGGAGTCTTTATTGTCAACTCTGTAGCAACGGCTAAACGCCTCGTCGCCTATTACAGATACGAACTGGAAGAAAAGCAAGGCATTAAAGTAGGTGAAAACACGGGCTTAACCGATCCCGAAGCTCGCAATGATGCAATGAACAATCCAGAGGTGCAGTTCATCATCGCTACAAGTACAGTGGATGTGGGCGTTGACTTCAAGATCAACTTGCTGATCTTCGAATCTTATAATGCTGGAACCTTTATCCAGCGCCTGGGACGGCTGGGACGACACGAAGGATGGAACGAGTACAGGGCATATGCGCTCCTTCCAGATTGGATAGTTGACAAATTTGCTGCTCACTTCAACGACGACTCAGAAGTGGATCGGGTAATGTTTCTTGAGACGATACGCATCCAGGATGAGTTCGCTACGGTGAAAGATGCTGAAGTGGTGACTATTCGCAAGCCGATTTTCCAGCCCGACCAGGAGTACAAGCACTACGCTGGATGCTGGGGAGGCTTACAAACAGCACATATCATTGTGAGTGTAGAAGATTGGAAAATTGGAAAGCAAGGTCACTCTGACTTCTCGAAAGCACTACGTGAGCAGTACAACAAGGTCTATAGGCATACAACCATCAAAGATTGGATTGGAAAGCAAGTTGGGCGGTATCTCGCTATGGCAAAAGATGACGACGACAAGCAGATTCTGGCTGAACTGAACAGTTTTCGTGGCAGAAGCCCGCTAGATTGTGGCATCTTCGACGAGACTGACGGGAAATTCAAACGATATGATCTCTTCTTCCTACTGGCAAATACCTGGTTTTACCCGATGCCTGAGGCAACATTCAGGGAAATGGTGGAAGACAGCCAGCAGGATTTTGAGAAATATCGCAGCCGTGACTTAAAACTTTATGTGCGTCTGAAAGAATATGTTGAAGAGCGAGAAAATTTCAGCTTGGAGAGTGCTTACTCGTTCAGAAAGAAGCTGAATCAGGTTCAGGTGTTCGATAACTTTATGATCCAGGACAGCAGGGTACTCGCCAGCCACCTGGACAATTCCGTCAACGAACGGCTTGCTGAACTTTCACTTGTCTGCCTCGTCGTTGAGGGCAAACCGAAGGATTTCAAGAGACAAAGTGGACTCCATGCACTGTTTCCGGTCTATGCGGTGAGAGATAACGATGGCATAGAGCGAAGCATTGTGTTCGGACTGAATGCTCTACTTGCTCATTCGCTCGTTTTCTGGAGAGCAGCGAAGAATGATTGCGATGAGATATTGATTGTATAAAGGAGCATAGATATGTTTTTAGCTGATGTATTACAACAGGTCACAAAGGGATTTGAAGCTGGCACCAACGTGCATACGGTGGTATCCTCATTTGCTGAAACGATGCTCGAACCGATGATCGAGCGCTACAGTTTGTATCCCGCCAAAGGCACGACGGTTGCACACTTTGCCCATAACGCAGATCAGATGATGATTACTCACGTGCTGAATGGCCTGTTTCCTACTCTGACACTAGTATATGAGGCTCAGCAGAGGCAACAACCACTTCTCTCACGTCTCATGGTAGACGAATTAAAACTTTATGTTCTGTCCTACTCGATGCATGATCTCGACAAAATTCTCGGCGATAAACTTCAAACGCTGACTACAAAGAGCGCAAAAGAGGCTTGCCAGAAAGTACTTGCTGAGCTTGACAGGCTCAATGCATCTGCTTTCTTTCCCGAAGTGGATGATTGGGGATACGAAATTCTCTGGCTAGCCGTCAATACCCAGCGCAGCCGTGATATCAATCTCAGCCATCATACTTTCGTTCCTTCCGAGACTCTATTAGCTTATGACCAGGCTGTAGAAATACTCCGTTCTGGAACTTTCAAGTTTCGTACCCGTATTGAATCTACATTACGTGATCTCTGCACGTTCAGCGATCTCATTGCGTTCTTCATAAAATCGCCTGAAGATGCTCTAACGAGCGATGCCGCAACTCGTCGGTATGGTATTCTCGACCTCATAGGACAACTTACCGGGGGTCAATTCACGCTGGCGTATCATAAGCTAGCGGAGGTGCGCGGTTTTCTGAGCAATCAGATCAACAACGCCGCGATTCGCTATTTGCGATACATCTATCCAGAGGAACAGGAACAGCTTATTCCCTACCTGTACTTCCCAAATGGAGTTGTTTATCTGAATCCACAACGCCGCTCCGCGCCCACTGTTGGCTATAATGCTGTACATACGGCTGTAGAAGGGGAGATACAGGAAGCTTGCAGCGACATTGCACACGAGGGAGCAGGGTTTGGTTTTAATCACCTGGGATTGCTCAAATATCCGCGCTATCTTCATGATTTTTTGAGCGTAGAAAATTTTTTAGCGTTGTTTGTGGATAAAACGCTGAAAGAAAGTAGAGTGAATGTTGCCGAAAACACGTTACAAAGCATGAGAAAGATGCAGGCTAATGGCGCGATCCCCGCAGCTATAGCTCTTGACTATATACCAGATGAACGTATTGCTCAATTTGGCCGTTTTCTTATCAACTATACGCGCCTTATAGACGACAACCTGGGTAAAATGTCTCTGCACCTCAAGACAGAGCTAGAAAAACGGCTCATGGCTTGTCTGGGTGAAGACATCTGGGATGAAGCAAAGCAGATCCCTAGCAGTGGTGGCGTTGACTATCGTTTCTACTGGATAGCAGCGCAGTATCTTAAAACGCACCCGCTTGCATCTTTCGAAGCTGAAAGTCCGGGAGATAGCCTGGCAGGACTTTTCAAAGAGCTGATAGATGAACTGTTACAACTAGCGGGTGAAGAATTGGCGGCGAGTGAAAATTTCCAGGGACCATACCTGCGTAATCTCGCGGATTACTTAGATAATAACCTCTCATTTGGCTTCGGGGATACGTCTCATGTTGAAGCTCTGTCGGATTTTGCCGCCGAATTGGCTGGATACAGTAATGCGAAAAAACCACGCCTGAATCAACTTACATGTACCATCTGCAATTCTGCATACCCAACAAAGCAGCAGGAAGAAGCATCTGTACTATTCCAACCCTGGGTCTATAAAAATCGTTTGCCTTTGTACAAAGGTGAAAATGCAGGTGGTATCTGCTCTATCTGCTCATTAGAGTTGATGCTGCGTAAGATATTGTTACAAGACAAACCAGGAAACCACGGAAGAATCATCGTGACAGGGAAAAGCTACGAGGATTTAGAACTGAAATACTTCTTCCTCTACCCAGGCTTTTTCTTCACAAATCAGACATTCCGATTGTCAAACTACATTGTCCGCAGGATGCAAAATCTCAAGTTGTACGAAGTGTGCGAAGTGCTGCGAACGAAAGAGAAAGTTAGCGCTGCCGATATCTTGAACTTGAGTTTTTTCAATCTTACACAGATAGATCGTAGGACAGAGAAAAGAGAGGAGAAAGACAAGAAGGAGGAACAAGAGGAAAAGGGAGGGATGTACCTATTTGACCGCTACGAAGAAAAACAATATCCAGGTTTTATCTTCTTTGCGAAGAGAACATTCAGTAAGAAGAAAACCGGCGAAACTACAAGAGCAACCACTGCTTCATGGGTTGAGGCTACATGGTTGGGCCTGGCGCTTCCCCTGATAACTGGCGCAAGAGCCGTAGTCACCGAGTCGTATCTCCCACTATTCAATTCCTGTGCCGACTTCCTTGAAACGGTAGTACTCGACGCACCTCATCAATCGGTGCGTCATTTACTCACCTCAACTTCGGCACATTTGCGACTCGACCAGTTGTTTGGCAGCAGCGATAGCAAACGAAACGAGGGTGAGTGGATCGGCGGCACACTCGCAGCTTTCAGTCGTGCTATTGAATTGCACATTGACACAGAGAGAGTTGGTGGCGACCTGAAGTTAGAGAGATTTACACGTATTGCTCGCGATCTGGAAATGGATCAACTTTTCGTCTTTTCGTTCCTTCAGGAACAGATGCGCCAAGCTAAAATGGAGTTGATACCAGCTGAAAAGGCCAATCATTACACTCATATCTATTACCAGTTTGTCAACTATTACCATTCCAATGAAGGAGATGTCATGGACAAGATGGCAACACGCCACGAACGGGTAGTCGAACTCTATAGCAAATTCTACAGCCCCTTCACCCCTGGAAAACCATTTCCCAAATCACATGCTATCGTTCGGCCTGTCGATACTGCTGCCGAATGCATTATCAAGGACACGCTTAATCTTACGGAGGATGAGATTAAGCTAGAAATGGTCGGGAAGCTCCTTGCATGGCTGGAGATTGTTAGTCACGATGGAGCAACGGGGAAAGCTTTTGTCCACCGGAGCGACACAATCAATGAGAAGGAAGAACGCCTAGTTTCAGAATTCGTGGACTACTTTTATAAGGAGATCTTCCTGGGTTACGCAGAGGGACAGCGCAGCTTGCTCAACAGCCGCCTGAATCGTTTCAAAAACGCATGTGAGGTTGCTTTTAGGCGGCGCAACTCTAAGGATAAAGGACAATCCGCCAATGATTCCACATCCAAACAGACTACTAACGACAACGAAATGCAAATTGTTGCGGCGGAGATGGTTTCACAACAAAAGTGTTTAAAGGAGGTTTGAACATGTTTTTGCAAACGATTGACATAAACACGCTTTTCCACGCATCCATTCCACCGATACCGATGGGCCGCTATGTCCATTTCGTAGTGCTGCGGGAAACACATTCTTTTCCCCTTTTTCAAACCGACCAGGAGTTGAATTTTGCGCGAGTTAGCGCGGGGCAGGCTGTCAACGGAAAAGCTTCTCCGATCAGCCGTATCGTGATGTTCAAACGCAAGCAAACCACTCCTGAACGCCTCACCGGGCGCGAATTGTTACGCCGCTACAATTTTGTGAGCGAAGACAGTGCAGATACTGACAAATATTGTGAATACAACAGTGCGAATTTCTGTAAACATTGCCCAGATTGCATCTACTACGGATTTGCGATAGGGCAGGAAGGGAGTGAACGCTCAAAGGTCATGGTTGATTCAGCCTTCTCCCTTTCCAACTATGATGAGTCTCATGAAGCGATGACATTCAACGCACCGTATGAACATGGCACGATGAGCAGGAGGGGTGAAACAAGACATAGTTTTGGCGAGCAGGATCATGTATTACCGCAGGTGTACTTCCCATCCGTGATCACTCTACGCGACCCAACAGAGGCTGAATTTCTCTACGTGTTCAACAATATTCTTCGCACCAAACGCTACGGCGCACAGACAACACGCACCGGTACACTGGAAAATCACATCGCTGCGGTCATTTTTACGGATGGAGAGATTTTCTCGAATTTGAAGCTGACCCAGAAACTCTATGACATGCTTGAAGAAGACGATGAGGGACAAGTTAAAAAAGGGCCATACCAGGCCAACGTGCTTGTACAAAACATAGAACGTGTCCTGCCCGATCTTTTGCAAGATGATCACGTTACTACGCATCTGTCACTCACTGGGGATGATCTGGACGCGTTGCTCGAAGAAGTCAATGCACTTGTTACAAATGAAGCAACACTTGTTGAAGTTTTACAACAGGCTTATACAGAAAGCCAGGATTACTATAGCAGTTACGGAGCAGGAGCAGAAACAGAGAAGAAGGCCAACAGAGGCAAACAAGGCAAACAAGATGAAAAAAAGGCCCATAATGGCCGGGAAACAGAAAGTGACAGATGATGGCCACATACATCGCCCGTTGCCATATGACGCTGCATGACAATCTGTATTATGCAAGCCACGAATTCGGCCGTTTTTACGAGACCGAAAAGTACTTGCATAACTACGGCTTAACCTATGCGTTGGGCCTGGTACGACCTGCTCCAGCCTACTTTAACAGATCGCAGGAACCACATTACCAGGAAGAGTTACAACGAGAGAGGGCTGGCGGCTACTATGTGACACCAGCACATCCTCTTCGGATAGATTTTGCCTTTATCACCTTCAAAATGGCAACCGTACCATATTACAGCAAGGCTCCTAAGGAAAGCAAAAACCGAGTAGTGTTTGGAAGAGCCAAAGAACTTGCTCCGGGATCGACGTTTGAGTTCTTCGTTTTTGCAGACGAAGAAGGGCAACTACCAACATGGGTGCGGTTAGGGAAATGGATGGCAAAAGCTGAAATCACCTATAGGTGGTATCAAGTTGGCTCCGCAGCAGCACGGGTCGTGGACCTAAAACAACCGCAACTGGCGGCATGTGCCATCAACCCTCTTGATATTCCTCGTAATCGGCTTTCTACATTTGACATAGTGGTTATGCCACCAGCAAGCCTATTATCAAATCCACGAGTAACCGGTCCCTGTTGTAAACTCACTGCCGATAAGTCTCTTCATGACAAAGAGGATAGATATATACCTTTGGATATGAGCTACTTTAGCGGGGAGGTTATTGCAAGATGATGAGTGATCGCGGCGAACTCTTCTCCATGCTCCTCCGCTTGCATCCTGTAGAACTGGGGACGGTTGCCCCGGGAGCGGGAAACCAGGCGCAGGGGGCATTTCTGGATATAGTGCGGCAGAGCGATCCGGCCCTGGCAGAGTGGCTGCATACGCCGAACCAGCGGCGACCATATACACTTGGACTGCTACAGGGGTTTAATCACCTATCTACGGCACAGTTGGAAGAGGCAATTGTTAGGAAGCAAGAGGTGCAGGTGATGCCGGGGCAGGTCTACTGGCTGCGTATCACCATGCTCGATGCTAGCGTTTTTGGTTCGTTTGCGCGGCACCTGATTGCCAAACCTCGGGACCTCGTCGTCCGTATAGGAAATACTCGTTTTGAAATCAGCCGTCTCCTCTGCACGCCGGAGCAGCAGAACAGTGATCAAACATGGGTAGCGTACTCGTCTTTTGCTGAGCTATTAGCCCAGCGAACTGCTCAAAAGCACTATCACTTTGAGTTTGTGACTCCGACGGCATTTAGCAGGGGGCAAAAACAATGGGGGAAATTGCTCAAGGTGTTTCCCGAACCGGCGTTTGTGTTCGAGAGCCTCGCCAGGCAATGGGAATTGTTTGCGCCCGCGAATTTGCGTATGACAATACATGGCCTCACTGCCCGCGATATTGAGACATGGTGTGAGGAACATGTGATTGTCTCGCGCTATACTCTGCACACACGCTACCTGCCTTCTAGTAAGTTTGGACAGTCGGGATTCACGGGAGAGGTGATTTACGAGGTAAAGGGGAATCCAGCCGAGCCCGAAGCATCGTGGCTCTCAACACTGGCGCGCTTTGCACTTTTTAGCGGTGTGGAATACAAGACAACAATGGGCATGGGACAATCCCGTTGCGCGAATCTTGCCTGTGTATTTCCTCAAAATGAAGCTGCCAAGGAGGTTGAGGTATGAGTCAACGTGCCGCACCTGAGTCTATCCCGATCTCGTACTTGAACGCTCTTGAGTATTGTCCTCCACGCTTCTATTATGGCTCGCGCAAACGGAAACAAGTGCATTTTACACCAGCGCTGCGAGCTAAGACCAAAGCAGCTATCGATCTTGCTTTCCATGTTGCAACCCAGGACACGCCTCCCCTGCCTCTTGAGGGAAAGCTAGCAGTACGCTGCCATGATTGTAGCCTGATTCCACTGTGCCTGCCTGATGAAGTACGAATGCTAGCAGCTAAATAAGGAGGTTCTCTTGCCAACACTTTACCTGACTGAGAATCGCGCACTTGTGCGACGCGATACGGAGGATTGCCTGCTAGTGCAAGTTCCCGAACAGCGAGGTGAAAAGGGAAACGTACTAGTAGCACCTTACAAGAGAAGGATTCCTCTAAATAAAGTAGACGAAAAATATATATATTAAATAAAATGTGTCGTCGGAATAGACAATAGCCCGATGGAGGACACCGCGAGTACCCAAGAGAAGCAACTTATCATTAGCATGTCAAAGGGGGAACAACGCCAATAGTAGCAGGGGCAGCGAGAAGCATCTTATGTCGTATGGGGAGAGCTATTGATAACTCAATGCCGTTTGACACGGTATTGCGAATGCTTGACGATCCCCACTGCTCCGAGCCTGATCTAATCGCCCAAATATAGTACGTTCAGGGCGCTGATCTAGTGATCAGTGTCCTACCACGCGAATGGAAGCGACAATTTTTAGCAATGTCGAACAGGGTCAAACAGCCTCAAATATACTTACGTTCTATGTACCATGTATCTCATCCCGCCTGACAAGCGCCACAGTTAGTACATATTTATTATGTATAGAATATATACGTCATTTTTACAATCAATATGCATCCTTGCTATAATGAGAGCTAACGAGGATAGGCAAGCTGTCACTTATAGCAAGGAGCGAATCGGGCATGAGCGATAATAAACAGGAGCATAACGATGACTCTCACGACGGGTTTGAAGCGTTCAAGCTTGAGTTTTACGAAGCCTTACTGGACCTGGTAGAAGAACTAAGGAGAAACAAGAGTGAGCGGCAGAATCATCAAGCAGAAGACAAACCAGAACTTGTTGGTACTCAACTTTGAGTTCCCGCTGGATAAAGATGGGGCCGTCTATGTAAGACAGTCCAGCCTTGTTCAAGTCAAGACCAACATCCACAGTTTCGAGATGCAAACGGACAAATTTGTTGAGCATTTCAGAAACACAGGATGTACTGGTCATATCGAGGTGATAGCAGACGATGAAGCACTAAGCGGTACGCTTGCTATTCACGCGCGCCCAGGCATGACGCGCATGATGAAGTTGATCGAAGATGGTAAGGTTGGCTGGATAGGAGCTGTAGCCGTCAATCGTTTCACACGAGACAAATGGCTGATAACCCCTGGTGTCTTAATGAAAACGTGTCATGACCATAATGTATGGATCGCAACCCTTAGAATGAACTTCAATTTCAAAGATGACTATTGTCAGCGCGTTTTCATGTTGGAGGCGGAAGAAGCAGCCCGTCACCTGGAATGGATGAAACTGGTGCTTGGAGGTGGTCTTCGCACTGCCAGCAGCCATGGGTACTACGATGGACGTTGGATTGTCCCAGGGTATATTGTTGACAGAACGGACCCCCTTAGAAAGAAATACATTGTCTATGAACCACATGCAAGGGTTGTAAGATGGTTATTCAAGCGCTTCCTACAACTAGAAGGTGACCTCCCTGCACTTTGCCGAGAAGTGCAAAAGATGCCATATCTTTTCCCGAAATTTGAGAGTTGGGTTGAGCCTATCAACGTTAGTGGATTCAGCCTGGAGCGTCATAATAAAAATGAGCAACCCAGTAAAACCCTGGAAGGATACTATAAGCCCAGAAAGTACGGCTTAATATCTATCCTTACTAATCCTGTTTACATCGGCTGGTGGCTGCCTCTGGATGGCGGTGTCATTGAGAACAACCACGAGGCAGTTATAGAAGATGGACTGTTTACTTACGCTCATAAGCAGCTTAGTACTCACGACTTCAACGGAGAGAGGCAGAAGCCAGCACGGGTAATCAGGTATGGGAAGGTAGAAGCCCTGCTCAAGAAAGTCCTCAAAGACGAGACAGGACAGGCTATCTATCCGAGCCCTGACAGAGGCGGGTTGTACAGATGCAACGAGTATGATGGATACACCGCAAAACACCGATTCATGGCTCCCGTCTCAGTGATTGACAGTACCTTCCTTGAAAAATTCTTTGAGCGACTTCAGGGGAGTTGGAATCCCGGCTATGAGGATTGGCTAGCCAGGATTCAGGAGAGGCAGCAGAGTAAACAGGGCACGAAGCAAGAGCTTAAAAGGCAGATCAATGAAGCACAGCGACAAAAGCGAGAAACCATGGATATCCTTGACGATAAAGACATCCCTAAAACAAAACAGATGAAGATTTACTACGCCAACAAAATCGTGGGACTGGAGGCACAAATTGCAGAGTGGGAAGCAGAACTGAACAAACCGGATTCAGAGGATGACGAAGAGGCTATCATTGAGATAGATAAGCTCATCAATGAAGTCGTCGCCGAGTGGAAGAACTTCCCTTTCAAAAAGAGGATGCGTTTTGTGAACGCCCTCGTGAAGGACGTTATTCTTAGCCGCCCTGCCCCTGGTTGGCTTGCGATGGAGATACGATGGAAGCGCCCCGATTGGGCAATCGAAGGCTGCTTTCTCCGGTGCACTGCGAACAGGGAGGTCTGGACGCCAGAGGAAGACGAGACTGTGCGCGGCTTGTACGCGGCGGAGAAGGCCGGGGTTATCATGAAAGCTTTGTCGGATAAGACGTGGAATGCTATTGAACACCGTGCGAGGAAGTTAGGAGTGTGGAAGGAAACAGCGACAGATTTTCAGGAACTTGGCTTCAAATCAAACAGGGAGATACGGAACCTTTGCTGGTCGGATATCCAATTCGCTGGGCAGCACGGGCTGTCGCCGTGTGCAAAAACCGCGCAATGGTTCCGACGATAGACTTAGACCACTGCGGCTGCATGCCGGAGAGCTTTGCTACAAGGCGGCTCGTAGGGATGATCTTTGTCGTATCGACCCGAACATCCATACCGAGGTCGGCCGAGCGAGTGCGGATCGCCATCACCACATCTTCGGTGGCAGCATTGCCTGCACGTTCACCCAGGCCGTTAATGCAGGTATCTACCCGTTCCGCTCCGTTACGCAATCCTTCCAAGGCATTAGCAACGGCAAGCCCAAGATCGTCATGGCAATGGGCGGAGATACGGATGTCAGGGAACTCGCGCTTCACATCGGCAACGAGCCTGCCAAACTCCCATGGTAAGACATACCCGACGGTATCACAGAGTGTGACGAAACGTACGCCCTCCTTGATGATGGTCTCGCAGATCTCCAGAATAAAGTCGTGCTCGGTACGGGTTGTATCTTCCAAGGCGAAATCGACATTCTCCGTATAGGAACGACCCTGCGCCACGGCCGCCCTGGCCAGTTCACGCACCTCGTCGCGTGTCTTGCCCAGTTTCACCTGTCGATGCAGCGGCGAGACACTGATGAACGGCTGAATGGCAGGGTGCGCGGCGATTTTCACGGCCTCCCATGCCCGTTCGATATCGACAGGGTTAGCTCGCGCAATGGCACAGATCTCAGCATTCTCTACCTTCGATGCGATCAAGCGTACAGCCTCAAACTCCCCCGGTGAGGAGATGGGGAAACCACAATCGAGCGTGTCGAAGCCCATGTCAGCTAATGCTTGAGCAATTGCTAGCTTCTCCTCTGGAAAATAGTTGACGCCCGGGGTCTGTTCGCCATCACGAAGCGTGGTTTCATAAAACTTGATGATTCGTGGTTCTGTCGCCATCGTAAATCGCTCCCTTTGCAATGTATCCTTCATTTCGCTCATTTGAACTGTCCAGATGACAGGAGTTGAGGGGGACAAAAAGCTTGCTGTACGAGGCAAAGCACCTGGAGAGTAGTACATGCGCTCCCATACAAAGCCGCCGTCCGAAACTCCTTTGTTTCGATTTTCAAGGATATGTGACCCGTTTACTACGAAAATTATACGCAACTTATAGAAGGAAGCGCAAGCGCACCATTTCTCAAGCTAATCATTGCCACGCTAGTCGGCGCAGGCGTTCATCCCCTCGAATTTGCCCCTGGTCATCCTAATCTTCATCTTTGTATTCTCCACTCACTACTCGATTTCGCTAAGAAAGACCGGCCGGTGTTCTGCGAAGGACTTATGCGCTGCCAGTGCCATGACTACCGGGACACGTCCATCAAGTCCGGTGACGGGAACAGGCG
>Ga0099828_10001286_pt1 | contig 16581 bp, 19 predicted proteins | sample CZO8metaG_2_FD_79338 | JGI IMG/M metagenome (GOLD analysis project Ga0099828, IMG submission 79338) | Vadose zone soil microbial communities from the Eel River Critical Zone Observatory, Northern California, USA - CZOApr15con2H1.8 metaG | ecosystem: Environmental > Terrestrial > Soil > Vadose... | reverse complement strand
CTGTGCTTGCCATAGCGAACGATTTTTCAATGGCTTAGCGCTCCAAAGCTCGGACAGCAACAACCAGGCTTGCTAATTTAGGCCGTGGCCCTCACCACTTGCCATTGCGTCACCTAGGCTCATCTTGCATTGGATAAAACTTGTATTGGACAGGACTAGGCGGTGATATCATTCGCGCGCACAAGCGAATAACATTGGTCGCGTATCATCAAACACTTCAGGTGCGGATAGTCGCTCGCCGCCACGACATCAGGACCGTACCGCTTACGTTCGCGGTGGGAGAAGCGCGTGGTATCGGTAACACTCTTCGACGATCAAAGCGGGTCGCAGACAAATGCGGTCGTCGACACCCGGCTGGCCGAGCTGTTTTCGTATGCACATCAGTGGGCCTTGCAGGAGAACCGCGCGGATTCAGCCACGCTGAGCTTCTCGTCGATGCTCGCCGCCATGACCGCGGGCGCCGACAAGCTTTGTGGATGGCTGCGATCACATCTCGCGTTGCGCGGCGTACGGGGCGAATCGATGACGAAGGGACGCAGCTTCAGTCCCCGAACGCTGCCAAGTGTGCTCAACACGACGATCTCCTTCCGGCGCGCATTCGCGAAGGCTCGAGAGCTTTGCCCGAACGAAGCGCAGCACGGGCTCGCAGTTCGGCACTTCATGGCCGCCTACGCCGTCGTCCCGAGCTATCACTTGAGGGACTTCTTGCGCCTCAGGATCGATCGCCGCGCGTGGTGCATCGAGATCGCAGAGCATTTGGCATCGAAGTTTCCCGATGAAAAGGACGTGTGGCTGGAGTACGCGCGTAGCGCCAATCCCGTGCCTTCGCTGGGTTTCAATACCGACGCACCCGAAGGCCGAGATTTGCTCAACATCGATCGAGAAGTCGATGCGTTCGCGCGTCTGATAGCATCGCGCAACACATCGACGCCGCTATCTGTCGGCGTCTTCGGCGCGTGGGGATCGGGTAAGAGTTTCTTCATGCATCGCCTGCGAAGGCGCGTTAACACCTTCGCGAAGCTTGGCCGCAATGAAGGCGCGCAATCAAAGTTTCACGGCAGGATCGCACAGATCGATTTCAACGCGTGGCATTACAGCAAGGGAATCTCGCCGCGTCGTTTGTCGATCACATCCTTCGGAATCTCCGCGTCGCACCGGACGAGACGGAGGAAGCCTTGAAGAAGCGCAGCGAAGAGATCATCAAACAGCTCGACAGCGCGAAGCAGGACCTTGCGGTTCGCCAGATTGCGCTGGCGGGCGCCGAAGCTCAAAGGGCACAGGCGCAGCAAGCCGTCGCAGAACTCGACGGGAGGATCGCTGGCGAGATCGAAGAGAAGAGAACCGAGGTCGCAACAGCAAGGACTGGTCTCCAAGACGCGCAGGGCAAACTCGCGAAGGAACTCGCGGACTTACAGATCGAGATCGAAGCGCAAGTGAGGAAAGTCCCAGGGACGGCCGTTGCAAGCCTGTTGCTCAAAAGGCTCGACAATCCGGAGCTCTCGAAAGCGACGAGCAACATGCGCACGCTAATCGCCGAGGTGAAGGCGGCGAGCACGAAGCGCAAACTGATCTTCTACGGATTGATCGTCCTGTCGATTGGAGCAGTCGCGACAGCGGTGATGCAGACGAACATCTATACCCAGCTGATCGCGGCGGTCACAGCGGTCGGCGGCTTGGCGGCAACCGCGGGTACTTGGCTCAAGAAGCTCGACGCATTTGCACAAGGCGGTAAAGAGTTCGAAGACGAACAAAACAAGATCAGGCAGGCGGTCGTCGACGAGGTCACTGCGGCGCACGACAATGTTGCCTCAACACTTCGCGCCGTGGCAGCGGAGCGGCTCCGCATCGTCGACATTCTCGGCGAGCAACTGAAACAGCTCGAACAAGCGCCGGCGACCGCGCGTCTTGCACTCGAGGCGCTCGAAAATCAGCGCGCGGTTCTTCTCGCGAAACACGCAGCGGCGGCCGCGGTGGTGGAAGACAAGAGAGCTGAGCTGGCGAAACTCACGACTGGAACGCTTCTAGACGAGTTCCTCGATGATCGCGTCTCGAGCGATGGGTATTTCAAGGAGCTCACGATCTTCTCGCGGGTTCGCAACGACTTCGAGAGGCTTTCCGATCTGATGACGAGGGCGAACAAAGAATACGTCGCTGAAAGAGTCGGCGGTGAGATCGTCGGCCCGCCAACTGTGAGCCGGATCGTTCTATACATCGACGATCTCGATCGATGTCCGGCCGATCGCGTAGTCGAGGTACTCAAGTTGGTGCATCTGCTGCTGGCGTTCCCGCTTTTCGTTTGTGTCGCCGCGGTTGATCCACGCTGGATCACGCGGTGTCTTCATAAGGCTCCGGGTTTGATCGATGCCGGTGAAAGCTCTGATCTCGCTGACGAAGTCGGCGTCCCCGCCACGGCGACCGATTATCTCGAAAAAATCTTCCAGATTCCGTTGTGGCTGCGTCCCGTGCCCTCCGAACAACGAGCCGCGATCGCCCGAACGCTACTCGACCCCTCGGAATCATCAGACGAGCCGCGATTCGATCTGCCGGTAACGGAGTTGCGAACAGTCGCCGTGACGAGCCCGGCAAAACCAGAAGGAGCCGAGGGCGACGACGATGATCCAGCTGCAACGAACAGCGATCCAGACATTATCTCCGCCGGCGAGCTCCAGTACCTCGATCAGCTCGCTGGACTCCTTGGCGGAAACCCGCGTTCGCTCAAACGCTTCGTCAATACGTATCGATTGGTGAAGACGGCGTTATCCGACGTGGAGCTTGCAGTATTCCTACAGTCGTTGAGGATAATCGAATCCGAAGGCCGCGCCGCAACGTACTCGCCATATCGGATCTGCATGGCCCAGCTCGCAGTGTTGTGCACGCAACGCTCGCGCGCACTTTCGCTCGTCCGGCACGCTGACGAAGCGACTGATAAATCGAGCTTCAAAGATTGGCTCACTCAGTTCGATACGATCGATCCGGATCTAGCGAACAATTTTCGCACGGCGTTCAGCGAAGACCTTGAAGGCATAGACGTCAACACGTTCAAACTGTGGCTGGAACGTACGCGACGGTACTCGTTCTATTTGTAGGTTCCACGGGGTAGAAATTGGTGTCGCCGAACGGCACTCCGGAATAATGAGCGCGATCATAGTCGCTCAGCTCGATCAAATTCCCTCCTCACTTTTGACCGGATGGCGCTGGGAATTTGGCGCAGCGCTGGCCGTTACTGAAAAACAGTGGCTCGTGTCTGGCGGCTCTTCCTCCGGTAACGTTTGGAAACATTGTCGCAGGCGTGTTCACGCACGTCCTGGCGAAGCATCCGAAGAGCTTCAACCTGATCGATACGTTAGCCGTTGGTGTCGATCGGATCCAGAGAAGCTTTGAACCGATGCGGCGCCAGGTGGAAGAGTGGAGGCAGGCGCAAATCACCGACGAACGGGCGAAGCTGATTCTCTATGCCGCGTTCGTGGATGGCAAGCTGGAAGCGCCACGTACTCTTCTCTCCGAAGTCCACCGGCTCTATTTCCAGCCGGAGTACGAGGAGTTCTCGCCGCGGACGATGTGGAGCCTGTCGAATGCGTTCACCAGCGCCTTCAAGGAGGTAGATCCAATGCCCCAATTCAAAGCCGCGGCGAAACTGGGAGCATTCCTGTTTCGACTGCCTGCGTAGCCCAACCGCCTCCCTGTTCGTGATGCGATGATTACGGCCGGGGAGGTGTGTTGCGCGCCGCAACCCACAATTCACGAATCCGGCGCCCATTGCCCCCCGCTTGCCTCGCAGACTTCCTTTCGAGAGAGTTGTCGATGAATCATTTGTGACATCGGCGAAGACGGTGGGTTTCACATAGTAGCCGGTCACAAGGCCATAGGGATGACCCAGGAAGCGGCTGCCCAGCATCTCAAAGAGTCCCTCCACGGTGCCGAACCCAGTACTCCTATGCCCCCACGTTATGTGACAGCATATGCGCACCGTCTTCTGTGCAATGGCTGCGCACTCCAAGCCGTTTGTCGTAGCGCGCAACGAACACGTCGCTCCTAAACAACGGCGTATCGAGCGCGTATCGCCCGGGTATGCGGTCGGAAACCTGCGGGGAATTTTTGAGGAATTCGGTAGAAGGGGCAGGGGTGGTGACGTGGCCCGGCCTGACACCGTTCGCCTTCGGCCGGGCCTAAGACAGAGGAAACGGTGAAAACCCTTGTGCCGTCCTCACCCTGCCGCGACTAAAGAGCACAGTGCGGGCTGGTGCTGGATGCAACTTGCCCAGAACCCCATCGACAAAGACAAGGGGAGTGGGATCTTATGCCGAGAAAAGCCAAACTCTTTGCGTCAAGCTCTGGTTCGGTGGTGCGCGGTTTTCTGAAATTTCGGGCGAATATTCCGCCTCGGTGGATACGAAATGCGCGAACTTCCCGTAAGCGCATTGAGCCAGAGATTGTGGGATCACTTCGCGCGTTTCAAGCATCTAGGAAGACTCGGCCTCGGGCACGAGTTGCCCTAAAGAACTCGCAGAAGGAACTGCGAATGGTACTGGGTCGTTGGGAGACAGCCCACAACAAGGAGAGTTTTTATCGCGGAATACGCATTCTCCTGGACCTACAGCGGAATGGCTCCTCGAATCTATAGGCGTGTTGGACGGTATTCCTGGTCGGCAACTTGGTGCATCCTACTCGCGTTCGCGATGACGACGTGATCCGCTTTTCCCCTGCATGCGGAAGGCAAGAGCGCGATTTTCCTCGTGGTCCTGGGCGATAGCGCAAAACAGAAATTCTTGGTGATTTAGAAGCTGATTTCGTCGTCTGAGCGTGGGCCGGGCGTGGTGTCTTTTCTGCGTAGCTTAATCCAACTTTCAACATCTTCTAACTCGCAGAGGTGAAAGTTAAGCAGCCGGGAGCAAGCGTGCGGGTGCGCCCGCCTCGGTGGACAGGTGGACATGCCAAAGAATTTGCCGAGCGTCTGGATGGCGGGGAGGCGGGTCGTCATGGGCATCGCTTTTGCCGCTCCGGTAAAAGCGTTGTGGAGGCTCCAGGCGTTGCGGGTCGCGAATTCGGGGAGCTGCGGCTCGAAGTAGGCCTGAGAGACTTCGGGTCGGAAGCGCACCGGCATGAGGCCCCCCGCGAACGCGTCGTGATGAGGGTTTTTGCCTCGATGTCCGCGAGCATGCGTCCTTTCAGGAGTTCGACCTCGCCCGCCAGCCGTTCGAGGTGTTCCTGGAAGCGGAGGACAGCGCCAGCTAACTCCACACGCAGATTGAGGCCGGACGTGCGCTTGAGCGCGATCATGTCGCCGCGGAAGGCTAGGTTGTCGCAGACGATGACGGCGAGCCCGGCGCAGAGCTGGATGGACATGGTCTTGTTATTCGCGGTGCGGAGACCTAGCGCGGCGCGGCCGTCTGCGGTCTCGCCGTACGCGAGCTGGAGGACGCCGAAGAGGACGGAACCGTCTCTGCGGAGAGCGAACTGTTCTGCTTCGATGCGGATTTGGTTTTGCCAGAGCACGAGGTCGAGCATGTCCACCCGCTCGATGTGGGGAATGGATTTGAACGTTGGCGTGGCTTCGGGCGTGGGTAGCGCCTGGAGTTCGGCACGTGTGACGATTTCGGTGTCCACGTGGGACATGAGTTGGGCGTTTTGCATGGGTGTTCCTTTCTTGGTTGGGACTCTGTGGGTGAAGGCAGGGGGAGGGAGTGTCAACGAGCTATGTTCAGGTTAGGATTTTTCGCGCGGAGTAACTGGACCGAATAAGTTCGGAGACAACCGAACAGCAGCCTGGCGTTGCTTCCAAGAGGTAGGCCAAGTGTGTAGTATGGACGGCGCAGTTATTCCAAGACAACATGAGAGGGGAATTACCATGGCGAATTTCGCCGGGATATTGAGGGAACTACGGCAAGAACGCAGTCGACTGGACCAAGTTATTCAAGTAATTGGCAACTTAGCTGGACGGACTCGCACCGGTATCCGAACGAAACTGAAGAGGCCGAAACGGACGCTCTCGGCTGCGGCGCGACGGAAAATTTCGCTCGCGCAGAAAGCGCGATGGGCAAAGACGAGGCGGGCGGCGTCAACACCCGTGCGCACAATCAGCCAAGCTGCACGCAACACGATTGCAGCGGCGCAGCGCGCTCGCTGGGCTAAGACGAGAATACAGCAAAAGAAGGCGGCGTAAGGAAACGGTAATGTGTATTCCGCATTGGCAGCCGCGATTCTGGCGTTACACCTGCTGTTCATCCTGTGGGTCGTGTTCGGAGTCACGGTCACGCGCCGCCGTCCAGTGTTGCGATGGTTACACCTCGGCTGCTTGGTGTGGGGCATCCTGATCGAAATCCTGCCTTGGACCTGCCCGCTGACATGGGCGGAAAACTGGCTGGAGAATCGGGCCGGCATTGCACCATACCAGGGTGGATTCCTGTTGCACCATCTCGATGCTCTGGTTTATCCGAACATTCCGCCTGGTCTGCTCACCGGCTTGGGTGTCGCCGTCTGTGTCTTTAATTTAGGCATCTATGCCATGCGTTTTCACCGGCGCTGCCGGATCACTAGGTGGTAGGGAGAGACGCGGTGGAGGAGCTGGAAAGCGAAGCAGGCAGGAAGGGCGCCTACTTCTACTATTTGAGCAAAAAGAAAGAGAGCGGGAGATTGCTCCCGCTCTCTTTTTGTTCAGGACTGGGCAGAGGTGAATCCTCTAACGTGATCGGACCAACCCGGAATGGTCGAGGGAATGTTGTGGGTATTCAGCCAATTGTCAATTTCCTCCCACGAAGGCTCGGGGAGTGCGGTTTGCATCCCGCGCATTATTTCGTCCATCACTTCGGGGAGGAGGGAGCGCTCTGGTTTGAGCGCGTCTCGCTTTCCGCGCTGCTGTACAAATGCAATAGGACCGCCGAGACGTGAGGGAACGGATCGCCCGCCTGTTCTTTAGGCTGGGATCTCAGTGAGTCGCGCCCCTGCGCCTGTGATGCTTGTGCTTGCCCTTGGCTTTGCCCTTGGTCTTCAGAGACCCTTTGTGCAGATTCTGCTTGGCTTCCGCGTTGTCGATACCATGCTGCACGCCCTTAGGATTGGCCACAGTTTCGGCATGTTCGACACCGGTTTGAGAGGGTTTGCCGTGGCTCCCACTGTGTCCTTGTGCGGCGGCTGTCAACGCCGAAACACACAATGCCGCCACAAATGCGAGTGCTAACGCCAGTTTTTTCATTGTTCCTCCGAAGCCTAAGATCTCCACCATGCTGTAGTCGGTAAGGATAGTAGTTGGAAAGCTACGGCCTCATGACCACTTCATTGGGACCGGAGGGCAGCACAAATTTCAGACCACGCTCGTGGTTGAGCTTCAGCGTGGCGGGTACGTCCAAGTCGGCAATCTGGATCTTCCTGGTCCAGGATCCGCTGCTCCAGTAGTCTGCCTTCGAGTAGATGGTTCCACTCATGATCGTGTAGCTGCTCACCTCTTCCTTCCGTCCGTCGCGGAATACGAGAACGGCGGGCGCAAGCTCGCGGGGCGGTTGAACAGCAAGCTTTCGCGCCGGCGAGGACGAGCGAGGGGTGGATTTTTCCGAATAGTCAGGAGCGCTTTGGCCGCCTGCCGAGGCCTTCTCGGATAGCGTCATGCGCACAAAGTGATCGCCCTGCCGTTCGATCAGCAACGGCTCCAGAGGAGCCGCGGGCGGCGCTTGCACCGGAGCAGAAGCGGTCACAGCCACTGCCTGGGGCTGGGCCGCCTCTTCGGAGTCGTAGCCGTAATCAGAATAGAAGTACGGGTACGGCAAGGCCACTTGTGCGAAGAGGAACCGATTGCGGAAGAAGAACTGCTGGCAGAAGAAGGGGTCGAAGAAGGGACTAGTGAAACAGGAGTTTCCAGAAAAGATGTTGAGGCGCAAGTTATGACGGAACCCCACTGGCCCAACAAATACAGCTCGGCGACCAAACGGGCGTGGGCTCATCACACCGAACCTACCTGGCGAAGGAGGCCGCACAGCACGAAAACGCGGACCTACGCTAATTCGTGCAGTAACACCTGGCGGCTGCATAGTGCGCATCTGCGCTTCAAGGCTTGGCAGAAAAGCCGCAGCCGCCAAAAGAACCGCTATGGCAAGCGCGCGGTACATAAGCACAGTGTAGCGCGGTACACCCAGCAGCTAGAACACGACTGTGAGTGTCGAAATCTATTCCGGAGATTAGCTTAAAGCCGAGATTGGTTTGTCACCGTCATGTCAAATTCTTGCCGACTCCCTGCTTCCGCCCAGGCGTGGGGATGACGGTGCAATCGGAATCATTGCACGCTCCGAAATCAGACAACTGTCCGGACAGGAGTTGCGAAACTCCGAATAGCCGCTCAGCTGCGGCGCGACAGACATTTCCTTTACAAGCAACAGACATTTCATTTGCAAGAAAATGACACCGGGCTGACACTCCGGCGGGTTCCTTGCGGGACCATCCCAGAAGCGGACACCTGACTGGAGAATGTCATGAAGACGATCTCAGTGTTGTTGCTCACACTGCTGTGTTTAGGGTGCGGATACCGCGCTCCCAAGGCTGCCCAGCCGCAGCCAGGAGCTGTTCCCGTTGTTATGCAACTTGTGCCGAATACCGCTAATTCAGGGGGGCCAGGGTTCATGTTAACGGTCAACGGCAGCAGCTTCGCTTCGGACGCGTCCATTAACTGGAATGGCGCAAAGCAAACCACCACTTTCATGACCGCGAACCAACTTACGACCGCGATCCCAGCGTCGGCCATCGCTACACCTGCCACTGTAGCGGTTACCGTAACCAATCCCGGCCATCCCGGCGGGGGCATATACGGCGCAGGCGGTACGACGGCCGAGACGTCCGCCTCCATGAACTTTACGATCAACTAGGGGCCAGGACCACTTCACGCGGTCCGCTAGCTCCCACTGGGGCGAAGTATTCAACGGTGCGTTCTCGGCATTACTGCTCCCTTTGCCTTCTCGCTTGTTTCAAGGCTCTTCGCCAGGATGTCGCTGAGGTCCTCTTCAGGGCCGAGAATGCGGTTCACCCGGCCGCTGCCTTTGAGCAACAGATTTGGCCTTTCCGCGATCAGCAAGCCGGATTTCCCAGTCTTTCTGTGCTCTGTCCCTCGTCAAAACCTCGTGCACTCGCAGAATGAATGACTTGGAGACGGGCTTGCTGCGGCGTGTTTCGATAAAATTCTGCACATGATTTTTGCCATAATCATATCGCTCCGACATCTCCTGGGATGGGTTGTCAGTGCTTTCAGTTCCCGAGAGAACCTTATTCTTGAGAATCTTGCTCTCCGGCAGCAAGTTCTGGCGTTGCACGCCAAACGGCCTCGCCGTCAACTGACTGTCCTGCAGAAGCTGTTCTGGGTTGCGTTGAGAACGTTCTGGTCTGAGTGGACGAAGCCTCTGGTCTTGGTCACTCCTAGAACCGTTGTCGGCTCGCATCGGGCTGGCTTCCGATTGTATTGGACATGGATTTCAAGAGCCAGACACGTGGGAGGACGAAGACGGGTGGGTAAGGAAGTTCGTGCTCTAATCTTTCGCATCGCTGCTGAGAATCCAACCTGGGGAGCGCCGCGTATTCACGGCGAGCTGCTAAAGCTGGGTTTCCATCTGTCGGAAGCCACTGTCTCGCGATGGCTTCGGCGAATCCCGAGAACTCCAGATCCCGCCAAACGCTGGCTGATATTCCTCCGGAACCATCGCGAGGCAATTGCGGCCATGGACTTCTTCACAGTGCCGACGCTCACGTTTGGCATTCTGTATTGCTTCTTTGTCATAGGCCATGACCGGCGAAAGGTTCTGCGTTTCAACGTGACGCGAAATCCTAATGCTCTCTGGATTGTTCAGCAGCTGGTGGAGGCATGGGCCGTACGTGCCGGCCCACACATTCCTTTTGTTCGATCACGATTCTAAGTTCGGAACTGATGTAATTGCCGCTGTGAGACACTTGGGAAGCCAACCCATCCGCACTGCCTTCCGCAGTCCATGGCAGAACGGTTTCGCTGAGCGCTGGGTCGGGAGTTGCCGACGAGACCTGCTGGATCACGTGATCGTCCTAAACGAGCAGCACCTCAAGGGCTGATGTTCGAGTATGTTCGCTACTACCATGAAGATCGGACCCACCTCGGACTCGCGAAGGATACGCCAACAGGTCGGCCAACAGCGATATGCTCTGTGGCGGGAAGCAAGATTCACTCCTGCCCTCGACTCGGCGGACTGCACCATCGTTACGCCGTCGCGGCTTAGACTCCGACAACTTCATCTATCGGGATCAACTCTCATTGTCCCAATGAAGCGCGGGTGACCCTTTCGTCGCGACCGAGCCCGTCGCGTAGAGTGACATCGGGCCGGAGTAACGAATCAGTAGGCTGGCACACCACGCGGAAGAAAGCTCTTGCCAGCGCGTGAGGTTTTGACGAACCACAACCTGATAAGAACCGAGGGAAGGACTATTTCAATTCCCTTCATCGTACAATTTCAGCAGAATGGAGCGCTGAAGAAGACGCTTGCTCTCGCGCACTTGTTCCAGGAACTGTAGGGCGGAATCGGATTTGTTGACCCGATAGTTAGGAGAATGCAGCAATGAAGAAGGACAGGTTGGGAATCAATACTGCTTCAAAGCCAAGTGGAGATGGTTGCGTGGAATGTCTGGCCGCGGGGGGCTGGTGGCTTCATCTCCGCCGTTGCGCAGAGTGTGGGCACATCGGATGCTGTGACAGTTCTCCCAACCAGCATGCCTCAAAACATGCGCGCATGGTCGGGCATCCTGTTGCTACCAGCTTCGAGCCTGGGGAGGATTGGTTCTATGACTACGGGAAGAAGCGGATGATCGAGGGTGTGGAATTGCTGCCGCCTCATTCGCATCCAGCGGCTCAGCCGGCACCAGGCCCAGTGGGAAAAGTCCCACCGGACTGGGAATCTCTCCTGCATTGATCCTGTGTGACTAACCCACCCGCCCACATTGCTCTGCGAATGGCTCGGTAACGTTGGACGGCGAAGCACAGCTGAACTAAGTTAGACCGTCGAGGACTATCTCTCAGTCAAGATGGTAACTGCGGCTCAACCTCAAACCAACAAAGGAAGTGTTGAGTATGACCAAAGGCCGAATGGAAGCTTTTAGTGACGGGGTATTCGCCGTCATTATCACTATCATGGTGTTGGAAATGAAGTCCCCGCACGGAACCGATCTTGCGGCCTTGCAATCACTCCTTCCTGTTTTCTTCAGCTATGTCCTGAGCTTCGTCTACGTCGGTATCTACTGGAACAACCATCATCACCTCCTGCAGGCGGCGAAGCATGTCACAGGCGGAATCCTGTGGGCGAATCTGCATGTGTTGTTTTGGCTATCGCCGACCCCGTTCGTAACCGCATGGATGGGGGAGAACCATTTTGCGCCGTGGCCGGTAGCGAGAACGACAAGGTTCTACCAGACGACTGCAGCATTGCAGCCTCGTATACTCTGCTTTGGCTTCTTTTCTGCTTTGGCTTCTTTCAGGACTGGGATGTCGGGGTCGGCGTCTTTCCAGACCGCGTGGCAGTCCATCTCTGGTTACTTCCTGTTTGGCGACCATCCGTCCAGAAGCGTCGGATCCACTGCACACCGATGAATGGCGAATCCGGGTTGCTACGTGTAGGGTTTGCCCGTTGCACATCCAAGTGAGGGCGCTAATTTGGCGTGAGATCTACTTTTGATTTACTGGTGAGAAGGGGGGATTTTTCAATAGGAATCGTGAAGGACGTCTAATAAGCAGGGAGTGTGGCAGTCGATAGGCCATGTCCATCAAACGAGCTTACGGCGGGATGCCGACGCGTCGAAGGAGGTCGGCGAACCGGGGATCGGAGCGAAGGGGGTCCCAGAGCGCATCTACTTTGAGGTAAGCGAGACGATTGAACCGCTCCTCGTAAGCCTTTTCTAGCCAAGTGAAGGCCTGATCTTTGTCTTCCAGCCCGGCGTAAACCAGCGCAACGAAAAGGGCAGGTACAAAACTCTCCTTCGAAGCCGCCTTAAGTTTCTCGATCATCCGTAGCGCCTGGCTTCGTTCGCCTAATCGAGCATGCGAGTATCCAAGAAGGGCGAGAGAGGTGGCACTGCTTCGGCTTAGTGCGGAGTACTTTTCCAGCGCGAGCAGACCTTCTCGGTACATTCCTTTCGAGAGATACACCTCTCCCAGCACCGCGTATGAAATGGCAAAGTTCGCATCCATTTCCAGCGTGTTATGGGCCTGGTCGATGGCCTGGTCAAATTGCCTTGCGAAGTAAAGCTGCACCGCCAGGCTATGGCTGACAGCAGGGGAAGCAGGATCGAAATCTAGAGCGCGCCTCGCCACCTCCAAGGCTTCCTCTGATCGTCCGAGAGAGCTGAGATAGAAAGGATAGAACGTGTGAGCTCTGGAATAAGCCGGATTCAGGGCGAGGGCTTGCTCAAAGTGCTTTCCGGCGGCCGGCCAATCCCCATCGTATGTGAAGCTGACGTATCCCAGTGAAACGTGAGCTTCCGCGAGGTCCTTGTCTATCTCCAGCCCCTTCACAGCGGCGTTCTTCGCTTTCGGCATGGCCTCGCGCGGAGCAACCACATTGAAAAACGACAAATAGGCGTAGGTGTCAGCCAAACCTGCGTAAGCCAGCGAATAAGCTGGGTCTTTCTCGAGAGCCTGCCGGAAATATTCAACGGCTTTCTGCAAACCTTCTGGGCTCCGTTTGTTCCAGTGGTATCGTCCCTTCAGGTAAAGCCGATACGCTTCGGCGTCCTCCGTGTAGCGTTTCGTCAGTCGCTGCTTCTCATCGCCGGTCAACTGCAACCGCAACTTCTCAGAAATTTCTCTGGAAAGATCGTCTTGGAGGGCAAAAACGTCCTCCGCCTTGCGGTTGTATTGGCCACCCCACAGCTGTGCGCCCGTTGCAACATCCATCAGTTCGGCCCGGATGATCAGCGTACTCCCGCGCTGCAGCAATCTCCCCGAGACCACGGCGCGAACGTGCAGATCGCTCCCTGCCTTTTGGGGGTCGATGTCCTTGCCTTCGTAGCGGAACACCGTGCTTCGTGCCACTACGCGCAGGTTCCAGATTTGCGAGAGATTGTTGATCAGGGTTTCGGTGATGCCGTCGCTCAAGTATTGCGCGTCGGGATCAGCGCTGTCATTGGCGAAGGGCAGCACCGCTACCGATTCGATGGCCTCCTGCTGGCGCCCCAGGAGCACCGCGTTGACCGGAGCGATGAAACGGTAGCCCTTGCCCGAAATTGTTTCAACGAATGCCGGCGACTCTCGCGAATCTCGCAGAGCTTGCCGCAGCTTACGGATCGCTGTATTGACTCCCATTTCGACGTCAACGAAAACACCCGGATCCCACAACCGCTTTACGATGTCAGCCCGCGAGACGAGCTGACGATGGTGTTCTACTAAAAGGATGAGCAGGTCCATAGGTTGGCGCTCAAGGTGGACCGGCTGCCCGCCTCGGCGCAGCTCGTAGGCCGATATATCGAGCTCGAACTCACCAAATCGAAACGTTGAGTGTGAATCAGGCTGCGACATAAGCTCGATGCCATCCCTGCCCGACCATGCTATCCGCCGCTTCAGAAAAACTCCAGATTAACTTCAGGCGCTCTCTATGGTCATCAATGCTGGCCGATGTCACTATGCCGTCGGTGATCGCCGCAGCGGCGGAACCACATCAGCGATATTCAAAACAAGAAGGAGAAACCCCCTTGACATCAAGAAATTTGAAGCGCCTTGCAGCTTCCCGTGGGGCAGCAGCACTGGTTCTAGCTGGCATGCTGGTTCTGGGGTCCGGATTAACAGCCAGGGCTCAGTCGGAGGACGCTGGGTCTCACAACGGCCTCGAAGGGACATGGCGGCTGCAGGTCACGGTCCGCGACTGTCAGACGGGCGAGGCGAAGAGGACCTTCCCGGCCCTGTTTACCTTCGCCAAGGGGGGTACGCTAACCGTGACGACCGCAGGCCAGCTCCCCTCGTTGAGCACTCCCGGCCTGGGTGTCTGGCGGCACACGGACGGCCACACTTACAGCGCGGTGTCCGAGGCCTTCGTTTTTAGCTCCGCGGGCGCCTGGACGCAGACACACAGGCTGACGCGGGTTATCGAGATCGGTAACGACGCGGACGAGTTCACCGATACAGTTGCGCTTCAAATCTTCGACACCAGCGGTAACCTGATTGTGACGGGCTGCGCGACGAGCGTCGCGAGTCGCTTCGAATGAGTGGGGGGAAGATGGGTTAGAGTGGAGCCAATGAGAGCCAATGAAGGGGCGAGGTGATTCGCTCCTTTCCCGTTCGGGCAAGACGACTGCTTGAGGTAAAGTGTGCGCAAAGTGGGCGTATTCGAAGACAATTTTCTCCGCTATATTGGTATCATTGCCGGATAGTCTAAGCACTATCCAGTAGTCGTACAGCCCCACGGCGTCCCCAACAGATTGGCTTCCAGTTCTTTCCTGATGGGCATGTGGCGAGATTCAATCATCTTCAAGAGAACACGTCTGCGCAATTGCATAGCTTTTCGGGTACGGGCGCGAGGTCGGGTTCGCCACTTCCGTGCGCGGCTTTGGACCGGCTGTCAAACCGTCCTTTTACCTTTTGGAAGCACACTGCCGACATGCTCAGCGCGATTTTGCGGAACGGTTCGAACGCGGTAAACTGAGTCTTACAGGTGACGTTTTACAGGTGTGATCCGCCTTCGGCCGTCAGCAAAAGTTTGGTAAACTATTGAAACCGCTCGCTGTAGGCGCGTAGCTCAGTTGGTTAGAGCGCTACCTTGACACGCTCCGAATATTCAACACTCACAACAACTTAAGCCCACGACCGGGACTGCCTAAGTATCTGGAAATACGTGGAAGCCGAATTTTCAACGGTACGGAGAACGGTACGGAACTGAAATGTTCGCGGCCGCAGTTTGCTAATTCTATCTGCCCTGTTCGTGCTCACCGATTTTCACGTGCTTCGCTCGCATTAACGCGCTCTGATTTGCGCTGAGACACGTCATTTGCGTATACCGTCCACCAGCGTTCGCGGGCTCAGCGTTGAGCTAGTCTCTGCCGTACTAACGCTCCCACGACAAGTAACCGATCGAAATTCCAGGCACGGGTCGCCACCTGAAGCGCCTGGAATCGAAAGGCACAAGAACGGAGCTACGTAAACACTTCCGAATCGCAGACGACTCAGAGACAACTCATTGCTCTACTCGCACACTCAGGCGCTCGTGATTCTGAGTTCCCGTATTCGATCACCCCCAAATTCGAAAACGAAGCGGGCTGGACCGGTGAAGTAATTGCTTTTCCAATCGGCGGCAATACTCGTTTCATTTTTGTTCTGCTGGAAACCAGTGACGGTCATCTGGCCTTTTGCGCCAATGAACTCGCGGTTGCTCCAGTGCCGGATCGCGTCGCGACCAACAAAACGGCGCCCCGAATCTTCCACTACACCATCATCAGGGAAGAACGCTAGCAACGACTCAGTGTCGCCAGAATTCACCACCTCCACGAACCGCCGGATGCGATCAGGAAGTCGAGCATGACTCATTTCGCAACCTCCTCTTCGCGTTCAGACCGCAAGAGCTTGCACACTGATGCGGGCTATTGTACAAACCTTGCCATGAATCGCCTCCTCATTGGCATTTTGTGCGGGATCGCATTTGGCATCGCTGATGCCCTGATGGTTGTTTTCGGGAGCCATCCTGACAGGACAACGAGCGTTATATTACAGGCCTTCTTCAGCCGGTTCGCCATCGGCGTCTTGGGCGCAAATGTTTCGCTCCGAATACACCCGGCGCTGTCTGGAGCGATTGTCGGTTTGTTGATAAGCCTGCCGGACGCCTTCGCGATGAAATCCTACCTCGGAATCCTGGGAACTGGCCTGTTATTCGGCGCGATGACGGGATGGGCCGCGATGACGTGGGCCCGGTGACATCCGTTCCTACGGATCCCCTGGCAACCGGCACCGTGATTGAGCCTGAGCGCTGGCCACAGCGCCCCGAACACTCGGGGAGAAGCTCATGGCCGGGCTTTGACGGCTAATTTGTCGTCCACCGGGATAACCCCGACGGCAAACGGTGTTCCCTCATCGTCCCCGATGGATGGAAGAGGGCTTTGGGGGTGTTTGTTGCCGAGCAGGTTCTCGTAGTAGGGAAGGTAAACCATTATATGTGGATGCCAATGGCCCGCCGGTCCAAGAATCTGGTCCGCCGACCACATGTAGGCAAAACTCACTTCGGCGCGCTTCGGGATCTCACCTCTGGCGTAAGCGGCTTGTACCCCCTCGGCAATTTGATCGGCAGTCTTGCCTTCCAACCCCAGTTTTGTTCGAAGGTCGAAATACGGCAGTAACGTTCGTGCGGCCTGTGGGTCTAGACAAATGGGAGCTCGAGTTTTTGCGTCGTATGTGATGAAGGCCCGGACTTGGACTGGAGTGAACGTCGGCGCTCCGGTAAACCCGCGCATGACCAAGCACACAAAACCGTTATCCCCCTCGTGCACGGTCTGATAACCCGATGTGGTAAAAACCCTGATCGTTGCGTGATCCGAGATGTTCTGCGGAGCAGCGCTCTTTGCCAGTGCAACTTCATCGGCTTGCGGCATCAAGTACTCGCTGAGCGGTGGGTACTT
>Ga0099828_10001283_pt1 | contig 16595 bp, 14 predicted proteins | sample CZO8metaG_2_FD_79338 | JGI IMG/M metagenome (GOLD analysis project Ga0099828, IMG submission 79338) | Vadose zone soil microbial communities from the Eel River Critical Zone Observatory, Northern California, USA - CZOApr15con2H1.8 metaG | ecosystem: Environmental > Terrestrial > Soil > Vadose... | reverse complement strand
GATTAACGACACGTGCGTGGCCGCCGAGAGCCACTTCCCATCTGACTTCACATAGGTGCCGGTAAAACGAAGAAACTGGGTTCTGGCCAGGCCGCCTTTGGGTTTGAGCGCCACCGCGAGGTGCCCCCAGATCACTCCCGTATTCCCAATGACCTGGTATTGAAGATTGATCGGTGTGAGGGTGAACCGTTCATTATCGGCAAAGTTCGTCTGCCAAATTTGCCGATACGCGGCTTTCCCAGCCACCGGAAACGGTGAGGTCGGTCCGAAAGCGACAACCTGGTCGTGCCACTGCGCAGTCAGGGCATCCAGATCGCCTTTGTTAATCGCTGCTACCACTTGCTCATAGGTGGCTTTCAGATCGGCGACATCATCGCCGCGCGCGGCTGACGGGGCAAAGAGCAACGCACTGAGAGCAACGGTCAGTAAAACTCGCCTGTACAGCATAGAATCCCCTCCTTCTGTGAGGCTGCGCTCAGGCAGCCTGGTGAGTGCGTGGAGCCAGTCGTCCCCGCCATAGCACTTTCTGGTGAAAAGAAAAGCCTCCGGCTGAAAGCGGTTGCGCTCACACCGCCCCTTGAAGACGCGGACGACAGCAGGGAGGTCCGTGGCCCAATCATCCCCCATATCGGGAAAGGCGGATGAGCCTGCGGAGCAAAGAGGATGAGCGGAAACTTCGCGCCGGCTCCGGGTATCCCGCCCGAATTCACAGAAGGGCACACTATCAGACGCCCCGGAATGGCGCTTTCCTTTTGCAGCTCTCCTCTCTCCGCCGACGTGCGCTTTCTCTCTATAAGTGAACACGCCGCGTGGTGGGAGCCCGGTCCGGAGGGTGAATCCCTGCCGACCTTCTCCCCGTTTCCCACCGCCGACAGTACCTCATTATATTTCGCAGAAAAAGCCCGGAGCGCGAAATATTCACACAAATTTGACAGGTTTTCCTTCCCGGAGTACCCTAAAAAGACCCTTTTATGCGTACTCCATCTGCTAAAATGAAAACCGCTCTTCCCCTGAAACCTTTGATTAGTGCAACGACCAAACTGTGGCGCCAATGCCACCTCACCTATGATCAGGCCCGCTATGTGACCAAGGAAGTCCGTCGAGCGCTGGGCGTCAGACGCATCAAAGTCCGTAAGCGGGTTATCCAGCGGCTCTCCCGCGACGAAGAGCAGCGGCTCATTCACAGGGCCTATCGGGACACAGGCGAGCGGGGCCTCTTGATTAAGACCCTCTTGCAGACCGGGGCACGAGTGTCCGAGTTTGTGAACATCCGCGTCGAGGATTTCTTCTTGGACGAGGCCATGATCCTGATTACCACAGGCAAAGGCGGCAAGAGCCGTTGCGTACCGATTCTTCCCGAACTGGCGCAGGAGCTCCGCACGCATCTGGGAGAGCGCACGATGGGGTATCTGTTCGAGACGAACCGTCACTTACCCTATTCGCCGCGGCGCATCCAGCAGATCGTCAAAGCGACAGCCGCGCAAGCCAAGATCAAAAAGCGGGTCTACCCGCATCTGCTGCGCCATTCCGTGGCTACCACGCACTTAGAGCGGGGCATGCCGATCGAGCAAATTCAAAAGTTTTTGGGGCATGCCAAGCTGGAGACCACGCAGGTGTACGCGGAATCCACGCCGGAAATGATCAAGGACAGCTACCGCAGGGCGTTGGCAGAGTGAGAGGCAGATTCCTCCGTGCATGGCTATCGCGCTATGAGGATACCCGCTCCCGCTGCCCACTCGCCCGCGGCGTCAAGGAGAGAGAAAGTGAGGACTAGCCATGACGGCACTGCGCCGCCTCCACTGGGGCTGTGACACCATTACCCCAGCGGGCTGGATCAATTCGGACCTCAAACAGGGCCCGGGCATCGATCTGAGCTGTGACATCCTTGAAGGCTTGCCCCTGGATGATGAAAGTATCGATTATATTTCTAGCCAGCACGCTCTGCAGGAGCTGAAAATCACGGACCAAGAGAAAGCCCTACGGGAGTTGCGCCGCGTGCTCAAGCCCCAGGGGGTCTTGCGCCTGGGGTTGGCAGACCTGGACCGGGCGATCGCCGCCTATCAGAGCGGCCGCCGGGAGTTTTTTCTGGTGAACGAGTGGGAGACTCTCAGCGGCAACTTCATCACCTATCTGCTCTGGTATAGCTACAACCGCACTCTTTTCACCCCGGACTTTGCCACCGAACTGTTGCGCAAGGCCGGGTTTGGGGACGTGCGTCGGGTGGCGTATCGGCAGACGGCCAGCCCGTATCCGGAGATTGTGGAGTTGGACGCCCGACCGACGGAAAGCTTCTATGTGGAAGCGGTCAAGTGAGAGGGGGGACAGTCAGAAATGTTGCCGCGCGACAAGGCTGGCGAAGCTGAATTCTCACCCGTCCCCCGATTTTCTGCCTGCCGCTGCTTCCATCACCTCGCTCAGGCCGCGCTCTCGATTGGCCAAAAGGGCTCTTGTGGGTGTCGAATCGTCCGCGAATTACTGTCGCACAGTGACGATGACCCCGTACATGCTATAGCTCTTAAGTGTAACTCAAGGATACCACCCCTACGGAAATAAAGCAAAAAACGAGATGATCTGTCCCTCGTTTTTTACTGAAAAGTGCAACTGGTGTTTTGCTGAAGTAGTCTCTTGGCCGGAGCGGGTAACCGTTCTGCCTTGCAAAAACAAGGCATGCCCTTGGCCAAGCCTCTTTGTCGTTTGACAAACGTGATCAAGTAGAAGGATAATTGCCTTCAGTGTGGCAGGTCGCGGCGAATTTGCTTCCCTTGCATCAGCACCAACCAACGTAGGGAACAATCTTCTACATAGTCTTCCGCGCTACCGGCCTGCAGGAAAGAGGCGGTGAAACAGTGAATCAGCACGTCTTTAACCAGCAGGTGGCGGCCCTGCGCCGGTGCCTCTACGCGTTGCAGCAGCACACGAATACAGCGCCTGAAGCACAACAGACGCTGTTGGTGCAGGTCCTAGAAGAACTGGCTCTGGCGCCGGAGGAATTGCAGGTGGCAGAGGAGGAATTGCAGCAGCATAATGAAGAGCTGATCGCGGCCCAGCGTGCGGTGGAAGCTGAGCGGCAGCGCTATGAGAGCGCCTGCGCGAAGCTGCTGCGATGGCAAAATTATTGGACGAAGGAGGAAAGACCTCTGGTCCGAGAGCTGTTGGCGCTGGTAGGGAAGGCACTCCTGGAAAGAGAGGATCTGGCTGGGGCTGAGCACTACCTCATGCGGGCACTGCATCTCTCGCTCTCCTGGGACGTGGCTAGGACGCTGGCGAGGGTAGAGGAGAGAAAAGGGGAGCAGGCCCAGAGGGCTGGAGAGCTAAGCCAAGCTCTGACCAGCTATCAGCAGGCCGTGGCCTACGATCCCTGCAATCGGACGTATGCGCAGAAGCTAGCCCAGGTGCGGGCTCTGTGTGTTGCAGAGCGCAGGCGCAAGCACTGGGAGGCGGGAAGGGGAGTGGCGAGGAGGGTTAGTCTGGGGGGAGCCCTCGTTCTTCTCATGGTGGGGGGAATCGGTGATGCGCGCAAAGCGCGGGAGGGGTTTCAGACCTCCTCTGTGTCCCAACAAGCGCCACTCTCTCCATCCTCTGTTGAGACCGTGGACAGCGCAGAGGCCACGGGAGAGCCCGCAGAAGCAGTCGAAGTGTCTGTAGAGGAAAAGTCTCAGAGTCCAGGTGAAGAGCTGGAGAGGACAGCGAAGGGAACAGAGCTACCGACTTTTGAAGAAGGGAGAGCAAAGCTCAAAGAAGTCAAAACGGTTGTCACTGACCAGGAAAACCGCAAAGGAGAGAAAACCTGGAGGATACGCGTTAGAGACGTTAACCGTCCACCCCCAATTGTAGTTGCCTCGCCCCCAGCTGATTCTCTAGAGATGGCTGCCGGGGACGTGCAGAAGTTTTCCGTTAAGGCCTCTGACCCGGATAAAGACGACCGGCTAGGATACGCCTGGTTTCTAGACGGACATGAAGTGGGGCGAGGACCGAGATGGGAGTTCCGGGCGCCTTCACCGCCTACCTCCAAAACTCGGTATCGGGTGGAGGTAAAGGTCTCGGACAAAAGTGGCCTTAAGGACCGTTTAGCCTGGAACATCGCCTTAAAGATTCCTTCACCTCCCCCGCGTATTATCGGCGCTCAACCCCAGGAGGAAACAGTGCTCACGCGGGTCGGACAACCGCTCGATTTTGCTGTCGCCGCTGCCCTTGCTGGCGGCGCTGGGGAGGCAAAGCAAGGTCTCCGGTATCCATGGAGCGTGGATGATGCCCCGCTACAGACGACGCAGACAGACAGCTTTCGTTTTGTCGCAACCCCTCCCGCTACCTCCCAACTGACGGCTATCGCTGTCAGCCCGGAGGGGCTCAAGAGCGCTCCGAGGAGATGGACGGTAGAGGTCCGCCCTCCAGTTGTTCCGCCTCCTTCTCTGTCGCTAAGCGAAGGAGCGGTTCGAGCCTGGTTGGAAGCCCAGCGACAAGCGTGGGAAGAGAAAAATGTCGATGGGCTCGTTGAGCTGGGAGTGGTGTCCGGTCGTAATGCAGCCAGAGTGCGGAAGATTCTTTCCGAGTATAAGAGCTTTAGCGTTGCCCTGCAGAATGTGGCTATCCGCCTAGAAGGAAATCGGGCAGCAGTCACTTTCTCTCGGATAGATACTATCGATGGGAGGCCCGTCCCCCATCCAGATCGAAAGGTCTTCAGGCTTGAAAAAGAGGCAACCGGCCGCCTCACTGCTCGACTTCAATAGCCTCTCTCTCTGACTGATCATGGCGATGGTTTGTTACGGAGACCACGCCGGGGGCATTGCTGGAGCGAAAGAATATCGTCAGCGCTGTTCCCGGAGGCCGCCTGCCCCACTCCTCGATGATGAGCAGCACCCTGGGCAAAGGAGCATTCACCCACAAAACCAGGGACCTCTTAGAAACTGACTTCCAAACCAGCCGCTGGGATCAGGTCAGCCCGTAGCCCGTCATGGTTGAGCGGCACGAAAACGGTAAAGAAGCCGACCGTTGACCTGAAAGGATTGACCTTGAACCCAACCGCTAGATCGACCATGTCGGTGCTCAGGGTTTTCGTGACACGGGTAAACCCGGAGGGGATCGGGGGTGCGGTCTCGGAGGCGTTAGCGTCGAACTGAGGGACATTCGCCGAAATCCGATAGGCCGTAAGGTTTGAGCTGCCTATCACGTCAACCGAGAAAGCTAGTTGCTCGATCACCTGTAGCGTCACCCCTGCAGCGTGGCGTACCCGGCTACGACTCGAGTCCGCGAAATTGAGTTCAATCCCCACACTCGCGTGGGTATGGAAACGGCTGTATTCTTGGGAGAGGGCGAGAAACGGAGTGAGGGTAGTGTCACCGATCCCTTGAAAGTTCTCTTCTTCCCCCGTCGGCAAGCGCAGCACAAGACCCGAAGCGAGGTTGGACATCCCAGAGCTCAAGAGATGGTATTTGGTACGCAGTTGGAGGTCTCCGACACCGGTTTTGTCGTCCTTTGCCGAAAAGGTGCGCTCAGTGATCTGGAGGTCGTTGTCGAAGAAATGGAACGGGCCACTTTCATTATTGAGACGGACGCGCGACCGCATGTTCCAGTACGTCGAGACGACCGGAATTAAGAGGTTCACGTCCCACCGATCGGTGTGGCCATAGGTGGCGAAGAAAGACGCCACGTGCGACTGCAGGGTGAATCTCTCAAAGCGTACGGTCGCGGTATCATTCCCGGAAATGGGGTCTGGGCGGTGGTGTGCAGTGAACATCAGCCGGTCCAAATCCTCTCCGTTCAATTTGTCGAAATCGATAAACAAGTAGGAGAACCCCAGGTCGAGTTTCCCCCGTCCCAGGGTTTGCGCCTGTTCGACGAACACTGGCCCGAGAGAAGCGGATGAGCGTTCGAACAGCTGGGCCTGGGGATCGTAGCGAAAGGTCAGGCCCGGCACCATTGAGATGGCTGGAAAATCGGCGGCACGGGGGGCCAGCTGTTGGATTAGCAGCCCCAAAGTGGCCAGAGTGGAACTGCTGAAGTCGGCGGTGTGAGGGGGAAGGTTGGGGTTCGAGTGTCTGACGTCTAGCGCAAGTCCGCCTGGACCAAAGAATGAGTTGACTTGCTCGGCTAGGCTACGGGCCTCCACGCGAGTAGCTCCCCCCCATACGAGTGCTGCACACACGAGACGAAGCACAATTTGGCCCGCTTTCATTTCTTCTCCCTCCCTTTTGAGAAAATAGTGCAACTGCTGCGCTTACTGCTCAGCTTGCCCAAGTGCCGCCATACACGAAAGGCTGTGCTACTGTCAAGGAAAACGAATGTTCGCTATACAAATTGTGATCGGGAAGCGTATCTCGAACGGTATTAGATGAGCCGACTGGCGGATAATGCTATAAAACAAGCACTTTGGCAGTTAGGGTTTGCATCCCCGCGGGGCGGGAATCTCCTCAGGACAGGCCCGCGATTCCAGGGCATCCCGTAGCAACGGGGTAAAATCCAACGATCCGTCGTCGTTGGCACAAGTATCGCAAACAGACGAAGAACCTCGGGCTTCCTGAACGGATTTGGAAACTCTTTCTGACGCCAATGGGGAAAAAGCTGGCAGCGAATTGCCGAAGGCTCATACTCACTTCAGCCCCGCCTTGCGCAGGGCGGCAAGCTGGCGCTCTAACATCGCTGGGTCTTTAATCGGCTCTCTCTGCCTGTGACCATTTAGGCCCAAACCCAACAAGTATGTCACCAGGGGCAATAAGGGCTATGAGTTCTCCGTTGCCAGGTAGCGAAAGACCGTTCGAGGACTGATTCGTAACGCATTGGCGATTTCTGCGGCACTGAGTCCCCGAGTGTGTAGAGCTTGGGCGCGGGCGGGCTTGGCCTTCGTCGTGCCCTTCAGTCGTCCGCGATATACACCTTTGCGTTTTGCCACCGTGATTCCAGCTGCTTGTCGCTCCCGCCGATACTCCTGCTCAATCTCCGCTAAGCCGAACAACACGCTGGCTACCAGACGCCCGACCGTGCCACTCAAGTCAATCTGCTGAGTTACCACCACGACCCGCACCCCGCGCTCACACCACTCGGCCAACAGATCGACACCTTCGCGCTGACGACGAGAGAGGCGGTCTAGTTTCCACACTACCACCGTCTTAACGGTGCCAGCGAAGATCGCCTGTTGCAGGCGGTCGAAGGCCGGGCGTTTTAACGTCCGGCCGGTCTCCGTGTCCGCGAACCACTGCACCCGCGACGAACGGACCCCCGTGGCTGCGGAGCCAGCGTTGAATTTCGGCCTTCTGACTATCGTGTTTTTGCCGGCCCGACGACACGCGGCAATAGCAAGCGATCATGGGCGACCTTGAGAATATCGGTAGAGTATACCCTATCTAACAGACCTTTCTAGTCGAGGAAACCGCGATTCGGTAAGGGGTTTTCACCATAGGATGAGGTGAAACCCTATTTGACAGTGGATCAGGAGGGCAGCTGATGAAGCGTGAGTGGTCAGCCGAGGAATTAGTGGAACACTGGACCGTGCTCCCCAGTGAGGAGACAGAGGTCCAAACGAAGCGCAGCGCAGCCCGCTTGGGGTTTGTGGTCTTGTTGAAGTGCTTTCAGTACGAGGGGCGCTTTCCTGACCGTCCGCAGGACATCCCTCCAGTCGTCGTTGCTCATCTGGCTCAACAAGTAGGAGTAGCTGCAGACCAGTGGGAGGCCTACGACTGGCACGGGCGCACGATCAAGGCCCACCGCGCCGAGATTCGCTCACGGTTAGGATTCCGCGAACCGACAGTCGTAGACGGTGAAGCGCTTGTTGCCTGGCTGTGCGCGTATGTGCTGCCGACCACACCTCCAGGAGAGCACGTGTTCTTGGCAGTCTATACCCATTTGCGCGACCGCCGCATTGAGCCTCCGACCCCCGACCGCCTGGAGCGGTTGGTGAAGTCCGCCCTTCACACCTTCGAGCAGCGGCTGAGCGAAGCCGTGCTGCAGCGCTTGTCGCCAGCGACCTGTACCCGGCTTGATGCGCTCCTGACCCCGGCAATCGAGGAAGAGAACGACCCGGCCCCCGACTTGTTCTCAGTCCCTCCTCGGGTTTCCCTCCACGAGCTGCGAGCCGACCCGGGACGCGCCACACTCGAGAACCTGTTCCGGGAAATTACCAACCTAGACCAGGTCCGGGCATTAGGATTGCCCCCGGATCTGTTTGCGGAGATCTCCACGAAAGTGTTACAGAGCTACCGGCAACGCGCAGCGGTCGAAGCCCCCTATGAACTGCGCCGCCATGCGCTGCCGCTTCGCCTGACCTTACTGGCGGCCTTCTGTTCCATGCGCAGCCGCGAGCTGACTGACACGCTGGTGGATCTCCTCATTGACCTGATCCACCGCATCGGTGCCCGGGCAGAGCGCCGAGTCGAGCAGGAACTGCTCGACGACCTCAAGCGAGTCAGCGGGAAAACCGGTATCTTGTTTCGTGTGGCGGAAGCCACACTCACCAATCCTGAGGGGCAGGTCAAGGATGTTATCTTTCCCGTCGTCGGGGAATCCACCCTGCGTGCGTTGGTCAAAGAGTGGAAGTCTACTGGCCCCGTGTATCGCTATCGCGTCCAGACCGTGATCCGTAGCTCCTACCGTGCCCACTATCGCCGTATGCTCCCCCGCTTGCTCCAGACCTTGGAGTTTCGCTCCAACAATGCCCTCCACCAGCCCGTCATCCAGGCGTTGGCCTTGCTCAAACAGTACGCGCAGAGTCAGGTGCGCACCTACCCACGGAATGAGGACATTCCTTTAGACGGCGTCGTGCGGGAGCTGTGGCACGATGCCGTGATAGAAACCGATGCGCAAGGGCACACGCGTATCAATCGCATCAACTACGAGATCTGTGTCTTACAAACTCTCCGTGAACAACTGCGTTGCAAAGAGATCTGGGTGGTAGGAGCAGACCGCTATCGGAATCCTGAGGAGGACCTGCCCACGGACTTTGAGAGTCAGTGTCCAGCGTACTACGCCGCGTTACGTCTGCCACAGCTAGCAGAGGAGTTCGTCCGTGCCTTGCAATACGAACTGCGGGAAGAACTTGCCATCTTGGATCGCACGCTGCCCCGCAACCCCGCAGTAGCGATCCTCAAGAAGGCGGGCGGCTGGATTAAACTCTCACCGCTGGAAGCGCAACCCGAGCCCGTCCATCTGCTTGCGCTCAAGGCCGAAATCGCCCACCACTGGCCCATGACCAGTCCGCTCGACATCCTTAAGGAAACAGACTTGCGCGGGGGATTCACCCAGGCGTTCCGCAGTCCCACAGCGTGGGAAACCCTGGACCGAAACATGCTCCAGTATCGCATCCTGTTATATCTCTACGGCTTGGGGACCAACACCGGTCTCAAGCGTATGCAGGTAGATGCCACGCACACCTCTTACCGGGATCTGCTCTACACCCGCCGCCGCTTCCTCACCAGAGATCACCTGCGGCTGGCGATTACTGAAGTCCTCAACCACACGTTCCAAGCCCGCCAGCCGCAGATCTGGGGAGAAGGCACCACCGCCTGTGCGTCCGACTCCCGCAAGTTCACGGCCTGGGATCAAAACCTGATGACCGAATGGCATGTCCGCTATGGAGGGCGCGGGATCATGATCTATTGGCATGTTGAACGCAAGGCGGCATGCATCTACTCACAATTGAAGAGCTGCTCCTCTTCTGAGGTCGCGGCCATGATCGAGGGGGTGCTGCGACACTGTACGGAGATGTCTATTGATCGACAGTATGTCGATAGTCACGGACAAAGCGAAGTAGCGTTTGCCTTCTGTCACTTGTTGGGATTTTAGCTCTTGCCGCGGCTCAAGGCGATTCATGCCCAACGGCTCTATCGGCCAGAGCCGGGGAAGCCTGAGGCCTATCCCAACCTCCAAGTGGTCTTGTCACGCCCAATCAATTGGGAACTCATCGCGCAGCAGTATGACAACATGGTCAAGTATGCCACGGCACTGCAATTAGGAACGGCGGAAACGGAAGCGATCTTGCGCCGCTTCACCCGCACCAATGTCCAGCATCCCACTTATCGTGCGCTGGCCGAGCTGGGCAAAGCCCGCAAGACGATTTTCTTATGTCAGTATCTCCGGTTGCCACCGCTGCGGCGGGAAATCCATGAAGGGCTGAACGTCATCGAGAACTGGAACAGCGCCAACGATTTTATTCTCTTTGGCAAAGGAGGAGAATTTGCCACCAATCAGCGGGAAGACCAGGAGCTGACGATGCTGGCGCTGCATCTCCTGCAGAGTTCCTTGGTCTATGTCAACACGTTGATGATCCAGCGGGTCTTGAGTGAGCCGCGCTGGGAGAAGCGCTTGACGGCGGAAGATCTCCGCGCCCTCACGCCGCTCTTTTACACTCACGTCAATCCTTACGGCACGTTTCATCTGGATATGACCACTCGACTGGATCTCGATCAGTCATCCCGCCTGTGATCCTTATTGCCCCTGGTGTCACACTTGTTGGGTTTGGGCCAGGTAAGAGGGCGGCTAACCACTTGCTCAGCCCCAAGCGAGCATCCATCTGCCGGAGCAATATCGCTCCCCCATCACTCGAGATTTGGGGAGCGTCAAAGGCGATGGTTATAGGCAGGGTCGGATGGAATTCCAGGGGCAGTTGTGAAATACACTCTGTCATCGGCTCGCTCCTCTGCTGACGGTCCAAAAGTCATGACAACTTCAGACCTTAGCAGAGCCGAGCCGCTTCGTCTCAATTCTTGGTGAATAATCCGGGCTAGATCCCTCTCTCTCGTATCTGCACCAACGCTGGGCCCAGGGAGTACGAAATCCGGTCCAACTCTGGCGTGAGATCTCCTCCCAGGGGTATCCTGGCACCCCGCGGATGCTGGAGCGCTATGTCACGCGGTTGCGTCAACGGCTCAAGGGCCTCACACCCCAGCAGAGCGCACACTTTTTACAAGGCACCACGACATTTACAACTCCCTCGGTCCGACGCCTCCCCGCTTGGGTGCAGAAGCCGCAGCAGGACCTCACCGCTGAGCAGAGACGGTTCCTCACCCATTTGTGTGTTATCAGCATAGACATGAGCGTGGTTCGGGAGCTTGCCCTTGCGTTTCGGCAGCTGATGAAGGAGCACGCCGTTGCCGCGTTTCCCCTCTGGTTGGAGAAGGCGGAGCAGTGTGCCGTTGTAGAGCTGCGAAACTTTGCGGTGGGGCTTCGCCAAGAGTACGCGGCGGTGGCCGCCGCGCTGGAGTCCCCTTGGAGTAAGGGCCCAGTCGAAGGGCACGTCAACCGGCTGAAAACGATTAAGCGGCAGATGTATGGGCGTGCGCACTTTGATCTCTTAAAGGCCCGTGTGTTACACGTGGTGGAAATGGAAAACAAGTAGTGATTCACAGAGAAGAGCACACTTCTGATTCACCAAGTTTGCGGTAGAACCTGGTTTTTTCCAGTCTCGTGCTGGAGCGCTTCCCCAAGCTGACGATCGTCTCGGCCGAGAATGACGTGGCCTGGATGGCCTACTTCATGTGGCGGATGGATTTCGCCAAGGGGCGGATAGGTGCCCTGTCACCGACGAAGCTGAGCCTCAAGCCGAGCGAGTACATCAAGCGGCAGGTGTACGCGACCTTTATTAACGAGCCGGTATTTCTTGATGGGCTCCACCGCTATGGGGCGGACAACATCATGTGGTCCTCGGACTACCCGCACACGGCCGCCATCTGGCCCCGTTCGCAGGAGTTCATTAAGGAAACGTTTAGTGGGCTGTTGGAGGAAGACCGGCGCAAGATCGTGCACGACACGGCCGCGCGCGTGTACAGAATCGATTGATTGACCTAGCGGAGAAAAGACCATGGAGGGAAGCTTTCATAGGGGGAGGGGATCCTCCGGCCGTAGTGCCGAGCTTGCCTCGCCTAAGGGGAGGCCCGGCACGCAGCATCCTGACATCATCCGGATCTTGAATTACCATGATGTTTGTGTGAGGCACTCAGGACAGAGCATTACCTGGATAGCACTACCGCCAAGGTACTGCACCAATTGCTAAAGATCACCACCAAAAGTGGACATGAACCTGCACGGCCCAGAAAGGGAAAGAGAGGAAGGTCCACTGCAGGAGCCGGGTCGCTGCCCAGCCCCCGCAAGGCTCTACTTCATGAACCAGCTAGCTGGCCTGGCCATGGCGCAGCAGCTTGCCTGGGGTAGCGTTGGTGCACTTCCCCTCCTCGAAGGTCGCCTGCCCGTTGACCATGATGCAGCGGTATCCTTCGGCCTTTTGCACACGCCGCCACTCCCCGGCCGGTAAATCGTGAACGATCTCCATCGGCTTGATGTTCAGCTTCTCCAGGTCATAGACCACGATATCGGCCGCCAACCCTTCGCGCAGGGAACCCCGATCCTTAAAGCCTGCCGCCCAGGCCTGCAGGCCGCTTAAACGGAAGTGGGCCTCCTCCAGCGACAGGATGCCTGTGTCGCGGACCATCCACGTCAGCAAATCCGTGGGATAGATGCCGTTGGTGATGAACTTCATGTGGGCCCCACCATCGGAGACCCCAGCCAGGGTATAGGGTGAGCTCATCAGCTCCCTGCTGTTCTCCACACTAGCGTTGCGCACCGGCGTGCGCCACTGCGTCTTCAGATCGTCCGCTAGCGAGAGATCCAGCATCGCATCAATCACGTGCTTGTGCTCCATCTCGGCCATCTGCGCCAGCGACAGCCCCTCATACTTCTCCTCCAGGTCGGGCCGCTGCACCTTCTTGGCGATGTACAGGGGAAACGGCCCGAAGAGAACGCTGAGGGTCTCTGGGCACGCATCATACTCCTCCTTCATCGCCTTGCGGAGGTCAGGCTTGGACAGCTTCGCCTTTCTCTCCTCCACCGTGCCCAGGGTGGCCTCGCGCCACACCGGGCTGTTGTCAAACAGGTTCCAGTCCTCAAAGGTAAACGTTAAGGGCGACCGCACCGATGCCGCCTGGCCAAACACCCGAATGCCTTTGGCGTTGGCCTCAGCCAACCACTTGAGTTGTGAGCGGAACACCTCAGGATAGCGGTCGTTGGCTATAATAGCGTTGAACAGCACCGGCCGCCCACTCTCCTCGGCCAGTCGCACGTTGAAGGCAAAGTCATACTGCGGACCGCGGTTAGGATCATCGATTCTGGCGCTGGCCTGCGTGTACTGGATGCACCCCTCGCCACTCTCACCCAGGGCCCTGGCCATGGTGAGATAAAACTCGTCCGGCAGCACATCCGAGATCATCGGTGTACCGTCATAGTCCCTCTGCACCGAGACAAAGCTATCAGGCATCAGACGCTGAGCACCCCATCCCATAGCCCCGGCAGTCATCGCCTCCTGCAACAGCCGCACAATCTCCCCCATCTCCTGCTCGTTCGGCAGCCGCTTCTTCGCCTCGGCAAAGCCCCCCATCACATAGGCCACCAGCGGCGTGACTGGCACCAGCTGGGAGAGGTTAATCCCTAAGGGGAGGCGGTCCAAGTGGTCCATCCACTGCGGGAACGTCTCCCAGTCAAAGGGCATCGACACCTTCATCGGCTCTAAGGGAATGGCCTCGTTGCGTGCCAGGGCCAGCATGGCCCGCTCCGTATCCTTGGGGTGCACTGGCGCAAAGCCGAACCCGCAGTTCCCGATCGTCACTGAGGTCACCCCGTGCCAGCTCCCGATCGTGCAGTAGGGATCCCAGTGGATCTGCGCATCATAGTGGGTGTGCAGGTCAATGGCCCCCGGGGCCACAATGAGCCCATGGGCGTCCAGCACTTTGGTGGCGCTGCTGCTCTTCAGGTTGCCGATTTTGGCGATCTTGCTGTCCTTGATGCCGAGGTCAGCACGGTACCGTGGCACCCGCGTTCCATCCACAATCGTACCGCCCTTGATAAGCGTATCGAACTCTGCCATGACTCCCTCCTTTTTGTACACTGGTTGCGAACACTCTCACCCCAGAGACCTAGCGCAACGTCCCAGGAACTCCTCCCCGGCTCCAGCCGGGAGGAGCTCTCCCCTTACGAAAGTTCCTCTCCATGATCTTCTCCCCCTGGAGAGCAGAACCCTTCTTTCCGAGGCTTGAACGAGTATTAACTCCCTTGGCTTGTCAAGTCAAACCTTCCTCTTCCCTTACAGCATCCCGTCTCTTTGCTACGGTGCGCCTCTTTATGAAATCGCCACGCGATACCAAGGAGTTACAATTCAAGCAGAACTCATGGAGAGAGTGACCGAGGGTGAGGAAAACTCATCAGTTCTTCACCCGCGCCATCATGCTAGAATGGCTACTTGTCAACTAGCTTTACTTTGCTACTTTTTCTTCCTCGGGTGGTTCTCTCGCAACTTGAGGTTACGTGAAGGTGAAGAGGTGACCACCTGTCACTGTGAGGGGTGTCCCGCATCGTGAACAGAACTGCTTTTGCTGCGCGAACAGTCGGTGCAGGGCGCGCCGAATGGCAGGGACACTCGGGTGAGGCAGAGGCCCGAAGGGCCGGGGCAGTGGTGGTTGCTGCACTTCCCGTAAATACAGATGCTGCAGAAACGCCAAGGCGATCATCGTTAGTAGGGTAGTGCTATCCAAGTAATGCTGGTAAACAAGCGCTGTTCCGTAACATGCTGAATTACCATGGTGTTTGGGCGACGTGCATTGGACAGAGCATTACCTGTATAACACTACCGGCTGGCGGACCTGTGTAGTAAGGAAGGGATTGCCTTTGTTCTGAGCCATGCGCTCTCTATGAAGGCGATTCATGGGGGCAAAGCCAAGAACGATAAAATCGATGCGCACAAGATTGCGGTCTTGCTCCGGGGCGGGATGCTCCCGCAAGCCTATGTCTACCCTGCCGAGATGCGGGCGACGCGGGACTTGCTCCGCCGTCGCTGTCATCTGGTGCGCAAGCGCGCCGAACTCTTGGCCCACATTCACAATACCAATAGCCAGTACAATCTGCCGGAGATCGGTAAGCGGCTGGCGTACCAAGCCAACCGCGAGGGCGTCGAGGAGCACTTCCCCGATCCCAGCGTGCGCAAAACGATTGAAGTAGATGTTTCCCTCATCGATCACTCTGACCAATTGCTGGGCGCGGTGGAACTCTACCTTACCCGCACGGCTAAAGCGCACGATGTCCAGACCTTCGCCCGCTTACAATCCGTGCCAGGGATTGGCAAGATGCTCGCGCTGGTCCTGCTGTATGAGATTCAGGACATCACCCGCTTTCCCCGCGTGCAGGACTTTGTCTCGTACTGCCGTTTGGTCACGTGCGCCAAAGAGTCGGGGGGCAAACGGCTAGGCACCTCCGGGAAAAAGATCGGCAACGTGCACTTGCGCTGGGCGTTTGCGGAAGCCGCCGTGCTCTTCTTACGGCAGAATCAGCCGGGCAAAGAGTACTTCGCCAAGCTCGAACGCAAACACGGCAAGGCCAAAGCCCTCACCGTGCTCGCCCACAAGCTGGCCCGCGCCGTGTATTACATGCTCACGCGGGAACAAGCGTTTGAGCTCCAACGCTTTGTCACCGCGTAACCCCTGAGGGGAGGGACGGAGCCTACCGTCTAACTGGCCCCCACAGGGCAGAGCCCTCTTGATGTTCCTTCCTTATATACAGCCCCGACTGTGCTGGAGCATCTGGACACGAGGCCCGGAGCCCTCGGCGTTGATTGGACCGTCCCTCCCGCTCCCCCGCTTGGTGATTCGTCACCAAGTGCCCCGTGGCTGCCCCTCCTCCGAGTCTAACACTAACTAGGAGTGTCTTCGGACACAACCCGCTGGCATTGACTAGACCGGGACGAGGGCACAGAAGAGTTTCTCGGGCGTGGTCCCTGCGGGGGCCACTGTTGCGCGTGGAACATGTGCCGCGCAAACATCGACCCGCAAGAGGTGTTTGGTACAGCCATAAGCTGTAACCAGCACCCGAAATTAAGTCAGCCGCATGCGCCTGGTTGCCACGTGTCACCGTTTGTTTCGCGGATAGCCACCCCACCTCCGCGCGATGCATCCGTCTGCCCTCTTGACACCGGAGGCCTGATAGGTGTTAGAGACTCCTTGTTGGGTCTAATCGCAGCCACCCTCCTGTTAGGCCAAGTAGTCGAGAGCGTTAAATTCTGTGGGAGGCTGGCCAGAGGAGTAACTGGGTTATGTGTGCCCGGGCTGGAATAATCCTGACTTTTCAGGCGGTTTTGCTCACAGGGCTGCGTGTAAGTTTTTGATTTTGTGCGACCTCCCACGCTTTTTAACGGTCTCCAATTCGGGATTGCCAGGCAAGCCGCGCCAAATACGGGCACAACCCCTGGATTTCACTCTTCTTCTCCGCGGATCCGGGATACTCTCTACTTAGGAGCCTGGTGCGACCCGCACGGCGGCACGGTGTTTGTACCGGAGTAAGGATACGTATCGAAAGGAGTGTGGTATGGCACCTCGTCTCAAGAACGCCCTCTTGGTTCTCCTGCTTGTTAGTCTTGGCAGTGGAGTCCTGGGGTGTGAGCCGGAGCATCGCTGGGGTCATGAGCGCCGCGGCTGGTATGGCGCTTACGGCCCCGGGTGGTATGGCGCCCCGTATGCGGATGGGGGCTATCACGGATGGCATCATCACCATCATGAGCACGATCATGATGATGATGACTAAGACGGGCTTCACTCCTCGCGTACACGTTTAGTGTGAGCTTGATCTCAAGGGGG
>Ga0099828_10001280_pt1 | contig 16604 bp, 12 predicted proteins | sample CZO8metaG_2_FD_79338 | JGI IMG/M metagenome (GOLD analysis project Ga0099828, IMG submission 79338) | Vadose zone soil microbial communities from the Eel River Critical Zone Observatory, Northern California, USA - CZOApr15con2H1.8 metaG | ecosystem: Environmental > Terrestrial > Soil > Vadose... | reverse complement strand
TAGCCCTAGGTTGCCGAACTGAACTCCAAGTGCTCCAGTAGCCGCAGCCACCGCGTAAAATCCCCGACCTTCCGGCCCGAGGAGACGGGCTACCAGTATCGTCGTTACCAGCCCGATGCCTACGATCAGGAGCCGCGTAGCATATGTTTCAAATACTTTGCGGATGAAGTCAGAGGACCGTGCCATCTGCCAATACTGAAACATGCCTGCCGGCGGATCTTGTACTCCAAGTGCCATTACCGCGACGGCGTCGCCGCGGAGCCTGGAACTTCCTTCACTCACGAAAGCCTCTCCTTTCGGCTTTGCTTGCAGCACGATTATGGCCTTTGGCCTTTAGCGATCAGATACCATCCAAACAGCGGCGCAAGACCTTCCCAAGGCTTACAGTGACGTTTCATGATATCTAGTTTAGCGGGGGCGAATAATTTCCTTAATGATCTTCCGGTATGCATCTGGATGTGTACTGGGTCGCGGCTGTTCTCAAGCCACAGCTTCCAGTTCGTGCCATGCTGGAGGAAACGCCAAACTGTGAAATAGGAGATAAAGGCGTACACCTGCACATTGAACCGTCCGCCGGGCCGGAGTACTCGGAAGATTTCCTCCACCATTTTCCGGGGTCGGTCGACGAGCATGAGCCACACCGTGCGAATATACGTAATCGAACGAAGCGTCAGGAAAGGGAAGGTTCACTCCGTCACTTCCCAAAACCGTTGCCAGATTGCCCACCCGCTGTCGGGCCAGGTCCAGATGTTTGGGGGTGATATCCACGCCAGTGGCCAGAGCGCCATGCTTGGCGAACTGTAGCAGATCACAACCGCTGCCGCAGCCGACCTCCAGAACTCGTTCATTCCGATGGTGCGTGAATTCGGCCGCTTCGTACAGCCAGGGGTACACGCCGTATCGCTCTTCTTCCGAATAATACAAAGGAGTCAAGTTCCAGTGCTTGATCGCGAGGTCTGCTGCAGAGTGCGCCATTCTCTCCTCCAAGTTCAGAAGGACTTTTTTCGCTACAAAATTACCAAAAAGCTACTACAGCTTCGCAGCAGCAACAGGGGCCTCGCTGAATGATTGCGTCTCAGACTCCCACAGGCGACTGAGCACACGCGATGCGTTTTGCTGCCAAGTGTGTTGACTCAAGGCCGACGCGCGGGCATTCTGTCCCAACTCATAACGCAACTCCGGATCTCGCGCCAGGAGCACAATTGCCGATGCGAGTTCACGGGCGTTTCCCGGCTGGACCAGCCAGGCACTTCGTCTGTGCTGGAGCATCTCCGACAACTGATCAAGATCGCTGGCGATGATTGCTTTAGCCATGGCCATGTATTCGAAAATTTTCGTAGGAGACCCAAAAAATGGTCGCCCGTCTGGCATTGGGACATGCGGTGAAAGCAAAATGTCGGCGGCATCTAAGTAGGCTGGGATTCGCTGATGCGGGAGCAATCCTGTAAATAGAACCCTATCTCCTCCGTCGCGCTCGAGAGTGTGGCGCGTCTCGTTGTAAAGTGATCCCTCTCCCACGAGAACGAATCGAAGTCGGCGCAGGACGGGATCCGTCTCCCCATCCTGGAGGAGCAGCTGAATCGCATGTTGCAAGACTTCTATTCCGTGCCAATAACTAAATGTCCCCACAAACCCCACCATGATGTGTGTCGTCTTCAAGCCTAAATCGTCTCTTACTTGCAAGCCTCCACAATCAGGGTGAAATACCGCAGGATTCACGGCATTGGGGTTGATCACGACTTTGTGCTCCGGTATCTCCCTCTGTAGCAATTCTTGTTTCAAGGCGTCGGATACCACCACAATCATGTGGGCTCTCAACAGAGATGCTTCCTCACAAAGATCTAACAAAGTGCGGAAACGGGCTTGGTCCCAGTAGTCTGCCACCCAAGTCTCCGATCCGTTGTATTCGAGGATAAAGGGAACTCTTAGCCACCATGACAGCAGTGCTCCAACCACCGCGAAGCGCCCGTGCCGCTGATACAGCGCCCTCACCCCACGTCCCCGCAAAGACTTGCGTACCGTTGAAGCGAAGCGCAGGTTATAAGACAACATCAGCGATTCGCGCAAAAGATACCACTTCCTTTTCGTGGGTACCAGGTGCTGTGGAAAGTTATCGTCCGGGAGCGATCGTCCGGAAAAAATCTCGCATCTTGCTCCGAAAGCTGCCACTCCGGAGAGAAAGCCTTTCACGTGGCTTAAGGCGCCGCCGGCAATGGCTGAATCGAGAGGATAAGGATACAGATAAGCGATATCGAGATCCGCAGAATTCTGTTCAAATATCTGGATTGGTTCTGTCCTCGTCCGCACCAACTGCAGTGATAACCAGGCGCTCACCATGACAAATACATCAATAAAACCGCTGACCAGCGCCTTGGGGAGCATGCGAACCCATGCCAACCTCCCATAAGTACTGATATGCCCGCTGCAGTCGGCCAGTATGGTTTGACCGCAACGGTGTAGAAAGCTAGAACAGACGGTCAACTGAGGTTCCTGCAGGTCGGACAGCGATCGTAGGAAAAAAACCAAAGCCTCCCCTTCCATTTTCCTGAAAGATCGCAGCTGCCCCACCCAGCCCGCCTCGCGAAGCTCCCGCTTCGAAAGAAGAACACACTCGCGTCCAGGGAAATGACGAGCGACAAAGTCCTGCGCATCCGCTACTTCACCTGTTATTACCAACAGATTGACACGACTCGCGCTTATGGGCCCTTCCCCAACTACCGCGCCAGGACTTGTCATTTGATAGATGACTCGGAAAGGTTCGCGGGAAAAATTCGCGATGGAACGGCAGGCTCCGGACCCGTGGTGTCCGTCAGCACAAACTTGAATACCACTGTCAGAACCAGCAGGTACCAGAGGTTTACGTCGGCAAAATAGCCAGTGGTCAGGGCCATGCCGTTTATCCAATAGCCGAGAAAGATGAAGAGAAAATACTTCCAGGCCAGATCGGCGCCCGCTTTGTGTTGAGACCGGATTTTCCAAAAGGCAAGCAGAAACACCTGGGACAGACAATATGGTAGAAAACCTGCCAGGCCTGTCTCCGACAACACTGCCCCGAGATTATTGTGTGGATAGTCTGCCGATTCGACGTCGTCATAATCCGTGGTGTATTTGCTGTCGGTTTGCGCCGCCTCATGATAGTTATTCAGCCCCACACCGTTAATCGGGTGATCGAAAAATAACCTCAGGGTCTCTACTTGCTGTGCAATTCGCCCGTAGACGTTTTCTGGGCTGGATCTCTCTTCAAAGATGGCCGGAAGGATCAGACGTACCGTCAAGAATATTGCCGCCATACTGGCAATTGCGGTAACCCGGATAGTTCGGCGGAACCCCCGGCTATAGTACGCATCAATCATGAGGACCACAGCGGAGAACAAGATCACTGAGCGGAAGAGTGGCATGAGCGATATCGCCAAGGCAGCGCCGACACCGACCCGATGCAAAATTCCTCGCGTCACCGAGATATCCTGCCCCAGTGCCTTCTTCAAGAAGAGAAGAAAAAAGAAGCTGATCAGCCCCACCATGGCAAAAGAGCTCATGGTTGAAAAGGGACCATTGGGCCGGATCAGAATCTCGGTGCTGTCCTTTTGGTAATCGCCCGCCATGAAGATTGCGCCATCCGGCAAGGGCAACAAGTCCTGCTGAAGAACCGCCTCCGACGCACCGATCGCCGCGACGTAAATAGCCATAACACAGGTAACGGTGTGTAACGCTCGAAGATGCTTGCGCACGTCTACGTAGCGCAACATGTACCAACCCAGCAGGGCAGGGAACAGAAACGCCTCTATCAATAGCCGGAAGGAGTTTAGCGGAGTCTTGGCGCGCGGAATAGTAACGGCCGCGAACACAAGAAACATCGTCCAGAATAGGGCTGACATGCGCAACGCCTTAGGGATGTAATGGGCCCTTCTTTGATTGGCAAAACATGCGGCAGCTATCAATATTCCAATAAATATGCGATCTAGCGTGACTATGGGCTGAATCTCGGGGAAAGAAAAGAAGTGATACCCCAGGGGATAGACCAATACCCAAACCAAAATCACTCCGGTCGCCCGACCCTGTAGCACCGCAAGATAAACGCCGAACAACACGAAGATAGCAACCAGCCCCGCTGCGGCGTATCCCCACCAGGTTCCGGGAATACAGAGAATCAGAATTTCGGCTGCGACGATCGCCCACAGCAACAGGTCACGCCAGCGCGAACTAAGCACGACGGCGCCCGGCAATGTGCTTGATACCGACATAACTTGTTGAGTGTGCAATCGCGACGTTGCCGGCTAAGCAGCCGTAGACGATCCGGAACCTTTATGGCCAAATCGAGTCCAAATCTTGTACGCCATTCGGCGCACCTTTGCCGGCGTGTGGCTGCGTACGAAGTGCATGTCCTCAGAGAGGCCTTCTCGCACCTCGAGTCCGAATAGATTCATGGGATGAGAAGCCCCAATCCTGCTCCAATGCAACGACGCCAGAATGTAACAGGCCGCCAGAATGGCGGCGATAAGCGCCCCCATTAGCGTAATGAGAACTCGCTTGGGACTGGCTTTAGTCTCAGGTATCTGGGCTTGGTCCAATACCTTAATGGCAGGGACTTCTTTAGCCTCTTCTATTTTGGCGAGTTCGTACTGCTTGGTCAGAATTTCAAAGACTGTTTCCTGGATCTTTGCCCGCCGATAAAGATCGTAATATTTGAGCCCAAGTACTGGCAGTTTTGCAATCGATACCGCAAAATCGCCCCCGTTTAGTGTGCCCTCGCCCGGCGCTTCAGAACTTCCTCGGAATTCCGCCAGCTTATTCTTCAGTTGATTGACGCGCGCCTGCAAGGACCGTACACGAACATTATTCGCCGTGTAGATCTGTTCCAATCCGCTCAGTTGTGACTCCACGGCAATCAATTCGCCTTCAAGAGTTGCAGCACCGGAGACCATCGCCTTACCTTGTTCTTTAACGTCCAGGGTGAGGTTCTTGCTCGAGAAATCGCTAAGCGCCTTGGAGGCATCATCTAGATCCAGCTTCACTTGCTTGAGCCGCTCCTCCAGAAAAACTCTTTCCTTATGCGCGGCCGAGGTGTTGAGTTGTGCCGTTAGATGCCCCAGGTTATCGGGATAGGCGCGAGCCATTTCCATTGCGCGTTGTGGAGAACGGTCAGTTACAGTAATGGCAATGATGCCGCTTTTACGATCCTCCTCGATACTCGTGCGATCCGCCAATTCTTCTCGCGCGTCTTTAAGATAGCGTACGCGATATACCTTGCGCAGATTGAACTGATTGATGATCGAGTCGTTCACGGTAGCGCTTTTGAGGACACCCACGAACACCGCCCCGGAAGTTTTCAGGCCCATGGCGTCCGAGACCAGACCGCCGACTAGCGAACTAGCTTTGTCATCACTTCCGCCGCCTCCGCCGGTGGCTGCCAACATTGCTGCCAGGCCGCTGATCCCTTGCTTTTCTGGAGGCATGATGCGCGTCGTAGATTCATATTGTGGGGGGATCAATAACGAGATCACTGCCCCCACTAAAAAGCCGATAGCAAAAGCTTTGGCAACAAAACGACGCTCCCGCCACAATCCCATCGAAAGTTCTGAGAACGGCGACTCTTCTTGGACGGAATAATTTCCGTTGCCATTCACTTCCTCTGGGGCAAAGCTATCCCGGAGAGCGTGATCGCCCTGGTCTACAGCTACACGATTAGCGATTTCAGGATTCAAGTTCGCATCCGATCCGCGGTGCTCTGCAAAAAACTATTGAATCACAAGTCGGTACCAACACCTTTGTTAATGCCAGAACCTCTTGGGCCAGTACGTCATTTGAAACGAAACCGTCACATTCGAGTGGCCACTTACTGAAAGCACGGGGAAATTCCAGTGCTCGTACTGCAGCATCGTCGAGATCGTCGTGTCGTGCCACGTAACATTCGTCTTCACAGAGAAGTTGCTCTGGCCGCCTCCTCCAACAAATTGCCGGTCAACATGCTTGGAACGATAACCCAACTGCAGCATGCTGCGCGGAGAAAAATTGTAGGTAGCCCAAGCTTGACCTCCCCATCCTGCGCGGCCAATCCAGTTCGCAAGGAGAGTGCCGTTGTTCGTGAAACCGGAAATATACCTGCTATCGAAGTACGTGTTCCCTGGTACGCAACATTCGCCGGAATTGGGATGGGCGGTGGTCAAGCCTTCTGCCCGAATTTCCAATTTCGGAATCTTTGGCACCTGCGGCATATAGAGGCCCGGATTCAGAGAAGGTCGGAAAGATCCTAGTGGCGATACTTCATCTACAACCAGACTGTCCACGTACGCCGTGAGCCAGTTTCGCAGGCCCGGAATGCGGTAGCTCACATCGAAAGCAGAAAAACGTTTGCCGGGATTTTGAGCCAAATTGGCTTTGTGCGAGTAATAGGTCCGCAGAAAATTGTGGATCGTGAAGGGCAGTCCCGGCCCGCCGAACATGGCCGCTACTCCGAAGCCAAATTCCAGGTTCGGCGTCGGTTTAAAGCTGATTTTTTGGCCGTGAACAAAAGGCTGTGGATTCACATTGTTCGGACCGTACAGAGTCGGAGGCTGAAACACCCACTGTAATCCTGAGAGTTGACCGAGAAAAAATTCGCTGCGAACCGGACCAAACAGATTCGAGAGCAGAGGGATACGATAGGGCGAGACACTGTCGATTCGTAGCATCGTGATCGGCTCAGCGTTGTCGCTGAATAAAAGTGGACCCGCCTCGCCCGGTCCTAACCATGCATTCTGTTTCCCGAAAGACACCTGCACATTGTGCAGGGTCAAGCCGATGCTCCCCTCGAGCAACCGGAATCTGTTGAACGAACCAGTGTTTGCGGAAAAACCAGGTGGCATGAAGCCGGGCGGAAAGTCTGACACAAAATCTGAGGCGGCCATTTCTCGTAAGGCGGACGCTGAAACGGGTGTGACCGATGGCGCTTGCTGGTACTCGCCTCGAACGTATATTGAAAACGGCCCGGCAACCGCTCGCGCGGAAGTGCCGGTCACAATGTTTACGCCCTCTCCGAACGGCCGTCCGTAATCATTAATAATTGTCTGGCCAAAGTGATATCCGTCTCGGAGTGGAGGTCCGGAGATATTGGTGATCCGTGTGTAAACAGAATCGACTGCTGCACCCAGGTTGCGTGCTCCGTCCAGCCGCGCGCTTTCGTCGAAAAATTCCTGTGACAACTCACGATAGATTCGCGATGCGGGCTCGGGCGAATCGTCATTGGAAAGACGTTCTCCCGCTTCTTGCAGCATTCTGGCACATTCCATCCGAGTCCAGGGGCGGATGCCAAGTACGGCACTAGGCACATATCCGACAGCGATTAACCGATCAAAGGCGGGATAGATCCAGCTGTCCAGAGGTACAGAAGGAGAGGACATGTTATCCGGATTCCGCGTGTGCTCGCTTTCTTCTTGCTCGAGGAAGTTTCCCCAGCCCGCTCCGCCCAGTTCGGGATCGTGGTGGGCCCGGTAGACTTGGCGTCCGAAGTACCAACCCAAGGCACTCCCGATAAAAGCGTCAGATGCGAAGTGTTGTTTGCCCGTCACTCGAGTAAGAGTCACGGCGGAAGCCAAGCCATAGGCAAATAGCTGGCTCAGCGGGCCCGGGTATTCATGCGCCCATACACTAGCAACCGACCAGGCGACGGCCGCATGTTCGGAAGGGAATGACGATCCACCTTGGAAGAAGTTTCCGTTCCCGTTGTCTACTAATGGACGCGGCCGCTGCGCGATGCTCTTGAAAGCGTAAGTCACGGCTGTGCTGTTTACGGCCGCTTCGCCACTCAGAAAGCCTGCCTCCCTCAGATGGTCATTGTGGGTAAGACTGCCGAGAAGAAACGAACCACCGCCCGCTCCGACCAGCGAGTACACTCCATAATTCGATATGTGCTGACTCCGTTGCAACTGGTTCGGCCGATCGGGAACCTGTCTGGTTATCCAGCCATCACTAGCAATCAGAGCTCCGGTGAAGCCAGTGAACGGCACTATCCACTTAAGATCCCTCATTCGCAAGTGGGCAGGGCTCGTCCAGAAATGCTCCTGGTCCTTGGCGAAGTGTTTCAGAAGCGGTGTGACTAAACGATTCTGCGGATCATCCCCAGGCTGAAGCTGGTAGCTGTCCCGCGGCTTTTCCGCATTGATCGGAACAGCCTCGTTCCCCCTGGAATCAGCAGCTGTTGACGATGCCGAAGGCGCATCGGGCAAAGCCTTCTGTGCTTGAACCACAGAAGAAGTCAGCGCCATCCCCAACAGGGCAATCGACAGATGCCAGCGTCGGAATTGAAGCCACATCAATCAAATACCCTAGAAGCTTCTCGCAACTTGAATGGCGACGCCCACTGCGTACGCTAGCTGCGCCGATTCAATTGTGGTTTTCCACTTGTTATTGATAGAGAAAGCCCTTTCGGGTACCACTACCATGTCTCCCGGTCGCAATTCTGCGCTCTCCATACCGCCGCTGAACAGGCCACCAGAGCCGCCTACCACCGAACCGTCAGCACGAATCACGAAGGCGGATTTCTTGTTCGCCATCTGGGTGGGGCCTCCCGCCTGTTTCAGGTACCATCCTGCGTTTTTGCCGGGTTTGAAAGTAACTGCGGTTGGGTTATACACCGATCCGTCTACCATGACGATATTCGGCTTTTTGGGGATGTAGATTACATCGCCAGCCCGTACTTGAATATCTGCCGACGTGTTGGCCCAATGTTTCATATTGCTCGAGATATGGATCACTAGGCGCCCAGCGGGCGGAGTGTTCTGCAGTTTTTCCAAAGTGCTCTTGTATTGCATGACGGCGGCTTGAGCGATCATTTGCTGGTCCGCATCCATACCGGGAACAACCTTTATTTGCGCCGCTTCGCTTTGCACGCGTTGAATCAGGTCTGAGCGATTCTTCTCTTCCATCTCCCTGACCTGGGCTCGCTCAAAAACGGCTCCGTACGGGTAAGCGTCGCTACGAAGACCCCCCGCCCGCTGGATGATTGAGCTCAGCCGTTCGCCTTCCTGGATACCGTACGCACCCGGATGCAGCACTTCTCCCTTTACCGTTATGGTTGCACCCATGTCGTTCCATCCCGATAGCTGGCGGATGGTCAAAACATCACCGTCGTGGAGCCGAACATCCGTATCGGGCTCGCCGGCAAGGGCCTTCGCAATCTGCACCGTCTCATGGTCTCCGATCACCCGATTACCGTTCTCGACCATATAACGCGTCAGATCGGCCTCTTGGGTGTAGGCACTACGTTTGAGGCCACCGGCGAACCGAACCAGATCGGCAGCACTCATCTCGTCCCCAAGCGGATATTTGCCCGGACGGCCTACTTCGCCTGCGATCGTGACCATCGGCGGATCGGTCTTAGCCAGGCTCTTGTGAACAAAGACGCGGTCTTTCGGCGCCAGCAAAATGTTATCTTTCGCATCGCCGGAGAGCGCCTTGCTCAGATTGACGCTGAACACCTTCAACTTTCCATCATCGCTCTTGCGGAACACTTGCACGTCATCCAGTTGTGCCTCTGGTGTTGTGTTGCCTGCAAGATAGATCGCGTCTCGCAAATAAGTCGCTCCATTAGTTATGTGATCGCCTGAATCTCTTACCTCTCCGCTTACGGTTACGACCGGCGCATCCTCAAAGTCAAACCGCCCGAACACCCGTACGGTGTCGAAAGGCTGCAACACCAGATCCTGATCTTTGCCCGCCAGAGCATCTTCCAGATTGAAAGCCAATACTTGTGGGGTGTTGTCTGGGGCTTTCAAGCGAATGATCTCAGCATGCCGCTTGTAAGGTTCTGGCAGAAGATCCTTGTACGACTTGATCAGATCCGTCAACTTCATGCCATCCTGATAAGCAAATTTGCCCGGTCGGAACACGTGTCCTTCCAGGTAAACCGTCTTGTTGGCGTACGGCACGATCGGGGAAATTTGCACCCGATCGCCATCCTGTATCTGGAAATCCTCCAATGCCTTGGTCACAGAATCCTGGTTGTTATTCTCTGGAATGTCGAGCCGTAGCATGGTGCGGCTTTCGTGCGCCTGCAAACGCTCCACGTCAATGTGACGAAGGGTGCCTGAAGGCAGAACACCTCCCGCCACTTCCAGCACTTCTGCCAGACTCTTCTCTCCATTCAACTCATAGATTGCCGGACGGCGAACCATTCCTTCTATCGTCACTTCTGGCCCCAGCGGAGGAACCAGAATCGTGTCTCCCGACTCCAGTCGTTGCATTCCGGAGCGAACCCCGTGCAACAAAAGGTCGTAAACATCAACCTGCTGTACCAGTTGTTTACCTCTGTACTGCTTGATAATACGAAGGCTACCACGAGAAGTCGGCCCTCCGGCTTCGTAGACCGCGTTTAGCGGCGTAGAAAGGGAACTGACATCGTAAGCTCCGGCACGCTCCACATCACCAACTACGTACACTCGAACGGAGCGGATGCGGGACAAAGAAATGTCCGCTTGAACATCGCGAAATTCCGTGCGCAGCACGCTTTGAATCATGTGCTGCACATCGCCCACTGTCCTACCCGACACCTGAACTCCGCCGACTTCCGGTAGTGCGACCCGCCCCTCACGATCAACCACCCTTTTCAAACGCTGCGAAACGCTTCCGAACAAGTCGATATTCAAGCCGTCCCCAGGACCCAAAACGTAGTCCGGCCCAGCCGGTAAGTCCATTGGCAACTGCTCCGAATTTCCAGTACCGTTGCGGAATATATCGGTACCAAACCGTTCCAACGTGGGAGAACGGCGTGAGTACTGAGAGTACAGATCATAGAGCGAAGGAACGTCCGCATAGGGATTCGGACGGCGACGAAGAGGCGGCTGTTTCTCGCGAGTGTTCGGAACCGGCGCAAGGGATGGACGCGTCCTTGCATCCAGACGAGCCTCCTTGGGAAGCTCGTCATCTTCCGTCCCTGAGATCTCCGCGGCTGCTCCGCCCACACCCATCGGCATTCCGAACGGGGACGCTCCGCTGGCGGCTGCCATGTCGAAACCTTTAGCCATGGGAGATTGCCCGTTATCGCTGAGAGACGAATCCATGCTCGCTCCACCTCCGCTGCTCATACTGGCGCCGATCAGAGCTGCCAGCTGATCGGGGTTGATTTGAGGCATTCCTCCAACACCAGCAATTGTCCCCGAGTTGCTTGGTGACTGAGCTTGTGCCTGCAGGAGTGCCCGGCGCGGATCAACCGGAGGCGTATTCGAAGGTGCGGATTGCTGTGGAGTCTGCGAAGACGGGTTTGTGGAGAACGGAGAAATTAGATTGGGAATCAGATTCGAGTTGCGATCGTGTAGCAACCAATACGCATCCTCTTGGTTTTTTGGTCCCTTGAGGTTGCCCAGTCCACCGGCTTGCAGTTGTGTAGCCTGTGGCATCGCAAGGATGCCCCGCTGCCAGTCGCGCTCCAACTCTTCCCGCGTGGGTTTTGCTTGTACGTAAGAGCGATCTTCAATCTCGCGAGTGAATAAAACTCGGATGTTCGTGTCCTGTCGTACCAGGCGAAAAATCTCCTCATCGTTCAGATCCTGAGGATCGAGCAGTCTGCCCTGCTGGTAGGCCTCCCTGACCAGTAGCTTCTTGCATTCCAAAAGCAAACCGGGTTCGGTCGAGAGGATGGAAATAATCTTCTCGGCAGAAAGCGATACCATCCGCTCCGCTTCCCGTTCGGCGCGCGAGCGCGATTCAGGAACGGCTTTTGTACGGTCAGAGTAGGCGTTGTTCTGCCCGAATAGAGCGGGTGAAAACAACAGGGTTATACAAATAAAAGTTCCAAACGCGATGAGTCTTCGATATGAATGTAAGTTCATAACTCTCCTGGGCAGCAAGTGCCGAAGGCGGCCTCCAATCAGCGCGCCAAATATCTTCCTACAGAAGCATGAAGGTCACTTTCAAAGCACCGGTTCGACATCCGTTTCACTCACTTCTAGGGCAACCGAGCGCTTTATCAAGTGAACGGAAAGCACCAGGCGGAACTTGTCTTTTCGTCGCACCAGGATGCCTTCCAAACCGGCCAGGGGACCACTGTGAACCCGCACGCGCCGTCCGACGCTGAGATAAGGATGGAATTGGGTGGACACATTCGCCGTCAGTCCATTTCGTAAGTCGTCTATCTCGGAATCAGGAAGTATCGCCGGTTTGCCGTTGACGCCTACCAATTGCACCACTCCGGATGTTTGCAACACCTGCAGCCGATCTTTAAGAGCCATTTGAACAAAGACGTAGCCAGGGAATAATGGGAGTTCGAGTTGCTTCTGGCGATCTTTCCATCGGCGGACAGACTTGTACAGTGGCAGGAAACAGGGAACTTGCTGCCGTTCCATTTGCAGGGCAACGCTCTTCTCATGCCGAGGGCACGTATAGACGGCATACCAGTGCAGCACTCTATATTCGGACGGAAGCTCGAATTCGGCTGCCCTGGCCCCGTTTGTTACTGCTGAATTGGATTCGCTGTGCGAGTGCATTTCTGCGCTTACCAAAGCTCCGCCCCCTCACTTACAGGGCATTTGTGAGATAACCCGTGATGCGACTTGCACTTCTCACTACTCCTACGGGCTCGGCTTCAAATCGTTATCGGCTTTAACCAACCGGTGCCAAAGCCCAAGACCACCATCACCACGGCACAAAATCCGGCCTAGGCAGCAAGCCTTACATGTGACCTGCATCCGCATGCGATCGCCTAAATTTCCACCAATTCCGCCTTGCTCCTGAGCACATTCAGAATACCCAGCTCAGACGTTTCCACCCGCTTCGTGCGGATGTCGACAAAGGCCCAATAGAAAATGCTGCTGTTCCGCTCCGGCGCTACCGCAAGGATCTTCATCTGTGGATATCGCCCGAGCAGGAAGCCGCATAGGCCAGGCCTGATCTCCGGCTCGTCCAAGGCGACGATCAGGTAGTCGGGACGCAGCCGTTCTACCAGTTCGGTTATCTCAGCTTCGTCCTTTGTCTCGCCCACAACCTCAATGTCAGGCTGCTCCCCAATCGTCGCGAGGACCAAATCCCGCATCAGGCGTGGCCGGTTCGCCACCAGCACTCTGATTTTTTGCACGACCCTCTCCGTGCGGCGGAGTATGTTCCTTTCAGAGAAAAAACATAAGGTTCAAAAACGACCTACTGGGAGATGACCGAGCGGTACCAGAGAAGTCCTATTCAGAGCGGTTCAAGTTGCACAGGTTTTGGGGCATCGAGTACCTATGAAGTACCAGTCGCCGTCAGGTAAATATCCCCTGCGAGCGACAGAGTTCCACCGCTGCGAGTCGGTCCGAAGCTCCCACCTTGCGCAGCATCCGGTGAACGTGGTTCTTCACGGTTTGTTCGGAAAGATTCAATTGGGTCGCAATCTCTTTGTTGGTAAGCCCGCGGCCAATCATCTGTACCAATTGTTGCTCCCTGCGGGTTAAGCCCAGATTGTGCTTGAAGTGAAAACTGGGAGCTTGGGATCGTTGGGTGGCTAGAAGCCGGAAAAGCGCCAGGCATAAAGTTGGAGGGCACACGGCTTCGTCGCTGGCCACGGCGCGCACCGCCGCCGCTACTTCCATGGCAGACGCGTCCTTCAGGACGTAGCCCACTACGCCGTCATGCACGGCACGCAGAAAAGTCTCCGGCTCCGCTTCCATGCCGATCATCACCACTTTGAGACCCGGCACCGCGCCTCGTACTTCGGGGATCAGTTGTAAATCGGAGAGCGCAACCGCCGTGGAATCGGACAGCAGCACGTCTGGTGCCGCGGAAGAAATCTGCTCCACCACTTGGGGAGAAAATGCCGACGCTCCAACCACGCGGATGTCGCTCTTCTTACTCAGAAGCCGGGTGAGGGCTTCACGCAGCAGTCGATTTTCTGCCAATATGAAGACGCAAATATTGTCCGTCGCTACGGCCATAGTGCTCCCTGCACTCAATCACGCGCCCCCCAAGACCCGGTGTTAATAGTTCAGAAGAGGATACACTTTTTTGAGTTCGTGACTGAGAATAATAAAATTTTATTTCCAAAGCGGAACAATAACCGCTAACGGCAACGACCCCTTGTACTTACGACGCAAGCCTCTGAAGCCGGATTGCTTGCGTCGCGTGAACGCTTTTAAGAAGTGAATGCTCATGTTAGAAGCGCTAATTCTCAAAAAGTTTGCACCGAACGGCCTACAGCAGTCTCAGATGCATGACATGCCGTCTATGAAATTACAGAACCTCAGAATTTTCGGTATTATGTCGAACTGGCGCAGCTACACATTTTGTTGCGCTTAACCCATAATCGAAACTCGGCGGAAGAACCCAAACTCGTCAGTGATGCCAGCAAACCCCAAACCCACCATAATAATTCGTGACCTCACTGCTTTCGACGATCTGAGCAAAGTTGAGGCCGTGGAGAAACAGGTTTGGGGACTCGCCGACCGGGACGTCACTCCACTGACCTTGATCATTGCTTTACAGGAAGCCGGCAGCCTCTGGCTGGGGGCTTTTGATCGCGACACCCTCGTGGGCTTTGCGTTTGCATTTTTCGGACGGGAAAACGGAGTGCCCATGATTCATTCCCACATGTTGGCCGTGCTTGCCCCCTACCGCGATCTCGATCTCGGCTACAAATTGAAACCGGCGCAAAGAGAACGAGCGCTGGCCGCCGGCGTCCGGCAGATGACCTGGACCTTCGATCCCTTGCAAAGCAGAAATGCTCACCTTAATGTGGCCAAGCTGGGCGTTGTCTCCGACAAATATAAAGTTAATTTCTATGGACCGGAAACCTCCAGCGTTCTTCATCGCAATGGCACAGACCGCTTATGGGTGCAGTGGCGCCTGACCAGCAAACGAGTGCAGCAACGTCTTCAGGGAAAACATTCCCATAATGATGTGCTCGATGCCCTGCCCAATGTGATGCCGCTGGTACGATTCAACGGAGATGGCAAACCTGTCACTTCTGATCTGGCTGAGGCCACTGCGCGCCAGAGGATTTGCATCGAGATTCCCAGCGACATCAACTTGATTGAGCAAAAGGATCCCGCTCTGGCCAAAGCCTGGCGCGACGCCACGCGATGGGCGTTTAGCGAATCCCTCAAGGCCGGATTTTTTGTTGCCGAGTTTTGTCGTTCCATCCGCGGCAAGCAAGGTCCGGGCGCCTATCTGTTGCAGAAGGGAACTGTCGAGGAATTCGTCGCCGAGATCTAGCCCAGATCAACTTTTAGGCCGCGAATCGAAAGATGCCCCCTTCGGACTCCAACGCGGTCCTTCTCTACGACGGCGTCTGCGGACTCTGCAACCGCCTGGTACGGTTTGTTATTAACCGTGATCGTAAGGATCAATTCCGTTTTGCTTCTCTGCAAAGCGCAATCTCAGCCAGCGTATTAGAACGGCACGGCAACAGCCCACAGAGTCTCGACACTATGTACGTCGTTCTAAATTTTGGACAGCCTGACGAGCGACTGCTGGCCCGGTCAGACGCCGCTCTCTTCATCCTGCGCGCGATCGGTGGCCTCTGGCGCCCAGCGGCGGTTCTGCCTGGTCTCCTTCCGAAGTGGGTTCGCAACCGCGTTTATAATCTCATCGCGCGTAACCGCTATCGCATCTTCGGGAAATACGACACCTGCCCGCTGCCCGACCCAAAGTATCGCGCCAAATTTCTGGAGTAGAATCTGCGAGGAAAGAGTACACGGACCGAATCCCTTTTAAATGAGGCGAGAGCAATGGTAGAAAAGGTTTCCGTCCCCGCCGTCAACGTCAATATCGATTCCACGCTGAACGAGCAACGGAAATTTGAATGTCCGTCCGAATTCAGTAGCCAGGCTCACATCAAGAGTCTCGACGAGTACGAACGCATTTACCGCGAGTCTGTCGAGCAGCCAGAAAAATTCTGGGGCCGCATTGCAAACGAACTGCACTGGTTCAAAAAATGGAACAAAGTCCTCGAATGGGATTGTCCTTGGGCCAAGTGGTTCGTCGGCGGCCGAATCAATCTTTCCTACAACTGCCTCGACCGCCATGTGCAAACCTGGCGCAAAAACAAAGCCGCTTTAATTTGGGAGAGCGAACCCGGCGAAGTTCGCACTCTGACCTATCAGCAACTGCATAGAGAAGTGCAAAAATTCGCCAATGTTCTGAAGTCGCTCGGAATCAAGAAAGGCGACCGGATAGCAATCTACATGGGTATGACTCCCGAGCTACCGATCGCCATGCTAGCCTGCGCGCGCATCGGCGCCACCCATTCTGTCGTCTTCGGAGGCTTCTCCTCCAACGCCCTCGTGGACCGGATTCAAGACTCGCAAGCCGCGGCGGTCATTACCCAGGACGGTTCTTACCGTCGCGGCAGTGAAGTGAAACTTTTTCCCGCCGTCGACGAAGCCCTGAAATCCTGTCCGTCAGTGAAGCACGTCATCGTCTACAAACGCACCGGCACGCCGATCCAGATGAATCCCGCCCGCGACCACTGGTGGCACGAGCTGATGGCAAAGGTCTCCGACGAATGTCCAGCCGAGCCTCTCGATGCCGAGCACCCGCTGTATATTCTTTACACCTCAGGAACCACGGGCAAACCGAAGGGCGTAGTGCACACCACTGGCGGGTACTCCGTCGCTACCTACATCACCACGAAATGGGTCTTCGATCTCAAGGAAGAAGACACTTAC
>Ga0099828_10001278_pt1 | contig 16611 bp, 11 predicted proteins | sample CZO8metaG_2_FD_79338 | JGI IMG/M metagenome (GOLD analysis project Ga0099828, IMG submission 79338) | Vadose zone soil microbial communities from the Eel River Critical Zone Observatory, Northern California, USA - CZOApr15con2H1.8 metaG | ecosystem: Environmental > Terrestrial > Soil > Vadose... | reverse complement strand
CCGACTATGGAGGCGACGTTTACCATCACCCCACGGCGGCGCTCGAGCATGGGCGGCAGCGCCGGCTGGGTGGTCGCGATAACTCCCTTCAGGTTGGTGGCGACCAGCTCCTCGACCTTGTCCTCCGGCATCTCATGTAGGCGCCCCATCCAGCCGACCCCGGCATTGTTGACGAGCACGTCGATGCGTTCGTGGTCACGGACCACCGCGGCGACGAACGCGTGAGCCTCCGCCGTGCGTCCGATGTCGACCCGCCTGACGCTCACGTCTGGCGAACCCCTGGCGTGGCACCGCTGAGCCACGGCATGGAGACGATCCAGGCGCCGGGCTCCCAATGCCAGCTGGGCGCCCTTGCGCGCGAAAGCCAGAGCCGTGGCCTCCCCGATCCCACTGGACGCGCCGGTGATGGCCACCACCGCTCCCTTCAGACGCACGCCACCAGCTTAGGTGCTGGCATTTGCCCTCCCTCGGCTGGAGCTTGGGCTCAGGCAGCGACAGTAGAATCCCGCCCATGAAGGCGCTGACCTTCCGGAGTGTCGGCGAGGTCAAGGTCACCGACGTGCCCAAGCCGGGCATCAAGGGTTCGGGTGAGGCGCTGGTCAAGGTCACGCTGGGAGCCGTATGCGGGTCGGACCTGCACATCCTGCACGGGCGCACACCGATGAACGAGGGCGCGGTCCTGGGTCACGAGTACGTGGGCGTGATCCAGGAGGTCGGCTCGGAGGTCAAGCGGTTCAAGCCGGGCGACCGGGTGGTCTCGAGCTTCTTCACGTCCTGTGGCCACTGCTCCTTCTGCCGCAAGGGCTGGTTCAACCAGTGCGTCAACAAAGCCACCTTCGGCCACGGGGAGTATTTCGGCGGTCTGGGCGGTGGGCAGTCCGAATATGTGGTCGTGCCTCTCGCCGACCACACGATGGAGCCGATACCCGCGGGCGTCACCGACGAGCAGGCCATATTCGTGGGTGACATCCTCTCGACGGGATTCTTCGCCGCCGAGCGTGCCGAGATCAAAGCAGGAGACGTCGTCGCGGTGATTGGAGCCGGTCCGGTCGGGCTCATGGCGCTGATGTCCGCGCAGCTTTTCGGACCCGCACGAGTGTTCATCGTCGACATGGTCGATTCGCGTCTCGAGCTGGCTCAGGAGCTCGGGGGCATCCCGATAAATGCCGGCGAAGGGCGCCCCGTGGAGGCGGTCCAGTCGCAAACGGGCGGCATCGGCGCGGACGCCTCCATCGAATGTGTGGGCCTGCTCTCAGCGGTCGACACCGCGATCCAGTGCGTGCGCGGCGGTGGCACCATCTCGATGGTTGGCGTTCCCAGCGCTGCCCAGGGTGAATTTCCGTATCTGCACATGTGGCTGAAATCGCTCACTTTCCGGTCGGGCTGGGCCAACGTGCAGGCCTACATGCGGCCGCTGCTCGATCTGATCGCATCTGGGCGTCTCCAGCCAGACGCGATCATCAGCCATCGCATGAAGCTGGAGGAGGCTGAAGAGGCCTACCGGATTTTCGACGCCCGCGAAGCGACGAAGATCGTGCTCACGCCGTAAGCGGGCTCCTGATTCAATACGGCTGAAAGAATGGCGCCCCGGTATGACGTGATCGTGGTGGGCTCCGGTTCCGGTGGCGGCGTCGTGGCCAGCCGGCTGAGCGAAGATCCCGCGGTCCAGGTTCTCCTGCTCGAGGCCGGGCCGGACCCTGGGGACAACGTTCCCGACGCGGTTCGCTACGTGCGGCTCGGGAGCGGGGTCGACGAATACGACTGGAACTACCTCGACCGCCAGGCTCGGAGCGCGCTACCCCGCGGCCGGATCCTTGGGGGCAGCTCCAGCGTCAACTCGAGCTTCGCGCTCCGTGGCCAGCCGCAGGACTACGACGGCTGGATGGCCCGCGGCCTGCCCTCTTGGAGCTGGGAACGATGCCAGCCATTTTTCAAACGGCTGGAGACTGACCGCGAGTTCGGCGACCTGCCCTACCACGGGAACTCGGGCCCGATCCACGTTGAGAGGGAGCCGCTCAACGAATTCCAGCAGCAGGTCCGGGCGGCCTGCCTCGAGCTTGGGCATCCCGACCTAGACGACCTGAACCGACCTGGGGCGATCGGCGTCGGGCCGCTGCCGAGGAACCTGAAGGAGGGCCAGCGGCAGAGCACGCTGCTGACCTACATCGCAGGGGCGCGATCGCGTCCCAACTTGACCATTCAGGCAGACACGCTGGTCGACACGCTGGTCATCCGCGGCGGGCGCGCGGTCGGCGTCCGCCTCGCCGGCGGCGAGGTCATCGAGGGCGGCCGGGTCGTGCTGGCGGCCGGCGCCTACAACTCGCCGCAGATCCTCCAACGCAGTGGCATCGGCCCCAGCGAGCTGCTCGCGCGGATCGGCGTTGACAAGGTGCTGGACCTGCCGGGCGTCGGTGAGAACCTGCTGGACCATGTCTCCTCCCTGATCGCGCTCGATGTCGGACAGAAGGTGCCGGAGGGCTTCATCCCGATCGGACCGGCCCTCAAGCTCCGGACCGCCCCCGCCCTGGCCGTGGACGACGTCAAGTTCACCTTCTTGTTTGGGGAGCTGTTCGCGATGCCTGGTTTGAACGGCTTCTACATCGAGGTCAGCAACTGCGAATCGCAAGGTGTAGTGCGGGCGGTCTCCCGCGACCCGCGGGCTGAACCTCACATCAACCACCGCTTCCTCTCCGACCCGCGGGACCTGGACCGGATGCTCGGCGGCGCGAAGGTCGCCTTCGAGGTGGCGAAAGTGCTGGGCGAGATGACCAAGTGCGAACTGCTCCTGCCCGACGCCAAGACCGCCCGCGATGAGGAGGCGCTCCGCCTCCACTTCCTCGACTTCCACGCCACCGACTATCACCCCTCGGGGACGCTTCGTATGGGGCCGGATGGAGACGAGATGGCGGTCGTTGACGATCGCTGCCGGCTTCGAGGGATCGAAAACCTCTACGTCGCCGATGCCTCAGTGATGCCCACCGTGCCTCGGGCCAACATCAATCTACCGACGATGATGATCGGCGAACGCGTGGCCGAGTTCGTACGCGCCGAGCTCTGATTTGTTGTGGGCCATGCGCGCCCGGCGCTGAACGGACCTCATGCCGGCTCAGCGGTCTGCTAACGCCATCAGGTATCCCCTGGCGCGCTCGCTGAGCGGGTAACGGCTTTCGAGCTCGCGGAAGGCCGTGCCGTGGTCGCTGTGCTCCAGGTGCGACAACTCATGCACCAGGAGGTAGTCGAGCACCCATTCCGGGAGTGACGCCGCGCGCCGGGCGATCCGGATAGCCCCGGTCGTGAACGTGCAGCTCCCCCACAGGTGCGACATTTCCGCAAACGCGACCGACGTCCAGTTCAGCCGGCCTCCGAAAAGGCGTTCGTTGAGACTGCGTGCACGCTCCGCGAGCCTGTCATCAGATGGGTGCGAGCGCTGAAGGCGCCGATCGAGACGCTGGCGCATCTCGTCCGCCCACTTCTGGCGCTCGGTCGTAGGCATCCACTCGGGGACCAGAAGCTCGAGCACGCCGGACCGCAGACGCGCGGACACGGTGCGCCTCCGCCGTCGACTGGCGACTATGCGAATCGGCGGCGTGAACGGTCCGGGAAGACTCTGCAAGGCGTTGTGCTCCGTTGTTGCTGCGACGTGTCGCGGCGATTGTATGTGGCCTTGCAGGCGTTGGGAACCCAGCTTGTTAAGAGTTGCACCGCGTGGTCTAGGATTGCGCGGAGAGCGTGCCTAGAAGCCTGGTCATCGGAAACGGCAACGTGCTTGTGGGCTTCGACTCGAACTATTCGGTCCGCGACCTCTACTATCCGCGGGTCGGCGATGCCAACCAGACCATGGGCAACGTTTGCCGCACCGGCTTCTTCATCGACGGCAATTTCGCCTGGCTTGACGACCCGGCCTGGCAGCGGGAATTGGGCTATCAGGAGGATTCCCTGGTCAGCAACGTCAAGCTGACCAGCCCGCGGCTGGGCATCAATGTCAGGTTCGAGGACTATGTCGATCTCGCCCGTAACTGGCTCGTGCGCAACGTTGACATCTCCAGCAACGGCGGCTTCAACACGGGTCGCGTCTTCTTTCATTACGACTGGTACATCGAGGGCTCAGACATCGGCAACACTGTTGCCTACGACCCACGCCATCGGGCGATCATTGCGTACAAGGGCAACCGGTACTTCCTGGTCGGCGGTCAAAGCGGCGCGGAGTTCGGCATCACCAGCTGGGCCTGCGGCAAGAAGGGCAGTGGGGCGGCCGGCACGTGGGTCGACGCGCAGGACGGTGATCTCAGCCGCAATCCCATCGACCAGGGCTCGGTCGACTGCACCGTCGGGTTCGATTTCGGCCCGGCGAACGCCGGCGAACGGCGCAGTCTGACCCACTGGGTATGCATGGGCACGCGGCTCAGCGACGTCACCACATACGGACAGGACCTCATTGTCGGCAAGGGACCAGACACCTATCACGGACGCACCATCACCTATTGGCAGGTCTGGTCGGAGAAAGATCACCGCCACATCGACGAGGAGCTTGGCAACGACGTCACACGCCTATACCGCCGGAGCATCCTGACGGCGCGGACGCATGTCGACAACCATGGCGCCATCATCGCCGCCGCGGATTTCGACATCACAAAGTTCGCGCGCGACACCTACGCATATGCATGGCCACGTGATGGGGCGCTCGTCGCCAACGCCCTCGATCGCTCCGGGCACGAGGACGTGACCAGGCAGTTCTTCACGTTCTGCCAGGAATCCCTCGTCGAAGAGGGATTCTTCCTTCACAAGTACACGCCTTATGGACTCCCGGGCAGCTCCTGGCACCCCTGGGTCGATCGGAACGGCAGGCGAACCCTGCCCATCCAGGAGGACGAGACCGGCCTTGTGCTGTGGGCGCTCTGGCAGCACTACCGGATTCATCGCAACCTGGACTTCGTGGTCGGGCTCTACTCCTCCCTGATCGTCCCGGCTGCGGACTGGATGGTCTCGTACATCGACCAAAGCAGCGGTTTGCCGATGCCCTCCTGGGACCTTTGGGAGGAGCGCTGGGGTATTCATGCCTTCACGGTGGGCGCCGTGTGGGGTGGCCTCGACGCGGCGCGGAACTTCGCCGAGCTCTTCGGCGATGTAGGTGCGGCCGTCCGATACCGAGATGCCGGGGAGCGATTGCGGGAGGCCTCGGACGTTCACCTTTACCGGGCGGAGCTGGGGCGTTTCGCGCGGCGCCTTGCGATCGAAGACGGCGACACGATGACTGTGGACATGGTCACTGACAGCGCCATCTACGGCCTGTGGCGCTTCGGTATGTACGCACCCGACGACGCCCGCATCACCGAGACGATGACGGCCATTCGCAACCAGCTCTCAAACAATGCTGAGACCGGTGGCATCGCCCGCTACGCGGACGATTATTACTTCAAGGTCGATCAGGACACGAAGAAAGTACCGGGGAATCCCTGGTTCATCTGCACTCTGTGGATGGCCCAGTGGTTCATCGCCGTGGCGAAGACGACCCACGACCTCAAACCTGCACGCGACATCATCAACTGGGTGGTCGCCCATCAGATCCCGGGCGGCCTGCTGTCGGAACAGCTGGACCCACACACCGGCGGGCCGCTCTCAGTCTCACCGTTGACCTGGTCGCACGCGGAGCTGATAGCAACCGTCGACGAGTTCTGCCGGAAGGCCGAACGCGTCCGCCGCTCGGCTCTCGCCACGGTTCCCCCCAAGCCGCGCACGCCTAGCTAAGAACCCAAAGTGGAGGCGTAGGCCGAATTCACTTCGGCCGTCACCTATGCCCTATCCAAGCGCCGCCAGACATTGCTAAAAGAACATTCAGTAAATCCAAACCCACGGGAATGGGAGCAGCCGCTTCGGCGAAGCCGAACCGGCGATGAGGGAAAACAGTCCGGTTTTCCCTCATACCCCTACAGGGGGATGTTGCCGTGCTTGCGTGGTGGGCGTTCGACCGTCTTGCGCAGGCACAGCTCGAGTCCTCGCACCAACGCTCGCCGCGTCTCACGCGGCTCGATGACGTCGTCGACGTAACCTCGCTCTGCGGCGACATACGGGTTGGCAAAGCGGGCCGTGTATTCGCTGACCAGCTCGCGGCGGCGGCCATCTGGATCGGGCACCGCCGACAGCTCTCGCTTGTAGATGATGTTGACCGCCGCCTCCGGCCCCATGACCGCAATCTCCGCTGTCGGCCAGGCCAGATTCAGGTCGGCGCCCATCTGCTTGGGGGACATGACGCAGTAGGCGCCGCCGTAATCCTTGCGAGTGATGACGGTCAGCTTGGGCACGGTGGCTTCCGCATACGCATAGAGCAGCTTGGCACCGTGGCGGATGATGCCGCCGTGCTCCTGGTCGCGGCCGGGCAGGTAGCCGGGCACGTCGACGAAGGAGATGATGGGTATCCCGAATGCGTCGCAGAAGCGGATGAAGCGCGCGGCCTTGACCGATGCGTTGATGTCGATCGCGCCGGCCAGGAACTTGGGCTGGTTGCCGACCAAGCCCACCACATGGCCGCTGAGACGGCCCAGCCCGACGATGATGTTCGGCGCGAAAAATGGCTGCACTTCGAAGAACTCGCGGTCGTCGAGCACCCGAGCCACAAGCTCGCGCATGTCATAGGGCTTGTTCGGCGCCTCGGGCACGATGGTCTGCAGTTCGGCGTCCGCCCGCTCGGGGTCGTCCGAGGTGGGTAAGTAAGGCGGCCGCTCGCTGTTGTTTGAGGGCAGGTAGGAGAGCAGCTTGCGGACGCCCGCCGCGCACTCGTCCTCTGTCTGCGGCAGGAAGTGCGCGACGCCCGAGGTCGCATTGTGCACATCCCCACCGCCCAGCTCGTCGAAGGTGACGGTCTCCCCGGTGACCACGCGGATCACCTCAGGGCCGGTGATGAACATGTAGCCCTGGCCCGCGACGATGAATATGAAGTCTGTGATCGCGGGTGAGTACACGGCTCCGCCAGTGCACGGCCCGGCGATGACACTGATCTGCGGTATCACGCCCGATGAGCGGACGTTGCGGAAGAAGATGTCAGCGTAGCCGGCGAGCGCCACCACGCCTTCCTGGATTCGAGCGCCTCCAGAGTCGTTGATGCCGATGATCGGGACCCGGTTGCGCAGCGCCAGTTCCTGGACCTTGACGATCTTCTCGGCGGTGACCTCGCCCAGTGAGCCGCCGTACACGGTGGCGTCGTAGGCGTAGATGGCGACCGCGCGGCTGTCGATCTCGCCGAAACCGGCGACCACCCCATCGCCGGGGATGCGGCGATCCTCCATGCCGAAGCCGTACGCGCGGTGAGTGGCGAAGAGGTCGAGCTCGACGAATGTGCCCTCATCGAGGAGCGCCTCGATGCGCTCGCGAGCGGTCAGCTTGCCGCCTGCGCGCCGCTTGTTGGCGGCCGCGTTCTCAGCGTGCAGCGCCTGGTAGCGGCGCTTGCGGTACTGGTTGATCTTCTGCTCGGAAACCGTGGCCGGTGCCAGCTCTGGCGCCTCCACTCCCTCGACGGTTGGGGTGGTGCGGCGGACCGGCGACATTGACTTTGGCTTGCGGGCGGCCATTCCGCATATCGTAGGTCCGTGCCCGAAGCCAAGCCGCGTTCGGACGGGGCCAAGCCGTCTGCTGAGTACGGACCCGCGCTGGACCTCGATCGTTCGGTCACGCTGCGTCAACTGCGAACGTTCAAGGCGGTGGCCGACCTCAACAGCTTCAGCCTGGCCGCCCAGGAACTGCACCTCAGCCAGCCCTCGGTGTCCTACCAGGTCAAGGAGCTCGAAGAGGCCCTGGGGCTGCCGCTGCTCGACCGCCTTGGCAAGCGGGTGCAGCTGACCGAGGCGGGCTCGACCCTGTACGGCTACGCCCGCAGAACGCTCGACGTGCTCGATGAGGCGGCGCTCGCATTGGAGGAGATACGTGGCATCAAGCGTGGCAACCTGCGCGTGGGCGCAAGCACCACGGTTGGCATCTACGTCCTTCCCGCAGCGCTCGGGGCCTTCAAGAAGCTCCATCAGGGCCTTGTGATCTCGCTGGAGATCGGCCCGCGTGTTCGGGTGCAGGAGCAGGTGCAGCGCGGCGACCTCGATCTCGCCGTTGTCGGGCCGGCGCTCAAAGACCCTGAGCTGACCATCCTGCCGTTCCTCAGTGACGAGCTGGTGGTCGTCGCTCCCGCCGGTCACCGGCTGGCCGGGCGGCACTCACTCGATCTCAAGGCCCTGCAGGATCAGCCGTTCATCATGCGTGAGCCGGCTTCTGGGAGCCGGTGGTCGCTGGAGAAGGCGGCGCGCAAGGCCGGAGCGAGGCTGACAGTGGCGATGGAGCTGGGCTCCAACGGAGCGATCAAGCACGCAGTGGAGTCCGGGCTGGGGCTGGCGGTGATCTCGCGCTACGCATGCGCGCTGGAGCGATCGAGCGGGCGGCTGGTCGAGCTCGGCGTCCGCGGCTTTCCGATCCGGCGGGACTGGCACATCGTCCACCTCCGAAGGCGACGTCTGCCGGCCTCGGTGCTGGCTTTCATCGACTTCCTCAACGACAAAAGCTGGCTGTCGCGCGACGGAGCGCGGGGCCGCTCCCGACCACCCACCGACTGAGTGGCGGACTGCCCGTGAGGCGGTTGCGGCTGGCTGCCGCCGACCTGCTGTCGCAGTCCGTCCTCTACTGGGCCCTGGCGGCCGTGTTTTGGCTGCGTGTGCTGGTGCTGACGGTGATCAGCTCCAAGCGTCCTGACACGGAAGGGATGTGGGAAGGCGCCCACGCATACCTGAACGATCCCGCGCACATGTATGACGCGGCGGCAGACTACCTGGCCCGCTCCCACATCATCGCGCCGCCCGGCACCCTCGCCGCTTTCGTCAGCCCACCGCCGGTGGCAGCTCTGGCGGCGCCGATCGCCCTGCTCCCGAAGGGCGTAGGCGTCCAGGTCTGGGCGTCCATCGATGTGGTCGCCATGGCGGCGGGTCTATACCTGCTCTATCGCGTCGTGGCCACCAGGCACCGGCTGGCGGGCCCTGCGTTCTGGCTCGTTGCTGCTTACTTTCCACCGCTGTTCGCCGACCTCAGCGCCGGCCAGCGCGGCGGAATCCTTCTGCTGGGCGCGACCGCGTCGATCTGGCTGGAATCGACGCGGCCCGCCCTCTCGGGAGCGGTTGCTGGTCTCGCTGCTGCGCTCAAGTACTACCCGGCCGCGATGGTGATCGGTCCCCGACCAGCACACCGCATCCGCTACGCGGTCACGCTGGGGGTAGTTCTGGTCCTCGTGACCGCGGCCACATTCGTCCCGCTCGGCCTGGGCGGGACGTTCTTCTACTACCAGCACGTCCTTCTGCCCTCCTTGGCATCACACAACGCAGACTGCGCCTACGACTCGGTGCGGACGCTGTTCGCGCGTGTGGTCGGCGGCGAGCCCATCCAGATGCCCGCGCCGACCGGTCTGGTCACGATCCCCTCACCACTTCACCTGCCGGCGTTGGCGCTCCTGCTTTCCTACTTGAGCGCGATCGCGTTCGCCGCCGGGGCGGTGTGGGCCGCCTGGCGCAGCGGCTGGAATCCTGCGTACGGGATGGCGCTCGCCTTCTCCCTGGGCGCGCTCATCCCGAACGAGGTCTGGCCGTACCAATGGCTGCCGCTGCTGCCCCTGGTCCTCATCGTGTCCGTGCGCGCGATCGAGCGCAGGCGGGGGCGCACGCTTGTGCTCCTTGGCATCTGCCTCCTGGGCTTCTACCGGCAGCCCTGCGGGCTCGTTTTTCCCAACCTGTGGACCCTGGCCGCCATCGGCGTCTTCGCCGTGGGCCTGTGGGAGAATCGGCTTTTCCGTCCTTCCACCGCATAAGGAGTGGGGCATGCCGCTCAACGCTGAGGTCAGCTTTACCTGGGTCGGACATGGGACATGGAAGGTCCGCAGCGCGAAGTGGAAGGAGGTCCTGATCGACCCGTGGGTGATGAACAACCCGGTCGCGCCCGAGGCATTGAAGAAGGTCGACAAGTGCGACCTGATGCTGATCACCCATGGCCACTTCGACCATGTCAAAGACGCGCTCGAGATCGCCAAGGTGTGCAAACCGAAGATCGTGACCAACTTCGAAGTCGGCGCCTGGCTCGGTTCCAAAGGTATCGATGGCGCGACCATCATCGGGGCCAACCAGGGCGGCACCGTCGACGTCGACGGCATCAAGATCACGCTGGTCCACGCCGAGCATTCCTGCGGCATCTCGGACGGCGACCAGATCATCTACGGCGGCGACGCCTGCGGGATGGTGATCGAGTTCGAGAACGGCTTCACGATCTACTTCGCCGGCGACACCGACGTCTTCGGCGACATGGCCTTGATCGCGGAGCTGGGCAAGTTCGACGTCGCCTTCCTGCCCATCGGTGACTTCTACACGATGGGGCCGGCGCGGGCTGCCAAGGCGGTCTCCCTGCTCGGCGTGAAAACAGTGGTGCCGATGCACTTCGGCACCTTCCCGCCCCTGGTCGGGAGGCCCAGCGCGCTGCAGAAGCTGGTCGGCTCCGCCGTGCATGTGCTCGACATCAAACCGGGCGATACCGTTTGATCCCTCCTCTCCCACTCGGGGAGAGGGCTAGGGTGAGGGGCGTAGAGCAGAACCTCTCCGGAGCCTTGAGCCGCCTGTTAGCGTGAGCGTATGAAGTTTCGCTATTCGCGTTGGGATGGCACGCAGCGCCTGGACGATCTCGACGCGGGCGACGTGCTGGACGCGCTCTCCGACGACCTCATGAACTATGGCGACCTCAACGCCGCCCTCCAGCGCCTGCTGCGGTGGGGTTCGCCCAACATGCCAGGCCTGGAGCAGCTGCTGAAGCAGCTTCGTGAGGCTCGCGAGAAGGAGCTTGGCCGCTACAACCTTGACTCCACAGTGGAGCAGCTGCGCCAGGAGGTGCAGGAGGTCATCGACACCGAGCGCAGCGGGATCGAGCGCCGCGTCAACGAGGCCGCCACGCCCGAGGCCAAGAAGCTCATGGAGCGAATCGCTCGGCAGCGCTCCGAGCAGCTCGACCGGATGCCGGACGATCTGGGCGGGCGGGTGAAGGCGCTTCGCGACTACGAGTTCGTCGACGATGAGGCTCGCCAGAAATTCGACGAGCTGATGCAGCGCCTGCAGAAACAGATGCTGGACCAGATGTTCCAGGGCTTGAAGGGATCGATCCAGCAGATGCAGGGCGAGGACCTGTCGCGAGTCCGCGACATGGTTCGTGAGTTGAACAAGATGCTGGAGCAGCGTATGGAGGGCCGGACACCCGATTTCAAGGGATTCATGGACCGCTTCGGCGACATGTTCCCGCCCGGCATCAACAGCCTCGACGAGCTGCTCGAGCACCTGCAGCGCCAGATGGCGCAGATGCAGTCCCTGCTCCAGAGCCTGAGCCCGGAGGCTCGCGACGAGCTCCGGCAGATGATGGATACCCTGCTGCAGGACGATTCCCTGCGCCTGGAGCTCGCGCGGCTCTCAGGTTTCATGCAGGCGATGATGCCGCCGTCGGAGCTGAGCGAGCGGTACTCCTTTTTCGGCGGCGATCCGCTGAGCATGGGCGAGGCCATGGGCTTGATGGAGACGCTGCAGCAGATGGACCGCCTCGAAGCCCAACTCGAGCGGGGAAGCTTCCGCCCGGACGACGTCGATCGCTCATTGGCACAGCAGCTGCTGGGCGAGGACGCCAGGCAGGCGCTCGACCAGCTGCGCCGGCTCACGGACGTGCTCGAGAAGGCGGGCTATGTGGAGCGAAAAGGCAGGCGAATGGAGCTGACTCCCCGCGGGATGCGGCGCATCGGCCAATCAGCACTGCGTGACATCTTCGACCAGCTCAAGAAGACCCGCATGGGCCAGCACCAGCTGTACCGCGGCGGGCTGGGCACCGACGCGTCCGACGATCTCAAGGAGTACGAATACGGCGATCCCTTCCTGCTCGACCTCAAAGAGACGCTCTTCAACTCGCTCGTGCGTGAGGGCCCCAGGATCCCGGTCCGGATGGCGGCCAAGGACTTCATAGTTCACCGCACGGAGCACCTCACCCAGGCCTCAACGGTGCTCATGATCGACATGAGCCGTTCGATGTTCCTGCGCGGGTGCTTCCTGGCCGCCAAGAAGGTTGCCATCGCGCTCGACTCCCTCATCCGCAGCCAGTACCCACGCGATTCGCTGTACGTGGTCGGCTTCTCGAACTACGCGGTCGAGCTGAAGCCCCAGACGCTGCCTCAGCTCGCCCTCAACGATTACGTGTATGGAACCAACATGCAGCACGGTTTCCAGCTGGCGCGCTCACTGCTGGCCAAGCATCGCGGCAACCGCCAGATCATCATGATCACGGACGGCGAGCCGACTGCGCACCTCGAGGACAACGGCCGCGCTTACTTCGCATACCCACCCACGTTCAAGACCATCCAGCAGACCCTGCGCGAGGTCCAGCGCTGCACGCGTGACCGCATCGTCATCAACACCTTCATGCTCGAGCGCGGACCTTATCTGACCGAGTTCATCAATCAGATGACACGCATCAACAAAGGCCGTGCGTTCTTCGTCTCACCCGACCGGCTGGGCGAGTACCTCCTGGTCGACTACGTGAGCGGCAGGCAGCGACGGCGCGCCAGCACGCGGCGGTCGCGCATCGCATGAAGTCAGCACCCAGCCGTCCGGATCTCCTCGGCACGCCGCAACCCGTTCCGGCACGACGCAACCTCGGACCAGCCATGCTCTACGAGCACGCGATACGCCGAGATGAGGCCGCGATCGTATCCACGGGCGCCCTGACCGCCGAAACCGGGCGCCACACCGGCCGGTCGCCCAAGGACAAGTTCTTCGTCAAAGAGCCCACCAGCCAGGGTGCCATCTGGTGGCACCCTGGCAACCAGCCCATCTCGAGCACCAGCTTCGAAGGGCTGCTGAAGCGCATGGATGAGTTCTGCGCGAGCCACGACGTCTACACCCAAGACGTGTACGCCTGCGCCGATCCTCGGTACCGCCTGCACGTCCGCGTTATCACCGAGCTCGCCTGGCACAGCCTGTTCGCGCGCAACCTCTTCATCCGCCCGACCGCGGACGACCTGCTCGGCTTCGAGCCCGACTTCACCGTCGTCGCGCTGCCATCGGTCAACGCGGATCCGCAGCATGACGGGACTCGCAGCGAGACTTTCATCCTCGTCAACCTGGGGCGGCGAATGGTCATCATCGGCGGCACCGAGTACGCGGGGGAGATCAAGAAGTCGATCTTCACCGTCCTCAACTATCTGCTCCCGGCTCGAGGCGTCTTCCCGATGCACTGTTCGGCGAACGTCGGCGCCGGCGCCTCGGAGGTGACCCTGTTCTTCGGGCTGAGCGGTACGGGCAAGACCACGCTCTCAGCCGATCCGGACCGCCGGCTGATCGGCGACGACGAGCATGGCTGGAGCGACACTGGAGTATTCAACTTCGAGGGCGGCTGTTACGCGAAGACGATCCGCATCCGCAAGGAGTCGGAGCCCGAGATCTTCGCAGCGGTGGAGAGCTTTGGAACGATCCTCGAGAACGTCGCCTACGACCCTCGCACGCGCGTGCCGGACTACGACTCGGAGGAGAAGACCGAGAATACCCGCGCCGCTTATCCGGTCGACCTCATTCCCAACGCCATCCTCTCAGGGACTTGCGGGCATCCGAGCAACGTGATCTTCCTGTCCGCGGACGCCTTTGGCGTGCTGCCGCCGGTGTCGCGCCTCGACGACGAACAGATTCGCCACTACTTCCTGTCCGGATACACCGCCAAGGTCGCAGGCACCGAGCGCGGTGTGACGGAACCGGAGCCCATCTTCAGCACGTGCTTCGCCGCGCCTTTCCTGGTGCTTCCCCCCGACACGTACGCGGACATGCTCATCGAGCGCGTCAACCAGCGCCATGCGCAGGTCTGGATGTTGAACACGGGCTGGGTCGGCGGGCCGTACGGTGTCGGTCAGCGGATGTCGATCGCGCATACGCGCTCGATTGTGCGTGCGGTCGTGAAGGGCGAGCTGCGGGACATGCCCACACACGTCGATCCCGTGTTCGGCCTGCGCATCCCGGACATGGTTCCCGACGTGCCGGCGGAGGTCCTCGATCCTCGCCGCACGTGGCCGGACCAAACCGCCTATGACCGCCAGGCACGCTCGCTCCGAGGCATGTTCGAAGAGAACGTCCAGAACATCGGCAAGACCTCCTCCAGCTCCGGATAGTGGACCGTAACGGCCGTATGAGGACCATCCGCCGCCCCAGGCGGCCGGGAGCCCTGCGGGCTCTGATGCGTGCGTTGCGGGCCCCGGCGCGCCTTCTCACCCATCTATTGATGGGATCGTCGTTGCGCCACCCGCGCCTTCGCACCGGCCGCCTGGGACGCCGGCCTGCGGGCCTTCGGCCTGGTCCCCATCCGACCGTTACAGTCCACAGCGTCTGTTGAGTCAACCGCTTACCGCCGCCGACATCCTCGACTTCGTGATGCCCGGCGACGTGCAGGTGTCGCCCGACGGCTCGCAGTGCGCCTTCGTGCTCGTGCGCATGGACCGCGAGGAGAACATCCAGAAGGCGAGTATCTGGATCGTCCCCACCGACGCCTCTGCGCCCGCCCGCCAGCTCACATCGGGCCCGCGGCGCGACGCCAGCCCACGCTGGTCACCGGACGGCCTCTGGCTGGCCTTCCTGTCCAATCGGGAGATGGAGTGGCGGCCTGACCTTTATGTCATCGACCTGCGCGGCGCCGAGCCGCACCTGGTGGCGCAGCTCCCGCGGGGTGTCGAGGACTATGCCTGGGCCCCGGATTCGAGCCGCTTCGCCCTACTTGGACGTCCCGAATATCCGGCGGACCCTAACCGCAGCGCCCCGGAAGATGCGGAGGACGCCCGCAAGCGCTACCAGGAGCGGGTGCGCTACGTGAACCGGTTCCGCTACCGCCTCGACGGCAGCGGTCTGCTCGACGATGAGCCGCGCCGGATCTGGATCTGCGAGCGCCAGGGGGGTGACCCGAAGCCGATCACCGACGGACCCTGGGAGGTGCTCCGGCCGCGCTGGACACCGGACGGCAGAGTCGCCTTCCTCTCCAACCGAAACGAGGATCACGAGAGCTCCGAAAAGATCGACCTGTGGGCCGTGTCGAGCCAGGGTGGCGAGCCGGTCAAGCTGACCCCGAAGCCGGGAGCGATCGGATCGTTCGCATTCGGCCCGCAGGGCCAGTGCGCATTGATCGGCGCGTTCGAGGACGACGCTTTCGGCGGCGCTCGCCACCAGCGCGTGTTTGTGGACTTCAAGCCGCGGACCGCTGGGCTCGACCGCACGGCCGGCAATGCCATCCTCATCGACACCGTCGCGCCTGCGGACATCCATGACCCGGTGTGGTCGCCCGACGGCAGGCGGCTCCACTTCCTCGTCTCTGACGCTGGTGCCCTCAACATCGATCGCGTCGGCGCCGAAGGCGACCCCGCTCCTTTCATCAGCGGCCGGCGCGTCATCCCGTCCTTCTCCATCGGCGGCTTGACCATCGCGTTCATTTCGGCCTCTCCTGACGACCCGGGGACGATCCGGGCCGCCAACCCGGACGGCTCGGGCGAGCGGGTGCTCCACGATCCCAACCCGTGGGTCAAGGAGCGCGCGCTGGGGACCTTGCGCGAGCTCCCCATCGAAGTCGAAGGCACGAGCGCCGACGGCTGGGCGCTCCTACCTCCCGGTCACGACGAAGGGAGCCAGGTGCCCACCCTCCTCTACATTCACGGCGGGCCGCATGCGGCGTACGGCTGGAGCTTCCCGTTCGTGTTCCAGATCCTGGCTGGAGCCGGCTATGCCGTGGTTTTCGGTAACCCGCCCGGGAGCCAGTCCTACGACGAGGGCTTCGCCCGCGCGCTGATCGGCCGCTGGGGCGAGCTCGACTTCCCGTTCTTCATGAAGCTTGTCGATCGAGCCCTGGAGGCGGGGTTCGCCGACCCCGAGCGGCTCGGTGTCGGTGGCGCCAGCTACGGCGGTTTCGCGACCCTTTGGGTGGTCACGCACACCAACCGCTTCAAGGCTGCGGTGTCGGCGCGGCCGGTATCGATGCTGGAGGCGTTCTACGGATCGAGCGACATCGGCTGGACTTTCGGCACGCGGGAGATGGGGGCGGAGCCCTGGGACGATCCCGACCAGTACCGCCGTCTCTCGCCGGGCCTGAAGCTGCAGCGCGTGACTACACCGCTGCGCCTGATTGCGTGCCTTTCCGACTTCCGCACGCCGGCCGAACAGGCGGAGCAGGTCTACATCCGGCTCAAGAAGATGGGCAAGGAGGTGGATCTCATCCTGTTCCACGGCGAGCCGCACGCCGTCGTCATCGTGGGCAAGCCATGGAACAGGGTCCACCACATGCGTGCTGTCCAGGAGTGGTTCGACCGCCATTTGAAGTCTCCGAGCTAGTGCGGGTCGCGATCGTCGGGAGCCGCCACTTCTCGGAGCCCGACCGTGTGAGCAGCTACGTGAACGGTCTTCCTCCGCGCGCGTCGATCATCACCGGCAGCGCCAGCGGGGTCGACGCTGCCGCCACCAAGGCGGCGCGCGCGAAGGGCATCCCGGTGCGCGTGCTTCCCGCCTCGTTCGATGAGCTCGCCGATGCTGGTAAGTCAGCGGCTCGCAACCAGCGCCT
>Ga0099828_10001274_pt1 | contig 16621 bp, 13 predicted proteins | sample CZO8metaG_2_FD_79338 | JGI IMG/M metagenome (GOLD analysis project Ga0099828, IMG submission 79338) | Vadose zone soil microbial communities from the Eel River Critical Zone Observatory, Northern California, USA - CZOApr15con2H1.8 metaG | ecosystem: Environmental > Terrestrial > Soil > Vadose... | reverse complement strand
GATGATCATTGCTCATCCGTAGTATAGCATAAGGTGGAATGAGTTTCTCTGCATATGTGTTATTGTCGTATGAGACAGTGTTGCAATCTGACTACTGGGTGCAAGAGTTGGAGCGCCTGTTGACAGTCTATCCTCATCAGTATTACTCTATCTTGTAGAGTCTTTTCTCATGATGAGATGCTCTATCCATGACCGGTGAAGGAGATTCCGATCTTCCTCCCCATTTATCACAGAGGGACTGTTTTTAAGAAAGGACCAACTCATGACAACTTCCATCCCGCTCATTGTGGTGACCGGCTCTACAGGGCAACTCGGTGGCAGAGTAGCGGCCCGACTCGCCGCCTTGGGCCAGCCTCAACGCCTGCTCGTGAGGGACCCCGCGCGTGCCCCACAGCTTCCTGACGCTGAGGTCATCCAGACAGCCTATGAAGATGGGCCCTCAATGCGGGTGGCCCTTAGCGGCGTCCAGACGCTGTTCCTGGTGTCGGGCTGGGGACCAACTCGTTTGGAGCAACACTACAGCGCCATCGATGCTGCGGTCGCTGCCGGGGTCGAGCGCATCGTCTACACTTCTTTCCTGTCAGCCGCCCCACATGCGACCTTCACGCATGCCCGCGAGCACTATCTCACGGAGCAACATATCCGTGCAAGCGGGAGACGCTATACCTTCCTGCGCCCGAGCTTCTACCTGGACCGGGCTCCTCGCTGGTTCTCCGAAGAGGGCGTGATCCACGGACCTGCTAGTAACGGCACCGTCTCCTGGGTTTCGCGCGATGACCTGGCGGATGTGACCGTCTCCGTCCTGACCACAGGCGGCCACAATGGAGCCAGCTATGACATCACTGGCTCTCAGGCACTCACGCTGGCCCAGACCGCCGAACAGTTCTCGCGTGCCACCGGTCTGCCTGCCTCCTATCAGCCCGAAACCATCGAGGAGGCCAGGGCGTCACGGGCAAGGTTCAATCCTTCGGACTGGGAACTCGAGGCCTGGGTGAGCACTTACCTCGCCATCGCTACCGGGGAGATGTCCATCGTCAGCCACACTGTCCAGGCGCTCACCGGTCATGCTCCCCAGACCCTCGCTAACTACCTTCACCAGCATCCGGAGAGCTATCGTCACGTCACCGCGACCCGGTCTTGACCGCCTTCAGGGAGAGGTGGATCGGCGCATTGAGCCACTGCTGGCTGGTCAGAGTAGAATCAGGGATGCACTTCACATGAAGTTGACAATACCACCCAACCCCTCCTGTTGCCCGTGAATGAGGAGGAGTTCGCCTGGCGCAAGTTGAGTAGAAGAAATAACCCAAAAGGAATCGGAGTTTAGCTTCCTACCAACGTCCCTTCGGAGTGAACGCGAGCTGGAGAAGCGAAAAAGTGACGCAGGACAAGGCTTCCAGCACCCCGCGCCCAACTTTCAAAGCCACGTCGCTCTACTATGAAGTGCAAGTCCTTCCCGATTTGAGAGAACAAATGCTGCTTGAATGCTTGATACATTGGTTCGAGCAGTAAGTCGCCTGCCAGGATACTGGTATCGACATCGTGACCAGTGAGCAATACACATTCAGGATTGAAGATATTGACAAGATTGGCGAGGGACACACCCAGAAGTATACCTGCACGTTGAAAGGCCGCCTTTGCAGCTTCATCGCCGTTTCTCGCTTGTTCTACTAGCTCGTGGGTAGTGGGTTCATGGACTCCTTTTTCGAGACTGTAGGTAGTTGAACGCACATATTCGAGGTAATTTTTGACAATACCGGCATCGGAGAGATAGGTCTCCAGGCAGCCGTGATTGCCGCATGCACACAGGCGCCCTTCGGTGGTCACCGCTGTATGGCCAAACTCGCCTGCTCCACCAAAGGCCCCACGATAGAGATCGCCATTGATCACGATGCCAAGGCCAACACCCCGTCCAATGCCCACCACCAGGAAATGATGATACGGCTGACCCTGGCCGAAGAGCTTCTCATAAATTGCTAGACAATTGATATCATTATCAAGAAAGACAGGGATTCCCAGGAGGTCTTCCAGAGGACGGCTGATCTCAGCGTTTTGCCAGTTCATGATCCATGAATCGATACAACGTCCGTGTTCGGCATCAATCAATCCACCCATGCCCAGGCCCACACCGATAATCTTCTCTCTGGGAATGCCACTCTCACGAAGCAGCTCCTCGACGCACTGCGCTACGAGGTCTATCGCCTGCGGGTAATTGTCGCGCAGCTGAATGTTCCATTGCTGGGAGCAGACAGGTTCGCTGTTCAAATCGAGAATAACTGCCGTCAGTGAAGATGGTTGAGACATCAGCCCAACGGCGAAACCACCCTCAGGATTGATTTCCAGCAATCCCGCTCTGCGCCCACCGGTCGATTCTGCGTACTCTTTTTCCACGACAAGACGACGGTCGATGAGGTTGTTGGTGATTTTTATCACCGTTACCTGACTGAGGCCAGACAGAGTCGCTAATTGTGGACGTGAAATAGTCCCATGAGCGCGTATCAAATTCAGGAGAATGCTTTGATTGATACCGCGTATCAACAATCGATCAGCAGATTTTATTTGTTGTTCCATGGATGTGTTGCCAACTTTGTTTATTTGTTAACTAAGTAAAGTAATTCTATCCGTAAAATGCGTTTATGTCAAGGTTATGACAAGAATGAGGAGAAAAACTATTGACAGCACGTCTTTTCTTGGGTATACTTAACTTAACTTACTTAATTTAGTAAATTAAGTAGGTTTAAATGTCTAGAGAGGCTCTTATTGGATGGCAATGTACCGGAGTAAAGAGGAGGGGAAAGGAAGAGAAAGGTGGTCAGCTAGTATTGCTGGTACTTTATCCTTGTGTCGGCCAATGTAACTCCGGTGCGGATACACCGTTCTATCCTGGAGAAAACGGGATACAAGAAGGGAGGGATGCAATTTCATCGTTCATCATGGTGACGGTTCTATCTGCTTTCGCAGGGTACGTTCCGCCCTATGCTTCCCTGTTTCTTTCCGATCTTACCTGTTTTCGGCTTACCCTTGAGAAAACGTCCTATTTTAGACGCCCTACACAATGAGGAGCAAAGAAGTCTATGTCTCGACAAACCTATTGGCTCGAAGAGAGCATGAATCGGCGTCAATTTGTAAAGTTCGCAGGTGGCACCGCGCTAGGCGCGGCAATGGTGCTCGCAGGTTGCGGCGGCTCGTCCGGCGGCTCCACCAACAGCAACGGCAGCGCTGCCATCGAGTTCCTATCTGTGCAACAGGCGAATCAGGGATGGCCACTCGTCCTGTCCACTATCACGCAACAGTACGCCAAGAACCACCCTGGCACCACGTTCAAGGTGGACTTCGTTGGATCGCCCGGCCAATTGGTCCAGCAGATTCAGTTGCTTGCAGGGCAGGGTGCTCTCCCAATCCTCTACAATACCCCGGCCATTGACCTCCTGGCGCAGTTGCAGAAGAACGGGGAGGTGCTGGACATTGAGTCAACCTTCCAGCAACTCGGTGTCTCCCAGGAGCTCCAACCGGCAGCAGTCGCTCTCCTCAAGAAAATCTACGGTGGCTCGCTCACCACACTCCCATTCGAACTCAACATCGAAGGGTTCTGGTATAATAAGCAAATCTTTGCACAGAACGGCATCCAGCCACCACAGACGTGGGACCAGCTGGTCCAGATTGCGGCCAGCCTGCAGCAGAAGGGCATCCAACCGTTTAGCGCGTCAGGGACACAGGGGTGGCCGGTCACCCGCCTGATTGGCAATTACCTTTTCCGCAAGCTCGGCCCCGGTGCCATGGACAACGTGAAGAGCGGTCAGGCAAAGCTGACCGACCCGAGTTACGTGGAAGCTGCTCAGGTCGTCGCCAACCTGGGTAAGCAGGGCTACTTCGGCAAGGGCGTGGCCACGCTCGATTACCAGCCGGCAGTGGATCTGTTCCTGAAGGGCAAAGCCGCCATGTTCTACATGGGAAGCTGGGAGCTTCGCGATTACACTACCCCCTCGGTGAACAAGATCGGCGCGAATAACGTCGGCTACTTCCCGTTCCCAAACGTCGTTGGGGGGGTAGGGAGTTCGGACCAGATAGCCATGAACGCTGGTCAGCCCACCTCTGTGAACAAGTCGAAGTACAACGCCACCATCGGGCAGTGGCTCGCGAACGTGGCGAAGAACTATGGCGACGTGGCACTGCAGCTAGAGGGAGCAGTAACGGGCTTTGTCGTTCATAACAAACCCGCGAACCTGGACCCGCTGACTACGTTGGTCCTGGCCCAGATTGCAAAGGTTTCGCAGCCGGTGCTGTGGTTCGAAGCGGCGTTTTCGACGAAGGCGACCAACATCTCGCAACAGGATGCGTCTCTGCTGGTGACTGGGGCCACGTCCCCCAGTGGCTTCATGTCCGCAGTCCAGCAAGCACTTTAACCAGTCTTCACCTGTCTGGTCGGGAGTTGGCGAAGTCGTGATTCTCGGCCAGGAGACACCGTGGTGGCGCAAGCACGGCTGCGGGGTGGTCAGCTGTGCCGCTTCTATTCTCTGTCCCCCTGGATAGGGTGTCCAGGCGGTACAGGGATGAGGATTGAAATTGGCATGGCTTGCCTGCGTCACGTTATTTTGAGTGCAGAGGCTTCTGGAGGTAACTCAATGGAAATAATGCTGCGTGATCGGAGAGCGGTGCTGGCCTTTGTAGGGCCTGCGTTGCTCGTCTACTCGCTCATCGTACTGGTGCCGATTGTCTGGTCTCTGGGTTATACAGTGTTCGAGGGAAATGTCATTGCTGGATTCCAGTTCGTCGGCTTTCACAACTATGCCTTTCTCTTCAGCGACCCATCGTTCTGGCAGGCCTTGCTTTTCACGGTGAAGTACGCGGTCGTCGTGACCATCGGTCAGGTGGGGATCGGCCTGGTGTTGTCGCTGTTGTACGTCTTCTTCCTTGGCAAGGCGTCCGGGCTGATCCGGACGCTGGTCTTCTTCCCGGTCGTCCTGCCCACAGTGGCCGTCGCGGAACTGTTCAAGAAGATCTTCGAGATCGTACCGCAGTATGGTCTGGTGAACTCTCTCCTCCAGCTGGCACACCTCGACGCCTGGATCCAGCCGTGGCTGGGTCAGGGCGGTTCAGCGTTCTGGGTCATCGCCACCATGGATATCTGGCGCTCAATGGGCTTCTATGCCGTGCTGCTCTTTGCTGGGTTGGTCGACATCCCCGGCGAGATTCTTGAGAGTGCGAAAGTTGACGGCGCTTCCGGACTGCGGCTCATACGCTACGTCGTCCTGCCACTGCTGACGCCCATCCTGTTCTCGTCTTTCATCTTCAGCATCAATGGGACGCTCAAGGTGTTCGACACCGTCCTGGCACTGACCGGTGGCGGACCAGGACAGGCGACGACGCCGCTGACATTGGATATGTTTAACACGGCTTTCGCCAACGGTCAGTACGGCTACGGGAGTACACTCGCAACGTCGCTTGCCGTTCTGAGCCTCTTCGTGACCCTGCTGCTCTTCAGGTCTGCACGCAGCGACGTTGCCTAGACAAAGGAGGTTCTCATGAGTCAAACACTGCCAAGACAACTCGTTGATACGCGGAAGTCCGAAGATCTGCGAGTGAAGAGGAGGGAGTCCACGAGGAAGCTGTTCGCCCGCGTCCCCGTGTGGGTGCTGATCGGGCTGCTGCTTATTGTGGTGATCTATCCGCTCCTATGGATGCTGCTGTCCTCGTTCAAGACGAGTGATGAGTTCTCGACGGGGGCGTTCTGGTCCTTACCTACAGGCCTTGCCTGGCAGAACTACGTCCAGGCGTGGACTGCGGGCATGAGCACTTACTTCCTGAACAGCATGCTCACGGTGTTCCCGTCGCTCTTCCTGATCCTCTTGATCAGCCTCGCCGCGAGCTTCGCCCTTGAGGTGATGAAGTTTCGTGGAAGTAACTTCGTGTTGCTCGCTTTCCTCGCGGGGATCATGATCCCGTTTCAAATGGTGCTGCTGCCGTTGTTCACCATCTACTTTCAGACGGGGTTGATCAACACCCGCTGGGCGTTGATTATCACCTACACGGCCTTCGGCCTGCCACTTTCGGTGTTTTTGATGTCGGGATTCTTCAAGGCTGTCTCGCGCACGGTTATCGAGGCGGCGGTCATCGACGGAGCAAACATCTACCAGGTCTTCTTCCAGGTGGCACTGCCGATGGTCGCGAACGGGATCGTAACCATTGCTCTGGTTAATTTCTTCTTCTTATGGAATGACCTGCTGTTCTCACTGACCTTCATCAGTAGCGACAACCTGCGCACCATTCAGGTGGGGTTGTTGAACTTCAGCGGACAGTACGGCCAGGTCGATTGGGGGCCAACATTCGCCGCGGTCTGCCTGGCGGTCTTTCCGACATTGGTCTTGTATCTGATACTCAACCAGCAGGTCATCAAAGGGCTCACGGCTGGCTCGGTCAAGGGCTGAGCTTTAACTGGATGGGCCGGGGCACATCGGGTGCAACGCTTCTGGCGTGGCGAACTGGGTGCTGGCAGTGTCAAAGGCTGTTTTCTTTGACAACTGTCGTGGAGTGGAGAGTGTCGTGGGTAGAGGGTGGGGAGGACTGGAGGGGCGTAATGCATGCGTTTCCCCACGGGTTTGAGGGCATGCATTACGCCCCTCCCTATTTGGTGAGACTTTGAAGTACCTGTGCAATTGCTGGGATGCCTGCATGGCAGTTGGGGGAAGCGAAGCATTGAGGGTGGCACAAGACCTTGACAGCGTACCTTTCCGTCCTATTCGATCGAACCAGATGATGATAGCAAGGGGGAACACAGCCATTAACGCATGTACCTGGAGGAGGAAATAGATGGAGAACACGAGTACAGGTTCAGCCCCAGCGCACGACTGGCCATGGATGAATACCTCGCTGTCCCCAGATGAGCGGGCAGCTCTCCTGCTCGCGCGGATGACGTTGGAAGAGAAGGTCGATATGCTCAGTGAAAAGAGTGGCGCAGGGCTGCCCTCTTCTCGGCTCGGCATCCCTGCACTGACATTTGCTGACGGACCAGCCGGTATCCGCATTGATAGGAACAGGCGAGACGTCAACGAAGGAAAGGCGACGTCGCCGCCCGCTCCTATTGCACTGGCGGCAACGTGGGACCTGGCGGCGGCGCAACAGTACGGCGACCTGGTGGGCCTGGAAGCGTGGGCCACGGGACACAATGTCTTGTTTGGTCCAGGGCTGGACATCGTTCGCATCCCAATATTCGGTCGCCTGTTCGAGTCGCTTGGGGAGGACCCGGTGTTGACGGGGCAGATGGCCGCTCGCTACATCCAGGGCGTCCAGCGTCATCCCGTCATCGCTACCGCCAAACACTACAACGTGAACGCGCAGGAGGAGAATCGGCTCGAGGTCGACGCACACCTCGACGAGCGCACGTTGCAGGAGATCTACACGCTGCCGTTCGAGGCTGCTGTGAAAGACGGTCATATCGGTGCAGTCATGGGCGCGTATAACAAGATCAACGGCACCTATTGTTGCGAACACCCGCACTTATTGACCGAGATTCTCAGACAGCAACTCGGCTTCACGGGCTGGGTCGTGAGCGACTTCCAGGCGACCCACAGCACCGTCGAGGCCGCCAATGCAGGGCTAGACGTGGAATTGGAGCTCCCCCCCGCAAAGTACTTCGGCAACCGCCTGCTCGAGGCGATCCAGGAGGGGCAGGTGAATCTGGCTACCATCGACGACAAGGTGCTACGCATCTTGCGCACCATGTTCGCCTTCAGGCTCTTCGATTCCCCTGTGCAGATTAGCCCGTTGCCTGTGCAGGAGCACGGCAAGCGCGCACGAGCGATCGCTCGCCAGGGGATCGTTCTGCTCAAGAACGCGCGTGAGCTGCTCCCTCTATCGAGTCACGAGTTGCGCTCGCTGGCCGTCATCGGGGCCGATGCCGATCACTACATCACCGGGGGCGGGAGTTCTCTAGTCCAACCGACGCACCTCGTGAGCATCCTGGAAGGTATCCAGCGGCGAGTGGGCGAGGGTGTGCGGGTGGAGTACGCGGAGGGCACAGACCCCCTCTCCGCGGCTGATCTGTTGCCCGGCCCACCATTGGTGCCGTCATCCGTCCTGACGCCGACAGGCTCCGACCTTGAGTTCCACGGACTGCATGCGCAGTACTGGACAAACACGCGCTTCGAGGGCGATCCGAAACTGGTCCGCATCGATCGGCAGGTGGGTCTCAACTTCGGCCTCTTCAACTTCAGTATGGCGAATGCCTCCTCGCTCCCGCCAGTGCCAGAGGATTTCAACAATGTGATGTCCGTCCGCTGGACGGGCAGCTTGACCGCGCCAGCAACCGGGGACTACACCCTCTCGCTGACCCACCTGGGGATGGCCCGCCTCTATCTGGACGACCAGCTCCTCATCGACGATCCGGGCATCACGCTGGAAACCCGGTCGGTGATGAGGCATCTGGTCGCCAGTGAGCAACATACACTGAGGATTGAGTACGCCGCCGATCGACCAGAGCAGTATGCTCCCGTTCCGGGAGAGCTTTCCACGTTTGCTCTGATTGGTGCCAAGGTGCGCTTTGGCTGGGAGCACCCGGTGGACGCGGTTCCCTCAGCAATGCAGGAAGCGGCGGCGCTTGCAAGGAAGTCGGACGTGGCAGTCATCGTCGTGCGGGACTACAATAGCGAGCACGCCGACCGCCCAAGCCTCACGCTGCCCAACGAGCAAGACTTGCTCGTGCAGACGGTTGTCGCTGCGAATCCGCGTACCATCGTGGTGGTGGCGACTGGTGGCCCGGTGCTGATGCCCTGGCTCGACCAGGTTCAAGCGGTGCTGGAGAGCTGGTATGGTGGGCAGGAGGTGGGCAACGCCCTGGCCGATGTCCTCTTCGGCGACGTCAATCCGTCGGGCAAGCTGCCGGTCACTTTCCCGCGCAGCGAGCGCGACACACCGGTCTCCTCACCAGAGCAGTACTCCAGGATAGAGCTCGTCGCTCACTATAGCGAGGGTCTGGGCGTTGGCTACCGAGGCTACGACCAGTTCGGCATCGAGCCGCTTTTCCCATTCGGCTACGGGCTTTCCTACACGAGCTTCGCGTATTCCCAGCTTCGCGTGGAACCCGAGACGACCGATGGCACCAGGCCCATACGAGTGAGCTTCACGGTTACGAATACTGGTGCGAGGGCGGGTACCGAGATCGCGCAGGTCTACCTCGGCTTGCCTGTAAATACGGGTGAGCCGCCCAAACGGCTGGTGGGATGGGCGAAGGTTGAGGTGGGGCCCGGCGAGGCGAGGGAGGTGAGCGTAATGCTGGATCCGAACGCCACGTCGCGGCCGCTGTCTTACTGGAACGTCACCACGAACGGCTGGGAGATAGCGAGTGGTGACTACCAGGTGTACATGGGTGCCTCCTCGCGAGACATTCGCCTCACTGGTTCTCTGCGTGTCCAGCATGCTGAGAAGCAGTACAGTCCACAATGGGAGAGAGAATGATGCCAAATGCGTCGCCCTGACCGATAAGTAATCCAGGGTAGTATGTGAGATTACCATAGGATAGAGAAGAAAGAGATACGATGACACAACAGGGATCGACGCCAGTTGATGGAGGATGGAGCGTCACCATCGCCAGCGTCCGTTTCGAACATCACCGCGAGGCATTCGGCATAGGCGAAAACCGCCCCCGATTGTCCTGGATCGTCGCAACCTCGATGGCTAGATGGCGTCAAGTTGGTTACGAGATGAAGGCCTATGGACCAGATGGACGACTCCGTACACAGACGGGCCGGATCGAGTCCGACCAGTCAGTGCTTGTACCCTGGCCGCTTGAGCCGCTCTCGTCCCGCGAACGCCTCACGGTTCGAGTGCGGGTCTGGGGTAGCGATGGGCAGCCCTCGGCGTGGAGCACACACGCTTCTGTTGAGGCAGGGCTGCTCCATACCGACGACTGGACGGCACGGTTCGTGACGCCCGACTGGGAGGAGGACACTACCCGACCACAGCCCGCTCCCCTGTTGCGCCGCGAGTTCGACGTTCATGCGGCTGTTACAAGGGCGCGGCTGTATGTGACAGCCCTGGGCGTCTACGAAGCGCACCTCAACGGTGTCACCGTTGGCGATGATGTCCTGGCTCCTGGATGGACCAGTTACAACCATCGTGTGCACTACCAGACGTTCGACGTAACGGATCTCTTACGCGAAGGGCATAATGCCATTGGGGCCATCCTGGGCGACGGTTGGTATCGAGGCCGACTCGGCTTCAATGGTGGACGTCGCACTATCTATGGCGACCGACTCGCGTTGCTAGCCCAGCTCGAGATCAACTACGCCGACGGCACGACCGAGCGCATCGTCACTGATGAAACCTGGCACGCCGCACGGGGACCCATTCTGGCTAGCGACCTCTACGATGGTGAGACGTATGATGCTCGCCTGGAACTGCCTGGATGGTCGAAAGCCTGCTATGATGATCGCGGGTGGGTCGGGGTGCGACGGTTCGACCGGGATCTCACCACCCTCGTCGCGCCATCGGGGCCACCGGTGCGCCGTACTGAACTGGTTGCGCCAGTTGCCATCACGCCATCACCGAGCGGACGCACCATCGTCGATTTCGGTCAGAACCTCGTCGGGCGACTCCGCCTGACTGTTCAAGGGGAGGCGGGACAGACAATCACCCTCCGTCACGCCGAGGTTCTGGAACATGGCGAGTTATGTGTACGACCGCTACGGACGGCACAGGCTACCGACCGCTACACGCTACGGGGCGATGTGGTGGAGACCTGGGAGCCGCGCTTTACCTTCCATGGCTTCCGCTATGCCGAGGTAGAGGGCTGGCCCGGCGAAGTGCATGCAGACGATATCCGTGCTGTGGTCTGCCACTCCGATATGGAGCGCACCGGCTGGTTCGAGTGCTCGAACCCGCTGATCAACCGATTCCATGAGAATGTGGTGTGGAGTATACGCGGCAACTTCCTCAGCATTCCGACGGATTGCCCCCAACGTGACGAGCGCCTGGGCTGGACCGGCGACATCCAGGTGTTTGCGCCCACGGCTTGCTACCTCTACAACGGTGCTGGCTTCCTGGCCTCGTGGTTGGCAGACGTCGCCGCTGAACAGAACACTGCGGATGGCGTCGTCCCGTTTGTTGTCCCTAACGTTTTGCCCATGCCGCCCATCCCGGCAGCCGCCTGGGGCGATGCCGCGGTAATCGTGCCCTGGGTGCTCTACCAGCGCTATGGCGACGATGGCATCCTGGCTGCACAGTTCGAGAGCATGCGGGCGTGGGTTGATCGCATCGACAGCCTCGCTGGGGAAGGACACCTGTGGAACACAGGCTTTCAGTTCGGTGATTGGCTTGATCCGAGTGCCCCACCAGACCAGCCAGCAGATGCGCGCACCGACCCACACATGGTCGCTACCGCTTATTTTGCGCGCTCAGCCGAACTGCTGGGACAGGCGGCCGGTGTTCTCGGGCGAAAAGAAGAGGAAGCGCATTACCTGCGGCTTGCAGCAGGGGTACGCGCTGCATTCGACGCCGAGTACGTCACTCCTGCTGGACGCGTGCTCAGCGACGCCGAGACCGCCTATGCGTTGGCCCTGCAGTTTGATCTGCTCAAGACCGCCGAGCAGCGTCGGCATGCGGGCCGACGGCTGGTTGAACTCGTGCGCGAGAGCGGGTACCACATCAGCACCGGCTTTGTAGGGACGCCGCTGATCTGTGATGCGTTGTGCAGCGTCGGGGAGTACAACGCTGCCTTCCACCTACTCACGCAGCGCGAATGCCCATCGTGGCTCTATCCTGTTACGATGGGGGCCACCACCATCTGGGAGCGCTGGGACAGTCTCCGCCCGGACGGCTCAGTCAATCCTGGTGAGATGACCTCGTTCAACCATTACGCCTTTGGGGCTGTCGCCGACTGGCTGCACCGTACCGTAGGAGGACTCGCACCCGCCGAGCCTGGGTATCGTCACCTCGACATACAGCCTCATCCAGGTAGTGGGCTCACTTATGCCCGCGCACGGCACCTGACCCCTTATGGTCTAGCCGAATGCACATGGACGATCGAGGGGGAGCAAATCGAGGTGGTGGTCGTCGTCCCGCCCAACGCCACGACCAGCGTCACCCTTCCCAAGGGCAATGGGACAACAATCCAGGTCGGCTCTGGGACCTATCGCTGGGTCTACCCTTACCATGCTCCCAGCCATCCCCCACGCTCGCTCGACAGTACGCTTGATGAACTCATCGACGACCCAGAAGCCTGGAACACGGTTGTGAGGACAATACGCCAGCAGTTGTCAGGGCTGGCGCGACACATGGATATTGGCACCCTTATGCTTCAGAACAGTCACATGACCTTGGAGCAGGTGCTGTCCTTGCTACCGCCCACCGACCAGGTGCGCCCGGCCCTTGAGGCCGTGTTAGCTACCGTCGGGCGCGTCGGCGTGGAGGGGACAGGATAGAAGTAATCGAACAGCGAAAGAACAACCCATAGGAGTTTCAGGTTCATGAAACCAAGGAGAGAAAGCGATGAATGTGAATCCACAAACCACAGCAGCCATGCACGCCGTCACGATCTCCCGCGAATATGGCAGCGGGGGCGGCGAGATAGCTGCACGTCTTGCACGCCAGTTGGGCTGGCAATTGATTGACCATGCCATCATCAGTCGTACCGCCCGCGAGTTAGAAGTCCATGAAACCGAGGTCGAGAAACACGACTATGAATACGTCGAAGGTACTCGCCCAGGGATCCTGGACAGGATCCTCGAGCAGTTTGTCCCTTCAGCACCCATGACTGGCGGAGGTGGGATCTTCGTGCGTCCCTCCTTATCAGCAGATACCCTCGCCTACCAGGAGACCATGCGCAACATCATCACTGCTGTGGCCACCACCGGGCACGTCGTGATTGTCGGACGTGGGGGACAGGTGCTGCTAGCAGACAGGAATGATGTACTGCACATCCGCGTGGTAGCCCCGCTGGAGCAACGCGTCGCCTATGTCGTCAGCCGTGAAGGACTGGACCTGGAAGCGGCCCGCAAACGGGTTCAAGCGAAAGATCAGGCCCGCACACGCTACATGCAGACACAATTTCATTCTCAGCACGAGGACCCGCACCTCTATGATCTGGTCATCAATACCGCTGTGCTCTCGCTGGACAGTACAGTGGAGCAGATCTATCTCGCCTTGAAGGGCAAGGCGAGCCGACTGGGTGTACCGGTAGAGCAACTAGGACCGGCAGCGGACGTGGCCCCTTATCCGGACAGGCCCGCCGACTTTCGTGTGCCGGGATAGCCATAAGGCTTCATGCAAGAACAGATGGCGAAGCGAGCTTACATCGGCCTGACAAAGAGCTCAAAGCCTTTGCAAAGGTGTATCTTGAGCCTGGTGAATGTAAGACGGTGACACTTCGTATCGAACGTTCCGCATTAGCTTACTACGATGACCTGGTGCACGAGTGGGTCGCCGAAGCTGGGGAGTTCGAGGTACTCGTCGGTGCATCATCACAGGACATCCGGGCCGCGACCACGTTCACACTCACAGCATCAAGTTGCTGGTAGTCGTGAGCAAAGGAGCAAGACGTGAGAAAGTGGGTAGAGGATGAGAGGCTGTTCACGTTTGTAGCGATGGAGAAAGAGTTCAGACACGTATGGAGGAAATTTCTTCATGAGTAGTGCAGCTTTGCCAGAGATCATTTCCCTCTGGCCTGAAGGAGTACCTGGATCTGAAGACTGGAAACAGCGAGAGCAGGAGCAAATCACACACCCGCCGATCAGTTTCAGGACTGTGCGGAATGTGACGCAGCCAACCCTGACGGTTTTTCTCCCGCATCCAGCAATGGCTACCGGTACTGCGGTCATAATTTGTCCTGGCGGCGGATTCCACTCGCTTGCTATTGATCACGAGGGTAGCGAGGTGGCGCGTTGGCTCAGTGCGCGAGGAGGAGTAGCTTTTGTTCTGAAATACCGGCTCTTGCAGACGGAGGTGCGTGACGAAGACTTCGAGAGGCAGTTCCAGGAGAATGTATCAGATAGAAACAAGATGAGGGAGGTGACAAAGCAGATTGGACCGCTAGCCATTGCGGACGGACAACAGGCCATGAAAGTGGTACGGCAGCGCGCTTCGGAGTGGGGCGTTGCCCCGGACCGCATTGGCATGATGGGCTTCTCAGCAGGCGGCAGAGTCACCATCGGTGTGGCACTTGAGCACGACGCGGACAGTCGTCCCAATTTCGCGGCTCCGATCTACGGAGCTCTTTGGGAAGATATCATTGTTCCCGCTGATGCCCCGCCGCTCTTCATCGCTCTTGCCAATGATGATGAGCTAGCGGTGGAGCCAGCGGTAGCCCTGTATCGCGCGTGGAGGGCCGCTGATCACCCGGTCGAACTGCACATCTATACCCAGGGTGGTCATGGTTTCGGTATGCGGAAACAGAATCTACCAGCCGACCACTGGATTGATCGTTTTGGCGAATGGCTCCGGGTCCAGGGCTTTCTCGCATGATACACATCGGTTGTCGTCAGGCTGAGATCTCGATGCGGGCGACGCATTGTGAGGAAGGCGGGGCGGGAATACACCATGATACCATTTTCCTTAAGGAGAAGAGACCGTATGTTGGCAGACCTTGACAAGCGTTTTGATGATCCACCCCGCAGTTTCTCCCCGGTGCCCATCTGGTGGTGGAGCGGCGAGAAGCTCGATGCACAGCGACTGCGCTGGCAGCTTGAGCGGTTTGCGGAGGGAGGCGTGTACAACCTCCTCATCATGAACCTCGCCCCAGGCGCACCACTGTATGGCAGCGATGCAGATGATCCCCCTTACTTCTCAGAGGAATGGTGGAAAATATTCAGGAGAGTGTGTGAAGACGCTCACGCGCTTGGGATGCACCTCTGGTTCTATGACCAGTTCGGCTTCTCCGGCGCGAACATGCAAGCACGCCTCGTTACACAACAACCCGCGTTTGCTGGACAATCGCTCGAACGCATCGCCTGTGACGTAACAGGAACTGGCATGCTGGAGTGTCCAGAGACTGGCACGCCGGTCGCTGCGTTCGTCGTACCGATCGATGGACAAGGCCAGCCCGTCCGGGAGCCTAGCCCAGTCTCCATGCATGGCAAGAGCGTGACATGGCAAGGGTCTGGCACCCATCGGCTCATGCTGTTCTATAGCATCGAGAGCGGCTTTGACTACTTCAATGTCTCCGCCTGCCAGGCACTCCTGGCAATGGTGCATGGAGCGTTCGAGGCACACGTTGGGGACTTTTTCGGCAATGTGATCGTCGGCACTTTTCAAGATGAACTCGCTGCGATGCCAACATGGTCCAGGGACTTCGCAGAAGCCTTTCGGGTACGTTGTGGCTATGATATACTTGCTCATTTGCCTGCACTGGGGGAGGAATACGGTGAGCAGGCACAGCGCGTGCGACACGACTATCACGCCACGCGGTCTGCTCTCACCGAGGCGGCGTTGTTCAAGCCTCTCTTCCAGTGGCACGAGGAACGTGGCCTTACCTGCGGATTCGATCAGCAGGGCCCTGCACGTGCTGGCTACCCTATCCAGAGCGTGCAGTTCTATGCGGACTACCCTCGCACCACCGCTGGTACTCCGCCCCTGGCAGCGATCACCATGGCGAGGCGAAAATCCACTCCTCGCTGGCTCACCTGTACGACCGGCCCCGCGTGTGGATCGAGGCGTTTCACAGTTCGGGCTGGGGAGGCACGCTGGAAGAAACCTTCGACTGGTTGCTGCCATGGATACGTGCAGGTGCCAACCTCTACGATCCCCATGCGGTGTACTACAGCACTCGTGGGGGGTGGTGGGAGTGGGCTCCTCCATCGACGGACTGGCGACAACCGTACTGGAAGCACCATTCCGTGTTTGCCCAGACGGTGAGTCGTCTCTGCTCGGTCTTGACGCTGGGACACCATGTCTGCGACATCGGCGTGCTGTTTCCGACCACGACGGTGCAGGCGGGATTGCTCATGTCTGGCTTCACCCAGGACGCACAAGCGGCACATGATCTGTATCTGCGTCTGGTCGGCAAGATGCATTGGTACAAGACTGAGCCGGGTGTGTTAGACCACGCCTGCCGGGATTTTGATGTGCTTGACGACGCTTCCATCCAGCGTGGGGAGGCTCGGGACGGAAGGCTCCACATCGGAGAGGAACGCTATGGGGCGATCGTCCTTCCTGGCTGTAACGTGTTGGAGGACGAGACAGCCGCACGGTTAGTCGCGTTCGTCAAGGGCGGTGGGACACTCGTGGCGGTTGGTCGCATCCCACGTTTGGTTGTAGGAACGAAGGGAGGGAGTGCGTGGCTCCAACAGCTTACAACACTGTTCGAGCTTGGCCAGGCCCACATCGTCAACGCTCCGGAAGAGGTCGTGCCACTGCTTACCACTGTTCCCGCGCAGATCGAGGCAGCTGTACCCACGCTGGTCAGGCGGATTGGTCAAGCCATGGCCGTGTTTGTGCCTGCAATCTCCCCTCGTGCCACACGCATGCGCGGCGAACGGGAACCGAGAGCCGGGGTTGGCCAGGATCATTGGTTCAACGTTGACTACACGTTTGATCCCGCGACCTATTCCCGCGAAATCACCGTCCGCATTCGTGGCATCCAGGATGCGCCCGAACTATGGGAGCCGTATAGTGGACGAAAGCACTCCCTCGAAGCGCG
>Ga0099828_10001268_pt1 | contig 16666 bp, 3 predicted proteins | sample CZO8metaG_2_FD_79338 | JGI IMG/M metagenome (GOLD analysis project Ga0099828, IMG submission 79338) | Vadose zone soil microbial communities from the Eel River Critical Zone Observatory, Northern California, USA - CZOApr15con2H1.8 metaG | ecosystem: Environmental > Terrestrial > Soil > Vadose... | reverse complement strand
TTGCTTCCAGCGGCGACAGGGGATCCACATGCAGCAGCCGGTTGAACTTGGACCCCTGCTCAAGCTCCACGGCGTCTTCAGGCGGAACGTAGATCGTGACGTCTATGAGGGATGGATCGGCAATCATCATGATGCGCTCGCCCACCTGCACCGGGCGTCCGCGCCAGTCCTCCTGGCTGGAAAAGACCGCGATTCCCCCCTGCGGCGCAGTGAGCTTCGACTTCTCCAGCAGCTCGGTCAGGTAGGTGACCTCCGCCAGCTTCTCCTGCGTGCGGGCATTGAGCACCTGCAGCTCGAACCGGCTGGCCTCGTCGCTGAACGATTTGAAGGTCGCGCGCTGCAGGTCGGCCCGCGCGATGTTGAGCCCTCTGGACGCCAGCTCGAGGCGGTTCCTGAGCCCGGTATCGTCCAGCACTGCGAGCAGCTCGTCCGCCCTCACGATCTGGTTCGGCTTCACCAGGATCTCGCGCACCGCGCCGTCGAGCGGCGAGGTCACCGGGATCGGCCTGGCGGAAGTGATTTCCGCCGGCGCGAGGACGCTCAACCGCACCGGTATTAGGCAAGCGAGCGCCACCAGCACGGCGGCGACCGCAAGCTGGCGCCAGGTCTTGCGGCTCTTCAGCCAGCGCTTGATGCCGCTGCGCTCGCTGCGCCAGGCCCACAGGGCATAGCCCGTTGAGCGCGCTATCCACTCCGCCGCTGCGTGCTCCGCCTCGGTGAAGGGCTGTGCGCGGAAGAAGAGAATTCCGCCAAGCGCGGCGCCGTTCGGCCCGCGCAGCGGGCAATGCAGGATGTGCCCCGGGCACCAGTCCGCCCCGTCCTCGGCGATCGCCTCGGGCAACTCTGCGGTGGTGAGCGTCCTTGACGCTTCGAACGAAGCCGGGGTAATGGTCTGGATCAGCCTTACCAGCCACTGCTGATAGGGACTGTCCACCGAAACGTCGGCAAGTCCCGAGGCCGCTGCGACCAGCGGGCGCGAAAAGACGTCCAGCCGCCAGAGCACCGCCTGATCGAAGCGCAGCACCTGCGATCCATCGTTGACCGCGCGAAACGCCACTTCCCGGTTGGAAGCGGCGGACTGGATACGGCGCTCGAATTCGAGCAACGCCAGGGCAGGATTGGGGCTGTCGCTCATCGGCGGCAATTACTTCGTAGGCGGCCGCTCGAATGTGGCGGAGCCCACCATTCCGGGCAGCAGCCTGCCCTGGCCCTTTTCGATGTGCGCCTCGAGCTCGAGCTGCTGGCTGACGCCGTCGACACGCGAGTTCACCTTGGCAACCCTGGCCGTGAACGTCTGCCCGGTTTCGCTGACGCGGATGCTTAGGGGCGTGCCCGGCTGTAACCACGCAATCCAGGCGACCGGAACGAACATTTGCGCCTTCAGGGAAGCCGAATTGACGAGGTCGACGAGCGGCTGGCCCAGGTTTACGCTTTCCGCCGTCTTGACGCGCAAGCGCGCGACATTGCCGGCAAAGGGTGCGTCCACACTGCAATAGGCGAGCTGTGAACGACGCACCGCTACCTGGCTGCGCGCCTTGTCCGCAGACGCCGCGGCAACTGTTACCTCGAGCTCGCCAGCCGCGCCGAGCGCCTGCAGCCGAAGACGAGCCAGGTGCGTCTCGCGCGCCGCGCGATACTCCGCATTCGCGGTCTCGAGCTGGGCCGATTGCTCCGAGCAATCGAACTCCATCAGGGGCGCGCCTTTCTCGACCTGATCGCCGAGCCCCACGCGGACGCGGCGGATCTTGCCGGCCATCTGGCTGGACAGCGTGGTTTCTTCGCCCGCGACGATGAGCGCCGCGATTTCCGCGGCAGCCGGTTTCGGTTTCTCGGCGGAGGCCGGCCTTGCGGCATTGCTATTTGGATCTGAGGCGCCCTGCACGGGCTTCGGAGCGTCCTGGCCGCCCGCGGCAGGGGTAAGCACCGTCTCAGTCTTAAGCGCAAGTGCCGGTGCCACAGGAGGTGGCGGCGCCGCGGGAGCTATTTGCGGGCGCGCCTTCGCTTCGATTTCCGCCTTATACGCCAACTCCGTCGCCAACTGCCGCGGCCACATATGGTATGCGACCCATGCAAACCAGCAGATTTCGACGAGCATCAGGGCTGCGAATACGCGCCAGAACCACTCGCGCCGGGACAGTGTCATTGCTGAGCCGCCCCGCAAATTAGACGCTGTTTCATTGGCTGCCAGCCACGCCCGCGACATCCTTAACCACGGAGCCGAAAAGCCGATCTAGGCGTAGCTCGAGCGGTTCTACGGTTCGCCCAGGAAAAATGTTGCGACCTCCCACGCCTTTTCCCGGAGACGGGATATGCAGAGATTGCGCCATGCGCAGAGCCGGCCGCGTGATGCGCGCCGGCGCGATATCGCCGATCACGCGATAAGCCGCAGCTTCGCCCAGAACGCGCCACTGCTCGTCGTCCACCGGCTCGCTCAGCGTCGTCCTGAACTCGCGTGTGAGGCTAGCGCTGGCCGCAGCAGCCGGCACCGCGCTGACGCCGATGGAGACCGCCCTGCGCCCTTCTCCGGCCAGCCCGACGGAGAGCTGCAGGTCCAGCCGCGCGTCGGCCGCAGCCGCGTCAGCGGCTTTCATGCCGGCGCTGCCCAGCACCCGGTCGATGCCCTGGCGCAGCAAGGCCGCAACGCGCGGCTCCGCGCCGGAAACGTTGCCCGGGACGAGCGCGAGCTTCTTCGCCGCAGCGCGCTCGGTGAAGGTCGCGCGCTCGAGCTCGACAAAGCGCGCTTGCACGCGGCCCGATAGCTCGGCAATGGCCGTCGCTTCGTCCTCCCGGGGCACCGCGTCGTAGCCAACGGAGTTGAAAAGCCGCGCAACAGTGGCCTGCAGGTTGGCGTAGGACAGGTCGCGGTTCATGTGGCTAGCCATGGCGCGCGCGCGGGCGCGGATCAGCTCGAGCTCATTGTCAATTCCGACCTTTTCGCTCGACGCCAGATACTGGACGATCAGATCGTCGTCGCGCGCCGCCTCATTCCATACCAGGAACTCGTCGGCGACCAACGTGTAGCGGACCGCCGCTATGCGCGTCTGAGTGAGCACCGCCATCGCCATCGCGTGGCGGCGCGCGTCGTCCGCCCGCCGCGTGGCCTCCTCGGACCGGTTCTGCGCCGGCAGCGAAAACACCTTCACCAGATTGAAGGCTACGTTCACGCCGGCCGAGGTCCAGACGTTGTTCAGGAGAAACCTGTTGCTGTCTCGATTGCGCGCGAGATCGAGGCTCAGATTCGGAAGCAGCGCCACCAGCGCCTTGCGCGCCTCATCGGCGGAGATCCGGGCGCGATAGCCTTCCTCGGCGATTTCGGGGCGCGACTGAAGCGCGAGGATCTCCAACTTTTCCAGGTCGGCGGTCAGGTCCGGAACTTCGCGCGCGTCGCTGCCCGGCGATGCCACACGCAACTCGCTGCCCGGCGCGGCATTGACCAGTGCGGCCAGCTCGATTCTCGATTGGGCGAGATCCTGGCGGCGCAAGGAAATCTGCTGGTTGAGGTCGAGCAGCGCACGGCGCAGGGTCGCCGTCTGCACTGGCGGCAGCAGCTTGCGCGCCTCGATGTAGCGCGTCTTATCGATCGCCTGTTCGACCTCCGCGAGCAGGCCTTCGGCTGCCGGCAACAGGCGCTCCGCGGCCTCGGCGCGCCACCACGCGACGCGCACGTCGTGCATCAGCGTCTGGACCGCCTTGCGCCGGCGCTCCTCGGCGATGAGCTTCTGATCGGCAAGCTGGCGCGCGCGGAAATAGCTGGTGCCAAAGTCGAGCAGGTTCCACGCGAGGCCGATGCTCGACGTATTGTGCGTGCGCTCCTGCGAAGCGGTCGGCGTGGTGGCAATCGTCCCGCTCGGCGTGAAGCCGAAGCCGAACGCCTCGTTGTTGCGCCAGCTATAGCCGGCATTGAGCATTAGCTTCGGCAGCAAGTCGAACTTCGCCACGTCGAGCTGCGCCTCCGACGCCGCTTCCTCCATGCGCCTTTGGCGATGCTCGGCCTGATACTTGATGGCGCGCGCCACCGCCTGAGAAAGCGTGAGCGGCCCCTCCAGTGGCTCCTGGCCTTCGAACATCTGCCGCTGCGCGTCAGCGGCGAGCTTCGCGCGCTCTTCGGCATTCATTGGACGCGGCGTCACGGCACAGGCGTAAAGCAGCGCGCTAAAAGCAGCCGCGAGCACAGTCTTCGCCCATCCTGATCGCATCAATGATCGGCTCGGAAGCTGCATATTCTCGTTTTGGCGCGCCGGCTTACGCGCGGTCGCTAAGACGCTAGTTTAACCGAGCTAGGAAAAGCTGCCCTAACGGCGTGTGCCGGGCGTATCTCGGCCACTCCGCACGATGCGATCGAGCAGGGGGTCACGCGCGGCGTTCGCGGTGCGCAGGTGGTCGCTGAACGACGCCGCAGGCCCCTTCTGCGGCCTGGCTTCGGCCCCGGTCCCGGGTTTGACCAGGCCGCGTCCTTCGGTCGCCTGCCGCGCGGCCTCGAGGCGGGCCTTCTCGGCCTCCTTCTTGTCGACGTCCAGGCCTAGCGCTGCGCCGGCCGGATCGCCTTCGGCCGCCCACAGCCCCTCGACCTGCAGCGCGAACACGGCGTGCGCCTCGCGCCCCTCGGTGTCGCGGGCAATGACCTCGACTTCCATGCTGCCCTGCAGGCCCTCGGGAGGGGTGCCGGCGAACTCGCCTCGCGTACCCTCGAAGCTGAGCCAGGAGGGAAGAGGCGCGCCGTTGGCGAGGCGCGCGTCAAGAATCACGATGGCATGCGGGTCGGTATGGGCGAAGGCATCCTGCGGCACCGCGAGCGAATCGTTGCCGCCGCCGAGCAGCCGCATGTCGGGAATGCCGCGATACGCGAAAAGACGCTGACCACCACCGGTGACCTTGCCGATATCGTCCAGGTCGCTCACGCGCATGATGCCGGCCTGCTCCGGCAGCAGCCGGACGACCGGGAAGCCGCCAGCGACAGTCGAGCTGTCGGCGTCTGCGCCGGCAAAGGTGCCATCGGGCCACCGGACCGTCGCCACCGTGGGCTGCGCCGCAAGGTTCGAAGCCGGAACCGAGCTATCCACCGGCAGCCCGAGCGGCGCGGCCGTGTACTGCGCGGCAGGGGCTGCCGGTTCCGGCGTCGGGACAAGACCCGCTGCCACGGCGGGAGGCGATGCGCTCGCCACAGCGGGCGGCGTTGTCTGTGACGAGAACACCACTAGGTGATCGGTCCCGATGATCGTCACCTGCACCGTGCTGGTCGTGCCGTCCGCTGAAGCCACGGTGAACGTATCCGATACGGACTGGCCAACGTTCAAGTTGGCAAAGGCGGAATTCGCGGTGTAGGTCCAAGTGCCGTCCGCTGCAACGGAGAACGTGCCGTTCGCCCCGGCCACGTTGCTCTGCGGTACGAATGCCGTCGCATTGTCCGGATCGGCGATCGTCAGCTTCCCGCCTGTGGTCAGGGGCGCGTCGGTCGCGGCGAGCACAACCGTGGCCGAGCTCAGCACTGCGGCGTCGTTCGTTCCGTTGATCGTCACCTGCACCGTGCTGGTCGTGCCGTCCGCGGAGGAAACGGTAAATGTGTCCGACACCGACTGGCCGACGTTCAGGTTGTCGAACGCCGAGTTCGCTGTGTAGGTCCACGCGCCGTTCGCTGCGATGGAGAACGTGCCGTTTGCGCCGGCCACGTTGCTCTGCGCGATGAATGTCGGCGGATTGTCCACATCGGTGACCGTCAACGTTCCCGACGTCGTGAGTGGCGCATTGGTCTCAGCCAGGGTCACCGTGGCAGATGAAACCACCGCAGCGTCGTTCGTGCCGTTGATCGTCACCTGCACAGTGCTGGTCGTACCGTCGGCCGAGGCCACGGTGAAGGTATCGGACACCGATTGCCCGACGTTCAGGTTGTCGAACGCGCTGTTGGCCGTGTACGTCCACGATCCGTTAGCTGCAATGGAGAACGTGCCGTTCACCCCCGCGACGTTGGTCTGCGGCACGAAGCTTTGCGCGCTGTCGACGTCGGAGACGGTCAGCGTCCCGCCCGTGGTGAGCGGCGCATTGGTCTCAGTAAGTGCGACGGTTGCGGAGCTGAGCACCGCGGCATCGTTCGTGCCCTGGATCGTCACCTGCACCGTGCTGGTCGTGCCGTCGGCCGAGGCCACGGTGAACGTATCCGACACCGATTGTCCGACGTTGAGGCTGTCGAAGGCGCTGTTCGCCGTGTATGTCCACGTCCCGTCCGCCGCAATGGAGAACGTGCCGTTGGTGCCCGCGACGTTGGTCTGCGGCACAAAGGTCTGTGCGCTGTCGACATCAGAGACGGTCAGCGTCCCGCCGGTGGTGAGCGGTGCATTGGTCTCAGCCAGAGTCACCGTGGCAGATGAGACCACCGCCGCATCGTTGGTGCCGTTGATCGTCACCTGCACCGTGCTCGTCGTGCCGTCGGCGGAAGCCACCGTGAACGTATCCGACACCGATTGGCCGACGTTGAGGCTGTCGAAGGCAGAGTTCGCGGTGTAGGTCCAAGTGCCGTCTGCCGCGATCGAGAAGACCCCGTTCGCCCCCGCCACATTGGTCTGCGGCACAAAGGCCTGCGCGCTGTCGACATCAGAGACGGTCAGCGTCCCGCCCGTGGTAAGCGGCGCATTGGTCTCAGCAAGTGCGACTGTTGCCGAGCTCAGCACTGCGGCGTCGTTCGTGCCGTTGATCGTCACCTGCACCGTGCTCGTCGTGCCATCGGCCGAAGCCACCGTGAAGCTGTCCGATACCGACTGGCCAACGTTGAGGTTGTCGAACGCGCTGTTCGCCGTGTAGGTCCAGGCGCCGTTCGCTGCGATCGAGAATGTGCCGTTCGCGCCCGCGACGTTGGTCTGCGGCACAAAGGTTTGCGCGCTGTCCACATCCGACACGGTCAGCGTGCCACCGGTGGTGAGCGGCGCATTCGTTTCGCTCAGCGCGACCGTGGCGCTGGAGAGCACCGCCGCATCGTTGGTGCCGTTGATCGTGACCTGCACCGTGCTCGTGGTGCCATCAGCCGAGGCCACCGTGAAGCTGTCCGAGACCGACTGGCCAACGTTGAGGTTGTCGAAGGCGCCGTTGGCCGTGTAGGTCCAGGCGCCATTTGCAGCGATCGAGAACGTCCCGTTCGCCCCCGCGATGTTCGTTTGCGGCACAAAGGTCTGCGCGCTGTCCACATCGGTGACCGTCAACGTTCCGCCCGTAGTGAGCGGTGCGTCGGTCTCCGTTAGAGCGACCGCGGCGCTCGATAGCACGGCTGCGTCATTCGTACCGTTGATCGTCACCTGCACGGTAGTGGTAGTGCCGTCGGCTGCGGCCACCGTGAACGTATCCGAGGCCGACTGGCCGACGTTGAGGTTGTCCAACGCCGAGTTCGTCGTGTAGGTCCAGGCGCCGTTCGCGGCAATCGAGAACGTGCCGTTCGCACCCGCCACGTTGGTCTGCGCAATATACGAAGCGGGGTTGTCCACGTCGGTAATCGTCAGCGTCCCGCCCGTCGTGAGCGGCGCGTTGGTCTCGGTCAGCGTCACGGCCGCGCTGGAGACAACCGCGGCATCATTGGTGCCCTGGATCGTCACCTGCACCGTGGTCGTGGTGCCGTCGGCCGAAGCCACGGTGAACGTGTCCGACACCGATTGCCCGACGTTGAGGCTGTCGAATGCCGAGTTCGCCGTGTATGTCCACGCACCATTCGCGGCGATCGAGAACGTCCCATTTGTCCCGGCCACGTTGGTTTGCGGCGCGAACGTCTGGGGACTGTCGACGTCCGCAATCGCCAGCGTACCGCCGGTGCTCAACGGGGCATTGGTCTCGCCCAGCGTCACCGCCGCGCTCGAAAGCACGGCGGCGTCGTTGGTGCCGTTGATCGTGACCTGCACCGTGCTCGTCGTGCCGTCCGCAGACGCGACCGTGAAGGTATCCGACACCGACTGGCCGACATTGAGATTGTCGAACGCGCTATTGGCGACGTAGGTCCACGATCCATTCGCCGCGATCGAGAAGCTCCCATTCGCCCCCGCGACGTTGCTTTGCGCGACGAACGTCGGCGGGTTGTCCACGTCCGTCACCGTCAGCGTCCCGCCCGTCGTCAGCGGCGCATTGGTCTCAGCCAGGGCGACCGTCGCCGAGCTCACCACCGCCGCGTCGTTGGTGCCGTTGATCGTCACCTGCACCGTGCTCGTGGTGCCGTCGGCCGAACTCACGGTGAACGTATCCGACACCGACTGCCCGACGTTCAGGTTGTCGAAGGCGCTGTTGGCGGAGTAGGTCCAGGTGCCGTCCGCCGCGATCGAGAAGACGCCGTTGGCGCCGGCGACATTGGTCTGCGGCACGAAGGTTTGCGGGCTGTCGACATCCGTGACCGTCAATGTCCCGCCCGTAGTGAGCGGTGCATTGGTCTCGCTCAGCGTCACCGCCGCGCTCGAGATGACAGCGGCGTCGTTCGCGCCGTTGATCGTCACCTGCACCGTCGTGGTGGTGCCGTCCGACGAGGCCACCGTGAACGTGTCGGACACCGACTGGCCGACGTTCAGATACGCGAAAGTGGAATTCGCCGTATAGGTCCACGCGCCGTTCGCCGCGATCGAGAACGTGCCGTTCGCCCCGGCCACGTTGGTCTGCGGCACAAAGGCTTGCGCGCTGTCCACATCGGTGACGGTCAAGCCGCCGGAAGTGCTCAGCACCGCGCCGGTTTCCGTGAGCGACATGCTCGCCGAGCTCAGAATGGCGGCGTCGTTGGTGCCGTTGATCGTGACTTGCACCGTGCTCGTGGTCCCGTCCACCGCCGAGACGGTGAACGTGTCGGACACCGACTGCCCGACGTTCAAATTGTCGAAGGCGCTGTTCGCCGTGTAGGTCCACGCCCCGTTAGCCGCGATCGAGAACGTGCCGTTCGCACCCGCGACATTCGTCTGCGGCACGAAGGCTTGCGCGTTGTCGACATCGCTGACGGTCAGCGCTCCGCCGGTCGTGAGCGGCGCGTTGGTTTCCGCCAACGCCACCGTCGCGGACGAGACCACCGCGGCGTCGTTGGTCCCGTTGATGGTGACCTGCACCGTGGTCGTGGTGCCGTCCGCCGAGGCCACCGTGAAGGTGTCGGCGACCGATTGGCCGACGTTCAGATTGTCGAAGGCCGAGTTCGCCGTATAGGTCCAGGCGCCATTCGCCGCGATCGAGAACGTGCCGTTCAGGCCTGCCACGTTCGTCTGCGGCACGAAAGTCTGCGCGCTGTCCACGTCGGACACGGTCAGCGTGCCGCCGGTGGTGAGCGGTGCGTCGGTCTCGGCCAGCGCGACAGTGGCCGATGACAGTACCGCCGCGTCGTTCGTGCCGTTTATCGACACATGCACGGTGGTGGTCGTGCCGTCGGCCGCAGAAACCGTAAACGTGTCCGATACCGACTGACCGACGTTGAGGTTGTCGAACGCGCTGTTGGCGGTATAGGTCCAGGTACCGTCGCTCGCGATCGAGAACGTGCCGTTGACGCCGGCGACGTTGGTCTGCGCGACAAACGCCTGCGGGCTGTCGATATCGGAGATGCTCAACGTCCCGCCGGTCGCCAGCGGCGCGTTGGTTTCAGCCAGGCTCACGGTGGCCGAGCTAAGCACGGCCGCGTCGTTCGTCCCCGTGATGATGACCTGCACGCTCGTCGGCGTGCCGTCGGTCGCCTGCACCGCGAAGGAATCCGAGACGGATTGCCCGACGTTCAGCTCGTTCAACGCGCTGTTGGCGGTGTAGGTCCATGCGCCGTTCGCCGCGATGGAGAACGTGCCATTCGTCCCTGCGACGTTGCTCTGGGGAATGAACGCGTTGCTGCTGTCGACGTCCGTCACCATCAAGGTCCCGCCCGTAGTGAGCGGCGTATTCGTCTCGGCGATGGTGACGCTGGCAGTGGAAACCGACGCCGGGTCGTTGCTGCCGTTGATCGTGATCTGGACCGTGGTCGTCGTGCCGTCGGCCGAAGCCACCGTGAACGTGTCTGACAGGGAGTCTCCGTCGTTCAGGTAGTCGAAGGCGCTGTTCGCCGTATAGCTCCAGGCGCCGTTGGCCGCGATTGAGAACGTCCCGTTAGCGCCGGCGACGTTGGTCTGAGCCACGAATGTCTGGGGGTTATCCACGTCGGCAACGCTCAAGGTCCCGCCGGTCACCAGCGGCGCATTGATTTCGGTCAACGCTACCGAGGTAGCGGAGAGCACCGCGGCATCGTTGCTGCCGTTGATCGTGACCTGCACCGTGCTCGTCGTGCCGTCGGCCGAAGCCACCGTGAAGATGTCCGACACCGATTGGCCGACGTTGAGGTTGTCGAACGCGCTGTTCGCCGTGTAGGTCCAGGCGCCGTTCGCGGCGATCGAGAACGTACCGTTCGCGCCCGCGACGTTGGTCTGCGGCACGTAGCTCTGCGCGCTGTCCACGTCGGTGACGCTCAAGGTTCCGCTCGCCGTCAAGGGCGCATCGGTCTCGGTAAGAGACACGCTAGCGGAGCTCAACACCGCGGCGTCGTTCGTCCCGTTGATGGTGACCTGCACCGTGCTCGTGGTGCCGTCCGCAGAAGCCACCGTGAAGGTGTCCGACACCGACTGCCCGACGTTCAGATTGTCGAACGCACTGTTCGCGACATAGGTCCAGGCACCGTTGGCGGCGATCGAGAAACTGCCATTCGCCCCCGCGATGTTGCTTTGCGCGACGAACGTCAGCGGATTGTCCACGTCCGTGACGGTCAGCGTTCCCGACGTGGTCAGCGGCGCGTTGGTCTCGGCCAGGACGACCGTCGCGGAGCTCACCACCGCAGCGTCGTTCGTGCCGTTGATCGTCACCTGCACCGTCGTCGTCGTGCCATCGGCGGAGGCAACGGTGAACGTGTCCGAGACCGACTGGCCGACGTTGAGATTGTCGAACGCGCTATTCGCCGTGTAAGTCCAGGCGCCGTTCGCCGCGATGGAGAACGTGCCGTTCGCGCCGGCCACATTCGTCTGCGGCACAAACGTCTGCGCGCTGTCCACGTCCGAGACGGTGAGCGTGCCGCCGGTGCTCAGCGCCGCGTTGGTCTCGGCCAGCGCCACGGTGGCCGATGACAGGACCGCCGCGTCATTCGTCCCGTTGATCGTCACTTGGACCGTGGTCGTCGTGCCGTCGGCGGAAGCGACGGTGAATGTATCCGACACCGACTGCCCGACATTTAGGTTGTCGAAGGCGCTGTTCGCCGTGTAGGTCCAGGCGCCGTTCGCCGCGATCGAGAACGTGCCGTTCGCTCCCGCCACGTTGGTCTGGGCTACGAAGCTTTGTGGGCTATCAGGGTCCGTGATGGTCAGGGTTCCGCCCGTGGTCAGCGGAGCATTGGTTTCGCTCAGGCTCACGGCCGCACTCGAAAGCACCGCCGCGTCGTCGGTGCCCTGGATCGTGACCTGCACCGTGCTCGTGGTGCCGTCCACCGCCGAGACGGTGAACGTGTCGGACACGGACTGCCCAACGTTCAAATTGTCGAAGGCGCTGTTCGCCGTGTAGGTCCACGCCCCGTTAGCCGCGATCGAGAACGTGCCGTTGACACCTGCGACATTCGTCTGCGGCACAAATGCTTGCGCGTTGTCTACGTCGCTGACGGTCAGCGCTCCGCCGGTCGTGAGCGGCGCGTTGGTTTCCGTCAGCGTCACCGTCGCGGACGAGAGCACCGCGGCGTCGTTGGTCCCGTTGATGGTGACCTGCACCGTCGTCGTCGTGCCGTCGGCGGAAGCCACCGTAAATGTGTCCGAGACCGATTGGCCGACGTTGAGGTTGTCGAAGGCGCTGTTGGCGGTATACGTCCAGGCGCCATTCGCCGCGATCGAGAATGTCCCGTTCGTCCCGGCCACGTTGGTTTGCGACACGAACGTCTGGGCGCTGTCCACATCGGACACGGTCAGCGTGCCGCCGGTGGTGAGCGGCGCATTGGTTTCGGACAGTGCCACCGTGGCGAAACTCAGAACCGCCGCGTCATTGGTGCCGTTGATGGTGACCTGGACGGTGGAACTCGTGCCATCGGCAGTGGCAACGGTAAAGGTGTCCGATACCGACTGGCCGACGTTGAGGTTGTCGAACGCGGAATTCGCCGTATAAGTCCAGGCCCCGTTCGCGGCGAGCGAGAACGTGCCGTTCGCGCCCGCGACATTCGTTTGCGGCACGAAAGTCTGAGAGCTGTCCGGGTCGATGACCGTGAGCGTGCCGCCGGTCGTCAGCGGCGCATTGATCTCGCTCAGCGTTACCGCCGTGCTCGATAGCACGGCGGCGTCGTTGGTGCCGTTGATCGTTACCTGCACGGTACTGGTCGTGCCGTCGGCCGAAGCCACCGTAAACGTGTCGGATACCGATTGCCCGACGTTCAGGTAGTCGAAAGCGCTGTTCGCGGTGTAGGTCCAGCTGCCGTCGGCCGCGATCGAGAATGTGCCGTTCGTGCCGGCCACGTTGGTCTGCGGCACAAAGGTCTGGGCGCTGTCCACATCCGTGATGGTCAGTGTCCCGCCAGTGGTGAGCGGGGCGTTGGTTTCCGCCAGCGTCACCGTCGCGGACGAGAGCACCGCGGCATCATTGGTCCCATTGATGGTGACCTGCACCGTCGTCGTCGTGCCGTCGGCGGAGGCCACCGTGAACGTGTCCGAGACCGACTGGCCGACGTTCAGGTTGTCGAACGCGCTGTTGGCGGTGTAGGTCCAGGCGCCGTTCGCCGCGATCGAGAACGTGCCGTTCGCGCCGGCCACATTGGTCTGCGGCACAAAGGTTTGTGGGCTGTCCACATCCGTGATGGTCAGTGTCCCGCCGGTGGTGAGCGGGGCGTTGGTTTCCGCCAGCGCGACCGTCGCGGAGCTGAGCACTGCGGCATCGTTCACCGCCGTCACGTTCACGGTGCTCGCCACCGTGTTCGAGTTGGCCGCGCCATCGTTCACGGTGAAGCTCACCGTGCGCGCGCTGGTCGAGGGGTTGTCCGAGCTGTTCGAGTACTGCACCGCCCGGAACGCCGCCTGCCACTGCGCCAGCGTCGCCGTGCCGCCGGCCGAGGTGAGCGTCATCACCCCCGTGCCCGCGTTGTAGACCCCCGCAATGTTCCCCATCGTCGCCGGTACGTTGGTGAACGACAGAACGTCTTCGGCCGAAGCAAAGCCCCCCGTGATCGACACCGTCCCGGAAGTCAGCGTCGCGTTGTCAAGATCGGCCACCGTCAGCGCCGCGTTGATCGCGCTCGGCGCAGCGTTCTCCGTGTAGTTCAGCGTCGAGCCCGTCGCCAGCACCGGCGCATCGTTCACCGCCGTCACGTTGATCGTCGAGGTCACCCCCGCACTGGTCTTCGCCCCGACCGCATCACTGTTGGCATCGGTCGCCGCCCAGGTCACCGTGCGCGTCGTCTGGGTGTTGTTCGCGGTCGGATCATCCGAGCTGGAGCTGAACTTCACGCTCCTCATCACCACCTGGTAATTGGCCAGCGTGTCCGTCCCCGACAGCGTCAACACCCCCGTGCCCGCGTTGTAGGCCCCGGTCACCGACCCCGCATTGGTCCAGGTCAGCGTGTCCCCCGCCACGAAATTGCCGATCGTCACCGTCGCGCTCGCCATCTGCGTGTCGTCGGCATCCGTCAGCGTGATCGTGTTGTCGATCACGGCCGCCGCAGCCTGCTCCGTGTACGCAAGTGTTGCCCCCGCCGTCAACACCGGCGCATCGTTCACCGCCTGGACGGCAATGGTGCTTCTCGCCGTATTACTGGCGTTCGCACTACTGTCCGTGACCACGACAGAGATCGTGCGTGAGGTGTTGGTATTGTTGACCGTCGGGTCGTCGGAGCCAGAGCTGTACTGCACGGAGCGGAGCAAGCTTTCGTATGTGGCTCTTGACGCTGCGCCCGTCGCGGTCAGCACGCCGGTTGCACTGTTGTAACTCGTCGTGATTCCAGCCTGATTGGTCCAGGTCAGCGTGTCCCCGGTCACGAAGCTGCCGACGGTGACGCTTGCGCCCGACATGTTTGTGCTGTTGTCGTTGATCGCGGCGTTCGCACCGGCGATGTTGACGGCTGCGCCGCCCTCCGTGTAGCTGGCGGAGAAACTGGTCGGCTGCGCAGTAACCTTGACGTTGTCGAGGTAGAACTCCTCGTTGCCTTGATTGAACGAGCCCGCCGTCGGCTTGAACCGTACGACCGTGTTGGCGTTCGAGAACGCCGTGATGTCATACGATTTGGATCCGCTGGCACTGGCACCCAGGTCAAGAGTGTCGACCGTAGTCCAGGTCGAGCCTCCGTCGGCGGACACCTGGACATCGACCTTGTCCGCGCCGGCGTCGACGCCGGTGCCGGTCCGGTAGTCGAAGGAAAGACGGTTCAGGGAATCGGTGGACTGGCTGCTCAGGTTGACGGCGCGCTGGACTGCAGAGGTCGCCTTGGTGAGGCTGAGCTCGCCGCCCGTTATGACCACGTTGCCGGCGGTTGCGCTCTGCGCCGCGCCGGCCGCGTCGGTCTCGACCCAGTTGCCGTTCCATGCGATGGCGCCGGTGCTCGAGTTGGCGTAGGACGCGCTTGCGAAATTCTCGCCGGCGAACGGCCTGGCATCGCTCATGTTCAGGTCGATCTGCGGCGCGGCCGGAGCGGCGTCGAACGATATGTCGTGCAAGCCGATCGTCTGCTGGTACGCGACGTTGAGGTTCTGGTATTTGAGGTTGATCTGGGTAATGCCCGACTGATCGAAGCCGATTACCGCAGTGCCTTTTTCCGCGCCAGCGCCGGTGTTCGCGGTCGGGTTTGTGCCTGTAATCGTAGTGGCGCTGGACGAGGTCGCTGCAGTCCAGGTCTCCGAACCGGCCGCGACCCTGGAATCCCGTGTCACGGATGCGGGAACCAGAGTCCCGTCGCTGTTGGTGCCGCTCACTGTGATCTTGTCGACGAACCCGGTTGCACCGCCCCCTGCCACGCCGGTGTCGATGTCGAACAAGGAGAAAGACACATTGCTGACGCCGCCCGGCTGGGAAAACGCAATGGTGACGTCGACATACTGGCCGCTGCTCGCAAAGCCGCCGGCTTTGACATCGAGCTCCAAGTTGTTCTGGGCCAGGTTGCCGTCCATGAGAGCGCGGCCGTCTACCGGATACCCGGCCGAAAAGGGGTTCCCCGCGGCGAGCGATCCGTCGGCGTTTCTCAGCGTCAAGGTCACGCTGACCGTGCCGCCGCCGACGGCGTAGCTTCCGGCGGTCGCACCGGCGACCCAGGTCTGCTTGTCCCAGTCGAGCGTTTCCATGACGTTATGGAAAGTTCTCTGGGCGCCTTCATTAAAGGCGATGCTGGATTCGATGACGCCAACTTGGCGCTCCAACGCCCAGTTGCCGCCGAGGTCGGCATTGCCGGTCAGGTCGGTCGAGGTTGCGACATCGGCCTTGGTGAGCCACGAGAGCTCGGTTGCGGCAGCATTTCCGAGACCGCCTTTGCCGAAGTCGCAGCCATAAACCAGAATGTCGGCATCCTTGCTGAGGTGCTCGCCGATTTCCGCGAGCTGCTGGCTGTAGGTCTTCGCCATGGAGAACACGTCGAGCGACGCGGTACCGATCTGCAACATGCCTTCTGTCCCGTGCGACACGATATGGATGGCGTCGACGTTCGACTCGTGCGACAGGAATTGCGCGATCTGTTGCACGCCGTCGCGACTCGCATCCAGGAGGACAACCCTCGTGTTCGGATTAACGCCTGAGAGCAAGTCCTTGTAGCCCTCCACGCTGGTGTCGATGAACACGATCTCGTTGCGCCCGGCCGGGGCCGTACGCGCATCGAGCCGCTCGGCGCCGGGCTTGAGTACCGCATCGGCTTGCACGGTTTTTGCCGGGGCGGCTGCAGTGATTTCCTGGGGAACGGCGGCGGGGGCGGTCGCTTCGCCCGCGTCTGCGTGCGTGTCTGCATGCGCGACGGCATTGGCCTGCGTGGCGATGTCGATACCCAGCGCACCGTCGAACAGCATGCGTGGCTCGAGTGCGAGCATACGCGTGCGGCGCGGGTTCTTCTTCGACCTGGAGCTGGTTTTTCTGGAGCTGGTTTTTTTCGACATGGGCTTGGGCCTTCTGCGGGACTACAGTCCGCCCTCCCGAATGAGTATGGAGAGCGTGCGGTAAACGAAGTTTTCGACCACAAAGCGCAACTCGGTTTCGATGCGGACTCTGCCGTGGGTCACGGAGTGCGCTTTCGGTAGCGTGCCGATCGGCTTGACGATCACTCGGAAGATGGCGTCCTGTGCCACCAGCGATCCGTGCGCCCCTTGCTTGACGTCGATGGCGCCGCCGTGAACCGACGCCAGCAACGGTCGCGACAGCTCGGTCTGCGGTGACTTGTCGACCGACAAGACTTCGCCTTCGATCACCGGCCGGTCGGGAAGATGCGGGAAGAAGCGCACTGCCTGCCCGGGGTTGATCGCGGCCACCTGCCGCTCGCTGACGTACGCCTCGATCAGGACAGCGTCCTGCGAGACGATCCGCATAAGGAGCTGACGGGGATTTACCCAACGCCCGGGGGCGAGATCCGGCGCCACGTCCCGGATCGTTCCGGCATGCGACGAGCGCAGATGCTCGCGCTCGGACTCCTCGACCACCGCCTGCTTTTCCGCCTGCGCGTGCGCCAGCCGTTCCTGCAGGACTTGGTAGTTTTCCTGCAGCTGGACGCTAGCGGGCACGCGCGAGAGTTCGG
>Ga0099828_10001264_pt1 | contig 16676 bp, 19 predicted proteins | sample CZO8metaG_2_FD_79338 | JGI IMG/M metagenome (GOLD analysis project Ga0099828, IMG submission 79338) | Vadose zone soil microbial communities from the Eel River Critical Zone Observatory, Northern California, USA - CZOApr15con2H1.8 metaG | ecosystem: Environmental > Terrestrial > Soil > Vadose... | reverse complement strand
GAGAAATCAGCAATAATCTATCGAACGGAAGGAAAGCCCGAGACCGAGATTCGTTTCGGAAAACCCATTCCGCAAGTCGCCCCGACCGCCACTAGCCCCATGGAAACCGTTTTCAACGGTGAACTCGACCCGCATGCTCCTCCTAGCCCAATGCTGTCTGGAGGAGCAATTGAGCCCGAACAACGGCCAGTCCAGGATTCTATTGCTGAGCCAGCCTGGGTCCCAGTCAGAATGACTCGGCTCGAACGGTCAATCCTCAAGTCCGCGGTCACCATCATAAACGCTTGCCGAGAATCCGTTCCCTACCGCGAACTACTCAATCAGGTCTACCTTGACTTGGTCGACAAGAACATCAACTTCGACTCCGCGCGTCAAATCGAAACAACCCTCCTCGACCACTCTGGAAGAGAGCTAATCATCATTCAGGAGGAAGATGGAACGAACGGTCTGTTGACTAGGAAATGGTCGCTAGGTGAGAGGAAGATAGTCCCAGAGAAGCAGTCATCACTGCCCTTCCTAAGAGTGATTTCCAGGCGAGCCCGACCCAAACTGACGGCCGTTCACAGACTTCTCAAAAAATGGCAGCGGAAACCGGGTTACAGACGAAAGAGGAAGGCCGATGAAGAGTGAAACGCTGTGAGGATAGTCATTTGGGACGCTACTGTGTAGACTCCACATGAGTAACATGTGGCTTATCGTTTCCTTAATTCTCAACCGTGGCAACGGGTCGAAAAATGACAAACTTCAGATTGAAGCTCAGTCAGCTCACCGCGAAAAAAGTCCCCGCGCTGGCCCTAGTTGCGATAGCAATGTTGGGAATGGTCGCAGGTGTCCTAGCAGCCAACCTAGCGATCGTAACCACTACTAACACCGGTGAAATTGGTACATATCACACCAGTTCGGGTACGATGACCATAACAGATGATGGGCTCGGCGTGGTCGCGAACGCGGCCGCCGCCTCAACCTCAGCCACATTTCCGGCTACAGGTAACAACCTCAACGTCAACAACCTTCTGGTCGCTGGCCACTGGTTTGACCAAGTCACATTCGTTGACACTGTGACGGGCAGCACTGCACATACGGCAACAGTCACCCTGAAGAACGGAGCAGGTCCGTCCGGAACTCTTCTGGTCACGGCTACCTTCACCCTGACGGATCCAGGCTCTGCGAGCACCGGAACCATCACGGCCTTCATCGACACTGGAACAGCATCGTTGACTTCGCCGTTCACAGTCTACGTCACCATCAGCTAGAGACGCGACCATCAACCTGAACGAAAGTTGGCTGCGGAATAGCTCCCTTTTTTCCTTCTTGCTGGTATCTAAAACTAGACCATCATCTTGCCATTTTGGGCTCACACCTCTTGGCATCTGGGACCGACGTTCGCCACCACTGCTCGTCGGAACCGTTACTCGCTTGTGCTAATCATGGTTACTGAAGTCTCAAAGTAACTCTCCGGCTGTTCGATGACTGGTAAAGTATGAGCAGAGCAAGGCGGTCCGTCAAGGCCCTAGTCATGAGGATGCACTTGGTCTTGGCCGCCAAGATCCTGCTCTCTCTGGCCGTCCTCGTATCTGCTGCGAGCATTACGATCACTTCAAGCAATTACCAGGCCGAGATCGGCTCTTCGGTGACGGTTGCAAACGTTCTCTTAGCCACTGACAAGGGCTTCACGGTTGCATCGGCCGGTGTGAATGCGACGGGCACGTCCTGTTCGAGTCCCATTACTTTCGGACCTGTTACGGGAACTGCCAATACTGTGATTGTTTTGGGACATCTCGTCTACGATGTGCAGATCAATTCGACTGCGGGTGCTCTGGCCAACACGAAGTTCAATGTTACATTTGTCCTCGCTGGAACTGCTTATGGTCCACTCTGCATCGAGACCCCATCGCCATCCGTAGATGGCCAAACTATCGATTGCAAGTACGACGTGGGAACCAGTCTTCCCAGCTCACCTTATACGTTCAAAGTCCTAGTCCAATAGGCCGACATGGAAAACTTCCCCCAGATTCGGCGATTCTGCCCCTGGAAGATGAAGACCCGCCCAGAATTCACGCCAGACAGGCGAACTCTCCACGAAGAAGCGGGCCACTCCAACCCGTTCGCATTAGACAAGAAATCACAAGAGAAAATAATTCTTTTTGTTGGCCCCGGGGGGCATCCGAGTGTCGCGCGAAACAGCGCGAATGACACCCCTCTGTCCCACCGTGAAATCAGAATCTTCGCCCGGTCACGCGGCTATCGTTAGGGGCTGGTCCACGTAGCCGGTCTTGTCCGTCTTCAACCAGAGCCTACCACCCCTTCTCAACAATAGAACCATCGCGGTCAGATTTGCTAGGGAGATGAGCATAGCATACGGATACGTGGCCAGTATCAGACCCAGATATGACAAGACGCTGGTCTTAGCCTGTGAGACAACCGCCGTCACAAGGGTTCCAATATACGCCAAGTTCAACACACCCATCACCACCAGCAAGGGCAGAAGCGTCTCCAACGGAAGTCCGATCCTAACAATTCCCAAGCCCAAGATTACCCAAGCGCCCATGGCTAAGACGGCCATTATCGGGCTCATCATCAACACTTGCATATCCAGCGTCTTCGCCCAGGACATATCCTTCCAGGCGTTCCAGTGCTTGAGGCCCGTTTGCAGGTTTCCGCCGCTCCATCGTACTCGTTGTCGGAACAAGCTTCCAACCTTCGCTGGCACTTCTTGCCAGCACTCAACCGGCACCAGCCTTGTAGCGATGTGGGCTTTTGCGAACCGCACCGATAGCTCAGCATCCTCCACGAGCGACCTGGGATCCCATAACCCGACCTTCTCAAGCGCTGTTCTGCGGAAGAAAGTATTAGATCCTGAGAAAGTAACGAACAGTTTCAACATGTACTTCCCAGCATTCGACAAGCGGTAGAGGAAGGCCTCGTACGCGGCTAGCCTTGAAACTACGCTCTCCCGCAAATTCAGCGTCCTGTGGTACCCATGGACCGCTCCTGTTTCTGGATTGTCGAAGTATCTCAGCGCCTTCTTGACCGCTTCCGGCTCCGGCATGTCGTCCGCGTCATAAGTGGCAATGATTTCTCCGTGCGATTGGTGAAATCCGAAGTTGAGCGCGTCTCCCTTTCCTAGGCTAGCGTCGCGATGGAACACTTTGATCCAGGAGAACCGCTTTGAATAGTCCTTGCAGATCTCGAGTGTTCTGTCTCTAGATTCATCTTCGACAACTATTATCTCCAAGTTCTCGACGGGATAATCCAGCCGGGTTAGGGCGTCGAACAATCTTCCGACAACTTTCTCCTCATTTTTCACGGGTACCAGAATCGAAACGTCGGGCGGGTCCCAATCTTCACCCGGGCTGTCACCGAATCCGTGTTTCTTGTAGCGCCATATTCCTAGCATGATGATCGGAGTGGCGTAGGCGAAGTAAGCGAGGAAGAGGATAGTTAGTGCGAAGACAAACCAGTTGGCAAAACTCACTTTCTCGCCCTGCTACGGGCTTCGAGTTCTGGCCCAACAGGCTATTTATCATATTAGAAGAGACGCGACTTTTCTGCAAAATGATTTCGGTGAGACCCTGCGTCCTTGAACTGTTGTAGAACTGGGATCTCTCCACGTGGGGCATGGCTTACTAAGTCGTGCCCCATCCTGTGATGTTTCTAAGATTCAGGGCTCTTGTTTGTCTGAAATGTGACATCTGCATCCGGCCCGATTCCAGTTAGGATCTTCTAATTTCCAGATTAGTTTCTAATTCCCACGTCAGATCGTCGATTGAGCAAGCTGTTTCGGTAACAAAAGTAAACTTAGACGGGCATTCTGGACCAGAAAATCTGACCATTTATATTGAATACACACGTTCTAGCTGGGAAACCTCCAAGTCTGCCAGCGATATCCCAGGATTACCAGCAAGTTACTGTAGATATCCGAAGGTCGACAGAACCTGGATTTAGCGCTTCTAGTCAATAAGAATGAACGCATGATCCTCAACAGTCGGATATTGACAGGAAAATGGGCAAACTAATGATCTCTCTGAGCGACCAAGCAGAACATCTAGTACGAAACGAGGTCCAGCGTGTCTATCACGGCAGGGTTGGAGGACTATCAATATTCTTCGAGCAAGTCCTCCGAGAATACTTCCACAACGGCGGAAAACAGTCAAAGTCCATTCACAGCAAGAGCGGCAAAAGCTAACCCCTCAACGGATTCGAAACACGGGCAATGGACGGAGTAGGCAGTTCTACTCCGAGTATTGTAGACTCCACTCTCGCGAGAACTCAACGAATCCTATTGGTGTCGGGGAACCTGAGGGCTAATGGGTCTGATGCCTCTAGCTCTAGCCTCCAGTGCTCTGACGAAACTCGGAAGTTCTTCGACAGCGTGAACGTCCGTGCGAGCGATGGACCGGATTCTGTGCCATAGCTTCAGGTCGCTTCTTATTCCTCTCTGGGACAATTCTCGATAGAGCCACGTCTCGAGTTCTTTCCCTTCCCTGTCGAAATCTGTCAACAGTATCGCTGCTCTTGTGCCGTTGAGCCGCTCTAGAAAGTCATGTCTAGACTCGCCTCGGGCTTTGAGACATTGTATCTCGCCAGACACGCCAAGTTTTCGGAGGGCAGCCTCATCCCTGCGCCCTTCAACTATTATTGGGACCCCCGCCTCTGATTGTGACCTGAGTTCTTGCAGTAATCGTTCTGTTTCTTCCATCTTCCAAGCGTAATATTCCGCGCGCGGTCTCCGCATTTGTCCAGGATTTCTTCGTCGGGCGGGAGCGACCAATGTTGTTTCAGCTAGCCTTCAGCCGGTGCATTTCCTCGAGTGGCTCGGGATGTTTCTTGAAGTACAGTCTTACTCCTTTCAACTTGTCAGATAGTATCTGCGTCATATTGTTCTTTAGGTCTTGAGGGTGTATTTTCCCGGACTTGTAATGGGTCTCGAGTTCCTCGTAGCTGTTGATGTTGAGGTCTCCGCCGTACTTTGAATCCCGTTTCAGAAATACCGGCTCAGACCGTCCGAATACAAGTATGTGATAGTACTCTAATAACGGGTTTCCTTCCACAACTCCGGGTGGACAGAAGGCCTTACGAATTTTCTGATCAATTACCGTCGGTTCATCATGAATGAGAATATTGTTCTCCGGTCTGCTCTTAGACATTTTCGCTGCGATGACCTGGCTAATCTTCGGGTCCTCATCGAAGCTGCCCTTTTCCGCGTCCTGTACCCCAGCGAGACCGATTAGAAGTGGAGTGTGAAGACTGACCGGTTTACCCCAGGCGAGCTTCTCCCCAGCCTCCCGAGCCAAGATGTGGGCCTTCCGCTGGTCAATCCCCGCGCATGCCACATCCAATCTCATCTGGAATATGTCTGCGGCTTGCATACAAGGATAGAAGATGCTAGCCGCTTCCGTATCTTGGGATTTCATTTCTCGCCCCATTATCGGCAGAGCCCGCATCACGCGTTGCGTTGTCGTAGCCTTTGCTACTCTTAGAACCTTCTCCCAGTATCCAGATTGCTCAGCTAGTTCCGATGCCCAGAGATATTCGACTCTGTCCTCTGGCACTCCCAGTGCTGTGAAGCAGTGTTTGAAGTAGCGTCCGGTTGTTCTGATTTTCTCCATGTCGCCTCCGTATTTGTTGTTGATCATGGAGTGCCAGTCGGCTAGGAATATGGTGAAGTGGAGTCCTGCGTCCACCATGTCCTGTATTTTGGAGCCGCAGACTAGCCCTTGGCCTATGTGCATCATTCCGTGCAGGCGTGTGCCTGCTTTCCGGAGCACTCGAAACCCCAGTAGGCCCTGGGAGTCTTCTTCTCCTCCAACAGCTTCGCCAGCTCGGTCCGCTGGATGATCTCAACAGTTCCCCTTGTGGCAAGTTCCAGGCGTTGCTCTAGGTCCATTGCATCCTCCTATCCACGGGGGATTCTCGCGTGTCCTAAAAGACTCTAGGTAATCTATCGAAATCGTAATGAGCCGACGATCTGAGTTCTGATTTAGCAAGACAAGTGATGAATCTGCTCGGAAGGACGCGGGAATAAAGTGGGTTGAGGGCGAGTTTCGCATTGGCCCTTTGGTTAGAAGGGTCAATTGTCGCCCGCGACACTAACACCCAAGCCTCACAGTGAAGATCAATCGTCTTCCCTCAGCCCGGCTCTCTCGAGGCGGGCGTCTCGCGCTCGCCCTTCGAAAAGAGGGTGACCGGTCCCCATAATAACGGTTCCACACGCGCCAGAAACGCTGTCCGGACCGGCTGTTCCAGACCTGCCTCGCAGGACTTACGGTCCTTCCGCCTTTTGTGAAACGGATTATCACACCGCCATTCACGGGCCCCATGCAGAACGGCCGGGCCCCCTAATAATCCTAAGCGTGAAATTCTAATCAAAAAATAAGCATTCCTAATTGTAGCCCCCAGCCATGCTCAAATCTCGCGCGAGGGCAGAAGGGTCCCGGATCCTATGGGACCAAAGAAATTCCTACTTCAGCGGAACATACATGCTCGACCGAGACGCGCCTATGCCAGGGGTTCCGTGAACCACCTTCTGGTTAGTAATGGCAAATTCGCCGACGTAATGTCCAATCATCTCAGGCTTAATCTCAATCGCCACGTACTCCTTCCCAGAATGCAATTGAAGTGTCAACCCCAACATCTCCGGTATGACAATCATATCCCGACAGTGACTCTTCACGGGAACAGGTTTCCCCCCATTCTCTTTTCTCATCTTCCGTACGTGCTCCATGAGAATCCGCTGTTCATTGGTCAAACCCTTCACCAAGGATCGGCGTTGCCGAGCAGGCAGCAGCTTGATGAACTCGTCCATCGACATCGTCTGTAGCTCGTCCACGGTGTGACCGCGATATGCGAACTGTTTCGGCATACCTACTCGACTACCTTAGAAGCCGCTCGCTAGCCCGACGTAATAAGACTGTTTGTTCATGAAGTCACCGCGCAGATCGGCGTTTGGCACGTCCCGTCTGGCGAGCGGCGATGTTTCCCACTTTCCGTCCGGGAGAAGTCCAGCGTCCAACCGTCGTTGGTTTGCCGGCATGCTTGTGTCTTCCGCCCCCATGAGGGTGGGAAGCCGCGATCATAGCCTGTCCCTTCACAACGGGCCACTTGCGCCCCCGCGACTTTTGCAAGAACCATTTTGGCCCGGCCTTGAGGAAAGGCTTCTCAGTGCGACCAGCGCCGGCCACAACTCCAATCATCGCCCTACAGTTGTCATTCACGTGAATCGTCCGCCTAGAGGGCATACGTAGCTCTGTTCCCAATGGCGTGTGGGACACAACCGTGGCGAAAGATCCTGAGGATCGAGCCATGGTTCCCCCGTCGCCGCGGCGAAGTTCAATATTGCAGATCATGGTTCCTTCTGGGATTCTACCGAGCGACTTGATGTTCCCCGTTTCCGCCGGAACCTCACTCCCAAACTGTATCTTCTGACCGACGAACATCCCTTCAGGAGCCGGGATGTAGATATCTTCAGCGCCTTCCACCACCAGTCTAGCTAGCGGCGCTCCTCGGGCAACCTCGTGCAGAAGATCCTTGACCCAGCCGATAGGATGGGCGCTTACCGAGTTGTACCCGGTCGGGTGCAATCTGCGGTGCGTGGGTGCCTTGAAGATGAAGAATCCTCTTCCACGCCTCTGAACAAGAATATTCTTTCCCATTTCTTACACCAGCACTCTTAGAGGATTCCTAGCTTGACAGCAAGCTCAGAGGCCTTAGATTCCGGGCTGAGCTTTACGTAAGCTTTCTTCTTGCCCTCCGGGGTTGTTAGGGTGGAGACTCGTGATACTTTGACCTCGTAGAGCTCCTGCACCGCTCGTTTCACATCGTGTTTTGTCGCTTTGATGTTGACGATGAATGTGATCTTGTTCTCTCGTTCAATTAGTTTCACGGTATCCTCGGACATCATCGGATAGGCAATCACCAATTCTGACAATATCCTTGCCAATGCTCTACCACTTCCTTTCCGATATGGCCTTGATGGCGGACTCGCTCCAAACTGTTAGTCGGCCAGGATGCGTTCCTGGAGCCAAGAGCTCTACGCTAATATCTTTGGCTGTCACGAAATCTACGCCTTCGAAGTTTCGGAGAGCTTTCTTGGCTCCCTGGTTCTCCCCCACTACTACGAGGGGTCCTACGGCATGGACCCGACGGTTCGACTTGATTCGCTTGCTCTTTCGTATTCGGGCGACGTCGTCCCAGAGTCCGATGGATGTCAGGAATCGTTTGGCATCTGACGCCTTTGACAATTTCTCGACGTCATCACTTACAACTAGGGGAAGTGAGATGTCTTGGTCGAACTTGTGACCTCGCTTCGTCACAATTTCTCTGGATGCCGTGGCTGCGATGGCGGACCTCAGGGCTAACCATCTTTCCTTCCTGTTTACCTGCTTGTCCAGTTTTTTCCCGGTGACAGGAGGAAAGGCCATTCTTCCGCTGACGGTGCCAGGAGCGAAGGCGGCAGTTCCAGAGAGAGGACCGTGTCCGCCTATGCGCGGGACTCGCGAGATTCCTCTTCCCACGCCGAATCCTTCGGCTGTGGTTCTTTTGCCAGCCATTAGGTTTCGTCCCTGAGGCTGGAAACGGTGGGACTGCTGGGCTAGCACTGCTTTTCGGATAACGTCTAAGCGCAGTTCAGTCTGAAAGAGTTCCGGGAGGGTCATTTCTCCAACCGCGTTACCTTCTGCATCCAAAACCTTTGCACTTCGTGTGTCAAGGCTCGGCATGGACGGCTTATGCCCCCTGTTTCGACGCGAGACTGAACTGTTCAAACTTCGGTGCTTCTCCAGTTGGTTTGCCTCTGGCGGGATGCCGCAGGGCGACCAGTCGTCGAGCCGGTCCGGGTATCGTTCCCCGAATAACGGTATATTCCGTCTTTACCGGTCCGTATCGAAGAAATCCGCCTTTTGGAGAAACATCGGTTCCGTTGGTGCCCATCTTCAAGATCTGTTTGTTGTATTCCGTTCTCTGTGCGAAGCCCATTTGACCAGCCCTCGGAACTGAATACATCACATAATGGGGGTGCCAGGGTCCGATTGAGCCAACTCCCCTGACGGTTTTTCTCGATTTGTGCTTGAGCTTCTTTACTCCCCAACGCTTCACAGGTCCCTGTATTCCCTTCCCCTTAGTAATTGAAATAACGTCAACTTCGCCCCCTTCTTTGAAAACCTCGGAGACCTTGACCTCTTTCCCTAGTATCTTTTTTCCGAAGTCAAATTGTTCTTGTAGCGAGCCCCCGTCGATTTTCACTTCGAAAAGATCGGGGGTCTTTTTGCCAATGTTGGTGGTTCTAGGTTGACTAGCAACAATAGCCCGGACCTCTTTCAACTTGTCCTTCGAAGGCTCTACTTTCTCCCATCCTTTCGACTCGTCAAACTTCTCGGGAGTCTTTATTCTTCGCTGGAGATCTTTTCCCTGCTCGCTCGACCAGACTTCTCCAAGTGTCCGAAGTCCCCCGTTCCAAGTCTCGTAGAATCGTAAGCCAGCAACCCTCAACGGAGGGGTTTCCACTATCGTAACCGGGAAAGTGACTTCTTTCCCATAGTTCAGAGAGCCTTGACGATTGTCGACTACTGTCACATGGGACGTGCCGGCTTTGAAACCCGCAAAACCTAGGAGTCTTGTAGGACCATCATATTCCGGCCAGAAGCGAATTCTCGGCGTCCAGTGGGTCGCCCTCCCGCGAGGTAGGTAAGCTAGCGAACCTCGCCTAGGAGCGCTGTATTTCCTGTGACCCATCCCTAAACCTCTTCCAACAGGTTCAGCACTGACAACGTTGCCAGCACCGCTTCTTCAGTCCGAACAGTCTCAACTCCTTGGTTCGGGATTGTGTTAAGATTAAAGTCTGCAACCTCAGCTACCCTAGTAGCTTCTCGCGAGAGAATCTCTGGCACACCCTCGTCGGGGGATCCGAAGAGCACAATAGGACGCCTAGAAGATTTCCAACGAATAGTCAGATCCGCCACAACTTCTCGTACGATCCTTCCCTTCCGAGACGTCGAGATTGTCAAATCTTGTTTTCCACTCTTGACGAGGTCGCTCAGTCTGAGGTTTCCCCGAGTGACCCTAAACCCCCAATATATAGCTAAGCCGCTCGGGTCTACCACTTCTGCTTCCAGTTGAGGTGATGTTCGAGTCAGTCGGACAGTCACCTTGTCCAAAAGCTTGGCCCTTGAAGAAACTTGTACTGGGATTCTGAAACCTGCGTCCACTTTGGAACGGTTTCCGGATTCCAATACAACGCCATCTCGTAACTGTCCCACTTTGGGACCCTCCGGGTCTGGATGGTTTGGGCTCCGTAGAGGAGGTAGCGTACCTGCAAACTGCAAGTCAGGGTCCCTAGCGAACAGCGATTTTCGTAGGTATTGTGGAGTCTCCTGATAAGTAAGTAACTTCTCGAGAAGCTTCCCTTCACTTTCAGCTCCCCCGCCGGGTCTGTCGTTGTAGATCACAACTTCCTCTACACGAAATATCGCCAAGGCTCGAGCAATCAGCCCTACCCTCCCCGTCTTCTCGCGGAGGTGTGGTACGTCTTGGGTCAACGAGGACGGGAGCGCGACAGAGAGATGTTGGGGCCGCTTCGGAGCCTCTACCATAAAGTCTCACCTATGGATTCCCAGCATAAGATACTTAGCGAAAGCCATGGAATTCCGCCGAAGAGTCGACGAGGAGTGTAGCAGCATGGGCGGAGATTTGGACGACTTGATCAGAATGGCGAGGGTCGACCGCTCGGATATGACTGGTGCGATTGGTCGATTTCCAGATCACTTTCTGGAAATCAATAAGCACTCAAACGATGTCGAGTTTGCGTCGAGAAGGCCAGACCCTCAGAATCTCGTTCTCATGGGAATGGGAGGCTCAGCAAGTGCAGCCGACGTCGTCTTAGACTGGTTCGGAGATGAGATTGAAGTTCCAGCGATTGTCCAGCGCGAGCCGCACTTACCAGGCTTCGTGGATTCAAACACTCTCTTCATAGCGATTAGCTATTCTGGTCAAACATCTGAGACACTTTCCGCTTTTCAAGAGGCAAGAAGGCGAGGTAGCAACCTTGTGGGAATCGGAGCAGGCGGCAAACTGGCGTCGATCTGCCGTAGCTTCAACGTCCCATTTGTCGGTGTGACCCCCGCAATCGCCCCCCGTGCCGCGCTGGGTCAGCTGATAGTGGCGACCGCGAATGCACTTGAGGCTCTCGATCTGGTTCACCGCACTTCGCGAGGAATGTTGAACGCTGGGAAGGAGCTGGTCCGACTCCGAACTCGTGTCAAAAAGGAAACTCCTCTAGCCAATAATCCTGCAAAGCGTCTCGCCCGCAAACTCCAAGCACGCTTCACAGTGGCGTACTCACTGCAGAGAATGTCTTCAGTGGCCCGCAGATTCAAGAACCAATTAGCAGAGAATAGCAAGGTCGCAGCTAAGTACGATGTCTTGCCGGAAGCAGGTCACAACGAGGTTGAAGCATGGCATCCACAGGGTCTTCCTCTTCTCCCGTTGATTATTCGAGACTGGAAAGAATCTCGGTTTGAGACTGATATCGTAGGAGCTTTTAGCTCGACAATACGTTCCGCAAGCCATACCGAGCCTGTAGAGGTCCGTCTCCGTGGCCAGAATCGACTCTCCAGATTGCTCCTTCCGATTTTCTTTCTCGACTATGTATCAGTGTATCTCGCAGTTCTCAGAAACGTCGATCCGACGCCCACACCATTGATAGATGAATACAAGAAACGGTAAACCTATCATGCCCGTTGTTCGGTTTGGAATATTCTCTAGCCCTTGGCGACCCCGATAGGGGTCATTCGTACGACTTTCGTACCAATTCCGAGTTGGTGGCTAACCTCCGCAACCCTGTCAACATCCTTGTAGGCATCGGGGGCCTCCTCCGAAAGAACTTCCATGCTTGCAGCGCGGATCACGATGCCGCGACTTTCCAACGACTTTTTCAAGTCTGCACCCCACCACTTCCGCTTAGCTGCAGAACGACTCATGAATCGACCGGCCCCGTGAGCAGTAGTTCCGAAGCTGAGCTCCATTGCCTTCGGGGTCCCTACTAGGACCCAACTGCTGGTTCCCATACTGCCCGGGATTAGTACTGGTTGTCCAACATCTCTGTATTCAGCGGGAACGTCCGGATGGCCGGGCGGAAAGGACCGTGTCGCCCCCTTTCTGTGAACAATGACCTTTGTAACTTGCCCGTCTACTTTGTGAGACTCAACCTTCGCAACATTGTGGCACACGTCGTACACGATCTTCATGTCCATTGAGTCTGCTGGCTTCTGGAAGACTTTCTCAAAAGCCTCCCGTACCCAGTGTGTAATCATCTGTCTGTTAATCCAAGCGAAATTGCAGGCGGCTGACATGGCGGGGATGTAGTCTTCAGCCTCCGGGCTCTTGCTAGGACAGGCAGCCAGCTCTCGGTCAGGCAAGTGAATGTTGTATTTGCTCATGGCCCTTTCCATTACTCGAAGATAGTCGCTGCAGATCTGGTGCCCGTAACCTCTGCTGCCCGTGTGGATGAGGATGAGGATCTGGCCCTCCTTGTGTATCCCGAGCCGTTCTGCCACGTGCTGATCGAAAATCTTGTTTGCTCTCTCTATCTCGATGAAGTGATTACCGCTGCCAAGGCTTCCTAGCTGTGGGGCCCCTCGAGATCTTGCGTTGTTGGAGACCTTTGACGGATCAGCCGCCTCCATGCAGCCCTCCTCTTCGATGGTCTTGGGGTCTTCGGGCCATGCGTATCCTTTGTCGATCGCCCAGTCGAGACCGTCAGTAACCGCCTTGTCGAGTTCGATGGGCGTTAGCTTGATCTGCCCACGGCTTCCAAGGCCCGAGGGTATGAAGTTGAAAATTGTGTCGACTAATTTCGGTAGGACAGGTCTAACTTCCTCTTCTGTAAGGTTCGTCCGTATGAGTCTGACGCCGCAGTTGATGTCGTAACCGACGCCACCAGGGCTGATCAATCCTTCATCGTAGTCAGTGGCAGCGACTCCCCCAATGGGGAACCCGTATCCTTCGTGTCCGTCAGGCATAGTGATCGCGTAATTGTAAATTCCGTCTAAGTGTGTCACGTTAACGCATTGCTGGATGGTCCTGTCGGTCTGCATCTTTCTCAACAAGTCTTCGTCGGCATAAATTCTTGCGGGAACCTTCATGCCTGGCTGGTAGTCTTGAGAGACTTCCCAGATGTTCGGGCCAACCTGCTTGACGGGGATATTGGCGCTCGATCGACTTGAAGAACTCAATGCCTGACCACTCATTGTCAATCAGCAGTGAAAGGGTTACCGTCCTATAAGTATCGTTGGGTGTGGATTCGAAAGATGAAACGAGAATTATCTCGAGTTTATGGCTACCAAATCTCGGGGACAGTGGTGCTAAAGGTCAAGGAGAAAACGAACGCGGACTTCGCCTGCTTCTCTTTCAATTGTCATCATGTGATAGGTTACCGCCTTGACTGCTGTCTTTGCTCCATGCTTGGCCGGGTCGTAATGTTCCCCCCTAGCTTTACCACGTAATTGGAATGAAGTTGAGGTCTGGAAGATTGGATCAATGTCGAACGTTGAGTATGCCATTCCTCTAAGCTCGAATCTTAGTAGGAGTTCTTCGAGCCAGTTGTAGAGCAGTTCAGGCTCATCATGCCCGCTTGCATCAACAACTTCCTCAACGCTTGGATTAACGTTCTCGAAATTGATCATGGTATCGAAGAAGCCTTTTGCGGCTTCGGCGAATGCTCGTTCAAGCGTGGGTCCCCATGCTTCGATAAGCGCATCTGTTGTATGTTCAAGAAATCTGTATCCTTCCTGTTTCGTGGGCATCGAAGAGGGTGCTCGAAATGCTCGGTCTCTTGAGAACCGTTTATTAGGTAAGTTCTGAGCGGAAAGCTTCTCTGACCTGAACGCGGGTTAACGCGCCGGGATCACGCAATACATTGTGTTGCGTCCCGTGGGCCGAGTGGATTAACCCGTTTGTGTGGGTCTAAAGGCGCAGTTCTCCCAGATGGAGAGCGTAGGCCTTGAGAGCCTGTGGCCCGCAAGGGCCGCGTGGGTTCGAATCCCACTCCCGGCGCCAATGATAATTCTCTACGCTGTGGGACTTGCAGCAACAGTGGGTTGAGGGCAAGCTGCGATATGGGCTGTATATTTGTCCAGACGGACGTTTTCGTGGCACCTAGGGCACTCTAGGACTTTCATTTCCGTTCGGACATTCCTACCCTTCCAATTTCTTCCTCGCACTTGGTCAACACCTCTATTTTGTCTTATGTTGGATGCAGAAGATTTCGGCCGCCCCTCTCAGATCTCTGCAGCCCGCTTCTCTTCTAGGGTCGAGGATATGATATAAGGACTCGTTCACCGGCGATCTAACCCCTAGTGAACAGTTCAAGGATTGCTAGTCCTAGGGATAATATTTCGCAGGTGTCTTCTGCGCGAACGCTTTCGCGCCCGTTTTGAAATCCTTGCTCGTTATGGTTCTTAGCAGCTCATCGTACGCAACCGTGAGGCTCCGCCTTGTTACTAGGCTCCGACGTATTCTTTTGAAGCTCGCGTTCGAGATCGGGGACACATGAGTGATTTCATCAAAAACCATCTTCGCCAGGCTCTCTAAAGCGGCAGGTGGCACGACTTGGTTGACCAGCCCGTACAATTGCGCTTCTTGAGCATTTACCGTGTTGCCAGTCAGGTTCATTTCGACGACCTTTCTCCCATTCATCGTCAAAGGTCCTAAGATCCCGGAAATACAGCAGAGCGCCCCTACTCGACCACCGGAGAATGCAAAAGTCGATGCCTCGGATGCTAACACTATGTCGGACGCAAGAGCAATCTCGGCGCCTGCCCCATATGCAGGGCCGTTCACAACCGACACTACTGGTTTTTCACAACCGAAGTATCGTTCCCAAAAGGGTTCACAAGGCCGTAAACGAACTCTCTTGCTTCTCTTCTCGAAGCAAAGCCGGCGACTTCCTTCACGTCCAAGCCGGCAGAAAAAGCCCTGCCGGACCATGTTATCCCGATCGAGTATATGTCCGAATCTCCTGATGCCTTCTTCAAGCCGGTCGCTAGTTCGCTGAACATGGCTTTGGATATGGCATTGAGGCTCTCGGGTCGATTCATTGTCAGCCACGCTGTGTGATTTCTGACCTCATAGATGATCTGGCTCGATATCGGCCTCGGTTCGACCATGCTGCGTTCTCTCGAATCAAGAGGCGACTTGCAAGTATTTCTTCATTGTTTTCACTGGTTCTAGAACATTTTTGAACTGCTCATTTGCTTAGAAAATGTCGTAGCGGTGCGAATTACTGATCAATCTTCCTTATGGTTCGAATCTAAAGCTGAAAGCCGTTCTTGACCGGGTCAACAACAATGAATACCTTCAGAGCTTGTGGGACTGCATTAACATCAACGCGGTTAGAAGGTTGGGCCTTTCAGATCATGGGCCCGTGCACTTTGCCATAGTCTCGAACATTGCCCTTAAGATACTTCGGAATCTCTTCGAGGCAGATGTGAAACCGAATATCGTCACTGATCACAAGCTGACTAACGACGACGCGGAAGTCGTTGTGTTTCTGGGGGCCGTTCTTCACGACTTGGGGATGATCGCTCATCGGGAGAACCATCACATGTTCAGCGTACCGCTCGCGTCACAGTTGTTGCCCGAATTATTGAAGGGAATCTACGACGATAAGGAGCGGGCCATCATTACCGCTGAAACCCTTCATACTATCTATGCTCATGAATCTGAGATTCCACAACTAACGCTTGAGGCTGGTGTTGTCAGAGTTGCGGACGCTTTGGACATGAAGGAGGGTCGTGCTAGGATTCCTTTCACCGCTGGGAAGAAGGACATTCATGCCCTATCAGCAATGTCAATTCGGGACGTGAAGATTAGGAAGAGCAAGCTGAAGCCAGTTATCGTGGAAATAAGCATGTACAATGAATCAGGCATTTTCCAGGTGGACCAGCTTCTCAGAAAGAAGATTGCAGGAACAAAGCTTGAGGGTTTCATCGAGGTCGTAGCTCAAGTAGAAAATCAACAGAGAAAGACCATTCTGTCAAGATACACTTTGGGGACGGCTGCTGAGACCCCGACTGCCGAGGTCTTCGTCCAGAAATGACTTAGGTGCGTTAGTCGCCCGTAAAGTAAATCTCTAGGTGCGTCTCACTCTACTTTGGCGAGCTTTCCGTAACGACCAACGTTCAGCTGGAGTTCGCCCCTGAAGGAGTCCACATAACCGTTCTGGATCTCAACAGAATCGTTTACAGCAACCTTCGAGATGTTCTCGTTCCACAAAGTTACTTTCACCGTTCCAGATTCATCTTGAAGGGTTGCTGAAGCCACTTGACCCGGTCCAAACTTGGTCTGGACTTCTCTCGGGCTCTCAATATCAACAATCTTCCCCTTCACGTCCACCCTTCGCATGCCTGGCTTTAGTTCAGCTATCTTCAAACCTGTTCTCCCTTCACTACTTCTCCGGTTGCGAAGCTGCTACGCACGCCGGTTATTCTAACCTTTACTTTGTCTCCCGCATTTGTTTCAGGGATGAATATGACAAAATTGTTTATCCTCGCTATCCCATCTCCTCGACGGCCGACAGACTCCACGGTGACCTCTATCTCCTGACCCTCCTCTACTGGAGCAGGGCCCCTGTCACGTTCGGCACCCCTTCCACCCTGGTCGTAACCTCCCCTTCTTCCGTAGCT
>Ga0099828_10001262_pt1 | contig 16681 bp, 20 predicted proteins | sample CZO8metaG_2_FD_79338 | JGI IMG/M metagenome (GOLD analysis project Ga0099828, IMG submission 79338) | Vadose zone soil microbial communities from the Eel River Critical Zone Observatory, Northern California, USA - CZOApr15con2H1.8 metaG | ecosystem: Environmental > Terrestrial > Soil > Vadose... | reverse complement strand
TTTGTTTTGGGAAGCGGATTTGCTGGGATTGGGTACGGTTCATCATTTTGCGCTCAAGCCAGGGCACCCGCAAGGGGATGCCCGACGCTCCGGGCGGGCCTCCCGCTCACCATGCCCGCACGCCTCCGCGATGCGGACAGCCGAACTCGCCTGGCGGCAGGCACGGTGCTCTGCAGAACCTGGCCGAGAGGAGGATCAGGGCCCCGTCGCGCCGTACCTGATCGGCCCCAAACTTGCCGCCCGCTGACCCGAGCGAGAGCGGAGGTTGGCTCGTCAGTCGCCCAGGACCGAAAGGCGCAGCTGGCGAAGGCGCGCGGGGTCGGCGAGCAGGTCGATTTCGACGATCTTGCCGCGCGTGATCGTGAAGCCGAAGACGACACGCGGCCGTCCGCCCGGAGCCCACACGGCTCCCACGGCTCCGTTCACCAGCGCCGGTTGTGCGAATCGGGCACGCCCCGAGAACTGCTTGGCCACAGCCAGCGCACCGCGGACCTCCTTCGATGCGCCCGTCTGCACGGCACCGCGGTCGGCTCGGAGCACGACATCTGGGTCGAGCACCGCGAGAAGCGCGTCGAAGCGACCTTCGCGCGACGCAGCGAGGAAGGCGTCGACAACTTCTCGCTGGCGGGTGAAATCGGTGTCGGGAATCGTGGCCGCTCCCCGCACCCGGCGGCGTGCGCGGCTCGCGAGCTGCCTTGCAGCGGTCTCCGAGCGCCCCACTACTCTCGCGATCTCGTCGAAGGGCACGGCGAAGAGGTCGTGTAGCACGAACGCGAGGCGCTCGGCGGGAGTCAAGGTGTCGAGGACCACGAGCAGCGCGAGACCGACCGCGTCGGCCAGCAGCGCTTCGTGCTCGGGGTCGATCCCGTCCTCGCGGCTCACGATCGGCTCGGGCACATGCACGCCCAGGGGCTCCTCGCGCCGCGACTCGCGCGAGCGCAGCAGGTCGAGGCACACCCGCGCGACCACTGTCGTCAGCCATCCGCCCAGGTTAAGGACGCCGCTCGTGTCGGAGCGGCTGAGGCGGAGCCAGGACTCTTGCACGGCGTCGTCCGCCTCCGAGAGCGAGCCGAGCATGCGGTAGGCCACCGCCCGCAGGTGGGGACGTTCGGCCTCGAATTGCTCCGCCAGCCAGTCGTGTTCGTCCATCGGTCACATTCCCTCGTTTCGTTTCATCATAGTAGTGACGAGCGAAACCCAACCAATGTGACTTCGTAATCGTCCATCGGTCACATTCCTTCGTTTCGTTTCGTCATAGTAGTGACGAGCGAAACCCAGCCGATGTGACAGGGAGACCGGCTCCCGTGGAAGCGCCGGGTGGGCGGCAACGTCTCAATCGACAACTGTATGTTCAGTTAGTAAAGGAGTTCTTCATGGTTCAAGGGATCAGAGTAGTCATCTATCCCGTCACAGACCTCGCTCAAGCGAAGACGCTCTATCGCACGCTTTTGGGGGTAGAGCCGTATTCGGATGAGGCGTATTATGTTGGCTTTCGGATGGGAGACCAGGAATTAGGTTTAGATCCCCATGGCCACGCCAAAGGCATGACGGGGCCTGTCGGCTACTGGCAGGTGAACGACATTCAGAACAGTCTGCAGCTCCTCCTCGACGCTGGTGCACAAGCGCAGCAAGAGATCCAAGATGTCGGTGGGGGGAAACTTATTGCCTCGGTCAAAGACGCAGACGGGAACATCATCGGGCTTCTTCAGTCACCGTAATGGCACCAGAGACACCCCTCTTTTTCTGGAGGTAAAAGAGACACCTTCCCTTGCCAGCGATGGAAGTGACGCCAAAGGTCTCAGTTCTACAGTCTTAACTGGACGGGCGGCACGCTAACCGCGCGCCGCCCGTCGGCGCGCCTGGGGTGGTCTGGGTCAGTGGATCAGCCGAGGTTTCTGGCCTGGGCCAAGGACAGGACCTTTCCGACAGGAAAATGGTATCCTTGAGCCGAGAGTGGTTGAGATCCTCTTCTCAGCGATGAGCGGATCGCTGGAAGTTTGCATAAAAGAGTCTCGAATGAAAAGAGATCGACTTCCACATCACGGAGGGAGCGTCATGCCAGAGAGTGACTATATGCTTGATCCACTTGGCTTTCTTCAATCGTCTCTCAAAGAGCCTGGAGAAGCTCCCAGGCAAGGCCACGAAGGAGCCCCCGATGCATGGCTCGAAGTGAATGCAACAGTTGCAGAGGGGCTTGAAGCTATTGCAGTGGGCAATGATATCATCGTGATTACCTGGTTGCATAAGGCTCAGCGCGGCATATTGAAAGTGCATCCCCGCGGGGACGAGACCGTGCCTCTGGCCTGTGACTCATATACTAATTGGTGTAAGCAGAAGACTTGCCGATAGCAAGCAATCTGCTCGACTAGTGGAAGTAACGGGAGAGCCTACGTTCCGACTTTACGGCCTGAACCAGATGCGGACAGTGACCGGCTTGCAAAGATGGCTCCCCGTCCACCAGGGTCATAAGCGGCGATTGGGCTTGTTCCAGCTGCCTGCTGCTGCCTGAGGCAGGGAAGGGAGACTGGCGATCCAGCATGAGTTCACGCTCGCCCTGGTCGGTCGGCATTCCCGTTGCCTGTGTATGTCGGTGTCTTTCTCGCCAACCTGACCATCACGGGTCAGATCGGAGGTGTATCGATGGCTCAAGCAGATACTCCATCTTCTCCGGTGGATGCCTCAACCTTCAAGTATGTGGTAGGCGTGGATATTGGGAGTCAAACCGGTAGTCTGTGTGTGCTGAGGCCTGACAAAAGCCAGATCCTTAAGCCCACCGATTTTGCCAATCCGATGCCTGGATGGCGCTTGCTGCTCACCAAGCTCGAGCAGCTGGGCGTGCCTCCAGCTCAGATTCTCAGAGGGCTGGAGGCGACCTCGCGCTATGGTGAGAATCTCTACCAGTTTTTGGAAAGCCAAGGCTACCAGCTCTGCCTCTTACATCCCAGACACACCCATGAGTTTGCGCAGCGACGCGGACTGCGAGCCAAGACGGACAAATTGGACGCCACCACGATCGCCCGGGTCGCGGCTTCGTGGAGACGCCCGTCGTGGCTATGTTCCCAGCGAACTGATTGCCACATACCGGGAGCTGGTGCGCTTGCATACGCAGCTGGCCGATGAAGCGGCTCGCTACAAAAATGAGATTCAAGCCTTGCTCGCTGTACTCTTTCCCGAGTTCAGCCAGGTGTTTACGGATCCCTGTCGAGCCAGCGCGATTGGCATTCTCAAACTCTCCCCAAGCGCTCAAGCGGTGGCCGCTGCTGGAGTCGAGACGCTCGCTGAGAAGCTGCATGAGTTAGCTCCCCGCAACTATGGACTCAAAACGGCTCAACAGCTCGTTGCCCTTGCCCAACACTCAGCCAGTAGTGGCCTGGCTGTCTCTGCTCGCTCGACGAGCCTGAAGATTCTCTGTGACCAGCTTGAGCATACTCAGGCCAACTTGCTGCAACTGGAAAAGGAGATCGACAAACTCCTCGATACGGACAACGGGGCCAAAGGACGGCAAAGTGTGCCTGAATTTGGGCACAAGACCGTGGCGGTCTTGCGAGCGGAATTGGGAGACGTACATCGCTTCCAGCGCACAGATCAGGTGGTCGCCTATGCCGGGTTGGATCTGGAGGGGAAGCAAAGTGGCAAATGGAAAGGGCAAACCAAACTTTCCAAGCGCGGCAGTGGGCGGCTGCGCCGCATCTGGTACATGGCGGCTGTGCGCTGTATCCGGCTCAAGGATTCCGCCTTCGGAGCCTACTATCATCGCCTGGTCGCCCGTGGCATGAAAGGGCGTGAAGCCATGATCGCCGTGATGCGCAAGATGCTCATCGTCGCCTATCAGGTGGTGAAAACCGAGGAGCTGTATGATCCGACGAGGGTGGGTGCAGTGCTGGTGGCTCAACCGCCGGTTGAGCCACCAGCACTGCACCCACCCTCGTCGGCAAAATTGGTGGCCACAGGGGCTTGACAATTTCTATGGCTTCTCATATAAGTGCTTAAGCGATCGTAGTGATCGAGCCATCCCTCAGCCTCTGCCCCGCCGAAATTCTTCCCCGGCTCCATCACTTCCACTACGATGAAGGCAACATAGAAATTCCCTGCAGAGTTGATAAAGCGATCGTCATAGATGACAACGTCTGCTCTTTCCTGGTCAAGTCCGCTCTGTGGAAGCTCTGTCAGCAGTTCTAACTCGATTGCTTGGAGCGGGACATCGTAATCTCTTCTCAAAATATCGATGGCCCACAATGTTATGGGGTCTTTCACCGGCCTACGATAGGTGCCATCGGCTTGAAAAAGCCCTTGGAGATGTTGATGGGTTCGGTACATTTCCGGTATGGAGCTTACTTCCTGGAAAGGATTCGTAAAGTTGTGAAAGGGCATACATACTCTCCTGCTACTTGAACTCTTCCTCAGGCCAATCCCATCATCTTTAGGTCGAGCACTGCGATCGGTAACTTCCCGCTGCTTGCCGCGTCAGAGCCATCGGATGGGAGGGAGCCCTCTACAATGCGTTCTACAGGGAGCGTATGCGAGGTAAACTCCTCAAGTGTTTGTTGCTGCGTGTTTCTGCGCATAGCCTTTTCCTCCGATGTCCCTCTCGAGATGAATATGCAGATCGCATGCTACTTCCTGTTCGTGCGCTTCCCTTGATTCCCTATGACCCACACCACGCTCGCCAGGGTGGCCTCCACGCCGCGCGCCTTCAACGCGGCGAGAATCAGCAGGGCCTTCGTCGCAGCAATGGGGTGGCCATTCTCTGCTCGCCAGATCGTCTTCGAGCTCATGACCGACCTCTTGCGTGCCGTGGCGAACTGCTCGTTGATGAAGTCCGCCAGTTCGTCCTGGGTCAGGAACCCAGCTTCGACGCGCAATTCGCGTAGGGGCCGCCGGAAACTATGTTGATGGGCCACAAGCTGGCGCTCGATCAGATCGATGACTTCGGCATCGGTCATCTGCGCCAGGGTTTCGAGTAGCGCCACAGGGACGATCGCTCGTTCCGATGTGACGGCATATGCCCACTGCTCCTGAAGGTAGAGGGTGACACCTGCACGCGGGAAAACGGCATCGCGCAGATGGCGCGCCTTTTCTAGCACAAAGGCACTGACCCCAAAGCGTGCTTGCAGGGTTTCTTCTTGTAATGGTCGATCCGCCATCTTTGCTCTTCCTCAGGGGGCGCCCTTTTCACTCCGGAAAGACCCTTTAGGCGTTCATTTCTGAGGATAGTGCTTTTGACCACTTTTGTCAACATCTCGAATTGCCTCACGAAAAATCTTACTTTGGCAAATACGTTGCCTCATGTAAGAATCTTACCAGCCCCTGAATAAAAGTCTATCAGGTGGCTGGAAGGAAGCGAGGCTATGATGAGTCAACAAAGCCGACGGGAACTGTTGGCGGCAGTCACTTCGAGATATCAGACGGCCAATGGTGCTGAACGAGAACACATTCTGGATGAGTTTGCTGCGAGCACAGGCTATCATCGCAAATACGCGATTACATTTGTGACATACTGGGACTATGAAAACACATCTATCTGCTTCTGATTACAAAGGCTATCGCTTCCCACCAACCATTATCAGTCACGGCGTCTGGCTCTATTTTCGTTTTTCGCTCAGTTACCGAGATGTTGAGGAACTTATGGCACAGCGGGGCATGGTTGTGACCTATGAAACGGTTCGGCAATAGTGCCTGAAATGTGGGCAGACGTATGCCAACGAACTGCGTCATCGCCGTCCTCGCTGTGGCGACACATGGTACATGGACGAGGTCGTTCTCACAATCAGGGGAAAGAAACACTCCCTGTGGAGAGCTGTGGATCAGGACGGAAACGTCCTTGATATCCTGGTGCAAAGTCAGCGAAACAAAAAGGCAGCGAAAAGATTCTTCGGGAAACTGCTCAAAGGACTTCAGGATGTTCCACGCGTGATTATTACCGACAAACGGAAGAGTTATGCGGCTGCTAAACGGGAAATCTTGCCTGAGGTGGAGCATCGTCAGCACAAACGACTCAACAATCGAGCGGAAAACTCGCATCAACCCACACGACTGCGAGAAAAGAAAATGCGGAAATTCAAATCGAGCCTCGCATGCACAACGCTTTCTTTCTGCTTTCGGTCCTCTCTCTGGTCATTTTCAACCGCGACGACACCGTATGAGTGCAAGGGCATATCGTGCCATTTTACGGAGCCGATTCCAGATGTGGAATGAAGTGACCGGAGCAAAACTGATCGCATAACCACCAATTTCTCCAAATCTCTTATTGTCCTCCAACGTCTTTCCTCTTTATAACTCATCAATATACTTTGTTCTACGAATAAGTTGACAATACCATGCCGATGGCCCAGTCTCTATCGCCTTAAGGAGCAGTTTCAGGTCACGATTTCCGCATTGACGCGTCGACTTACCAAGTTGCATCTTATCACGATCACAGCGATCGCACGCTTTTGCCCTACCAGGGGGAGCCTGCAACTCAGTCGCATTCGCTGTGGGGATACTTTTTTGAGGGTTGTAGAGTGGATATATCAACACAACTAAGAGACCCTGGGCCTTCACCGCCTGCAGGCCTGTCTTAGAACAAAGTTCTCCCTTTTTAGCAGTTCTATTGATAGAGTGCTTAGCACTGTGTATAATGTAGCCAACGTGGGGGTAATACCGACGGGAAGCAAATAAACACGGAGGATCTCTGGTGGGGAAGCAGCACCTTCTTCATGGCCTGGACATCTCGCTCTTGCCAATTTTCAATAATGTCTCCGCTGACCTGCTGGAGCGTATCACTCCTGAAATGCTGTGTTTCTATGGCGATGGCGCCATCATTCTGGCCGAGGGTGCTCCGGCCGACAACTTGCTGATTCTGCTCCATGGCCAGGTGCGAATTCTTCTGAACGGCACCTTTCTTGTGACGCGTTACCCCTACGCGGTTCTCGGCGAGCAAGCCTTTATCAACAAAACCGTGCGAAGTACAACCGTGATTGCCCAGGGAATGGTTGAGGCTCTTGTCCTCACACCCGTCCTCGTCGAGCAACTCATGGAGAACATCGCTTTCATGGGAAATCTGCTGCGCCTGATCTCTGAAAAATTGACAGAAGCCTCGAACGAACGGGCATTCCGCTTTCGCAATGAACAGCTGCTCTTCAGCGAATTTCGTGCGCACCTGTCTCCAGAGATCACCAGTTGCCTGCTCGCAACCGGGCTGACATATGGTAAACCGCGCTACATCGATGCGGTCATCCTCTTCTCCGACATTCGTTCATTTACGGAACGGTCAGCTGGAATGACTCCCCAGGAGATCACAAGCCAATTAGGGCCTTATCTTGATGCCACAGTGACTGTAATCCACCGTCACGGGGGACTTGTCGACAAGTTCATTGGCGACGCCGTGATGGCTATCTGGGGATTCGCTGCCAGTGAGGGTGACCCTGTGATACAGGCCTTTGCCTGTGCGCAGGAGATGCTCCATACGGCTGCATCGATGCGCTTGGCCGGCGAGCCGATAGTCATCGGCATCGGTCTCAATGCCGGGCAGGTGTTCATCGGGAATATCGGGGGCGGGGGGAAGCGGCAGTTTACGGTACTTGGATCACCCGTGAATTTAGCCGCCCGCTTCGAGAGCGAGACGAAGGGGCTGGACGCTCCCATCGTCATGGGAAAAGACTTCTACGACCGCTTGCCCCCTGACCTGCAGGCACTCCTGCTAAAACACGAGAACCGGCCGATTAAAGGGGCTGGTCCGCAAACGCTGTATGCATATACCCCGGTTAATGAGACCGGGGAGAAAGATAAATCATGAGCTGGGATTACCAACGGAGTTTCGATCGCATTCAAAAACACCTCAATGGCATGGGAGAGATCGAGGTGAAAAAGCTGACACGAGAGGCCGACCTGGAGCAGCTTCTCTCGGAAACAACGTGCCGAGATATCTACGGCGCCCACGTCTACATCCAGGTTCCGAACTTTGCGCACCTGGCGTCTGATGGCCTCTACGCCCAGGACGATTACAAACGGCTGATCCAGGGCGTACATATTTACCAAAGGGAGGTCACGCGCATCGTTGAGGGCCTTGGGGGGACGTTCGTCCATTTCCAGGGGCCCAAGTTGCACGCGCTCTTTTACCGACCGATTGATAACGCGAAAAAACTAGCCTCGCGTGCCGTACTCCTCCAACTTGTCCTGAAGGATTTTGTCAAAACCGTCTTTAACCTAGCTTTCCCCGACTACGACGACTTTACCATTGCCGGCGGGGCCGACCTGGGGAACGCTATCGGCACCATGGACGGCATCAATGGAGACCGCGAACTGCTCTTCCTTGGTGCTCCAGCCAACCACGCCGCCAAGATCATCAGTTCGGTGCAGCGCCTGCGGTTGACTCAGTACGTCTATGATGCGCTCCCAGATGGCCTGCGCGCGCTCTGCCTCAAAGCCGATGATGGCCCCTACCAATTGAAACTGGTCACCTGCGATGATCTGGACGAGTTGCTCACAGCACACGGGCTCACCTGGAAGCGCGACGCGAGCGCCAGCAATGTCGAGAACGATAAAAAGCGCTTCCTGCTTAAGGACATCGGCTACAGTGCGGCGGAGGCCCCTATTGATCTGGACGACCTCAGCACCTCCAACAACAAGCGCGTGCTCGGGGCCTCCATCTTCGCCGATGTTTCAGGGTTCACACGCTACATTGATGAAGCAGCGAGCGAAGAGGACAAACGGGCGGCCTTACGGGTCTTCCATGCCATCCGCAAGGAGACGGCACGGGTAATTACTGGGGACTTCGACGGTTTGCGCATTCAGTATCAGGGTGACCGAATCCAGGGCCTCTTTCACCTGCCGCAGGGCGACGAGGCTGCCATCGTAAAAAAGGCGGTTGAGGCGGCAGCCAGCTTGCAGTCGTCGATGGAGCGTACGCTGAAAGCGTGCCTGCCAGAGGCGAGCGACCTACGGCTTGCTATAGGCATTGACCTGGGAACCACGCTCGTCTCGCAACTGGGTGCCCGTGGACAGCGCGACCGCATCTGCCTGGGGGAAGCGGTTGAATGTGCTTCGCAATTAGAGGAGCGGAGCGAGGGTGGCCAGATCGGAGTGAGCAGCCGGGTCTTCGGCCAGCTTCCAGACTATCTTCGCGATCTCTTCCCCTACTGCGCGAAGGTCCAGGGGCATGTGGCCACCAACCTCACAGTAGAGCAGGTCGAAAGGGTAGCCAAGGCAGCCGAGGTCTATAGAACTGGTGCGCCGGTCTTTGTCCGCACGAGCGCGGCGGGCGTTACTGTGAGCGGTCAGGAGTCAGCGCATGCGAGGACGATTGTACCGGCGCGCCCCTACACAGACGAAGCCTAAAGCCTGGTATCAGCGAGGGGGAGGCGAGCGCCTTGTACAGGACCAGGAACGAATCGCCGCTGCGTTTCCTGGCCTGTCCTACCATATTGACGAGCAGGCAGGGCGCGTTTTTCTTGAGGGGACGATCACGCTGGTAGCTGAATGCGGCATTTCCACACCCATCCAGGTAAGGGTGGAATTTCCTGATGGCTATCCTGAGCACGAACCTCGCGTCTACGATGCTGTGAAGCGTTTTCCACACGAAGCCGATCGCCACTTTTATCCGGACGGGCGATGCTGTCTCTGGCTTCCACCGGAGTCGCGCTGGGATACGAAGGATCCCGATGGATTATGCCGCTTCTTGGAAGAGGTCGCGGTATTTTTGGACCAGCAGCTCACCTACGAAGCTGTGGGAAAAGGATGGTGGCCTGGAAGGCAACGTAGCCACGGCGACGCTGGTTACGTCGAGTTCGTCCAGGAGCTACTTGGTGGGAATCAGCCGCTTTTCGATGCGCTTGCGCCCACGCTTGCCAATAGATCGGGTGTTCAGCGTAATAGCCCTTGCCCCTGTGGAAGTGGGGTCAAGTACAAGAGATGCCACCTGCGTGTCGTCGAGGAGATCAGCCGGAGAGTTGGCTTGGTGAAACTCTACGCGATCTTTGGTCGGTGGTGTACAAACGTTGCACCAGGCACGAAGTGAAGACGCTGCTGATATGGGTCAAAACGAACACATTCTAGTAATGAGAAGCGAGAAGGGTGCTTGGAATTCATGGTAGAATTACAGCAATGCATGGGATGAAAGCGGCATAACCAAGAATAAGGTTCAAGTTATATGAAGGGTTGAGAATATTGAAAGAACGATTTGAAGGGGACGCTGGTCGGCGGTTATTGATTGACGCACTCAAAACCCAAAAGATGATCGTAGGGAACTCAGCTCTAGCTGAAGAATTAGCTAGTCTCGTCGAGGTTAGAGCGGTCAAAGTTGGTGAGGCGATCATTCGTCAGGGGGCTTCTGACAACGACATCTTTTTCATTCTCACGGGAAGCTTCAACATTGAAGTGAATGGCAAAGTCGTTGCGAAACGTATCCCAAATGATCATGTGGGGGAGATGGCGGCAATTGAGCAGTCCCAGTCGCGTTCTGCCACGGTTGTTGCGAGCGAAGACTCGGTCGTTTGTAAACTCTCAGAACCCCAATTTGCGGATTTAGGACAACGCTACATAGACATTTGGCGCTACTTCGCAAGGGAACTCGCCCGACGCCTACTCCAACGCAATGTTTTGATCAACCCTCCAAAGGAGAACATTCGAGTTTTTATTATGTCTTCGACAGAAGCCCTCCACATTGCTCGAGAGGTCCAGAGTCATTTTGAGCATGACTACTTTTCAGTAGTGATCTGGACGGATGGAGTGTTCCGGGCATCAAGTTATCCGATCGAAAGTCTCGTAAAAGCGGTAAAAGATTCAGATTTTGCCATCGCAATCGCCCAACCGGATGATCTCACGAACACTAGAGGGCAAGCCAAACCTGTACCCCGAGATAACATCATTTTTGAACTGGGTGTTTTCATTGGGCATCTCGGCCGGGAGCGCACGTTACTCCTCGAACCCCGCGGTGAAGAAGTAAAGCTGCCAACGGATCTCTCTGGCTTGATGACGATCGGTTACCGATACAGGGAACCGAAGGATCTTCCCTCTTTGCTAGGCCCTGCTTGCCATCAAATGAGGAAGATCATCAACGATCTTGGCCCGCGGAATTGAAAGGAATTGTAAATGACTTTAAAAACAGACCTGGAAAGCGAAGTAAAAGAAATCTTCTCGTCCACATGGGAGGAGAGGGAGGGTCAAGTTGTCCCGGATCCCGAAGCTTTAAAGCTTGGCAATGACGCAGTGAAACTAAAAGCCACCGTTTTGTACGCCGACATGGCTGATTCTACGGATCTGGTGGATAATAATAAGCCTTACTTCGCAGCCGAAATTTACAAAGCCTTTTTACTCTGTGCAGCCAGAATCATCAAGTTCCTATCATTTCGTTATCTTAAGAGGAGATAGGCCAACAATGTACGGCTTGAGCCATTAAACCCCAAGGGCATGCCTGTCCAGGCTTAACCGTCTGTGAGCAGATCTCACTTGAATGGACTCATACTGCGATTTTTTGCAACAGAGCCTGATAATGTGAGGCTTCCTCGCCGCGTAGTCACAAAGCGAGAATTTGCTTTTGAGAATCTGTTTTTGTAACTTGCCCAAACCTTTGGCGTCAAATTGCACTTGGGAGAACACCTGCCTCCCTTGTTTTTTCTCACCACATGTTCTATAGTTGCTTCGTAAGCAGTTCCAGTTGCTAACAACCTGCCTATGCGAGGTTGCGAACACTTTTGTCAGCAAGTGAAAAGCGAGGCAGGTGGTTGCCAAAAAAGAAGGCAGGTGTCCGTTGAACACCTTTTGAGGCAAAAGAAAACCGCCGTCTCGATCTGTCATCACTGCTCGCTTGCCATCAAGCGGCCTGTGAAGCACTTCGAGAGCGACGGTCTACATAAGGGAGCGGGAGACGGGGCTCGAACCCGCGACAGCCTGCTTGGAAGGCAGTCTGTCACAGGATCGCCGCTCGTTTGCTCTCAACTGGCTCTGCAAGTGCATCTAGCACTCACTATCATTTTTCTCGCACCAATGGCATAGTATGTCGCATACATTTCGAGGCAGTATGTCATAGCCACATCAGGTGCTGCTCAGACTATACCCGAAGCCCTCGGAAAAAGCAAGGGAGGCAGTATGTCTACTGCTCGTGGCACGTGTTTTCCCGCAGCGTCAAGTACTTCGGTAGTTTTATAAGGAGCGGGAAGGAACATCCCCGAAACAACGCAGTCCGTCGATTCACCACACCCAGCCATGAGCCGATTTTTGGTGAGGCAGTGCATTGTCCTCTCTGAGCGCTCACTCCTGCACGGCCCCGTTCACGAACTGAGATGCCTGAAATCCCGACACGCAGTGGCGCCCAGGTCGAGTGTGCTCTCCCTTACTCATGATGCCCCCAACGATCCATTCGTCTCAGGTTGTCTCTTCGTGGCGCCGGAAACCCTTCAATCGCGAGCTCTGCGGCGCAGGCCATAGGGATGAACCCACTTCGCAATCTCCGCCTTCTGGGCGCTGCGCTGGAGAAACCCCGAACAGAGTTCGCCTGGAAAGGCCCGGCCGTCGAGGGTGCTGCTCTCACGGTTGGAATGCCAGAGGCGCCTCTGGCTCGTCCACAATGCTGGCTTGACCGTCTTTCACCACCACAAAGCATCGTTGTGGGGTCGGGATCTCTCTTCCCTGGATGCTGACGGCAAAGCCCTGGGTCGTGTCGTCATAAAACACTTCCGCCACCGAGATACTATCATCCATCCTCATATGAAGATAGTCGACGGCACATTGTTTGACCTTCTGGAAAACTTGATCGTCCATCGCACGCGTCCTTTCTCAAGGTCCTTCTCGGATGCACTCGGTCCTGTCATCACGGTGAAGATAGTGTACGTGATGTATTCGGGAGAAGCAAGAGGTATGCCAGGGAGAAGATATCTTCTTGAGCCATGGTCGACCTGGCAGATGAACACCTTGCGGAAGTGATCCTGGCGGTCCAACTTCTGCTGTCACTCCTGGCGACTGGTCGTTCTCATCCCACCCTCCTTTCCAGTGCCTCGCGATCCCACTGCGCAAGCATGGCCCCCGCTTCGTAGGTGCTCTGGAAAAACTCCAGCAACGTCCGCTCCGGCGAGGGAGCGCTGCGCACGTCGTCGTAGCGCAGGAGAAATAGTCCCAGCTCGTGACTGTAGCAGGCCTCCTCCGGGCGAATCGCGGCGGTTGGTAGTCCAGGCGGTTCTGGAGCGGTATAGGAGTAGAAAGCCGGAGCCGGGAAACGGTCATCGCCAGGCCAGAAGCCACAACTGATCACTTCATGCGAGTAGGCTTCCCGCGTCATGCGATCGGCACCCGGACGCTCTGGTGCACGCCGTCCCGAAAACAGGGTGAGGGCCAGGTCGAAGCTGCCCCAGAAGAAGTGGACGGGACTGCTCTTGCCGAGGAACGGCGAGCGGTAGCGCTGCATGATGGTGTCGATCTGCACCAGGATGCGCCAGAAGCGCCCGGCGTAGAGCGGGTCGTAGGAAGCATGCACCTCATCGATATCACAGCGAATGGGGTTGCTCACTTCGCTGGGCAACGTGTTGATGGTGACCTCGATGCCAAGCGCGTGCAGGCAGGCCATAAACTCCCGATAAAACGCGGCGACCGAGCGGGGGATCAGTGGCAGCGCTTTGGTCGTCCCCTCGCTGGTGCGAATGGAGAGATTGTGCTCGACGAAGTCAAAGGTGACGTCTAAGGTGCCACCGTGATAGGGAATAGCAGCGGTGGTCAGTCCTCGCGGGGTGACATACAAGGTGACATGCCACCAGTGGTTCACAAAGGGGGAGAGTTCCATTCTGACTTTGCCCACGATCTGCGTCCACAGATGCAGCGTCTGGCAGGTGTCTCGCCAGGCCTCATAGGGCAGGGCTGGCCAGCCCTCCACTCGGTCCCCGTGCTGTGTGTTGCTATGTTTCGCATGTGTTGTACTCCAGCTGATTTTCTCTCTGCTCCATTGACTTCTCACCGCGAGGGCGTCACGCTGGTCGGCTCGCGGCCTGGAGTGCAGCCAGGAAAGCACTGTGTTCCCAGGAACCGCGATACAGGACCCCGTTGATGAAGAAGGTGGGGGTGCCTTGTACTCCACTGCGTTCGCCCCCTTCCACCTCCTCCTCGATGCGGGCGAGCGCGCGTTGGTCGGCTATGTCACGTCTGTACTGCTGCAGATCGAGACCAACCGCCTCGGCAAAATGCTCGAGATCGGCATCCTCCAAAGTATGCTGATGATGGAAGATGTAGTCATGCATCTCCCAGAATTTCCCCTGCGTTGCGGCAGCCTCGGCAGCCAGAGCCGCGTGCAACGCGTGGAGATGGATTTCGGTGAGCGGGAAGTTTCGAAAGACAAAGCGCAACTGCTCCCCGAGTTGCTGCTGAAGCGCTCGCACGATGGTCGTCGATAGGCGGGTGTAGGGGCATTCGTAGTCGCCGTACTGCACCAGCGTGACCGCGGCGGTGACAGGCCCTTGACTGTGGTCCCGCTCACTGACGGGGACCGCAAGATGTGTTCGTTGTGTCATCGTCCTCTTTCCTTTTGGTTCTCCCAAGAATCGGATGGGAAGAAGGGAGAGCGCTTCGAGAGCCGAAGGCGCGGCATTCGTCCCCTCCCCACCCCTCTTTCAAAGGTAAGGCATGGTTCAAAAGAGTGTGAACCATTGTGACACTTTGAACAATTCAAGCAGATGAAAATTAATTCTGATATGGCCTTCTGAGCGGCTTCGGGATTTAATGAGGCCGCCCAGACCGTTCAAACTGTCACATTGATTTGAACCTTGCCTAAGTTTTTTTCATGAGCTCGGTGCAAGCAATGAGTGCCCAGCTCATCTGGTCCTATCCGGGACCATCTCAGACGGACTGCTTCATGGCTTCTACAGCGAGCTCGATCTTGATGATGTCACCCACAAGGAACCCACCGGTCTCCAAGGCCAGGTTCCAGGTCAGGCCGAAGTCTTTGCGGTTGATCGAGGTCCGGGCATCGAAGGAGACCACCTCCCGGCCCAGGGGATCCTTCCCACGTCCGGAGAGCTCGGTGTCCAGCACCACCTCGCGGGTGATGCCGCGGATGGTCAGATCCCCGATCACCTTCGCATGGTCGCTGGCAAGCCTCTCCACGCTGGTGCTCTTGAACGTGATCGTGGGGTGACGCTCGATATCCAGGAAATCGGGGGACTTCAGGTGAGTGTCGCGATACTCCACCCCCGAATACAGGCTGGGCGTATCGATCTCCACTTCCACCGAAGAGCGGGATGGATCGGCCTCGTCCAGGACGATGGTGCCGCGCACACTCTTGAAGTGCCCCTTGACCGTCGTAAACATCATGTGCTTGCCGGAGAACTCGACCAGCGTATGCGCGGGGTCGAGCTGCCAGATACTACGGGTTGGAACTCCCGCTTCACTCTGCGTTGTCATGTCATTCCCTCCATTTCGAAAGACAGCTTCAGCTGCTGCTGGCTTCGGGAACGATTGACCTGCTCTTTCCCTTTGCCCTCGTATTTCCTCTCAGGCTGCGCTGGTCGTTGCGCAGCTTTGAAACACACTCATCAAGCCGTGGTGTCTCTGCAAGGTCACGCATCGCTCAAGCAGGCTCGAGGAGCAGCTCGTCGATGTAGCACCAGGCCCAGTCCTCACCGGGCTCGCGCGTACTGAATGATCGGGTGGTTGGTGGCGTGGAAATGCCTGGTGGCGTGCGTATTCTTCGAATCGTCGCAGCAGCCGACATGTCCACAGGTGAGACAGAGGCGCAGGTGCACCCAGCTATCACCCGTTTTCAAACAGTCCTCACATCCATTGGCGCTCGGCGTGACCTCACGTATCTGGTCGAGGTGGCTACAGTGTTGTGCCATATGTTTCTGTTCTCCTTCCTTGATGCTCCTGGATGCTCTTGCCTCTTTTCGCAAGGATCACAGGAACTCCTGCTGATGAACCCTTTTGAGCAAGAGAAGACATACCGTTCTCCTTATGTTCTTTGCACCTGCTCAACCTTCGTTGTGTACCACATCGTATGCCGCCAGGAGCATTGGATCGTACACACAAAACTGTTCAGACGTCCCCACTGCTGCTCTCCTCCAGAGCATGGCAGCAGAAGCGACTACAGCATCCACCTCTCTGCTAAAAGATTGCATCCCCGCTAGCAGTATCGAAGAGGTGCATGGACTCGTTGTCGACATGCAGGCGCACCTGAGCGTCGGCTTTCACTTGGGAACGCGGATCGAGCTTGGCCACAGCACTCCTGCCCGCCACTGTCAGGTACACCAGCAACTCGTCGCCCAGGTTTTCGACCGCGTCGACTCTCCCATCGAGCGTCGATCCAGTAGTGCTCTCGGACGGAATCAGCGCCATGTCTTCCAGGTGGGAAGGACGGATGCCGAAGGTCAAGTCCTTCCCTGCTGCTGCCCTGCTCCGCTCCACATAGCGCAAGGGGACGACGATCTGCCCGATCCCTTCCAGCACGACCTTCGTCTGCCCCTCTTCATCGATGATCTTGGCATTGGGAAAGAAATTCATGGAGGGAGAGCCAATAAAGCCGGCGACAAAGATATTGGTTGGATGATCGTAGAGTTGCTGAGGTGAGCCAAGCTGCTGGATGAGGCCCTCGTTGAGCACAGCGATCCGGTCGCCCATCGTCATGGCCTCGACCTGGTCATGGGTGACGTAGATGACCGTCGTATCCAGACGACGGTGCAGCTTGATGATCTCGGCACGCGTGGCAACACGCAGCTGAGCATCCAGATTC
>Ga0099828_10001260_pt1 | contig 16698 bp, 21 predicted proteins | sample CZO8metaG_2_FD_79338 | JGI IMG/M metagenome (GOLD analysis project Ga0099828, IMG submission 79338) | Vadose zone soil microbial communities from the Eel River Critical Zone Observatory, Northern California, USA - CZOApr15con2H1.8 metaG | ecosystem: Environmental > Terrestrial > Soil > Vadose... | reverse complement strand
TCGCCCCACCAGCCCTTCCACTCCTGGTCCCAGCGACCTGACCCGCCCCCGAACATCTTGCGGCCCATGATGTAGGCGCCGACGCCCCGCACGACCTCGTCGGCGACTTTCGAGTCGGCGCCCTCCGCGCCTCCTTCGTCTCCTTGCTGCCGGCGCCAGCTGGAGGTCGCGAACAACCAATCGTGAAGGCGCATCCCGCCCTCGCCGATGGGGTGGTCAAGACTCTGGTTTGGGCCGGCGACAAAACCGTCCAGCGAGATCGAGATCTGGCAGGTGACTTTCCCCATGCGCCTAGCTTGGGGCAACACCGATTAGTTTTGAGTTGAGGCTAGTCTAAAGACATGACGACCAAGCAGGAGGCTCAGTCCTTGAATGCAATGATGGCGACGAAAATCGGGACTTTGAACGTGCCTGGCGCCAACCTCTATTACGAGGTTCGCGGATCAGGTCCGGTGCTGCTCATGATGCCGGGCGGACCGGCTGACGCAACTGCGTTCAGAAGCATCGCCGGCCAGCTTGCCCCGCACTACACCGTGGTGACTTACGACCCGCGCGGCCTGTCCCGGAGCAAGCTCGACGGCCCGTTGGACGAGAAGCGGATCGTCGAGGTTTTCGCGGACGACGTACACCACCTCCTGGCCGCTGTCACCAATGAGAAAGCCGACGTGTTTGCCAGCAGTGGCGGGGCTGTGATCGCCCTCGAGCTGGCCCACGATGGCGGGCTGCAGTTGGCCGAGAGGCTGGGAACGCCGGCGGTCGTGTTCCCCGGTGCGCATGGTGGTTTCGGGAGCCACGCTGCTGAATTCGCGGCCAAGCTCCGCGAGGTATTGGAGGGTTGAGCGCCGCTGTGAATACGTCGCCCAAGAGCATCGATGCCATCACGCTTTTCGTGGAGGACTTGGAGCGGTCGAAGGTCTTCTACGAGGAGGTCTTCGGCCTCCCGGTGATCTTTCAAGACGAGAACTCCGCTGTATTCAGATTTGCCAACACCCTGATCAATCTGCTCGAGATCCCGGCAGCGCGCGATCTCATAAAGCCTGGAGTTGTCGCGAGCCCGGACGCCGGGTCGCGATCCCAATTCACGATCCCTGTGGACGATGTGGATGCAGCCTGTGCCGAGTTGGCAGCCCGCGGCGTGGAGCTGCTGAACGGCCCGATGGATCGCCCGTGGGGAGTCCGCACGGCGTGCTTCACCGATCCGGGTGGCCATGTCTGGGAGTTTGCGCAGCCGTTACGGGAATCTCCCTAACCCCTGAGGTGTCGTAACCCCAACCTGGACTTCCGGGCTTGTCCTGCCCAACCCGGGACCGTAGCCCCGAGCCAACGGGATCACCGGAGCCCATGATGGCGATGTGAATCCGCTCGCGGCCATGCCCAAAATTCCGAGTTGGATTGGCGCTTTCGGCGCTTGGTCGCTGTGGGCGGCCATAAGTGTCATGGCCATCGGCACCCTGACGGTGGCGGCGGTGGTTCCAGGTCTGCCCCCGGCACCTAACCTCCTGTTCCCCGCCGTGGTCATCGTCGTGTGGGCCTCGGTGGGGGCGTTGATCTCAAGCCGGCAACCGGCCAATGCGGTGGGTTGGATGATGCTGGCGATTGCGCTCGCATTCGTATTTGAGGAGGCGGCTATCACCTACTCAGCGCTCGACGGCGGCCGCCTGCCGGCGGCGGCGGCGATCGCCCGGATCGGCTCGTCGGGCATTCCGGTCGGCGTGACGCTCAGCGTGACGTTCTTGCCGCTCCTCTTCCCTGACGGGCGTCTGCCCTCACGCCGGTGGCGACTGGCCGCATTGGCGGTCGCGCTGGTCGTCGTGAGCGCCCTGCTAGCCAGGGCATTCACGGGCGACGCATCACAAGTAACTCGAGCGATGCTCTTCGGGGTCGGGCTGGCAGTCGCCGCGTGCGTCGGCTCGCTGGCGTGGCGGTATCCGCGAGACGACGGCGAGCCGCGAAAGCAGATGCAATGGCTGTTCTACGCCCTGACCCTGAACGCGGTCGTGTTTCTGGTCGTGATCCCGGGGACGCTGGTGCTGCATCTGCCGCTCGACCCCCGAATCGGCGCGGTGATGAGCCAGCTCGGCGCCCTGCTCATCGCGGGCGCGATCGGGGCCGGGGTGCTGAAATATCGCCTCTACGACATCGACCTCGTCATCAACCGAACCGTCGTCTACGGCCTGGCGACGCTGCTCGTCGCCGCCGCCTACTTCGCCCTGGCCACGACCGCAAGCGCTTTGATTGCCCAGCGCTTCAGCGTCGGCGTTTCCGTTGTGGCTGCGGTGCTGGTGGCCGCACTGTTTAGCCCGGTGCGCGAGCGGCTGCAGCAGAAGGTTGACAGCGTCATGTACGGCGACCGCCATCGCCCGGCGACCACGATCACCCGGCTGGGAGGGCACATGGCCCGGACCGATGCGGCCGGTGGACTGCTGCCGGGACTCGCCGAAACGATCGCAAGCTCTCTGCGGGTCCCTCACCTGGGAATCGAAGTCAGGCGAGAGGGCGTGGTCGCCATGAACGCCGTGTTCGGATCGGCCAATGGTGTCGAGCCGGCACGGGTGCCACTTCGGTTCCGCGGCGAAGAGATCGGTCAGCTGTGGCTTTCACCACGACGAGGTGAAAAGCTGTCTGGAGCAGACTTGAACATGCTGGCCGACCTGGCGCCGCACGTCGCCCTCGTTTGCAAGTCCCTCCAACTGATGGATGAGCTCCAGGCTTCCCGCACTGAGCTGGTGACCGCTCGGGAGGAAGAGCGTCGAAGGCTGCGGCGCGACCTGCATGACGGCCTCGGCCCAACGCTGGCGGCTGTTCTACTGCAACTTGAGGTGGCCGGCGAGGCGGCGCATACCGATCCGTCGGCGTTGGGAACCCTCATTGCAGAGCTCAGGCTGCAGGTCCAAACCACCATCGGCGAGGTTCGCCGCATGGCCTACGAACTTCGACCTCCCGCTCTTGACGAACTAGGTCTTGTGTCGGCCGTCCGTCAGCGCGCGGCCCAATTCTCAGGCCCGCTCGCGACTCGGCTGAACGTCAGCGTCGAATCGAACGGAGAGTTCGACCGGCTACCGGCAGCGGTGGAGGTGGCCGCTTACCGGATCGCCACAGAAGCTCTGACGAACGTCGCCAAGCATGCGCAGGCGCGAACATGCGTCATCCGGCTCGGCTCGATCTCCGGCGAAGTGGAGGTGGATGTGGCTGACGACGGCACTGGCTTGGCCTCATCGTCCCAACCTGGAGTTGGAATCGCCTCGATGAAGGAGCGTGTCGAGGAGCTAGGTGGTTCTTTCTCGATCGGCCCGGGCCCCCAGGGCGGAACGCGCGTTGTGGCGCGGTTGCCGCTTGCGGCGGTTTGACGTCGATGGACATCATTCGCATCCTGATTGCTGATGACCATCCGCTGTTCAGAGACGGATTGCGGAGCCTGATCGGTTCATTGCCGGGCGCCGAGATCGTGGGTGAGGCTGACACCGGATCCGCCGCCATCGAGCTGAGCGCCCAGCATCAACCCGATGTCGTCGTTATGGACATCCACATGCCTGGCATCAACGGCATCGAAGCCACCCGGCGGATAGTGGCCGACAGCCCTCACATCGGTGTGTTGGTGCTGACGATGTTCGAGGACGACGAGTCGGTGTTCGCCGCCATGCGCGCGGGGGCCCGTGGCTATCTCCTCAAAGGCTCGAGCCGGCGCGAGCTCCTACGTGCGGTCGAGGCGGTCGCCGATGGCGACGCGATCTTCAGTCCGGCCATCGCCGGCCGGATCCGGGACTTCTTCGCGGGCAACGTAGGCACCGCCTCGCGCGCGATCTTCCCGGAACTGACCGAGCGGGAGCGCCAGATACTCGACCTGATCGCCAAGGGAGAGGCCAACCCCGTCATTGCGCGCCATCTCTCGATTTCGGAGAAGACGGTGCGGAACAACGTCTCCAACATCTTCAGTAAGCTGCAGGTCGCCGATCGCGCCCAGGCGATCGTGCGGGCTCGGCAGGCGGGCATGGGCTGATCCCGCGCTGGCGCGGGACACAATCGGGGCCGGCGCCTCATGCCTTCGGGACGGCGGGACAGGCAACGTGAGGGCGTGCCGTTTACCGTCTCGACCAGGAGCAACCAAGTGAACCCATCCGCATCGCAAGAGACCCAGAACCTTTGGCAGCGTCTCCCAGGACTCGCGCAGCTGACAGTTGGCCTGCTTGTCGTCAACGCTGTCTTCTATGTCGTCGTAACCGTGCTCAACGGCAGCGTGATCGTGCCGGTGGTGGTCCTCTTCGCGGTCGACATCGTCGTCGCCATCGCGATCGTGGCGACCAGGGCACGATGGCTGCTGATCGTCGCGGCAGTCTATTTCGCTCTGGGTGTGCTTTCGGGCGGCGGCCAGCTCATTCATCCTTCCGGGCAAGCCGACGACCTGGTCAACGCTTCGATCCTCGTGTCTCTATCCGTGGTTGGCATTGCGAGCGCCATCGGCGCCGCGATCCGCGGCTCCCGTCGCGATGCGCAATCCGCGGCGTGACCAACAATGCCTGCTGACATCTTCACAAGCGGCCCAATGCGTTACCTGAGCTGAGTAGAGCGCGGTCAGCAGCGGGCCGTAATCGACAATCCGTACAAAACGCTCTTAACTACGTCTGAATCTGGCCCGCATAGGTTCCGGCCGATGAGAAACGTTCCCTTGAACACCGTGGTACCAGCAAAACCGCCCACCAACTGCGCGGTTGAAACCGCAGCGACCTGGACGTTCACGCCAGCTGGATGGGCTCCAGGGAATACGGGAGCCGAGGTTGCCCAGCCTCCCGATACTTCGCGCGGCGAAGCCGCCCCAACTTTAGTTGCCGAAGCGAGTTGACCAACGCCCACAATTGCGAGCGCAAGAGTGAGTCGTGCTAGTGTAGCGTCCGACATATAGCTTAGCCATAGTGCCGGTTGCAGTTCTAACAAATTACCCAGGCTCGAGACGGGCGCCCAGCTGCGTGAGCAGGCCGAGCATGTCGTACTGGACCCACGACTCCACCCGTCTGCCGCCGACGATGCGATCGATCACGATCCCGGTCAGCTTGATCCTTCGCCCCGTCGGTGCGATGCCCCGGAAGACACCCAGATGGCTGCCCGTCAGAGTCAGGCAGGTGACTACCTTGTCGTCCCTGACCACGAGCGAGTCCCTCGTCCGCTGCTGGTCGGGGAACGCGGTCCGGAACTCGGCGATCCTCTGCTTGAACTCTTCCCGACCCTCTTCCCCGAAGCAACCGTGAGTGACATAGTCTTCGGAGACCAGGCGGTCCACGGTCTCCCAGTCCCCGTGGCTCCATGCCGCCTCGGCGATCTGACGGTTGACGACCTCGATGCTGTCCACACCGGCATGTTAACCACCTGAAGAACCCCAACCCTTGATCCACGCCGGCAATCGATTGGCACCGCCTACCTAGCAAGTGTCTGACATATAGCTTGCCAATAGACCGAAATTCCTTTAGCCTTACATCATGTGGGCCGCGTCGCCTCCTATCGGTCTTGCTGACGAGCAACGGCGGGTGCTCGAAGGATGGGTGCGGGCGCCGAGCACGCCGCAGGGATTGGTGCTCCGCTCGCGGATCGTGCTGATGGCCTCCCAGGGAGTCGCCAACCACGCCATCGCCAAGGCCGTAGGTACCAGTCGACCTACCATCCAGCTCTGGCGGGAGCGTTTCAGCCAGGGCGGCCTCAAGGCCCTCACCAAGATCAAGAAGGGGCGCGGGCGCAAGTCGGTGATCGCGTCCGAGAAGGTGAAGGAAATCATAGAGGCGACCTTGCACAGCAAGCCGCCGGGAGCCACCCACTGGAGCTGCCGCACGATGGCCAAGGCGATGGGAGTAAGTCCAGACACCGTGAATCGGATCTGGCGTGCCCACGAGTTGCAGCCCCACCGTGTCACAAGCTTCAAGCTCTCCAGTGACCGCCGCTTCGTGGAGAAGCTGACGGATGTGATCGGGCTCTACTTGAATCCGCCCGAACACGCCTTGGTGCTCTGCGTGGATGAGAAGAGCCAGATCCAGGCCCTGGACCGGACCCAGCCCGGCCTGCCCCTTAAGAAGGGACGCTACGGGACCATGACCCACGACTATAAGCGGCATGGCACCGCTGCCCTTTTCGCGGCCTTAAACCTGCTGGAGGGGACGGTGGTGGGCCAGATCCATCTCCGCCACCGTCACCAGGAGTTCCTCAAGTTCCTGGCCCGGCTCGATCGCGAGTTCGTCAAAGACCTTGAACTACACGTGATCCTGAACAACTACGGCACTCACACCCACCCGAAGGTCAAGGCATGGCTGGCCAAGCACTCGCGCTTCCAACTCCACTTCATCCCTACCGGTTCGTCCTGGCTCAACCTGATCGAGCGTTGGTTTGCGGAGCTCACCAACAAAGCCATCCGGCGCGGCTCCTTCGCCAGCGTGGGGGACTTGGGGGTGGCCATCCATGAGTTCCTGGACGCTTCCAATCGTGACCCCACGATCTATGTCTGGACGGCGTCAGCCGAGACGATTATGGAGAAGGTGGCTCGTTGCCAAGCCATTCTCCAGACGAGACACTAGAACGAGCCTCATGTTTACCCTCCTTCAAGGGAAGCTGTTGGGTAGGAACCTGCACTTTCCAGGTGAATCCGAAGGGTACGCCCTGTTCGACTGCGTAACGTTGCGGCGATTATCGACGGGATGAACTGGGAGCTCCGCCCGCCGCGCCTGGCTCGATCAAGTATCGGCTTTGGGATGATCGCTTCGCGAGACGAGGCCCCCGCTCCGGCTGGCTGCATTCGGGTAACCATCGTTCAGAGCCTGGCGCCATAGCCGAGTGAGCTTCTCCGTATCCAGCGCAAAGTAGCTTTCCCGGCCGACATCTGTTGCGAAGAAGCTGATGGCAGGCAGGTTCCAATTCCGGTCGTCTCCAAGAAGTTCATCGGTACTCGAAGGATCGACCGGGTCTCCGAAACATCTGATTTCGACCAACCCGTCTCTGACCATTGAGGGGAGTACTTCTCGAATCACCATGTCGGCGGCGAGCTCGTTCAGCCAGTACTCGTCCTCGGTTGCGAGGTCGAGGACTACAAGCTGCTTCCAATTGAGGTCATGCGGGATCACTGCCACACGACAATAATCGCCGGAACAGTGTGCATTCTCAGCTTTGGTTTAGGGCTGGACGGCCGCATTCAGTTATGGAGCTGACGGCACCCGATACATAGGCGAAGTAGCCCAAGCGGGACGCTATTCGAACTATCTCGACCGACTCCAACGTTTGAACTCTTAGATCTCGTCGAGTTCGAACCGCCGACCGTTTGGCAAAGACCCCCGTGAGCCAAAGGGATCCTGCTCGGTCGCTCAGGCCGGAGTCCTGTTGGCTTCGGCGACAATGCCGTACCGAGTCAACAAGGCCCGGCTGAGCTCGAGCATGATGCGGGGAGCCGCGTCTTCGGCCACGCCCGCCTGAAGCAGTGCCCGCCAGAAGGGGAAGTCGATCACCGCCTGGAGCGCAGATACGAGCTCTTGCGACGGATCATGGTCTTCCAGCGACGCCCGGATAAGGTTCGCCAGTGTGGCCTGCTGCGCGGATACGACTGCGCCTAGCTCGCGTACGAGGTCAGCCTCTCGCATCGCGGCGTGAAACCACTCGCGCCCGCGTGCGTAGCATGCGCAGTCGTCGCGAATCAGCACCTCCAACCGCTCGAGTGGCGACCCAAGCTCCGCGAAGGCGGCGCGGGCATCCTCCTCGGCCAGCGGCGCAACCGAGTCCACGAAGGTCCGAGCACAGGCCGGGATCAGCTCGCTCAGGGACCGGAAATGTCGATACACCGTGACTGGCGAGACGCCGGCCCGTACGGCGATTTCCTGCCAGCTGGTGTCCAGGATGCCCCTCTCAGCATGGAGCCCAATCGCGGCCTCGATGATTCTGCGATCGGTCTGAGCGAACGATTCCTCTCGATTGCGCATGGCGTAGCGGCGTGGGGACATGACTAGGTACTTGACGAAACGGGTTGTTTCATGAAATTATTGCACCAATCTCAGTCACCGATTTTAGGAGTAGCTCCCATGAACAATCAAGCGTCTGATCCAGGCGAGGTCGTCGTGGCAATGGTCGAGGCTCTGGTTGCACATGGTGAGCACACTCTCGACGTGCATCCCGGAATGGAGCACCTCAAGCGCCTGTGGCCGTCGGTCAAGCAGGCGTTCCCCGACTTTCGAGCTGAGGTTCAACAGCAGCTGACTCAAGGAGACCGAGTCGCCAGCCATTGGGTCTTCAGCGGAACGCACAGCGGCACCCTGTTCGGCATACCTGCAACGGGAAAGAATGTTCGATTCCAGAACTTGAGTATTGCCAGGGTGGTCGACCAAAAGGTCGTCCAGTACAACAGCGAGACCGGTTGGCTGGATTTTCTGATGCAGGTCGGCGCCCTCCCCATGAAAGAGGTCAGTCGATGAACACGACGGATTACCCGACAAGCTCGGAAGCTCAACCTGATCGGTTCGGTGTGCTTTCAGCACACAACCTGTTCACCCTCGATGGAGCCCTGGGCATCATCTTTGCGATTGCTTTCATGGCCCTGGCGCCGCAACTGTTGGCTTTTTATGGAATCGGTGTTTCACCGGGCTCCGTACTGATGACGCGCCTTGTCGCCGGCTTCCTGCTGGCTGCCGGCATCACTCAGCTCGGCGCGCGTGGTGCGGCTCATTCGGCTGTGGGCAGGAACATCACGCTTGGCTTCCTCGCGACCAACTTTGCGGGGGCCGTTATCGTCGCGATGGCAGTCGCCTCCGGTGCGGCCAACCTGTTCGGGCTAGCTTTCGTCGGGCTGTTCCTTTTCGAGGGTTTCTGGCGGGCCTACCTCACGCTGCGTGTCACCCGGCGCGGGCTCGTGCGAGGCGCCTAATTTCCGCGCCTACTGTGCTGGCGGCAGAAGAATTGGCCCGTTGTTGAGCTAGGCGACCTGGTTCTTTCTGCGTATTAGACCGGCACTGATATGCTGGCGGCAGGCGAGTGCGACGCCGCTTATCTCGCCTAGGAAGCGTCCAAAGTTGCTCCAATTCGACGACAAAACTGCACGTGGCCTCCGGAAGATGTATGAGGCTCCCTATGCTCGCGAGCGCCGGCGGCGAATCCGAGCCGCGCTAGCCGTCCGTCCAGGTGACGCCATCCTCGACCTCGGATGCGGGCCGGGCTATGTGGCCTGCGAGTTGGCCGAGGAGGTGGGCCCCTCAGGCTCTGTCACGGCGGTCGACTCCAGCCCAACGATGCTGGCTGTGGCTGCAGCGCGCGCTGCTGAGCTCGGGTTTCAACAACGCATTCAGTTCCTCGAGGGTGATGCGGCCAGACTTCCGGTGGACGCCAAGGCCTTTGACGGGGCGGTCATCGCCCAGGTTTACGAATATGTCGCTGACATGGCGACTGCACTTAAGGACCTGCACCGAGCCCTCAAGCCGGGCGCGCGTGTGGTCGTGTTCGACACCGACTGGGACTCCGTCGTCTGGCACTCGTCCGATGCCGGCCGCATGCAAAAGGTCCTCAAGGCCTGGGAAGGGCACCTGGCCGACCCGGTCCTTCCTCGCACACTGGGAAGCAAGCTGGAGGCGGCCGACTTCGACGTAACTTCTGTTGACGGTGTGGCCATGCTCGACAGCGACCGAGCCAACAGTGGCTTGCGCGCGCTCGCGGACCTAGTGCGTGATTTCGTTTCCGGCCACGGCGGAGTCAGTGCCTCAGAAGCCAAGGCCTGGTTCGATGATCTGGAGCAGGTAGCCAAACGCGGTGATTACTTCTTATGCGTGACGGGCTTTCTGTTCACCGCTACCCGTCGCTAGTGCTCTGCTAGATAAGGAACTTGACGTCCGCAGTATCGCCAACCGGCCGTGACACTTCACCGGAATGCGTTCGGTCGCACAAGAAAGTGTGGCGAGGCGTCGTCAGAACTGGACGACCAAGGGTTCTGGTAGCCCAACGGGACGCTATTCGAACCGCCTGGACCAACTCGAGAAGGCGCCCGCTCACCTAAATCGCCGGCTTGAGAAGGGTGTTGATCAGAGCATCCCCCAGCCACTCCTCGTAGCGGGCTGGCGTCCAGCCTCTCTGGAAGACCAGATCGGTGTACGGGCTGGGGCCGCTCAATGCCCAGATAACCGCTGCCGCTTCTGACCCGGATATGCCCGTGCGCAGTCGGCCTCCCCTCTCCAACATTGCCAGCACGCCGAACTGGGTCATGCCCAAAAATCGTTGCTCCTCTCTCTCGCGATAGCGCGCCACCAGGCCTGGGTCGCCCGACTCTCGCATGAAGCGGAGTAGATCGGCGCATAGCTCATAAATGAGGCGGTTGACGCGGGCGCCGGTGCGAAACCAGACTTCGGGATCGGCCGTCTCCCGCAGGGGCTCGAACAGCTCCAGTGCGTCGGCGACATGAGGGAACCCGACTTCGATGAGGGCTTGTGCCAGCCGCAGCTTGGTACCGAAGATCCCGTACACCGTCTGGTAGGCCACGCCGGCTTCCCTGGCGATGTCTTCCATCGTGACGCTGCTGTAAGTCCCGCTCGTCAGGAGTCGCCGAGCTGCGTCGAGGACGCGACCCCGTGTCATCTGCGCCTGCTCTTTGCGCAGGGCCCCGTTGTACGGACGACGCCCCTTGACAGTCTTGATCATTGCGAATAGGCTACCACTATCAATCAGAGATTGCCTCTAGTCAAGGGGGGGCGTCCCCTTAAAAGGTGGATGGGATGAGCAAACTTGGCCGGTTTTGGAATTGGCTCCTGCCTGGGCTGATCTGTCTTTGTCCCATGGGGGCGCTCGCCTATTACAACGCCAGCGCGACGTATGCGGCGCCAAATCATGCGGCAAGCATCCGACGGCGGGTCTCAGTTTCCCACCCACTGCCGGGCTCGACAGTTATCCCCCTCGCCCGCTCGTGAGCAGCGCATCTCAGGCTCAGTTGGATGTGGTAATCATCGGTGGCGGCATCCAGGGCCTCGTCGCCCTCAACGCACTGGTCGAGAAAGGCTACTCATGCGCTTTGGTAAGCGACGGTGATTTGGGATCCGGCCAAACGCTTCATTCACACGGCTACCTCAATACCGGTTTTGGCATGTTCGGTCCGGAGCTGCCCCGCGCCTCAGTCGATGTAGTCCAGCCGTACCTGGAGAAGCGCGGCCTCGAGCTGAGCCATGACTGGGTCTTGATACCGCCCGCGAGCATGCCATTCTTTGAGGGCCTCCCCACCGCCACATTGCCCAGCGGTTTCGCTGCGCCGTCGGATCTTGGAGCGGTGAGACTGCCCGACCGCAGCCTTCCGAAACATCGTCTTGTTGAGATTCTGAGCGAGAGCCACCACGACCGGATTCTTCGCGGGCATGCCACGCCGCGCTGGAACGGCACGCAGGTGGAGGCGGTGTCGGTGCGTCTACCCGGCACCCGGGGAGGGGTCGTACTTTCGACCAAGGCGGTCGTTGTCGCTGCTGGGTGCGGCAGCAAACGATTCCTACAAGGGCTAGTTGGCCAAACGCCGCAGACCGAGCAGATCAAGCATCGACGGGTCCACATGATATGTGTTCGCGCGCCGCGTGGCACCCTACCGACCACATGCATCGTAGCCATGCCCCTCGGCTTGATGCTTGCGGCTCATGACCAACCGAACAACGTCGTGTGGTACGTCACGCCGGTGGAAATGGGCGGACCGTCGTACGACGACATTCCTGGTGACGCGGCAAGTGACATCGATCTCGAGATGGTTTATCGAGGTTGCGCGACTCTACTGACTCTTTACCCTCGACTGCCCGAAATTGATGGTCTCCAACTCGGCTGTTACGCAGGGTATCGACAGGACGTCGGCGACCGGCCGGGAAACCGGATGTGCGAGCTAGTGGAGGGAACCAAAAACGTGGTCGTCGCTCTGCCGTCGGGGCTCGTGGGCCCCTGGCTAAACGCGACCAGGATGTGGGAGATTCTCAGTGAGCTCGTCGATCCAGGTGGCAGCCAGCCGCCACTGACCGGTGCGGGCGTCGGCGTCCGAGTCGGCAGCGCGGTGGAAGATCGCCCGGACTTCGGATGGATGGGGTGGGAAGAGTGGTTGCGGAAATTCCCACAGCTTTCGGTTCAGGCCTCCCGGGAAAAGTAGCCCAAGCGGGCCGAGTCTCCAGGAAACCCAGGGCGATTCAGCCAGCGCCCGACCACATTGCCGATCGCGTCACGAGCCGCTTCCTCCGTATGCGGCGCTATGCTCATCTCGTCACGTACCGGAACGGTGCGTCGCGGCAGCGATTAGGCTCCGGACTTCCTCAGGTCCGAGCCGGTGAGAGACGCTCGATCTGGCTAAACCAATCCGACCACGATCACACTGGATCCTTGGCCGCACACTGTGCTCCTGGTAATCGAGCAGGTCATCGCCGGCCCCAACGAGGGCGCACCAGCCAAGTTCGGTGACCTCAACATGATGGTCGCCGCCGGCGGGCAGGAGCGGACACGCGAGGAATGGGTAGGAGCTGTTCGCCAAGACTGGCTGGCGGCTCGACGAAGTACGGCCCGCCGGCCCATCTTCGATCCTCGTCACCCGACCCGCCTGACCGCTTCAACTGGCATGGTTCAGAAGTAGCCCCCGTGGGATTCGAGGGTTCGGTAGCCAGGCAGCCAGAATGATCATCACCGTTCCGCACTGGTTGGGTCGGCGGCTTCGAAACCCTAGGATGCGATGTAATGCGCGATGTGCACAAGGACATTGTTGGGACGTGGCGGCTTGTCAGGGCTTCGGCTACCACCGCCGATGGCAAGATCGAGCGCGCACCCTTCGGGACGGGACCGACTGGTTTTCTTATTTACACCGTCGACGGGACAATGGCTGCGTTAATCAGCTACGGCGGGAGGAGTCTGCTCTCGGACGACCGCGTGGCCGCGCCAGGCGAGGAGCGCGCGCAGGCGTTCGCGACATTCTTTGCGTACGCGGGCCGATACGCGCTCGGGGACAACCAGGTTATCCACCACGTTCAGCTCGCATCAGTCCAGAACTGGGTCGGGACCGAGCTCGTCCGCGTCCTCGAACTCGAAGGCGACCAACTGGCGCTTCGAACGCCGCCGATGGTCGTAGGTGGTTCGAGCCTGATCACCGATCTCCTGTGGGAACGCGACCATGGAGACCAACCTGAATTGTCATGAGGCAGTGGTTGGGCTCTTCCCAAAGGAGGGCAAACATCCGAAATCAATGTTCTGGTAGCCCCGGCGGGATTCGAGGCGGAAGTTACGAAACCGCCCGTGATCTTTCGCTGAAGCCCCGGCGGCATTCGAGGCGACAGTTGCAATACCTGCGATTAGGTTCGCCTAGCCAGCGACGAATCCGGATGCTGAATAGACTCGTTGAGTGACTGCTGCAGTCCCAAGCGAGAGCGCCCCCGGCGCAGCCGGTCCGACCCCAGACTCGATTACCTATCGCTTCGTCCATTACCGACTACTGACCTTCGCGGTCTTCATCCCGCTCGGCGTCGCCGGCGTCGCCATGCTTGTGAACCTCGTAGCGGGCGGAACCGGACCGCCTGCGGCATTTGTGGTTCTGTGGGTGGCGGCCTACGGATGGAATGTTTACTGGTGGCTGTTTCGAATCGCAAACGAGGTTGGCGTTGTGCACGGCTCGACCCTCCGGTGGCGGTCTATCACGAGAACCCGCGAAGTACCGCTGGCGCGCGTCGAGGGTATACAGACTCCATATCCGCCTTTCGGTTTCGGGCTTAAGAGGATCGTCGTCGACGGCGATCGCTCTCCGCTCATCATCGCCAACCAGGGATACCGAGATGTGGTCGCAATGATCGTGCAGTTCCGACCCGACCTCGTGGTTCCAAACACCTGGTATGACCGGTTCTACGAGCGATTCGCGAAGCGTTCCGTGCGATGGCGCAGGGTGTAGGAGGTCGGCCGCGCGAGTGGTTGCTCTCGAGCTCGACGGCCGCGATTGTGGCATCGGAAATGGACTCAACACCGAGTCCCAGGCGGTTAAGGGAAGCGAATCGTCCGCAGGTCGAGGCCTCGTGACGGTGTTACCGACGAAATTCAAGACCCCGGTTATCGGCTGGTCGTGATTCGCAGCTGTGCCGGAACCGGCGCACGCGCCAGCCGAACAAGTGTTCTGGTAGCCCTAGCGGGACGCTATTCGAACCACCTTGATCCTGTCGAGAAGCTATTGGAAGACAAGACGTTTCCGGTCAGTCGCGAGTCCCGCCTCTAACCTGGGTCAGGCCTGGCGACCCGGGCATATCGAGTCATACGTTGGCGCGCTCCGACTTATGGTTACGCCATCGGCAATGGCGGATGGTGGCGCGAACAGCATCGATCCGGTGACCGTTGCGGTCACGTTCAAGGTGAAGCCCGGTCGCGAGGCAGAGTTTGAGCGCTGGGCGCATGAGATCACGAGTGCCTCGAGCAAGTACCCCGGGCATCTTGGCGCGAGCTGGATGCGCTCCGGAGCCGCGTATCACGTCGTCTACCGTTTCGCGGATCATGCCCGCTTCCATGACTGGCATGAGTCGGCGGAACGTGCCAGTTTCCCTCACGCGACTCGGTCCCATTGCCACGCTTGCGAAAGACGAACACCTGACAGGTCTGGAAACCTGGTTCGAGTTGCCAGAACGGCCAGGCCGGCCCGCCCCACCGCGCTGGAAGATGGCCATCACCACCTGGGTGGGTGTCTTCCCATTGCTTGCTCTCCTCCAGTGGCTCATCAGCCCGCGACTTGCCAACTTGCCCCTCATCGGGCGGGTGATGCTGCTAACCCTCATCGTCGTCGGGCTGATGACGTACGTGGTGATGCCTCGACTCGCGCGGATTCTGCAGCGATGGCTCTACCCAGCGTCGTAAAGGCTGGCGGTTGACCAATATCGCGGGCCCCATGAACGTCGGGTCGGAGCCGGAGTACGCGTGAACGGCACCGTCCGCTCACCTATCAACGGGTCGGAAGTAGCACCAGCGGGATTCGAGGCGCGACACCTACTAAGCCGCGCCTTATCTTCAGATGAGGACTAGGAAGGCGGCTCTACGGGCACGTCTTCACGGAAGTGTCGGGCCGGCCTACACTTGGCGCCGCGCCTGCGGCTTGGTCTGACGGGAGGTCATGAACGTGAGTACAAGCCGCTTCACGAACCTGGTGGGCTGCACCCTGCCCGTTCAGCTGGCCGCCATGGGCGGGGTGGGCACCACCGAGCTTGCGACCGCCGTCGCCGCGGCCGGCGGCCTGGGCATGGTGCCGGCGGGTACGCAACCCGCCGCGGGTTCTTGCGGTGTCAACTTTCTGATGCCGTTCGCTCCATCACTAGAGGACATCGCGGCCGCCGCCGGCCAATGCCGCGTGGTGGAGTTCTTCTATGCGGATCCTCGCGCCGACGTCGTGTCGGCGGCGCACCGTGCCGGGGCCCTCACTGGTTGGCAGGTGGGATCGGCGGCCGAGGCGGTGGCGGCCGAGAAGGCTGGCTGCGACTACGTTGTCGCTCAGGGCACCGAGGCGGGCGGCCATGTGCGCGGCACTCAAAGCCTCGACGAGGTGCTGGAGCAAGTTCGTTCATCAGTGCGCATCCCGGTAGTCGCGGCGGGCGGGATCGCGACGGCAGAGCGTACTGCCGCGGTCATCAGATCGGGGGCCGATGCGATACGGGTCGGCACGCGCTTTGTGGCCTCGCCGGAGTCAGGAGCGCACCCCGATTACGTGCGCATGGTGCTTGCGGCCAGCGCTGACGACACCGTGCTCACGGAATGGTTCAGTGATGGTTGGGCGAACGCGCCCCATAGGGTGCTGCGATCGTCCGTAACTGCGGCTCAAAAGTCCGGGTGGAAGGCGACCGTACCTCCCTACCGTGGCGTCGATCGGGACCCTACCGACATGGCGATGTATGCGGGCATGGGCGTCGGCGACGTCAACCACAGCCAGCCGGCGGCCGAGGTGGTCGCAGATTTGGTGCGGCTGCTCTGATCGATACGCCTGATAGGCGCAGCCAGGGCGGCCTCCAAACGCAGACCGGTCAGAAATAGCCCAAGCGGGACGCTATTCGAACCACCTGGACCAACTCGAAAAGCTTTGAGCGCCGGACGAGTGGCCGTAACTCGCGTAAGTTGCTCGGCAATGCCCGCAAAGCAACTGAACCCGGACGCCAGGCCTGAACGGCGCAAAGATCCGCTGCAGCTAGCGCCGCAGTATCCTGGATGCGGGTCTGGCCACGCTCAGCCCATGAAGTGGGGCGACGTTTCCTGGTGAGTGATCGGTCGATAGCTAGATGACACCGCTCTTCCTTTCTCTATATCAGGCGGTCGTCTTCTGGGTCATCTTCGTCCTCTACTTTGCTTCCGTCTTGATGTTCGCTATCAGGTATGGAAGAAAGGCGGGGAAAAACAGGCAAGATCCCACGCCGTTGATTCTCTTCGCAATCGTAGTAGTCATAGTGATCGGATACGCCCGAATTGGCGTGCTTCCTAACTGGCTGTTCTATCCCGGAGAAGTGCTCCTCATCGTGGGAGTGCTTTCACGCTTTGGTCATATGCGCTTCTAGGCCGTTACCTTTCAGCGCACGTGCAAGTTTCGCGTTCATCGGGCTTGGATTGGCCTTGCAGTCGTGGGTTTCCCTTGTGGCAATTCTCGTCGTTGCGGGCGGTTTGCTTGCCTACCGAATTCGCAACGAAGAAGAGTTCCTGGCTGCCGAGCTGGGAGACACTTATGTCAACTACATGAAGAGAACGAAACGGTTC
>Ga0099828_10001259_pt1 | contig 16703 bp, 16 predicted proteins | sample CZO8metaG_2_FD_79338 | JGI IMG/M metagenome (GOLD analysis project Ga0099828, IMG submission 79338) | Vadose zone soil microbial communities from the Eel River Critical Zone Observatory, Northern California, USA - CZOApr15con2H1.8 metaG | ecosystem: Environmental > Terrestrial > Soil > Vadose... | reverse complement strand
CATCTCATTTTCAAATACCCCTTTCTCAAACAATGTTATTTATACCGGTCAATACCGTATCAATTGTACGACTGTAGGGACATATGATTTAGGAGATGGCGTTTATGTGGCCGTGACCTATTTGACAAATAACCAATTCGACGTTACGTGTAATAACAGGATGGCCGACTTAATGTGCTGTCTTGTTTCCATAGAGCAAATAGCTACCAAAAACTGTAATACCGCAGTAGGGCAACACGCGAAACAACAATTGGATGAAATAACCCCCGCCTTCTTAATCGGGTTAACAAAAGAAATAAATGGACAAGACGCTTCGATGGAAGCCATGTTTATAAAAAAGGCGTTGAATTGCAACTGCGGAACAGCATCTTTGGGACAAAACGAAATATCCCCGGTCAACCCGTCCGTTTACGATTTGGTTATTCAGGGAGTAGGCGGAACTTCTGTACCATCAGCCACCGTAACTGGCAGCACCAAGACCTATAATATTGCGTCAAATGTCTACCAAGTTGTAAAAGGCGACACGGGCGATCTGGCGTGGTCAATCGTTTTGGATACCAGCGTATCTCTTACGGTAAAATACAAAATCACTTTCAATTATGATACGATGGCCGGGTATATCCTAACGGCCATCGGGAATGACCCTACCCTGCTCAACCAGCTTAATTCACTGGTTAATGCCGTTGCCAACGTAAGTATGGTAGGCCTAAACGGGTCTTGCGTTATAGACATGACAAAGGCGGATTACGTGCTTACTCAAAATGTCAATAACTCTACCTTCATAATAAGCGTAACGATCAATGGGATCGTTCATGCCGCCCCGTCCAACCTTTTTGGAACGGACTTTATCGGCATAGCCAACTGGTTAAATAGCCTTTCATTAGGGACGTTCACCGTTCAGGTTACCAGTGGAGTATTGCTTATACAATCCCTGCAAAATACGAATGTCATAGCCACCATGACATTCACAACGCCCGACCTTACCGTACCCTTCCAAGCAACCAATAAAACCCTTTTACAGGTACTTCAGGCTATTATCGACTACCTGTGTGGTATGACTTCCCTGCAAGTGGCTTTGGGCAACAACCTTTCCTTATGCTTATTTGATTACAATGGGACACCCATTGCATACAGTTATTCCGGCACGACCAATTCCCAAGCCGATTATAACTTAGGAATAAGCCAAGCCATATGCAATATCGTGGCCCGGATGAATTCCCTTACCGGGATTACCTGTGCCGCCCTTCGCGCCGCCTTCCCGGATAGCCCTAGCGCCTCGTTTGGGGCCGCTGGCAGGCTCTACGGAACGGACGGGGTAAACTGTATAGGGTATAATGACAAGCAACTGGCGGCGGCGGTAATCGCTGCTATCAACAAGTATAGTGACACAAAGGCCGATTTCTGTTCAATTAGCTGCACAACTCCCGGCACTTGCCCCGATGTTGCCAATATTAATCTGGCAATGGTGGGTAGTTCTATCGGAATTTATGGCCTAACATGGAGCGTCACCCCGCTGGCATCTCAAACAGTAACCGTATTATATCGGGTGCATGGAACAGGAGGATATACCACGTCAACGAATGCCTTAGTTATATTACCCAACGGAAATATTAGTGGAACTACACCTTTCTTAATTCCGGGAGCTATCGCAGGAACTACCTATGACGTACTTATCGTAAATAATTGTGGTGGTGCAGGATTCGTTAAGCAAATAACCGTTCCGACAAGTACTGTTTACTCTGGTTCATTCCTATTGGATAACATAATCTATAATATCTGTGGTGAATCTCCTGTTACACTTTACTCAAGCGCGCCATTCGCCACAGGTGTAATCATGTACACCGATATAGGATTAACCGTTCCTGTAACTGGGTTTACATTTATCACATCCAATGCAGGGGGCGATATATTCCAAATAAATACATCAACAGGTCTTGTGGGGGCTGACACTTTCACCGCTTGTAATACAGGAACAGGAGGCAGTTATCGACTAGGGAATGATACATCAACCATTTGTGCTACTTCTCCTGTAACCTTATATACCAATGGAGCCTTTACTGTGGGCGGAACGATTTATAACGATAGTGCATTGACCAGCCCCGTTACCGGGTCGTCTTTCATAGTAAATAATGTAAACAACACTATATACAATCTGAATACTAGCACGGGTGTGATAGGTTCGTCAACAGGTCTCCTGTGCGCAGGCAACGCACAATTAGAAGTAAACAACTCGTCTACTGACTTAGTGATAACTGGTGTAACTGTTAATGGAGTAGCGGTATTTTCTAATCCCGGTGACTTCCCGGTAAATCCCGGAACGGATATAATATTTTCTACCAGCCAATTGGGCACACATAATGTAGTGGTATCCTTAACCCATACAACACTAGGACAATCAGTAGAAGTGTCTGGTAGTGATCATGTTGTAGTAGGATGCCAAGACATTAGCAGCGATGGTAACTTTACTTTCTTTGGGGTATTAGTAAACACTAGCAGCCCGGTTGAAGTAATTGTAAATTCTGTACCTTGTTAAAAATCAATGAATGGCTTCAGACAATAAATCGTCATTGGATAACATGTTACAGGCTGTTCTTTCAGTTGCGAATCAAGAACAGTCGATGTTTTATAGCCCTCGTATTTATTCGGATCAATATAACGTAGTCACGTCTTTATTGCTTTCGGAATTAGTTAAAAACTTCCCTAAAAATCCGATGTTAATTGACCTTTTAGATCCATTTGTTGAGGTCAAACAAATACCAGCTACTAATGGGTTCATTCAATTACCGGACAATTACAGAGATATTCTTGGAAGCCCGGTTGTATTTGCTAACCCCGATAATAATGGTGAATGTGGAAGTCCAGAACCTTTAACCGCCCAGAATTTCAGAACAGGAATATTGAAGGCCGGCTGTAAGCTAAATCCTATTGTTATAACAAGTCAAAGTGAATTCGCATATTTAACAAGGTCTACGTATAATGCACCAAATTATGAAAACCCAATAGGATTCTTTTCTGGTAAAAAACAGATCAAGGTCTGTCCGTATGACGTAACGAAGGTTGGTGTAATGTTTGCCAGAAATGAAAAGGTAGTCAGGTACGGATACATACAAAACCCCGACGATACCTTCTTTTTCGATCCGGCAACGAGTATTGAAAGTGAGTGGGGCAGCAATAGTTTCACGCCAATTTTCAATTCCTTAGTGGCTTTGTATGGGGCATGGAGCCGTGATCCAGATATTACAAACTGGGCAAGCGTACTTAAAAATGGTATATTGTGACGTTAAAATTTAGTATATTTATAAAGACAATTTCTTTTGGAGGTAGTAGCCGAAAAGTGATTGATCATTCACTCCTAAAATGGTTTCAGTAGCTACTACCTACTGAGGCCATTTTATTTTATATGAGTAAGAAAATAGACATAATTGGGAAGAAGTTTTTCAGGCTATTAGTTGAATCGGTTGAAAGTAAAAACAAGCATGGGCAATATGTATATCTATGTTTATGTGATTGTGCTTCTAGGGTGAAAGTTGTTGGTATGGATTTAAAGTCGGGTCATACTAAGTCGTGTGGATGTTTTAAGAAGGAAAGAGTTAAGGAAATAAGTAAAACCCATGGCAAAACAAGAAGTAAAGAGTATCGGTCGTGGGATGCTATGAAACAAAGATGTACTAATATAAAAAATAATAGGTACAAAAACTATGGAGGCAGAGGAATAAAGATTTGTGACCGATGGCTAGGGAGTTTTGAAAATTTCTTTGAAGATATGGGGGCAAAGCCAAGTCCTAAGCATAGTATTGATAGGTTTCCCAATATAAATGGTAATTATGAGCCGGGAAATGTAAGATGGGGAACAGAAGAACAACAGCAAAGAGGCACTACATATAATATATGGTTTGAGTATAATGGTGAAAAGATGATTCAACGAGACTGGGAGCGGAAATGGGGAGTAAAAAACAGTACTATATATAATTTTATAAAAAGAGGTAGAACATTTGAATGGATATACCATCATTTTAATGATAAATAATGATAATATATTACCGACTAACCCAAGACCATAAAGGGCAATGCGAAGGAATTTGTATATTAGAGTACCGGTATAAAGGACTGTTCTATGCCGATAGGTGCCTATGGGAGGCAATTCAGGATTTTGAACTGAAGGACATGATAAAATACGATGACGAAAAGTATTGTATGACACACGATATTGAATGTCTTTTGTTTTATACAGAACACGAACTTGATAAATTTTTGAATAAGGAATATGAATCAAAACTTATTAAATGATGTTCTTTACTTAGTAGGGTTCTGTTTATTTGTGGTGTTACAGAGTTTAGCGATAAATGGGATACACTATGCACTACAAGGCGGTTGTATTAATGACTTTAATAAAGGAAAGGTATGTAAGGGGAATATGTTGTATATGATTTGGCCTACCTTTTTTGAAAGGAATAGAAGTAAATGGTGGTCTTCCGCAGCCTATTCCTGCATAAAATGTATGAGTTCGTGCTGGGGTGCTATTACGTTCTGGCCCGTGGTAGTTTATTTGTTTGGGTTTCATTGGGTGCAGGTGGGGGTATTTTTATTTGATGTGCCTATTCTTTGTTCCTTAAATTTTTATATATATAAGAGGTTATGATATTAAAAACATTAGGGGAAATAACATGGCGCTTTTATAATGAGGGAAGATCAAGCGCAACAAACCAAACTCTTAAAGAGCTGGATATATTACAATATTGCCGTATTGCATTTGCTAATATTGTCAGGCAATTGTATTATGCTAATAAAAAAATGAATGACGGGGATGAGTATTATTTTTCTTCGCCGGTTTTGGATATTAAAACATTTGACCTTTCAGATCCCAATGGAGTAGGTATGCGCCGAGCAGATATGAGTGAATTTGACTTATACCGGTTGCCTAAAAACTCCCATATACCCAATGTATATCCAGTTGGGCAAGCCTGCGGGACGGAAGATGTAGGACAGATAACGCAGGTACAACCGGGGGAAGAAAACTTTTATTTAGGCCCGGAATATGAGGCGTTTATGTTCTATGTGGTAAAGGGCCGGGGAATTAATACCTATCATGTGCCCCCCTGCATAAAAAAGGTTGACGTAGAGGCAACTTACGACAATGATAAGGTAGACGTTTCGGACGATATAGCATTCGATGTGGCAAACCAAGTTTTGGGAGTAGCTTTACGGATACCGGGATTTTTGGGTAAGGATACGGACAATCCGTATTTGCCACCACAATCAATACAATTAAAAAGAGCTTTACAACAACAACCTGATTCAACAGTATAATGCCTAGATTCATACCAAATGACGAAATTATAAGGGATTTATGCTTGCGTAATGAAGACACGCTCCAACGCAAGAAGGGTCTTTATCTGAACTGCTCTAAGGACGTTTTCTTAGACTTGAATATGACCACTATAAAGGTGGCTCAACGGAAAGTTTATCATATTAACAAGCGTCTAAACTCTATCGAATTTGATTGCGATTTTTTACAGTTAAGCTCTGTCAATATCATTGATCGTCATGGGTGCTTTATCCCGGTGTTCAAAAACGACTCCCTGCATGGTAAAATGATAGATGTAGGGGCAGCTAAGGATTGCGCCTGCGAGTTTAAATGTGGGTATAAACTATGCAATACCGTAAAAGGATACGAAGCCGTTGTTTCGGTCAAGTCAGATAAAATGCCCAACGGTGACCCGATAAGTTTTAATTGTGTGGATAGAAAGTCAATCGATCCAAACGGTTTCTTTTATTCCGAAACACAATATCCATTACGGGTTTACGATAACGGGGTTTGGACAAACACCGTACTGCATACAGAAAGCATCAAGCTATGTTCGGTAGAGGTAGACAAAAATGGATGTATCTGCGATACGGAAGAAAACGTTAACCGGTTATGTAATGCCTGCGGAATTGAAGTTGGGGGAATACTCGTAGGTGGGGATGCTAATTCATTTCATAATGATCCAAAAGTAGATACATGGATTTATCATTGTAACTCAAAATTCGACTGGTTTAGTACGCAATGCGGATCGCATGGGTTTGGGCAGCACAAACGACATAATTTCAACAATGTTTATAATGTTGATGAATCTGGCAACCGGCTGATATTCCCTCCTAATTTTGGACACGATAGGGTGATGGTAAGATCGTACCATGACATAAGCCTTAAAAATATTCAAGTCCCTTTTATAGCAAAGGAATGCTATATGACCGGGTTGCAGTACTTTGCCAATACCAACAACGATAAAAAACAACAGTTAGCAAATGTATACGAGGTGAAATATTCAAAACAGAAATTCGCCCTATTGCTAGAACTGAATAAATACCGAATTGAAGAAATGAGAATGATGCTTACACCCCCAGTTCGAGTACCCTCATATATTGCCCATAGATATGATCGTAATTAGGGTGTTTGGTAAACCAATAAAATAAGATGCCCCAAAAGCAGGAAGAAATACTACCCATTTTTTTGAACGCCGATAATTCAGTCGAATCGCTAAAAAATAACGAGGGACTTTTTATTAAAGGAGTGGGATATGATATTGGCCCCAACCCCGTGCAAGGCATAGGAAGCAACAATCCAACTGGCGAGGGGCAAAACCTACTCAAATTAACTCCCACACGGTCTAATGTTCCTGTTCTTAATGTAGAACTTCCAGAAGGATATAATAAGTGTGTGGGAAACTTTGAAAGCGTTACCACACAAGACGCCTTTCACCTTAATTTCAATTCTAATGGTAATCACGGTATTTACATCTTATCGGGGAATACCGGTATCTGGCAAACCGTTGTCATAGACCCAGAATTACATTTCTCCAATGAACAGGAAGCCTTTGTAGCCGACCACCGATACCGGTTACGGTTCACCACGGACGCACAAGGGAATATTATTGAAAAGTATTTAGTATTTACCGATGGGAAAAATTGGCAAAAGTATATCAGTGTTGTATCTGCTATTAAAACTAATGGCTTTGATGCAGGTTTATACCCGTATTGGAAGCTAATGCCGCCGCATTTTGACCGAAGGGAATTGTTTGAATGGCCTGTACGTCCCCCGATGTATAAGCCGATAGCTGCCCTTTTACCCAATACGCCTACCGACCTGAATAAAAACAACCGGTTACTAGATACGGCATTTCAATTCGCGTATGGGTTCCAAAATACAGATGGTAGAGGATTTGTCCTTTCTCCGTATTCCCTACCTATTTATGTAAAGACAGAGGACTACTTATCTAATCCCGACAACCTGCCTAAAAATATTAACCTGCAATTATATGCAGGGTCGTGCATGACCGAGAAGATACGTATTTATGTACGCCAGTGTCAACGGCAATTAACCAGTATTACCGATCTACAAAATTGGGGGGATTGGTTTTTATACGATACGATCAATAAGTTTACCGATTGTGGCGTTAATGCCCCTGAAGTGATAGGGAATAATTATTGGCTACGCACCCAGCCGTGGGTATCGTTTACTTATGATCCTATCCAAAACACCTTACAGTACGTATTTGATAATTCAAAACAAGGACAGATAATAGCACAGGAAGATGCCTTGATGATCCAAAACTCCATGCCTCAATTGAGCCGGGGGTTAACGGATTTGAACAATGCCATGCTTTTGGCGAATAACAGGTACGACTATGATAATTTCCCTTGCGATGTAATCAACAAGTTGGATGTATTGGTACAGGAAAAAGCCCCCACGTTCTGCCCGGCTCCCTTACGAACGATACGCATGTACGCCTACGTAGGATATGCAACGGATACTTTCGCATGGATTTCACAAGTGGGGTATTTTAACGGGGCCGATACACAGGAACGGTTCGGGGGAGTTTATATCAATCAAGGAACAAACGACGTAACTATAAATATCGAGGAAAGCAAACAGTTTAGCCTAGACTTTGCTGATAAATCTGCGTTCTGCCTTTACCTGAAAGGAACACCTTATTACACCGTGGGTAAATGGTATATCGTTAATACCGACAACTCCTTAACCAAAATTGATAACCTTTTAGATGGTTCATTGGCGAGTACAAAGGGATTCATACAGAGTACTTTTGATGCAGGAAGTTATTTTGTGTGTTTGTTTGAATTACAAGTACCGGCGGGAAGGTATGACGCTACACTGGGAAGGCATAACGTATCATTAAGTGGTGATTTCAGAAGCACTAGTACTTATATATTGGGTATTGCTAACTCAAGGATACGGGGAACATTCGGAACCTTTTCTATAATTAAGCCACAAGATGCATTACAAACCTATTCCAAAGAAATAGAGATTGACTGTACGGTTGGTGATGTAGATACTTGGGGAAACGGTAAAGACTTGTTTTATGTCTTCGCTCCCTCTACTACACAACAAGGAAATAAACATTTCCGGTTTATTGAAGGATATTTAAAAGAAGACAGAAACGATCCTCTATCCATAGAATTATTCCCATATGATATGAATCATGGAGCCGCAGATGTTTCGGGGAACCTAACAGATAAAAATGGATTTTATTTTGCTTATACAAAAGCAAATAACTCTGTTGTCGTAGACATTGAATTTAGGTGTAAACTAAATTGTGGGTATCCGGCTATCTTCACGTCTCCTACTAGTCAATCCGGGTCGGGGTGGCGTCCTAATAATATATGTTATCTATCAGATCACAACTCCAATATAGTGGGAGATTGTAACCGTATTATTTATAACGGTAAGATAACCGATCTTACGGGAACGATAGGTTATTCTAATATTAGCATTTCCATTGTAGATGGATCAACGGTTTATACCAAATCTGACGGGACATTTACGTTGATAATCCACAACGGGCAGTCAACTTTACGTCAAAGTAATGTGTATGTGAACGCAGGCGGCAACTTCTTAATTACCATAGCAGGGTGTGGGCAAATACCATTGTTTAACTTCAGTGAAAATAATGTACCGTGTGTCAATTGCCAGAAACGAACCTACCCTTTCTCCCTTAACTTGGCAATAGTAGTTCAAAGCCAAAACCAAACTAGCCTGAAACAAGGGGGGAAATATTCTAATGGTTTTGCCGTGGCAGACTTAGCGGGACGGTTGACGTTTGTAAATCCAATTAAAGAAGTATCTGTACCAACCTTTTTACAGCGGAATGATATTTTAGCTACCTACTTTCAATTGGTAATTTCGGGAGCCTTGCAGTTAATAAAATCAATGCCCGATGCTGCGTGGTTTATGCCATACGTTTCGAGGAACTTAGCAGAGCTTCGAGATATTCAGTGGGTGGGAGATAATATAGCATATATTGATAACAACGGGCAAGTAGTGTCCGATTCCACTAGCGCCGTATTTGTAAGCATAACCATTACCAGCCTGTACGATTATAATGTAGCCCGTAATTTCTCTACCCTCGCAAACTATCAATTCGTTGACGGGGATAGGGTGAAGATATTGGACAATGGCGACGGACAGTTATTTGATACCACCACATTCGGGACACCAATTGATTTACGAATATTGGGAACGAACTATAATCAAGCTGCGATCACTGCGGGATTGATACCCAACACCAGCACATCACCTGTTATTAACAATAATATCAATACAACCACGGCAGCGCAGGCCGCACAGAATACCGCTATAACTATTTTAGTGCCTTATGACAGCAGATTGGACAAACTGGTAGGGAAAACGGGATTTTGGATTGAAATAGATACCCCAACGCAAGTAAGCGATCTTATTCCTTACCTTGAAATGGGTGGGGCGTATCCCATCATTAATGGAGAAATAGCCGACGCATTCTTAGGGTATATAAACGGGACACCACAATTCAATTTCCCGACTACTATAAACATAGACTTTTGGGATACCTATTTTCTACAACGGACTATAACAATCAAGGACGTAGGGAATAAGTTCTTTGCGCATCCCTTTGAAAGCCCCAACATAAGCGATTCTTTCGGGCCAAATATCACCAGCGGGGGAAGGTTGGGGAATGTAAAGAACGATAACGCTAAACAACGGTGGTTACCCGGTAGTACGATAAAGTCCGATGACTTCATTTCAGAAGGATTGTTAAACGGTTTGGGGACATTTCGTAGCTCCAACAAAAAGGACTTTGGGTCATATCCTTACGGTGGAATACAATCGGTCGTAACCGATATGAGTATTATTGTGTTTGTATGCGAGAACGATTACTTCACTACGAACTTTAATTTCCATTATACCTATCCTAATGCTGAAGGAGTAATGATAACCAACCTTAATAATGGCATATCGGAACCTTTTCAGAAAGTGGGTAACCATTACGGGGTTTCGGAAGAAGATACACAATCGGTAGGCTTTTATGATAAATGGATTTGGTGGTATGATCGAAAAAATCAAGGTGCTATTATATGTGATTACAAGACCGCTAAAGATATTTCTAAGTTTGATGCCAGCGAAGGAACCCAAGGGTACGTCCAATCCATTTTAGAAACAAAAACAGATTTCATAACCAACTGGAATAACAACCATGAGCTGAAGGATAGATTCGATGTGATAACAGGGATTGACATGGAGCGGAATAATATTTATTGGTCTTTCCGGCCCCGACGGAATAATACCAATGATATAAGCTCCTATGTCAACCAGCGCCGCAACTGGCAAACGAACTATCAGGAAACAATGGTATACAATATACCTATGGGAAGATGGACAAGAACGGAAGGATTTGTACCCGAATGTTATGGTAAATTGAGAGGAAACGCTACCGGTATACAATTAATAGGATTTGCAGCAGGTAAACCCTATCTTCATAATACAATCACCATCAGTTTTAACGAGTTCTTTGGAGTTCAGACAACCCCTGTGATCATGGGCGTATTTAACGGTGAAAAGGAGTTGGTGAAAATGGAACAAAGCATTTCCCTAGACGTTAATCCTTTTGGTTGGTATATAGATTTAATGTATACGGATTTCAAGAATAGTTTTTCGTATTTAAGCGTTAATCAATTTAAGTTTAAGGAAGGGTTACCTTACGCAGCTATTTTACGGAATATGAATTCATATCCTTCCATAGCGCCGGAAGAACTGTTTAGGAGTATGCTTTTTTGTGGCTATCGCCTTGTGGGCCAATACCTTGTTTTCCGGTTGGTGGGCGACCCGGCGCATGTAAATGATTATAGCGAATTAACTGCAATTTATTTACTTAACGCCTACAGTTCGGGTAACAAAAAATGATAATTCGATTTATATATGAACCCGATTACCTCCGCTTAATCCCGGCGATTTTAATAGATGTACGAGCGTCCATCCCATCCATTGCAAATCAGGTCGGGACAGTCATAAAAGCCTATACCGATGCTGCTGTGGCCGCCATAACCCAGAAAACCATCGTATACCGCCTCGAAAATGCTATTTTAGGGGTTATGGTAGGGTACATGACAGTAGAAGTAGGGAAGATAGGACAAACGGCCGTTCTTTCAGGGGTAACATTGCGCCCAGCCTACCAAAGTTCGGCGGCGGATATTACGCAACAAATCAGTAACTTTATGGCTGGATCGGGCTGGCAACCAGATTTTCTTATATAGAAACAGTATGAGACAGAGAGTGGATTTGACTAATAATAAATTCGGAAGGTTATCAATTATTTCCAATGCCGGAATTAAAGGGAAATACAATATGTGGTTGTGTATGTGTGATTGCGGTGTAGAAAAAATAATTTCGGGGTACGATATTAAGAATAATCATACTAAAAGTTGCGGTTGTTTGAAGAATGAGCAATTAAGTAAAAGAAGGGTTACACATGGTCAGGCAAGAGGAAGGAAGCAAAGCCCAGAATATTCAACATGGCATGCTATGAAAAGAAGATGTTACGGAGAAAACACTAAAAGTTATAAGAATTATGGAGGTCGCGGTATAAAAGTTTGTGACCGTTGGCTAAATAGCTTTGAGAATTTCTATGAAGATATGGGATCAAAGCCGAGCCATGAACTAACTCTTGACCGGATTGATAATAACGGCAATTATGAGCTAGGAAATTGCCGATGGGGGACTGAGGAGCAACAGAGAAGAAATAAGAGGACGAATGTATGGATTGAATATGACGGCATGAGAATGATTCAAAGAGATTGGGCTAAACATTTCAGAGTAAATTATTCGTCTCTTCAGGAATTAATAAAAACTAGACCATTTCCAGAAGTGTATAGCCATTATATAAAGAGGAGAAACATGAAGACTGACAATAACTTCTTTGTAATGAATATAAATTAAAAATAATGCCGGGAGAAGAAGCCATAATCGAAGCACTCCAAAATAAAGCGGGATCAATAGGAGGGGAAATTATAGGAGCTGCGCAATTGATTTCGGGGACAAAAAACCTGAAACAGGACAAGGCTGACTTAGCTAACCTAAAAACCCCCTTTTATAAAATTCAGGATGAATACATAAAGAACCAGCAATTGGCTGCACAAGAGGCTGGTGGTGGGCTTTCCAGTGCGTCAAAAGACCTTTATAAGACAGAAGCACAGCGAGGGGAAGGGGCAGCGGTAAGTGCTCTATTGCAGGGTGGTGGGGATATGAATATGATTAGCGGAATATTTGATAAATATAACCGTAGTACGATGGGATTAGCTGCTGAAGATTCGCAGGCCCACCAAAAGAATATCCTACACTACATGGACGTGAATAAGGATTTAGCTGGCCAGAAAACCACCCAATTTGTAGTAAATGAACTTCAGCCCTATGAAAACAAATTAAAAGAACTTACTGAACGTATAGCGGGGGATAAGGCAAACCAGTGGGGTGGAGCGCAAACAATTTTAGGTTCCGCCGTTGGTGGAGGGGCTAAAGGGCCACCAACAGGTGGCGGAGGCGGTTATCGGGATACCGATCCCTACATAACACCAAGTAAGGTTTCCGCTGCCTTAGAATCAACTGGCGATCATAGTGTCGATACATCAAGAGCTTTGGCTAGTTTCTTATCTAATTCAGGAAGTATAAATATTGGAGGATAATCATGAGTGTCATACTTGATAAGGTCGAGGTAATAATTAAAGAGGGAAGGGCACATAAAGTTGATATTGATTATGGAATGTTGGGTTATAATGCTGCTGAATTACTACTTGATTATTGCAGGGATTTGGAAGAAAGAATAGAAAATATAATAAAAGATGGCGGAACCGACATTAAGTGAGATTACTAATTTAAAGGTAGATCCCGAATTAGGAACGGGCAATACTGGTTATGTCGTAGACAACCGGGAATTAGTACGTAATATAACGCAAGCCGCTCAATTCAAAGCACAAAACGACTGGAAGAAATACAATTTATTCTTAGAAGACACCAAAGAAAAATATAAAAATGCTGATGAAATAGCGTCAATGGATGTGGCTCCACAAGATAGGGAGAGACTAGAAAAAGAAGGGGCTGATTTTTTGAATGGTATGGCAAACAATCCAAAAGATTTTTTTAGTCAAATGGGAAGCGCAGTAGGAAGAGAACAGCAAAAGAAATATTTACAATGGAAAAGGGATGCTACCACTAGCAAAAATGATCATTTATACGATCTGCAACACAGAAAATTCCTAGAAGAAAATCCCGACCAAGCAACTGATAAGAATAAGTCTACCGTTAATGACTTCTTAGAAAAGCAAAAATTAGGAGAAAGGAAACCATATATATTAGAAATGCCCGGTGTTTATGATCCTGTTGGCCTATCAAAAGAACTGAATACCGCCGTAGAACAAAAAATAGCTCGTCCCGGATTTACCCCAGATGGGAAATTCTCGTTTACAGAAACGGGGGCAAAGTACGATCCAGAACAATACCGAAAGGTAGCTGGAAATATATTCGATCTCAATCAAAAAGGGTTCCAATCTACTATAGCCAATTTATTTAAAAAATTACCTGCCACCGAACAACTAAAATATAAAAACAGCGAAAACCCTGTAAAGGATTGGTTTTTGGATTTTCAGGATACATTCCGTAAACCTGACCAAACTACCAAAGAAGACCTGAAGGCAAATCCCTTTGCGTTGGAATCACAAAGAGCAAAGACAGAATTTGCATTGGAGGATTTACGAAACAGAAACACAGAAGGTCGAGAAATAAAGTTGGCTCAAATAAGACAAGGCTTGCAAGATGCTCCTAAGCCAGAACAAACTAAATTCTTGTTGAATCTAGCATCATCCGTAATTGGTAATACTACTGGTAAACAATTGAGAATAGATTTAGGAAAGGGACAATATAGTACAGAAAAGGTCATAGACGCTTCTCCTAATTTATTAAAAATGTTTTCTAAACCCATAAAGACTACTATAAAAGACGCATCTGGTAAAGATATTGTTTCCGAAACAGTATTAGAGCCAGATGTAATAACTAGAACAAGCGACGGAGGATTAAGAACTATATTTTATAGAAAAGATAAAAAAGGAGAAACGGTATTAAAGGACGATAAGGGAAAAATAGTTTCTACTGGCGGTCTTCCTTCAAATGAGACTGAAGAGATTGTTCCATTACCAGAAGTAATGGCTATATTAGGAAAAGATTATATGCCGAAGAAAGATTTGCCGGGTGCGGTAAATTATGCGGGAGATGTTTTGAAACAATATGGTGGTGATATTACCAAATATGCGCAAACGGCTAATCAGAAACCGGCAGAAACATTAAAAACGACAATAAAAAAAGCCGATATTCCCACTAAGGCAGCAGCAGCGGGGTATAATATACAAGAATATGAAGAATTATTAAAGAAAAAGGGTGTTCAAATAACCCAATAATATATTATTAAGGACAAGCATATAACGTTAATATCTCAATAATGGTAGTGTCTCAATTTAGTAAAAACAGCAATATATGGGAATTAATGTCTCAAGCCATTAGAGAAAATCCCCATATCAGGCCGGTTACGGCAATTTCATATTTTATATCAGGAATAGACCAATTTGGGGAAATAACTCATCGGGTAGCAAAATCTAAGGAATGGCTCTCTGGTGGTTCAAAAATTGAGGAGGTATTCTCATGACAACGCCATCACAAGAATACCTAAAAAGGGAATTTGTCCACCATTTGGTCAATGTGTTTGCCCTAATGGGTGCTTCGCCGGAATTTATTGAAATAATAAAACAGGTAGAAGAAAAGCCCTTTACCTCTCAAGGCATAGAAGATATAAAGCGTTATGCTTGTGAGCAGCATGAGAGTTTAAAAGACCGTATTAGTCGCTGTTATACTACAACGGTTAAAGTCAAAGATTAATTACTTGCCACAAGTTTGACTTTGATTAGCCGATACCAATACCCTTTCATCTATTATTTCCAATGAAGTGGCCTTTTGGTTATGTTTATGGCATAATGGGACAATATACCAAGAAGTGTCGGTTGAGCTATCTTTTTGAATATGTGCTCCTACTTCGGGAGAAGACATACAACTTCTTTCAGAACAATAAGAAGCCGTTTGTTTACTATGTTTCTTCCAATGATCCAACCAACTGCCGCATTTGCAACTAAGACCTGAAGTGCCATTAATGTTTCTAACTCTCATCCTTATGATTTTTAGTTTTTATAATTTAAGCCGCTCCCTACTAGTAATAGGGGCGGCTTTTTCAAAATTATACAAGTTTAGGTCATGAAGCCAAAGGAATTAGCCAGAAAATAGTAAATTCCACATTTTTACTAATAACGGTAGGAAAATCTGTTCGTTGTTTGTATTAGGCCGCCAACGTTATAATATCTTCGATGGTCATGAAACGCTTTGTAAGCCCCGCCGCCATAGCGGGAGTCACTCGTAGAGATTTGTGGATGCGGACGAAATTATAATGAAAATAATGGATAGCTATAGCAAAACAGTGGTTTTCCATCTTTTTACTGAAGGCGTTAGTCCTTCGTCCGAAGCGCCGGATGCTCATTCTCATGGTCAGGTTTTGCCGTTCTACGGAGGTGGTGGATACCTTTTCTAAATCGGGTTTCCCCGAAAATACCCGCTTTTCAGCCCCCTCGTATTTACCTTCCCGTATCTCCTCCCCGTCATCTTCCCTTCCCGAGAAGATTTTAACCAGTTGGGCAAAGTCCACCTTTCCCCCGAAAGTGTCTGCTATAGCCTCCTGATACAGCGACAGGCCATCTGTAGTGAGCTGGGTACGGGTTCGTATCCGGCACCAGACGTCATTCATAAAGAATTTGGCCGATCTCATGCCCCGCTGCCCAGCAAACCAAGAAATGACTAATTTGGTGTCAGGATCGATGGCTACCCATGTCCAGACATTCCCGGCTCCGGCTTTGGCGGGAACTGTATTTTTCTCCTTAGAGTAGACAAAAGACCAGATTTCATCGCATTCTACTCGCTTGCAGGGGACTTTAACCACCGTTTCACTATGGAACTTCAGGCAGGCTTTACCTACATCCACTAAGAGCCTGGAAACGGTGTTAATGGAGACATCTTCGATACGAGAGGCAGAGCGTAGGCTGTTGCCTTCTACTAAGAGTTGTATAATCTTAGTTCTTTTTTCAAGCGATAATCGGTTCACAAGATTAGGTTTAAATTTGCCTTAACTAAGGAAAATATGTTTTACAATGTTTTACATTTAGGAGAAAAAAAAGAGACTATTTCTTTTTCATAGCCTCTACCAGTTTTTCCAGTTTGAGTCGGATATAATCGCTCAAACTACGTTGGTCTATTGCCGCCAGTTTTTCTAGGCCTTCTTTAGTCTTTTCCGATACCCGGAAGTTAATGT
>Ga0099828_10001258_pt1 | contig 16703 bp, 8 predicted proteins | sample CZO8metaG_2_FD_79338 | JGI IMG/M metagenome (GOLD analysis project Ga0099828, IMG submission 79338) | Vadose zone soil microbial communities from the Eel River Critical Zone Observatory, Northern California, USA - CZOApr15con2H1.8 metaG | ecosystem: Environmental > Terrestrial > Soil > Vadose... | reverse complement strand
TGGTGCTGCGCACCACCTCGATGAGATCATGCTTGGCGACAGTGTTGCGGGTCTCGCCGTCCAGGATGTCGTCGAGCCGCGACTGGGCCCCCGTCTCGTCCCGTAGGCGCTGGAAGAAGAGCAGGGGTTCGGTAATCCGCCAGCGGGCGTAGCAGTCGACCCAGATGAAGCGCTTGTCGCGGGTCGGGACCTGGTTGGGGCGGCCGTCCCATTCGAGAAAACGCTTCTCGAAGTAGTGGGCGGTCTGGATGAACGGGTTCTTGAAGTACAGCCCAGGTGCGATGATCGGTTTGCCGACCGGTTGGCCGAACTGCGTAATGACCACCTGCTGCGCTTCGCCGACCTGGTAGAGCGCGCCGGTCACGATCGCGATGCCGAGAAGGATGGCCGCCCCGAGGACGATCGCGGCGGCCAGCCGGGCGTGGCTCACGGGTTCGTCCCCTCGAGGTTGAGGAGCGGCAGGACGCTCTTGAGCTGGTCGTCCACGATCACCTTGCGTTTCACCTTTGGCAGGATCTCGTTCATCGTCTCGAGGTAGATGCGGCGACGGGTGACGTCGGGGGCCCGGCGGTAGGCCGCGAGCAGCGAGGTGAAGAGATTGGCGTCACCCTCGGCGCGGTTGACGCGGTCGGTGGCGTATCCCTCGGCGCGCTGCACCGTCTGCTGCGCCTCGCCGCGCGCCTTCGGGATGATCCGGTTGTACTCCGACTTCGCCTCATTGATCATCTTCTCCCGCTCCTGCTGCGCCTGGTTCACCTCGTTGAACGAAGGCTTGACAGCGTCGGGCGGGTTGACGTCCTGCAGGACGATCTGCTCCACCTTGATGCCCGTCTCGTACTCGTCGCACAGCGCCTGCAGCCGCTTCTCGACTTCCGAGGCGACCTCCTGCCGGCCGACGGTGAGCACCTCGTTGACGCTGCGGTCGCCGACCACCTCGCGCATCACCGCCTCGTTCAGGTCGCGGAAAGTGTTGAGCACGTCGCGCACCTTGAACAGGAACTTGTAAGGGTCGCGGACCCGGAACTGCGCGATCCATTCCACCACCGCCACGTTCAGATCGCCGGTCAGCATGAGCGACTCCCTGGAGAAGTCACCCACCTCATAGCGTGTGCGGATCGCCGCGCTGGCTGTACGGAAACCGAACTCCTCCTTGAGCTGCCGCTGGACGGGGACTTTCTGTACGGTCTCGATGGGGAAGGGGAGCTTGTAGTTGAGTCCCGGCTGCGCCGCGCGATCGTAGCGCCCGAAACGGAGCACGATACCGACCTCCTCCGGCTCGACCGTGAACCAGGCGCTACCGAGCACGACAAGCAGGATGACGAGAAAGGCAGCCGAAACCACCTGGCGCCAGATGTCGTGGAACTTCATGGCGCGGAGACTACTCTCATCCTTACGCGCGATCAAGGTGCTGTCCTAGTTCAGCACATGTGAGACGGGGGTGTCCCTCCTGATAATTCCGTCCGCCCTTTCCTCGCATGGCTTTACGTCCTCTCACCGGCATACTCCACATTCCACCCCTGCTCTCGGCCCGGTCGACCCCCGGCGGCGCGACTCCTGAGGCGATTCTGCGCGTTTCGTCTCGCCCGGGCATCGGCTCCGCCGACGAGCGCGTTCGTTTCTGTATCACTTTCGACCCGGATGGACTTTTTAGTAGGGACACGGGGAATGAGAGATCTTGTCAGGAAACGCTCAGCGGCAACGTTGGTCGCCTCTTTTGTCGGCATTTTCTGCACCGCCTGCATCTTCTCGAAGCAATCCGGGTCTGGCTCCCTTCAATCCGGATATCATATGCCTCCGACCGCAACGATTGTGCTGAGCCAGATCCCCGATGGCGCCGGTGCCGACGGTGTCATGGCCGGCTCGGGAGAACTGGTCAAGTCCACCCTTGGGGCCGAGCTCTTGAAGCGCGGGTTCAGAGTGCTCAACTCAGGCAGTGGGGAGCTGCAAGAGCTCATCGCAGAAGCAAAGTCCAAAGAGGCATCCTTTGTGCTGATCGCGCGCATCACCATTTGGGAGGATAACGCGACATCATGGTCCATGAAGCGCGATGAAGCCGGCATCACACTTCAACTCTACGACGCAAGCACCGGTGAGCTCCGTGGGTCGGCGGAGTGATCGGCCCACGGTGTCAGGCATCCCAATCAATGTGCACCGTGGTTGGCCCAGACGGGGATCGCGTCGTTGCTAGGCGAAAGGGTTGCTGATACGGGGCCGCCGTGCTGATGCCGGTGCCTTTCCTTGCGGCCGTGCTGGTCTCGTCGCCGACCCAGGCCCGCAACCCGGTCCCCTGCCCGGTTCCCCCACCCGATGTCGAACCCGAGGCTGACGGAATAGCCCTTATCGGACCTATAATCTCAGCTTGAACTTCCTATGAGATCGCCTCCTCGGGAGGCCACGTCTCCACCCCGCGTGGCGGGGCGGGGGACGCCGTGAGACCGGACGCAGGAGCCAGGCACCACTTCATGAATGCCCCCTCGGGCCCGGGCCAGAAGAACGCCGGCACCTCCGAAAAGGCTCCCGCGCTGGAGCTCCGCCACGGCGTCGAGCGCGAGTACGCGGACCTCTTCACACCCGAAGCCAGGGCGGCGCTGGCGGCGCTGGCAAGGTTCAATCCCGAACGACGGGCCCTGATGGAGGCCCGGATGCGGCGGCGGGCGGAGCGGGCGAGGACGAGGGAGCGAATCGCCTTCCTCGACCCGGAGTCCGTGATCCCCCTGACCGGGATCAAGGTCCGCGACGCCCGGGAGGGGAGGTTCGTCGGCCCCGAGATCCCGCGGGACCTGCGACGGCAGTGGATCCAGGGCACCGGGCCCGCGGCGAGGCCGAACGCGCCTCCCGAGGCGAGCCTCCGCAACGTGGCCTACGCGCTGCTGTCGGGGGCCGACGGCTGGATGTTCGACGGCGAGGACGCGCTGGGCCAGGTCGGGACGATGTCGCTCGACAACCTGAGGAACCTCAAGCTCGCCCTCGCGCGCGGCCCCGAGTTCCTCCGGGTCGCCGGGCAGGTGGCGGAGGAGATGAACGACTGGGCGCGGGGGTTCCTCGGGCGGGCGATCGTCGAGGACTGGAGGACGCAGCTGGAGCGCACCACGCAGATGTTCCGCCCCCGCGGGATCCATCTGGACGACCGGCACGTGCGGTGCGCCGACGGCACCGGGTTCTCCGCGTCGATCGTCGATGCGGCGCTCTACGTGGTCCACGCTCACGCGGCGCTCCGGCGGGCCGGCGCGTCCATCGTCCTGTACCTGCCGAAGATCCAGACGGCCGGGGAGGCCGCCCTGTGGAACGACATCCTCGTGTCGCTGGAACAGCACCTGGGCTTGGCCGCGGGAACCATCAAGGCCTATGTTCTCGTCGAGCAGCTCGAGGCCAGCTTCCAGCTCATGGAGATCCGCGCCGCGCTGGGCCTGCACTTCGTCGGCTTCAACACGGGCCGCTGGGACTACATCAACAGCGTCGCCGACGCGATGGCGTGGGATCCGGAGTTCCTCCATCCGAATATCGGCGACGTCACGATGACCTACGGCTACATGCGGGCCTACGAGGACCGCGTCCGGCGCGCGGTGAACACGCCCGACCGGAACGGGCGCTGCGCCCTCTGGCAGGGCGGCATGGAGCCCAACATCCCCGTCGGATCCTCGGCCGGGGTCGAGAGCGGCATGCGCAGGGCGGTCGCCGGCGCCGAGCGGGAGCAGAGCGCGGGAGCGAGCGGGAAGTGGGTGGCGCACTGGAAGATGGTGCACATCGTGCGCCCGGTCTGGGAGAAGATCGGCGAGGACAACCAGCTGGGACACAAGTTCCCGGCTCTCACTTACACGGATGCCGATGCCGAAGGCCTGCTGTCGCTCGAGCCCGCCCCGCGGACGGTCCGCGGCGCCCGTGACCTGCTCAGCGTGGTGCTGCAGTACGGAAACGCGTTCGGACAGGGGTTCCAGGCGGCGGCGCTCAAGCCGGCGGATTTCTTCGGCAACGACGACGTGCTCTACCTGATGGAGGACATGGCGACGGGCGAGATCCGCCTCAGCATCCTCTGGGAATGGCTGCACAAGGGGGCCCGCCTGGCCGGGGACGGCGCCCCGGACGGCTCCCGAACGGGCGAGCCGTTCACCGCCGACCTCTTCGAACGGCTGCTCGCCGACGAATACGAGAAGCTGCGCCGGGCGGGCAACCGGGACGTTCACGACGTCTCGAAGGGCACGACCCTGCCGATCGCCCGCGCGATCGTCGACGCCTGCGTCAGGTCCGACGTCAAGCCACCGTGGTTCATCGATCTGCTCAACATCAACCTGAACAATCATGATCTGGACGAGGCCGGGAAGCGGGTCCGCCTCTATCTGGAGACGCTCTCCAGGGACGGCAAGCGGATCACCGAGAACCTGGACTTCGGCGCCCCGGCCAACGGGCAGAGCGGCAGGAGCTCCCCATGAGCGCATTCGATCAGCAGATTGAGGCGGCCAGGAAATGGTTCGACAGCCCGCGCTTCAAGGGCATCGTGCGGCTGTATTCGCCCGGCGACGTGGCCGAGCAGCAGGGGACCATCCACGGCGACTACGCCGTCGCGCGGGCGGCGGCCGAGGGATTCTACGCCCGGCTGCGGGAGCTGTTCGCGCAGCGCAGGCAGATCACGACCTTCGGCCCGTATTCGCCCGGCCAGGCGGTCACCATGAAGCGGCTCGGGATCGAGGCGATCTATCTGGGAGGGTGGGCGACCTCGGCCAAGGGCTCGGCGGAGGAGGATCCGGGGGCCGATCTGGCGAGCTATCCACTGAGCCAGGTGCCGGACGAGGCGGCCCCGCTGGTGCGGGCCCTGCTCGCCGCGGACAAGAACCAGCATTTCGCCCGCGCGCGGATGACCGAGGAGCAGCGCGCGGCCACGCCCGTGATCGACTTCCGTCCCTTCATCATCGCCGATGCTGACACGGGACACGGCGGCGACGCCCACGTCCGCAACCTGGTCCGCCGGTTCGTCGAGGCCGGGATCCCCGGCTGTCACATCGAGGACCAGAAGCCCGGCGTCAAGAAGTGCGGGCACCAGGGCGGGAAGGTCCTGGTGCCCCAGGACGACCAGATCAAGCGCCTCAACGCCGCCCGCTTCCAGCTCGACATCATGGGGGTGCCGGGCCTCATCGTGGCCCGCACCGACGCGGAGTCCGCCACCTTCATCGACGGCCGCGGGGACGAGCGGGATCAGCCCTTCATCATCGGCGCCACCAACGTCGACCTGCCGACCTTCAAGGCCTGCTACATCGCCGTCCTCAGGAAGCTCCACGAGGCGGGGATCGACGCGATCCGGGGACACCTCCTGTTCGCGCTGTCAAACGAGGAGTTCGAGACCGCCGTCGCCTGGCTAAGGCGCGCCGGGGTGATGACCCTAATCGACGAGGGCGCCGGCGCCTTCAAGGCCGGGAGAGAGCCCAACGTCGACAAGGTGCTCGACACGATCGTCACGTGCTGCCTGCAGATCTGGGAGGCGGAGGCCGGGCTCAAGACCTGTGGGCAGGCCGTGGCGGACGTCATGAATTTCCGCATGGCCGAGGGAGAGCGTTTCGACGTCAGCGCCGACGAGTGGCTGGCGTTTGCCCGGAAGGCGTCGCACTACGCCGTCCGCGAGAAGGCGCGGTCCCTGGGCCTCCAGGTCGTCTGGGACTGCGAGCCGACGAAGACCCCCGAAGGCTACTACCACGTCAAGAGCGGGATCGACTACGCCATCGCCAAGTCGCTGGCGGCCGCGCCCTTCGCCGACCTGCTGTGGATGGAGACCAAGACGGCAAACCTGGACGACGCGGCGAAGTTCGCCCGGGCGATCCACGCCGAGCTTCCCGAGAAGATGCTCGCCTACAACCTGTCGCCGTCGTTCAACTGGGACACGACCGGCATGAACGATGACGAGATGCGCCGCTTCCCCGAAGAGCTTGGCAGGCTGGGGTACGTGTTCAACTTCATCACCTACGGCGGGCACCAGATCGACGGCCTCGCGGCCGAGGAGTTCGCCACCGGACTGAAGCAGGACGGCATGCTGGCCCTGGCGCGCCTGCAGCGCAAGTTCCGGCTGCTCGAATCACCCTACCGGACGCCGCAGACCCTGGTGGGCGGTCCGCGCCTCGACGGCGCCCTGATGGCCTCGACGGGCCGCACGGCGACGACCATGGCCATGGGCAGGGGCTCGACGCAGGTCCAGCACCTGGTCCAGACGGAGGTCCCCCGGAAGCTGCTCGCCTCGTGGCTCGAGATGTGGGCCAGGCACTACGCTCTCCCGATGAAGCTGCGCGTGCACCTGCGCCCCCACACGCCCGGCTCGGAGGTCCTCGAGCTCGGCCTGTTCAACGAGGGGGACGAGAGGATGGCGAACGTCATCTTCGCCAACATCCTCGACCGGAAGGCCCGCAGCATCCTGTCGATCCGCGACCAGAACACGTTCGACGAGAGGCTGCGCAAGAAGCGCCTGATGACCCTGGTGCACCTCTTCCTGATCCACCGGTACAAGGCCACATCGGTGCACTACGTCAGCCCGACCGAGGACAATCTCTACCAGGCCCAGAAAATGAAGAACCACGGGATCTTCAGCGATGTGCGCAGCGAGGTCGGCCACATCATCGTCGCGGAAGTCAGCAAGGAACGCATCGCCGAGCTGCTCGAAGCCGACCGCGCGGCCCTGGCCCGCCTGATCGACAAGACCGGGCCGCCGCCGAGGTGATCGCGTCGACGTCGCGGCTCAAGAATCTCGCGTCATTTCGTGCGCGAGATTGGCGGCTGGCAATCGTGTCCCCGGCTTCCAAATCGCAAAGATGAGTCCCCCGAGCCGGTCGGCCACGCCTCGATTGAGGAGGCGATAGTACTCCGCGGTCGACTCCCTGTCCCTCCTGAAAATTCCGTCCGCTCTTTCCTTGCTTGGTTTTAGGGTCTGCGGATACTCCCTGCCTCAGTTCAGCGACCCGAACGACTCGGGTCCGATGAGTTCTGGCTCCCCAGGCGACAATCTCCTCGAACTCAAGCACCGTCGGGTTAACAGGCGGAGAGCCGTCGGGACCCTGCCGCGGCCTGATCCGACTGCACGAGGGGAGTCCCGTCCACCGTCCGGCCATTCCTCCTCGAAGCTACCGAAATCCCTAATTGGGAGACCGTCTCAGCCCCCCCTCCTCAAGGACAACTGCGCCCAGTTCGCATGGTGCCGCCGGAAGTGGTCCCGAGCGAACCCTGCCCATTAGGACAGCCGTCCTGAGCCCGAACGAGATAGAAGAAGGCAGCACCGGGAGCAGGTGACGCCGCGTCCGTCGCGGTGATGTTCGAAATGTGCGATGCGACGCAGATCGCGCTTGTCACGAAGTCTGCGGGAGTTCCGGAACGGATCAAATCGAAGAAGTCAGTCGTAGTTCCTGGGAACGCTGGAGCCATCCAGACCAGCGTAGCCCCATCCGCGAACAAAAGATCCCTGACCTCCGACGGAGTACCCCAGTCATTCGCGTCGGAGTCGTTACAGTCGTCACCGCTCACTACGTAACCGATCGGTTGGCTACACGACTGGAGCGGCCTGCTGGCATCACCATGACCGTCCCCGTCGGTATCCAGGTAATAGGTCATGAGGGGGCAGGAGGAGCAGTACCGCCCTCCGGAGTCCATACCGCCCCCACCCCAGACGATCATCTGGTCCCCTGTCCAGACGCCCGTCGGACCGCTCCGCGGCTCCGGCGCCGTCGTCAACGAGGTGGGTTGCCAGGTGTCCGTCGCCACTTCATACCGACCTCCTGAATCGAGTGACCGGTCGGAGTTTCCTCCCCAAACCACGATCGCGCTTCCGGTCCAAACGGCCGTGTGATACGCGCGAGCCTCCGGCGCTCCCGTCGCAGATGTTTGGGACCAAGTGTCTGTGGCGGGGTCGTACCGACCGCCGGTGCCGAGGACGTTGAAATAATTCTGTCCTCCCCACACGATCATCTGGCTGCCGGTCCAGACGGCCGTATGCGCGGTCCGACCCTCCGGCGCTCCCGCCGCCGACGTTTGAGACCACGTGTCTGTGACCGGGTCGTACCGGCCGCCGACGATAGGAAGAGAGCCAGGTCCCGATCCCCCCCAAACGATCATCTTGCTCCCTGTCCAGACCGCCGTTTGCCCATTTCGCGCCGTCGTAACGCCCACTGTTGAGGTTGGTCTCCACGTGTCGGTCGCCGGGTTGTAGCGTCCCCCGGTGCTCAGAAAGGCCGTCGTCCTGAATGCCGCGCCGCCCCATACCACCATCTCAGTGCCGGTCCAGACAGCTGTGTGAAGCTCCCGGCCGGTCGGTGCTCCGGTCGAGGACGTGGCCACCCAGGTGTCCCCCACCGGATCATAGCGGCCACCGGCTTGATCGTAGAAGGGGAACGAGCCTCGTACCCCGCCCCACACGATCATGACGTTGCCTGTCCAGATCGCGGTGTGATTGCGACGCTGTAGCGGCGCATTGATAGTCGAGGTCGGCAACCAGTCATCGACCACTGGATCATAGCGTCCGCCGGTGTTGAGGTCGAGCCCGTTGCTTACGATACTCCCGCCCCACACGATCATGAAATTCCCTGTCCAGACGGCTGAGTGCTCATAGCGCCCAAACGGAGCGGGATTCATCGAGGTGGGCGTCCACGTATCGGTCTGCGGATCGTAGCGGCCCCCGGTGCCGAGATCGATGGATCCTCCCCAAACCACCACGAGTGTCCCAGTCCAGACAGCGGTGTGTCCCAGGCGAACCGACGGCGCATTGGTGGTCGAGGTCGCTTGCCAGGTGTCCGCCGCGGGATCGTAGGCACTGCCCACCTCCACCCCGGTGTAATTGCTCCGTCCGCCCCACACGATCATTCGCTGGCCGGTCCAGACGTCCGTGTGCCCAGTGCGCCCGACGGGGGAGCCGATCGTGGACGTCGGCAGCCATGTATCCGCCGCCGGATCGTAACGGCCACCCGTGTTGACCGTGTCATGGCTGGCATCCGTCCCGCCCCAGACGATCATCTGCGAGCCCGTCCAGACAGCCGTGTGTCCGGTGCGCGGTGTCGGCCCGTTGGCCACGGACATCAGGGACCACGAATCCGCCGACGGATCATATCGAGCTCCGCCGCTGCAAAGCCCGTCGAAAGACGGATTGGATCCTCCCCACACGACCATGAGGCTGCCCGTCCACACCGCCGTCTGCTCGACGCACAGACCCGGAGCCCCGACTTGTGACACAGGCGACCAGGTGTCGGTCACTGGGTCGTAGCGACCACCCGTGTTATCGAGGTTGTCGATGGCGAATCCCCCCCAGACAACCATCAGGCGTCCGGTCCAGACCGCCGTGTGGCGGAATCGGGGCGAAGGTTCGGAGGTCGTCGAAACGGGTCTCCAGGCATCTGCGAAAGGGTCATACCGGCCGCCCGCATCAGGATATACGGTGGTTCCTCCTGGCGTCGTCCTCATGCCGCCCCAAATGATCATCTCGGTCCCGGTCCATACGGCCGAGTGCTGGGCTCGCGGCGCTGGAGCGCCAGCCCTCGAGACCGGCGCCCAAGTGTCGGTCGCAGGATCGTACCGTCCGCCGCTGTCGAGGCCGCCTCCGGTATCGCCGCCCCAGACGATCATCTGCGAGCCCGTCCACACTGCCGTATGATTTCCTCGTCCCTCTGGAAAGTGAGCGAGAGAGCCATTGTCCCAAACATCGTCCGTCGGACAGGAAACGGAGGACGCGACCGAGGGGATATCGGACAAGGGTCGGAGATCACCGCCGGAGGCGATGGCATGGACTGAACCCTCGTCCAGTTCATCCTCGGTTCCCTTCCACCAGTCCTCCCAGCTGGATTGGCCCGTCTCGGAGCGCGCCAGGAAGAAGCTGCGGGCCATTCGGCCTACCACAAGTGGTCTGGCCAGGCACTCCTGAATCATGAACGGATCGCTCCCGAGCGCAGTGTATAGATCGCGCAGTCGCTCGGGCATTCTGGTGTGGCGCGCCATCCTCTCCAACTCTTTTTGGAGCATGTCAGCCGTGACCGGCGTTTGCCAGAACTTTTCGAGTGCGACGCTCTCCTTGAGGTAGGTCCGAACCTTCCGCTCGAGGACGGAGCGAGGGACGGCCTGTTCGAAGGACTTCGTCGTTCCGATCTGGTGGGAGTAATAGACGCGCTCGATCGCTTCCTGCGCCTTGACCCGCTCCTCGAAGGTCAGGTCGCGGGCGACTGCCCGATCTGCATAGGTGAGCAGAACGCTAAGGAACAGAACGCCGGTTGAGGCGAGACGGCGGTACGTGGCTATCCCCTCCTTGACTCTCTGGCTGAGCCGGCCTCCGATCCACCGGCTCTCGGTACAGGTCAACGGGGGCAAGAGGTGAAGATCTTGTACGCCGTACGGCCCTTTCCGTCAAGTAACTCCGGTGGCACATTCGGTGGTCGCTAACCCGCGGCCCGCCGGGTCGAGAAGGATGAGGTCTGGCTCCCCAGGTGATCGGTTGTTCGAACTCAAAACTTGGTTCGGGTCCTACGTGGGGGCCAGATGATCAAAGGTTCGAACTGCCGTGGGGTTGCGCCCCTCCTCTCCATGTTGATGAGGTAGGCCAGAGACCGACTCTGAGAACCGCCCGGCAGAGCTATAATCCTCGCACGGCATGGCTCTCTCCCCAGGCATGAGACTCGGGCCGTACGAGATCCTGGCGGCGGCAGGCTCCGGCGGGATGGGAGAGGTCTACCGGGCCAGGGACACGCGGCTCGATCGGATCGTCGCGGTCAAGGTCCTGCTCGAGGCCGTTCTTCGCGACCCCGCTCGGCGACAAAGGTTGGAACGGGAGGCGCGCGCTGTTTCGAGCCTCTCCCACCCGAACATCTGCACCCTTCACGATGTCGGCCACCAGGACGGCGTCGACTACCTAGTGATGGAGTTCCTGGAAGGAGAGACTCTGGCCGAGCGCCTGGCGAAGGGACCCCTGCCGCCGGACCAGACGCTGCGCCATGCCGTCGAGATCGCCGGCGCGCTCGATGCGGCACACCGGCAGGGAGTCGTCCACCGCGACCTCAAGCCGGGCAACATCATGCTGACCCGAACCGGCGCCAAGCTTCTCGATTTCGGGCTGGCGCGTGCGGACCCGGAGGCGGCGCCGGGGATCTCCGGCCTCTCGGCCTCACCGACGCACACCCGCCCGCTGACCGCCGAAGGCACGCTCGTTGGGACGGTGCAGTACATGGCGCCGGAGCAGCTGGAGGGGAAGCCGGCCGACGCGCGCAGCGACCTGTTCGCTTTCGGCGCCGTGCTCTACGAGATGGCGACGGGCTGCAAGGCGTTCCAGGGGAAGAGCCAGGCGAGCCTCATCGCGGCCATCCTCGCGTCCGAGCCTCCGCCGCTCGCGACCCTGCAGCCGCTGGCGCCGCCCGACCTCGAGCGGGTGGTGAGGGGCTGCCTGGTGAAGGATCCAGAAGAGCGCCGGCAGTCGGCGCACGACCTGATGCTGGAGCTGAAGTGGATCGCCGAGGCGGGCCCGCAGGCGGGCGCCCCCGGGTCGGGCCTGGCGAGGCACCGGATCCGCGAGCGTGCCTGGATAGCTTCGGCCCTCGTTCTCGCCGCCGCAACCCTGTTTCTCGTCCTGGCCCGTTCCCGCGGCGGCGCGACAGGCGATCGCGCCATCCGCTCCTCGATCCTCCCGCCCGAGAAGTCGGCCTTCCTGTTCGGCGGCATCTCCTCGGGTCCCGTGGCCGTGTCGCCGGACGGGCGCCTGCTGACCTTCGTCGTCCACACTCCGGAGGGGCGGGAGCTTCTGTGGGTGCGTCCGCTCGATTCCCTGTCCGCGCGTCCTCTGGAGGGGACCGAGGGGGCCTCCTTTCCCTTCTGGTCACCCGACAGCCGCTCCATCGGCTTCTTCGCCGACTCCAAGCTCAAGAAGATCGAGGCGCAGGGAGGGCCGCCGCTGACCATCTGCGACACCTCCATCGCCCGGGGGGGAAGCTGGAACCAGGAAGGGACGATCATCTTCGCTCCCGACATCGGCGATTCGATCTACCGCGTCTCCGCGTCGGGGGGCGAGCCTGTGCCGGTGACGCTGCTCGACGAAACGCGCAACCAGTTCAACCACCGCTGGCCCTTCTTTCTGCCCGACGGGCGGCATTTCCTGTTCTTCGCCCGATGCTCCTCGGGCGAGAGCACGGGCACGTACGTCGCGTCGCTCGACTCCAGGGAGCAGAAGTTCATCATGCCGGGACAGTCGAACGCCGTCTACGCGCCGCCCGGCTACCTGCTCTTCGTCCGGGAGAGGACGCTCATGGCGCAGCCCTTCGACTCGCGGCGGCTGGAGATCACGGGTGACGCCGTCCCGGTGGCGGATCCGGTGGTCGTGAACGGCTCCGTGCAGAGAGCGATCGTCTCCGTCTCCACGAGCGGCATTCTTGCCTACCAGGGAGGTGTCCTCACGGGTGGATACCATCTCCAGTGGTTCGACCGGAGCGGCAAGCCGATCGGCGCGATCGGCGAGCAGACGCTCTACCTCTTCCCGCGGCTCTCGCCCGACGGGCAGCGGATCGTGGTGCAGATTAATGATCCGCGCACCTACAATGCCGATCTGTGGATTTTTGACGTGGCGCGCGGAGTCAAGACGCGGCTCACCTTCGAGCCTTCCATCGAGAGCTCCCCTGTGTGGTCGCCCGAGGGGACACGGATCGCCTTCGCGTCGAACCGGAAGGGTCGGTTTCACATGTTCGCGAAGGCCTCCAGCGGCGTGGGCGCGGAGGAAACACTGGTCGACGAGCCCGACGCGGACACGCGGCCTCTTTCCTGGTCGCGGGACGGCAGATACATCGCCTACATGCGCCGCAAGGTGAAGGGGCCGACCCGCGGAGACATCTGGATCCTGCCACTCTTCGGTGATCGGAAGCCGTTTCCGTTCATGCAGAGCGAGTTCGAGGAGGCGGCCGCCGACTTCTCACCGGATGGGCGCTTCATCGCCTACGGATCGAACGAGTCTGGCCGGAATGAGGTGTACGTCGCTCCTTTTCCCGGGGGAGGCGGGAAGTGGCAGGTGTCGACGGCGGGGGGGACGGCCCCCAGGTGGCGGGGGGACGGCCTCGAGCTTTTCTACCTCGCCCCGGACAACAGGCTGATGTCGGCGGAGATCAGGCCGAAGGGGACCCGCGTCGAGATCGGAACGGTGCGGCCGCTGTTCCAGTCGTATTCCGGACAACCGGGGGGAGGGGTCTACGACCCATCCGCCGACGGCAAGCGATTCCTGTTCATAGCCGAGAACGAACTGTCGGGCTCGGAGCCGATCACGCTCGTCGTCAACTGGACCGCCGACCTGCGCCGGTGACGATCGCTCGCTCCAACCGGAGCCTCTCTGGCGCTCAGATCCGGCTCGAGCTCAGGTGGCCCCTCTCGCAGAACCATCACCTGGCTCTCCGCGACCACGTACCGATCCCGCACCGCGGCATCTGCCACCGAAGGTCAACGGGACGTTCGAAGCTACTGCGGTGGTTAAGACGACGGACCCCGTTAACCAGGAGCCCGCCGGTTCGAGAAGAATGAATTCTGGCCCCCCACGTGATCGAATTGTTCGAACTCAAAACTTGGTTCGGGTCCTACGTGCTGGCCCACGTGATCGGTTCGAACTCGGGGACCGCCGGGTTAACATCAAGAGAAACGTTGTGCCCTCGGCCCGGCCCTGCCTGCCGGGCGCCACGCTTCGAATCCCGCCCGCGGTGGCCACGACGCCCTCCATGCACCTCGCCTCAGACTCTCATCCGCGGTCAGCCCGGAGTCACGTTCGATCTCGCTATCCGCTACCACGCCGGACATCGGCATTCGCCGCTCGTCGCGCTCCGCCGCGCCGCGTAAACATCTCGCTGGAGTCCAATCTCCACGGGCAGCGACGGGCTCGTGAGCCTTCTCCCACTCCACGATCGCGATCCCGAGCGAGATGGTCCGCTTCAGTAGGCACAGGGATCTCGTGCGAGTCATGCGACGGCGATCAGTGCGTCCGATCGGACACGACCGTACCTCCCTTCATGACCCACCGGACGCTCCGGACAACTACTCCGATGTCGGCGAGCGGATCGCCGTCGACCGCCACGATGTCGGCGTAGTACCCCGGCGCGATCGCGCCGAGGTCCTTTTCCATCCCCAGGATTGCGGCCCCGTTCGTCGTGGCAGCCGCGAGAGCCTCTGCGGGCGTCATGCCGGCCTTGACGAACCACTCCAGTTCGCGAGTGTTCTGGCCGAACATGGTGAACACGGCGTCGGAGCCCATGGCGATCATGACACCGGCCCTGTGCGCCCGCCGGGCAGTCTCGAGGTTCCGTCGGATGAACTCGTTCAAATGCACCACCGCCTCGGAGTCGTATCCGAAGAGATCCCTCTCCTCTGCATAGTACCGGTTGTGATCGATGGTCGGAACGTAGATGATCTTCCGCCGCGTCATCTCGGCGAGCGTGGCATCGTCGAGACCGACGGCATGCTCGATCGAGTCCGCTCCTGCCCGAACCGCGTCCCGAGCCGCTTCGGGCCCGTAGGAGTGCACCGCGATCCGTTTGCCTGAATTGTGGGCCGCGTCGACGGCGGCCTTGATCTCTTCGAACGTGAAGGTCTGGTGGCCATCGAGATCCTCGCCGCTTCCCCCAGAGGCGTACATCTTGATCACGTCGACGCCGGCCCCCAGTTGCTGTCGGACGACGCGGAGGACCTCCGGCACGCCGTCGGCCACTCCTCCGTCGAAGCTGGTCGAGCCCGGCTTAACCGGCCCGTACGTCGTTCTGAGGCCGTAGCCGGAGACGAACATGCGCGGGCCGGTCATGGCGCCGCGGCTGATGAGGTCGCGCATGGCGACATCGGAGTAGTCGAGGGCGCCGAGATCGCGCACCGTGGTGACGCCGCACTCGAGCGCGTGGCGGGCGCTCTCCTGCGCCAGTAAGACGGTGATCGCGGGGTGGCGATCGACGACCTGCGCCCACGGGCGCCCGCCGGCGCGGGAGTCGTAGAAATAGGTCAGATGCGTGTGCGCGTCGATCAGGCCGGGGATCCCGGTGTAGCGCGTCAGATCGATCACCGTGGCGTCCTTCGCGATCGCGGCCGCGCCGGTGCCGACGCTCGTGATCCGCTCTCCGTCCACAACGACGACGGCGTTGTCGAGCATCTTCCCTTTGCCGTCGATCAACCTTCCGAAGCGGATCAACAGGCGAGCCGGCGCCGGGCCGGCTGGGCCTCGCGTCTCCGCGGACAGCGCGATTGCCGCGACCAGGGGTGCGATCGAGAGGGCGAAGAAAAGCGAGGCGGACACGGTGAGCCTTCCGACCATGGACATGGGGCGTCTCCGGAGAAGGGGCGTGGATGACGAGACATCGCTCATGGACAGCACGGTCTCACAGGAGCGGCAGCCCGGCCCGGCGCAGGATCGCGTTGAACCTGGGATCGGCGTGGAGATGGTCGAACCGAGGATCGACGCGGAGGTGATGCATCCACTCGGATCGATCGTCGACCGCCTTACCGAGCCACACGAACGCCTGCTCCCGGTCTCCCAGCCCCGCGTGGATGAGGGCGATGTTGTAGGGAGAGACATAGCGGGATGCGGACATCGTCTGCAACCGATCCAGGACCTTGCGCGCTTCGTCGCGATCGCCCGCCAGCCCCAGGGCATGCCCGAGCTGCGCCAGCGCCTCGGGCGTATCGTCGAGCCGGCTGGCGGTTCGCAGCTCGGCGACGGCCTCACCCGCGCGTCCGGTCTGCTCATAGACCAACCCGAGGTAAGCATGAGGCAGGTAGAACTCCGGCTCCGATTCGATCAGGCGGCGTAGCTCGGACTCTGCCCGATCGTATTGCCGCGACAGGTAGAGTGGCAGGACTCTGTAGGTGCGGACAAACGGTGACAGCGGATCCAGCTCCAGCGCCTTGTCGATCTGTTTCTGTGCTTCTTCGACCTCCATGCGGCCCGCGAGCATGAACCCGTACATGAGATGCGACGTGGCGTTGCTCGGGTTGAGTTCGATCGCTCGCCGGAACTCCCGCTCGGCGCCGCCAGCGTCCCAATCGTAGATTTCCCTGACGACCCCCAGGGAGGCGTGGGCCTCTCCGATCGAGTCGTCCAACGCTAGCGCCTTCAGGGCCGCCGCCTTCGACTTCGGCATCGCCACCATCGGCGACAGATAGAGGTTCGACAGGCCGTAGTAACCGTCGGCGAGGCCCGCGTAGGCCAGCGCATAGTCCGGGTCGAGGTCGATCGCATGCTGGAAGTAATCGATTGCGCGCTTGACCCCCTCACCCGTGTATTGCGTCAGGAGCGCGTGACGGCCGCGCAGGTAAAGCTGGTACGCCGCGGCATTGTCGGTTCGCGGGGCTGCGAGCCGCCGCTTCTCCTCTCCGGTCAGCTGGACTCGCAGGTTCTCGGAAATCTGCTGCGCGATCTCGCCCTGGATGCCGAAGGCCTCCGCAACCTTGCGGTCGTACTGGGCACCCCACAGGTGCCGGTTGTCCCTGGCATCAACGAGCTCGGCGCTCACCAGCATCCTCTCGGAGCGGTGTGCGACTCGCCCCGCGAGCACGGCGCCGACGTCCAGCTCGCGTCCGACCGTGCGCGGGTCGACCTGCCGCCCCTTGTAACGGGACACCGACGTCCAGGCGATCACCTTCAGGCGCGGCAGCGTGGACACGCTGTTGATGATGCTATCGGTCAGGCCGTCGCTGAGGTACTCGACCTCGGGATCGTTGCTCGCGTTGGCGAAGGGGAGGACCGCGAGCGAGGCGAGGCC